>R24__coassemble_62_pt1 | contig 129227 bp, 113 predicted proteins | sample R24__metabat2_high_PE_033 | metagenome-assembled genome bin R24
TTGTTGTAATGAATTGAAAATTATATAGTTTTTAAATTTTTAACGAAGTATTGCTCTAAAATCTTTTATTTTTAAATTTCTTTAATATCAATTCTTTTATTTCTGTTATAAAAAGCATATATTTGTATGTAATACCACAATATCATGATTAAAAGAATCCTTCTCACACTCGGCTTCAGCTTCCTCGCTCTGGCAGCATCGGCCCAGGAAGAAAACAGTTTTGTACACGAGCAGAGTGACGGCTACCAGTGGCCCACAGACCCTGCTGTTCTGGAAAAGCTGGACCAGTGGCAAGACCTCAAGTTCGGTGTTCTCATGCACTGGGGCCTCTACAGCGTTCCCGGCATTGTAGAATCCTGGAACATTTGCAACGAAGACTGGATTAACCGTCCGGCCGGCAGCACCTACGAGGGCTACAAGCAGTGGTACTGGGGCCTTTCCAAGGAGTTCAACCCGGTAAACTTTAACCCGGAGCAGTGGGCCCGCGTATTTGAAGACGCCGGCATGAAATACATGATTTTCACCACCAAGCACCACGACGGTTTCTGTCTCTTCGACAGCCAGTACACCGATTTCTCCATTGCCAAGGCGGGACCTTTTGCCAGCAATCCCAGGGCCGATGCCGCCAAGTACGTCTTCGAGGCTTTCCGCCAGGAGGGCTTCTGGGTGGGCGCCTACTTCTCCAAGCCGGACTGGCACTGCGAGTGGTTCTGGAACCCCTACTACGCCACCCCGCGTCGCGGTATTAATTATAATGTAAAGCAACACCCGGACTGGTGGGAAAACTATGTCACCTTCACCCAGAACCAGCTGAATGAGATTACAGGGGGCCGATACGGCAAGCTGGACATCCTTTGGCTGGACGGCGGCTGGATCACCGGAGACCAGGTGGGTCTGAACGAGGTTCTGCCCAAGGCCCGCGAGGTGAGCCCCGGCCTCATCTGCGTGGACCGCACCATCCAGGGGCCCAACGAGAACTACCAGACCCCGGAGCGCAGCATCCCCGACAGGCAGATTGCCCATCCCTGGGAGTCCTGCATCACCCTTTCCAACGACTGGGGCTGGGTGCCCAACGCACCGTATAAATCGGCCCGTAAAGTCATTGGCATCCTCTCGGAGATTGTGGCCAAGGGCGGCTGCTTTGTGCTGGGCGTAGGCCCCACCCCCACCGGTATCATCGAAGGACCGGCCGTAGCCATCCTGGAGGTCATCGGTGACTGGCTGGGCCGATGCGGAGAAGCCATCTACAACACCCGCATCACCCCCAACTACAACTGCGGCAAGACTTGGTTCAACGCCTCCAAGGACGGAAAGACCCTCTATGCCGTCTACGCCCTGGAAGACGGAGAAGAACTCCCCGCCCAGATTACCTGGACCGGCAACCTCCCCAAGGGCGGGAAGGTAACCATCCTCAACAACGGTAAAAAAGTAAAGGCCACCGTCAAGGGTGACCAGGTTACCGTAAAACTCCCCGCCAAGGGCCTCAAGCAGGAGCCTATAGCGATGAAGTTTAGTCTGTAAATCCTTTCTCGGCCCGATCCATCTCCTTCTCTAGAAGGCCTACCACATAAGCATTTAAAGACATATTTCTCCTGGCAGCTTCTTTCTTGGCTGCCAGGAGTTTTTCTTGTTTTATCCGGACTGACACTTTGATCCGTTTGGGGAGCGTTTCTGTACTTATAGTCATATCAATTTCTCTTTTTGCAAAGATAAGTCATATTTATAAATCGGCAAAATATTTTGTCTTTTGCCGATTTATAAATATATTTGCGGAAAGAATAAAACCATGAAGTATCCCAGGCATAAAGAAGAGATTGAGCAGATGCTTTCACAAAAGGACGTACTAACGATACAGGACTTTTCCAGCGTCTTGGCAGAGATGTCCATGGGATCGGTATATGCATACATAAGGGCACTGCTTCAGCAGGGACGGCTCTCCTGCGTTGGAAAAGGGAAATACCAGCCTGTTCGCAAGCCCAAATACCATCCGGACGTTTCGCCCTGGATGCAGGAGGTGGCCAAATTGCTCATAGAGTCTTGCGAAGGAGTTAACCATTGCATTGTGCAAAAAGGAAACAACCTGGAGGTTCAGGTGCATAAAGGAGACATTCCGCAAGTTCTGCAGGCGCTGAAGACATGCTACCCCAAGGTCGCCCTTACAAAGGACGCCCAGACAATTGCTGATGCATTGGAGGGGCTCATCTTGGTGGCACCGATGGTCTCAGAAGCGCCCCTGCAGGAATTGGACGGCACCTGCGTTTCTTCTCTGGAAAAGGAGCTGATAGACGAGATCTGTTCCGGGGTTGAGCAATCAAAACTCATTCGCACCTTCCAAAGTAAAGTAGAGGTCTTTTCGGTTAATTACAACCGTCTTCGCAGGTATGCATCCAGGCGGGGCGTCCAGAAGGAGCTAGAGGTCATCCTGGCAGCTTTGGATACCCAGCGAATCCATATGATTTCAGACATCCAGCGATACCTGGAAAGCACCCGGGTAACCCGGGCCTGGCTGTTCGGCTCCTTCGCCAGAGGAGAAGAAAACGAGACAAGTGACATAGATCTACTTGTAGACTACGACAAGTCCGGAGGCCTCTCCCTCCTCACCATTGTCCGCTATAAACTGGACATGGAACAACTTATAGGCAGAGAAGTAGATCTAGTAGAAAACGGCTATCTCAAACCCTTCGCCGTAGCCTCTGCGGAGCGGGACAAATACTTAATATATGAGAGATAAGATAAACGACCCCGCCCGGCTCTCCCTGATGGCAGATGCTATCGGCAATATAGAAGAGTTTCTCTCTTCAGTAGATTCTTATGAGCTCTTTGTCCAAAACAAGATACTTTGTCACGCCGTGATATACAATCTGCAGTGCATCGGAGAGAGTGTATATAAGTTATCCAGAGAGTACGTGACCAATCACCCACAAATAGACTGGGCCGCCATAGAAGGGCTCAGGCATGTACTGGTGCACGACTATTACCAGGTTAATATGGAAACCATCTGGGGAATCATTCAGCAGGACATACCCGCTTTGAAAACCTTTCTGAAGACAGAAGCATAAACCCTTCCCGTTGATAAAGTGTATACGGCCCTCTCGGGTTGCACATATCTCGTATGTACCGGAATACTGCACTTGGAAGCCGATGTTGTGTACATACCTCCGCCGAAACCGCCTCCTAGGGCCTTTCCCACGAGGTGTGTACAGGTAAAAGCCCCTCCTGGGCCTATTTCATGTACATGTCCGGTATGTGCAGCGGAGTGGGGAACTTCAGGCCGATGCACGAAAAAGGGCGGCCCGGTGAGGGTCGCCCAAAGAATCATATCTGGCTGGAAGAGACTACTTGAGGCTCTTGGCCCAGAAGAGGGTATAGTCAACAGTATCTCCACCTACGTTAGCCTTGGCGGCGTTGTAGTTCTCCGTGTTGTTATCGGACTCTACGCTGGGGTACTTCACACGGTTGGGAATGTCGGCAATTTTCACACCGGAACCTTTGTCCGTAGGATAGGTGAGGGCAGGATAGCCGGTTCTACGGATATCGGTCCACGCCTGAGTGGCCTGAACAATGCCGAAGTGGGCCCATTTCTGCGTCATGATTCCTTCCAGCTTGTTGCTGTAGGCAGCCCAGATTTCGTCGGCGAAGGCAAGAATATCGTCGTCGGACTCCATGTCGGCGGCGGCAAGCTTCTTGAAATACTGTCCGCTGGGAGCGGAGGCCTTGCTCTGACTGGAGCTGGCGTTGAGCTCAAAGTACTGGTGATAGGACTCCAGAATAGCGTTCTTGAACGCAGTCTGGGCGTTGCCGGTGGCATAGCCCTGCTGGAAAGCCTCGGCCAAAAGGAAGTTCACCTCCGCGGCGGAAACGATGGGGCTCACGAACAGGTTGTTGTAGGTGAAGGTAGCAGCATTGAGGTGGGCGTATACGCGATACTCGTAACCCTTGTTCTCAATTTCAGAGATAGCACTCTGTTCTTCAGCGGTTTCTTCCATGCTCTTACCCGTATAGACACCAGCCTCATCCGGGAAGTAAACGATTTCCAGACGGGGGTCGTTGGCACCGGTTACCTGGAAGGCATCAATCATCACCTGGCTGGAGGTGTTGTTGATGTCCTTGTAACCGTCACGGAAGTTCTCCCAGTAGTTGAAACCGTCGAAGTCGGAGATGGCTTTGATGGAGGTATCCCAGGTGAGCGGGAGAGAACGGCCGGCAGCCTTGGCTACAGCAGCCTTACCCTCGGCCACCAGAGAACCCTGGGCCGACACATGGATACCCAGGCGGAGGAGAAGGGCGTTGCAATAGCTCTGCCATTTCTCCAGATCACCACCGTTGAGGTAATCCTGGGCAACCAGCTTGGCCTTGGTGGCGGCGCTGATAGAGCTGTTGAGAGAACCAATCTCGGTGTACAGGGCATCGAGGTTGGTGAGCATCATCTTATACAGGTCCACGTCGCTGTCATAAGCGGGATAGGAAGATGCAAGGTCACCGGTAATACCCAAATAACCGGCCTTCTCAAAAGGAACCGGGCCGAAGATGTCCACGATCTGGGAAAGGTGGTCATAGATGAACACCTCGGTGAGGGCGAGGAAGATGCGGTCTTCCTTCTGCTCATCGGCCTCCTCGGATTCGTACTGCTTCTGCATCACACGATACTGGCGGAGAATGTCGTAGAAACCGTTCCAACGGTCGGCGGCATAACCGTCATTGATATAATACATGGTACCGCTGTCCACATTGGGGCCTACGGTTTGGGAGAGTTTGCCAAAATAGTTGTCCCAAGTGTACATTCTCCAATAGGCATTGAAGGTGTACCCGTTTCCGGACATAAAGGCACCGGTCATCAGCTTGTCGCAAGTGACCACAGTGGTCTTGGCGGGATCGTAATATTTGCTGTTAAAATCATCAACCTTGCAGGAGGCAAAGCCTACAAGAATAACAACGCCAAGAATCAGTGAATATATTTTTTTCATTGTCATATCGTTTTAAAAGGTCACTGATTAGAAGTTGGCACGGAGAGAGAAACCGAAGGTACGGGTGGTGGAAGTGGAACCACCAATCTGGACCTGGTCGGTCCAACGGGTACCGTCAGTTGCTTCTGCGTCGAAGATAGGCAGGTTCTTGTATACGAAGAACGGGTTGCGGGCGAAGACAGAAAGCTTCAGGTTGTTGCACTTGAACTTGCGGGTGATGCTCTCGGGAACAGCGTAGGTGAGGCTGAGTTCGCGGCACTTCAGGTAAGTGTTGTCGAAGATGGAGTGGGAATAGTAGATGGTACCACCGACACCCCAGGAGTAAGTCTCTTCGAGGATGAGTTCCTGACCGATGATCTGGTCATTGGGCGTACCGTCTTCCTTCACACCAGGGAGGATGACACCGTCGTAGTGAACAGTTTCACCGTTGGGACCCTTGACACCGGTACCGGTGTAGGCTACGTTCTTACCAGTGTTGGCATCGGTATAGAAAGCCATACCGCCGTATTCAACACCACGGCCAGGGAGGGATTCCTTAATAGCACCCAGACCCATCATATATTGGTAAGGCTGGTTCCATACGGCACCGCCCACCTGGAAACTGAAGTTGGCGTCCAGGGTGAAGCGCTTGTAACCCAAGGTAATAGCGAAACCACCGGTGAGGTCGGGCATCGCATTGCCAACCAGAACGGGCTCGTCAGTCACTTTGTAGAAACCGTCACTGTCAACAATCTTGTTGCCGTTCTTGTCGGTCTGAGGGGCGTAGGCGTAAATGTCACCCATACGCTGACCTACGTCAGAATACAGGTAGGCGGCACCATTATCCCACTTAGCGTGCTGCAGGCGGGTGAGTCCGTTAGCCAACTTTACAACCTCATTGCGGTTCCAGGCGATATTTCCGCTCAGGTCGAGTCTCCAGTCGCGGTTTTCGATGAGCGTGCCGTAAGCGGCAAATTCAACACCCTGGTTTTTCAGTTCACCCACATTCATGAGGATATCACTACCGCCGGCAGAACGGGGAGCGGTTGCATTCAGAATCTGGTCCACAATGCGCTTGTGATAGTAGGAAACCTCGAAGCCAAGACGGTTGTTAAAGAACTTGCCTTCCAGACCGAATTCCCATTCGTGGGTGGTTTCGGGCTTAATGCTGTCATTACCCACGGAGGCGCCCAGCTGCTGATAGATATAGCCGGAAGCGGTTCCTTGGCTGTATGACATAGCGGCGGCATAGATTTCCGGAGCATTACCCACGACACCGTAAGAAACACGGAATTTACCGTAGTCTACCCAAGAAGGCATGTGGAAGAGCTCAGACAGAATCACGGAACCGTTCACGGAAGGATACCAGAACGACTGGTTGTACAGGGTGGAAGACCGCTCATTACGGAGAGTTGCCTCCAAGTAAGCCCAATCACGGAAAGACAGGGAGGCGGTTCCAAAGAAGGCCTGACGGAGCAGGGCGCTGGTAGACTCGCCGGTACCTTTGGTGTTGGCCGAGTAGTTAAGATGGAAATGGTTGAGGTCCGTAAGACCGCCGCTGGTGTTGGCGTAAACCTGCAGACGACCTTCACGACGGGCACTGTAACCCAGCACACCGGTGAAGTTGAAGTCCTTTCCTATCTTGGTATCGTAAGTGAGCATGGCGTCACCATAGATGGTCTGGTAGCTGTTCTTGGTTGCACGATAGTAGCCCTGATAGGAACCGGCTAGCGTAGGATCGGTTTCTGCATGCTCCTTGAGTTCGATATCCTGAGCGGTGAAGTCAGTTGCAATGCTGCCGCGGAGGGTGAGTCCCTTTACAATCTGCCAGCTGGGGGTAACGCTGCCGATGAAACGCTGGTTGGTTTCATACTGCTCGCGACCTTCAATGTTCCAGAGGTATTCGTCGATAAGAGCGCTCACGGCCGGACTGTACTCCCAACCTTCGGAGGGATTCTCGTGGGTGGCGCTGGTATAAGCACGGTTCTTAAAGCCGGCGCTGGTTACAGCACGGTCACGGTAAGCGGCGATGTCATCATATGCACCGAACATACCACCGTAGTTGGCCACCAGACGGGCAATACGGTAAGGACGGTTCTTCACATGTTGGTTCATATAGTTGAGGCTATAGCCAACTTTGACGGCACCATTCTTGGTAATATCCTGACTGCCAGATACAGCAAAGTTGTGTTTGGTGAGCTTGGAGTTTACCTGGTTGGGCAGATTGTCCATGAAGGTATAAGACAGACGGAAGTTGCCGTGTTCTCCACCCTGGGTGATAGCCACATTGTACTGCTGGGTGAATCCCGTACGGAACAGATTGCTCCAAGGATTGGAAGTAATCGCGTTATAGGTACGGTAACCCGTAGGAGAATAAACCGTACGGCCGTCATACTTGGGGCCGAAGTAGTAGTAAGAGTTCTGGGGGGCAATGGCTTCCTTGCCGTCGCGGTCCGTATACACGCCAACGCGGAAACCGTAATTAGGATCGGAAGGATCGGAGACCATGCCGGAGACGATACTCCAGAATTCGTAAGGATAAGCGGGGCCATAGACAGTCTGGTACTGAGGCATATACGCCACGACATCAGCCATAACTGATGCATTGAGATCTACATGGATACCGCTATTCTTCTTACCCTGTTTCATGGTGATGAGAACAACACCGTTAGCACCTTCGGAGCCGTACAGGGAGGTAGCGGAAGCACCCTTCAGGATGGTCAGGTTCTCGATATCTTCCACGTTGATATCGGCCAAACCGTTAGACTCAGAACGCTGAACAGACCAATAGTCTCCCTTATTGGCTTCTCCGTTACGGATAGGAACGCCGTCCACAATCACGAGGGGCTGGTTGGTCCCAGTAATGGAAGACAGACCGCGAACGTTAATGGAAATAGCACCCGTAGCACCACCAGGGGCGGTGGTTACGCGGACGCCAGCGGCCTTACCATAGAGGGCAGTACCCAGGGAAGGAGCCACGGTGGCGTTCAGGCTCTCGGCAGAAACAGAGGAAACTGCGTAACCGACCTTCTTCTCATCCTTGCGGATACCGAGGGCGGTAACGATGGTTCCTTCCAGCATTTCTGCATCTTCTTCAAGAACCACATTCACGACGCCGCCATTCCAAGTGATGGTCTGGCCGGCATAACCGATGCAGGAGACCTCCAGCTTGTCGCCCTGATGGACGCCCGGGAGGGAGAAGGAACCATCAATGTCCGTAATGGCACCATTGTGGGTTCCGGCTACCTGCACAGCTGCTCCGATGATAGCTTCACCGGCAGCATCTTTCACAGTACCTTTGACAGTGCTCTGGGCGAAGGCCGTCATGCAGCCTGCGAGCAGAGCTAATGTCATGGTCACTCTTAAAAAGAGATTTTTCATGTGCATTTGGTTTTTAAGTTAATAATAGTATTGGTTAGGGTTTAGTAAATTCGTATCAGAAAGGAGTCTTATTTATTAAAGACTAAGACTCCTAAACACTATGAAGAAAGATTTGTTTTTCCCCTACGCGGAGGAAACCTACCGACGACGATATGTCTCGGAGGACATCTCGTACCACACTTGGTACAACAGCCGGCGCATGCTCTCCCTGTTCCAAGCGTTTTGTCAAGAAACGTTGAAAAGGGATAATCTGCGCTTCAGGGATGTCGATTTATCCCTGCTCCAATCCTACAAATGCTATTGTCTTGAGAAACGGGGGAACACCATCCCCACCGTGAACCGGAAACTAGTTCCCATTTTTCAGGTGCTTAAGCATGCCCAGGCCCAAGGGCTTGTCTCCCCGCGGATCTGCAGGAACCTGGAATCGGCTTATGTGCAGCTGACACCCAAACGATATGGAGAAGAAGCGGGCCGATTGCAACAAAAAGAGGTGCGTCATCTGGATGACGCACAGTTGCAAAGCTTGCTGGCTTATTATAAAAGTCTTCCGGCTCAATCTCCCGTCCGCGATGCCCTGGACCTGTTTTTATTTTCTTTTCACTGCTGCGGCCTCCGGATATCGGATGTGGTTACCTTGGAGTGGTCCCAGATCGATCTGGCTCAATCCCGCCTCTCTAAAGTGATGGTTAAATCCAAGACTCAGCTTGTTATCCCACTTTCCCTCTCGGCCCGGCAGATCCTGGAACGCCAGCGCCAACGCCGGCCGGGAGGACGCTTTGTCTTTGGCCTTCTACCGGACCAGTTTGATTTAGAGGCCGATGCGGAACTTTCCAGGGCCATCGATAACTGCAACCGTACGGTGGCCCGAAGGTTAAATGCCGTCGGTCGCCGTCTGGGGTTTCCTTTCCCGCTGGGGATGCACGTAGCGCGGCACAGTTTCGCCGTTAAGGCTCTTAATTCGGCCCGTGTAGATGTTCACCTGATCAGTCATCTTTTGGGACATTCATCCGTGCTTGTGACGGAGAAAGTTTACGCTAAGTTATTGTTGCCCACGCTTTCAAAGGAGCTAAGCGAGAAGCTTTCCTTTATGGAATTCGGATTAGAAAAATGCTAAAATGGTAGATATAATTTGCAGTTAAGAAAAAAACGTGTAAATTTGTATTAATAAACACATGGTACAAGCTTAATTTATTTAAAAACTACGCCTTATTTTTTAATAAATAAGACTCCTTTCTGATACGAATTTACTAAACCCTAACCAATACTATTATTAACTTAAAAACCAAATGCACATGAAAAATCTCTTTTTAAGAGTAACCATGACCATTGCTTTGTTTGCCATGGGCCTTTCGGCCTTTGCGCAGAGCACGGTTACTGGTACTGTGAAAGATGCTACCGGTGAACCTGTCATCGGAGCAGCTGTTCAGGTGCAAGGAACCCAGAACGGTGCTATCGTTAACGTAGACGGCACCTTTACCCTCCCCGGTGTCAACCGCGGCGCGGTTCTGGTGTTCTCCTGCATCGGTTACGCCAACCAGGAAATCACCTGGAACAGCGGTCCTGTCAATGTGATTCTCCAGGAAGACACCGAAATGCTGGAAGGCACGGTGGTCACCGCCCTGGGTATCAAGCGCGCCACCAAGGCCCTTGGTTACGCCATGACAGAAATCAAAGCCGAAGAACTGAATGCAAACCTCATCAACCCCGTCTCTGCCCTGCAGGGTAAGGTGGCCGGTGTGGAAATCAACGGTTCCGACGGTGGTATGTTCGGTCGCAACAAGATCCTCATCCGTGGTGCTTCCACCCTTGGTAAGAACAACCAGCCTATCTTTGTTGTGGACGGCATTATCCTGGACAACGATGTAATTGACCCTTCCGCCGACTGGGATACCGACAACCTGGACTATGGTAACCAGCTCAAGAACCTGAACCCGGACGACTTCGAGTCTGTATCCGTGCTGAAAGGTGCTGCCGCTACGGCCCTGTACGGTTCCCGCGGTCTGAATGGTGCTATCATCATCACCACCAAGAGTGGTCGTGGTAGCCGTGGCCTCGGAATCTCCTTCACCCAGACCTTTGGTTTTGACAAGGTGACCTCTGGACCCGATTTCCAGAATGTGTTTATGGAGGGTCTGTTTAACCAGTATTGCACCTATGCAGGAACCACTGATATTCCTGGTGACAACCATCACGCCCAGGTATTTGACGAGACGGGTAAATACCCCTCGCTGCTGGCTCTCGAACGTGATTACGGCGCAACGGGCGTGGCTTATGGATGGCGCTTTGACGAATACGACAAGGTTGAGTGGTACGATGGAAACCTGATTGATTCCAAGCCTTTCGCCAACAACTTTGTGGACGCCTTCAGTGTTGGTTTCAATACCAATACAAACATCACTCTCTCCGGTGGTAATGAGAAGAGTTCCATCTATGCTTCCCTCTCTGAGAAGTACAGCACCGGTACCCTTCCCAACAATAGCTTCAACCGTTTCAGCACCCTCCTCAAAGCTACCCATAAGCTGAACAATTATATTGAAGTGGAAGGTTCTGTTAATTTCACCAATTCCGAACCCCGCAATGCTCAGCCTAACATCGGTGAGAATTTCATCAGCGGCACTTGGGACCGTACTTATGACGCAAAGTATTTCCGTGACAAGTATAAGGGAGACCATGGCGGTTTAGCCCAGTCTGCTTACGGCGACAAGTGGGGAAGTATCCCCGGTCGCGGCGTGTGGTGGAGCATCTGGGAGAATCAGACTATCCAGAAAGAAACCGTTGTTCGCCCCAACCTGAAACTCACCGTCCAGTTTACTCCCTGGCTCAAGTGGGTTACTGACGGTAGCTTCAACTACTACTACACTCGTCAGGAAGTCAAGCGCCCCGACCCCGGCTACGCCAATTCCGGTTCGAGTGGTTACTATGGACTTTCCCAGGTTACCCGCGAGCAGACCAACCTGAACACCAACTTCATTTTCGACTTCAAGGCCGGTGAAGACTGGCAATTCGGCGGCTTCCTCCGCGCAGAATACTTCAGCAACTTCGTACAGAGTCAGTCTGTTAATACGGAAGGTGGTCTGATTGTCCCCAACCGCTATTTCATCAAGAACTCCCGCAACGACCGCAATTCTTCCGGCACCATCAGCGGTACCAAGACTATGTTCTCGCTGGTAGGACAGGCAACGGCCTCTTTCCGCGATCAGCTGTTCCTGGAACTGACCGGACGTAACGACTGGACCTCGTCTCTGGTTTACGCCGACAAGCACGGTAACTATTCCTATTTCTACCCGTCTTTCAGCGCATCCTGGCTGCTGCACGAGACCTTCAATCTGCCCAAGAGCATTTCTTTCTTTAAGCTTCGCGCCTCTATCGCCCAGGTTGGTAATGATACTAACCCGTATACTATCAATACGGCTTACTCTGTTGCCCAGCTGAAGAATGGCAACGACAAGTACTTCATGGCTATCCCGCGCGACATTTATGACCAGAACCTCAAGCCTGAGCGCAAGACTTCCTGGGAAGTGGGTGTTGACTATCGTATGTTCAACAACCGCATTGGCGTAGATGCTACCTTCTATAAGGAAAACACCCGCGACCAGATCATGAGCGTAACCCTGCCGGCCGCTTCCGGTGCCCGCAGCGCCTTCATTAATGCCGGTAACATCCAGAATACCGGTATCGAACTAGCCTTGAACACCATCCCTGTAGAGACTAGAAACTTCTCCTGGGACCTCAACTTCACCTTCACCAAGAACTGGTCCAAGATTGTTGAGCTGAGCGACCTGGTAGCCAACTACATCAAACTCCAGGGCGACCCTGACTATGGTAACTACCGCATTGGCTCCGTTGCCAAGGTGGGCGGTTCCTATGGCATTCTGATGTCTGACAAGATGCCCTTGAGAGACTATACCTACGATGAGGAAGGAAATGTCACCGGTGGCTCTGGTATGCAGGTCCTTGGTTGGGCCCGTAACGTAGCTTACGATTCTCCCTATATCCGCAGAAGCGGAAAGGTGGAAGAAATTGGCAGCTCTGTTCCGGATTTCATGGGCTCCATCAACACGGGAATACGCTATAAGAGAATTACCGTTCGTGCATCCTTCGACGCCCGCTTCGGTGGTTATGTAGCTTCTTATCCTTCTCACTATGGTACCGCCTATGGCTATCTTGCTACCGCCTTGCGTGGTGCTGATAAAGATCACGGTGGAATCACCTATACTTCCCAGGCCGATGGTCTCACCTATGATGACGGTGTAATTCCTGATGGCATCTTCCTGTCTGGTGCAAATGTGCCCAGAGCTGACGGCACCGGCAATTATACGGTGGGCACCGGTAAATTTGAATCGGGTGAAACCTATCAGGAACTGGTAGACAAGGGAGTCCTTGATCCTGCACACCAGTCCGGTTGGAACTACCTGACTAACAGCTGGGGCAATGGTGTTATTAGCGACACCTGGTTCAAGAAGCTCAATTACATCGCCTTCCGTGACTTGTCTGTGGCCTGGTCCATTCCCGACAAGTGGGCTAATGCCATCAAGTGCCAGGGTATTACCCTCCAGGCCAACGCCCACAACCTGGGTTACATCCTCAACTCCATGCCCAACCATGAGAATCCGGAATCCGTCCGCGGTACCGCCGCTTCCGAGTTCCGTATCCGTAACCTCCAGGGCGTGACTACGTACTTCACCTTCACCATCAACGCAAGATTCTAATTCAGGCAAGTACTATGAAAGCATATAAAATATTCATTGCAGTGTCTCTGCTCGCGGTGGTAGGTTTGACTTCTTGCCGTGACAAGTTTGCCGAACTCAACCAGGATCCGTCAGCAGTTACTACTCCCGAACCCTCCTATCTGGCCACCACGGCCATGATGATCTTCGAGGCTAACGACTATACCTATTGGTTCTATAATGCCCCGCTTTATTATGTGTGGTCCCAGATGGGTGCATCCGGTTCTTATAGCGAGAACTCCTATGCTATGGGTGCCGTGAACTGGCAGAACAGCTACATCTCTATGCTGGCCTACCGGAATGAGATCGACAGCTACATCGAAGCCAATGGCAAACCCGAACTTCAGGCATATTCTGCCATGTGCGGTGTCCTGGCTGTCTATGGCGCTATCTACGCCAGCGATATCAATGGTGACATCCAGTACACCGAGGCTGCTCAGTATTCCCACGGTGGTACCCTTACTCCTGCTTATGACAGCGTAGAGAGTCTGTATGACAAGTTGGTCGCTGATTTGGATAAATACATCGGTATTTTCCAGGACGACACCCAAGTGGTCGTTGGTAATCAGGATTTGATCTACGCCGGCAATACGGCAAAGTGGGCCAAATTAGCCAACTCCCTCAAGCTGAAGATTGCTGTTCGTCTGTATAACAACAATTCCACCAAGGCTACTCAGATTGCCCAGTCGGTTCTCTCTTCTTCTGCCGGATACCTTGACAGCATGGATGATTCCTTCATCTATCACAAGGCCGACAAGGGAATCGCCGACAACCTTCATCACGTCATGGGTGATCTGGACCACAACGACGTCGCCTACCAGACTGGCAATGATATCTCTATGACCGGTGCCAGCGGCAATGTCATTAACTTTATGAAGGCCGGTAAGGACCCTCGCGTGCGTTTCTTCTACACCAAGAACGCATACAACTCCGAGATTATCAAAGAATTCATCAAGGAAAACAAGTACAATGACCTTCCCACCTTCGTGAAGGAGAATATCATTCTTGACGGCGAAGGCCAGTTTGTTTCCTGGAAAGAAGGTCAGGAGTTATGGGCCCGTTACCAGGGTACGCCTATAGTACTTTATGGTTCAGAGGAATACAACAAGTACAAGGAAGAAATCTTCGAACCCGGCAACCTGCGCTATCAGCTCGTGATTGACAAAGCCAACAAGTCCTATGGTTCCGGTCGCTCCAGCCTGAGCCAGGAAATGATCCGTGGTCGTGTTGACTTCTCGCTGCCCACCATTCCTGGTGGTCCCGTTATTCAGGACACCGACGACATTCCTTGGTGGGGCATGTACATGGGTGCAGGTGAAACCAACCTGTACCTGGCCGAACTTGCCAAACTCGGAGCCATCAGCGGCAGCGCTCAGAGCTACTATGAGAAAGGCGTGGAACTCTCCGTCGAGGAGTGGAATTTCATTGCCGGCAAGAACCAGATCCCTTACTATGGAGAGGCCTGGATCAATTCTCATAAGTATGCCAGTGAGGAAGTTTCCATTGAGCTGAAGCCCGGTGAAATTGCCGCCATGTTGGCTACCCCCGCTGTGAAGTGGGATGGAACCATCGAGAAGATTTACCTGCAGCAGCTGATGAACTTCACAATGATGCCCAACGACCAGTTTGTGACGGCCCGTCGTTCCGGTTATCCTAAGATTGGCTCTAGCCTGCTTCCTTTCGTGAAGTTTGACGGTATTGCCCTTGAGGCTATTCCCCGCCGCTTTGAGTTTACGGCACCTTCCAAGACTGATATCATGTATCAGATTCGTCTGGACGACCTCAAGGCCCAGGGCTTCACTACTGGCAGCAGCCAGTCCGGTATGGGCTATTCTACCACCACCGTGCTCAATACCGAGCGCCTGTGGCAGGACAAGAATGCTCCCCAGTGGGGCACGCCCAAAAATTAATCGGCCTGTTTTTTGAATGATTCGTGGCGCCGCCCTTGTGACGGCGCCATTTTTTAAACCGCCTTTTATGAAACGCACTTTGTCGGCCCTTTTTATCAGCCTCTTTGGGGCCTTCTCCCTGCTGGCCCAGCAGCCTGTCTTCCTGTTCCGCGATTTCCAGCCCGCAACTCTTTCTTTCCGGGGTTTTGAGCGCAAGGAACGGCTTCTCCTGAATATTGACGCCATGGGTCAGCGAATCTTTTACCTGCAGGGGGAGACGCTGATGGAACTCACCAACATGTACCAGATTGACACCCTTCTGGTAAACGGAAAAAGCTTCGTTTTGAAGGAAGGGCTCCTGTGCGAAGAGTTGGCCTGGCCGGGAGACACCTTATATATTAACTGGAAGTTTAAGAACGTCAATAAGGGTTCCAAGGGAGCGCTGGGGGCTACAACGCAGAACAAAGTGGATGTCCTGTGGACCAGCCTCACACCCGACGAACCGGTGAACGGGGAGGGAAAGTTTGCCCAAAGGGGAGATTACGTGCAGGAGGTATGGCAGCGGAAGGGCAACAATACCTACATCTTCAAAATAGGAGGCGTGCAGTACAAGGCCCAGCGGCTCAAGGACCTGTATAAGGCCTTCCCAGACAAGGCTCCCGCTCTCAAAGCCTATGTGAAAGAAAAGAAATACACCATGGAAAACGCGCAACAGGCTATCCAGGTTATTACCTACTTAAAACAATTGTTTTAGTCCCATAGGGCGACCCTCACCGGGCCGCCCTTTTTGTAAATGCTATAGCAATTTCCCAATAATTTGTGCTAAATTTGTAGACCACATACATCAATGATCTTATGAAGCGTATACTTGTTCCCATTCTTTTGCTGGTGGCCGCCTGCGCGCCCAAAGCCAGCCTTCCCAAGGTTCCCATACGTACCTATAACGCTCCCCAGACCACCGGTCCCATTGTGATTGACGGTATCCTGGACGAGCCCGACTGGGAGAACGCCCCGCTGAGCGAACCTTTCGCAGACATCCGCGGCATTGACTTTGAGCCCAAGCCCACCAAGAACACGCAGATGAAGATGCTTTGGGACAAGGAGAACCTCTACATTGCCGGCATCATCGAAGAAGACAATGTAACGGGCAGCCTCACGGACCGCGACGCCATCATCTACCACGACAATGACTGGGAAGTATTCATTGACCCGGACGCCGACTGCCGCTTTTACTTTGAGATAGAGCTCAACGCCCTCAACACGGTGATGGACCTCCTCATGGACAAGCCCTACCGGGACGGCGGCAAGTTCTACCTGCCCTGGGACCTTCGTGGCCTGAAGACCGCCGTGCACATTGACGGCAGCCTCAACGACGACACCGATATCGACAAAGGCTGGACCGTAGAGATGGCCATTCCCATTGCTTCGCTATGCGTAGAGTTCCAGACGCCCGAAGAATTAAGGGCCAAAGACTGGAAGATTGGCTTCTCCCGTGTAGAGTGGCTGGTTCCCGGCGGCCCGGAAGAGAACTGGGTCTGGAACCCCACCGGCCTTGTAGATATGCACCAGCCCGAGAACTGGGGCGTGCTGAGATTTGTCAAATAAACACACTCCTATATGAAAAAGCTTATCCTTGCTGCCGCCGCCGTACTGATGGCCGCCTGCAGCGCCCCTCAAGCCAATAACGACCCCGCCGCCTTCGTGAACCCCAAGATTGGCACCGGCGGTCACGGCCACGTATTCGTGGGGGCCAACGTGCCCTTCGGCCTGGTTCAGCTGGGCCCCACCAGCATTCCCCAGGAATGGGACTGGTGCTCCGGCTACCACGACAGCGACTCCACCGTCATTGGCTTTAGCCACATGCACCTGAGCGGAACCGGTATCGGCGACCTCTTTGACATCACCGTGATGCCTGTCATCGGCCCCACCACCCCGGCCCGCGGAACCGAGGACGACCCCAACAGCGGAGCCTGGAGCTACGCCGACCGCACCAAAGAAGTGACCGAACCCGGCTACTACAGCGTTCCCCTCCTGCGCTACGGCATTACGGCCGAACTCACCGCCACAGCCCGCGTAGGTATGCACCGCTATACCTTCCCGGAGGCCGATGACGCCGCCATCCTCTTTGACCTGCAGAACGGCGGTTGCTGGGACACCGTTTACGACGCCGACATGGACGTGATTACCAATGACGGCGGAGACGTGATTGCCCTGAGCGGCCACCGCTACTCCCACGGCTGGGCCCGGAACCAGAAGGTCTTCTTCTGGGCCGCCTTTGACAAACCCATCGCCGGGGTAGAATTTGAAAACGGCAAACTCTATGGCCGATGCAAGATTGGCCACACCAACGCCGGCGACCAGATTATGCTCAAGGTAGCCCTCTCCCCCGTTTCGGTAGAAGGCGCCAAGGCCAACATGAAGGCCGAACTCCCCGGCTGGGACTTTGAAGCCGTGAAGCAAAGCGCCCGCACCGCCTGGAACGAGGAACTGGGCAAGATTAACGTGGAGACCACCGACAAAGACGCTCGGACCGTCTTCTACACCGCCCTCTACCACACCATGATTGCCCCCAGCGTCTACAACGACGTGGACGGCCAGTACCGTGGCAGTGACGACGGAGTACGCCAGGGAGACTTCCGCAACTACACCACCTTCTCCCTCTGGGACACCTACCGCGCCGCCCATCCGCTCATGAGCCTCATCCACTCCGACATGATGGACGATGTAGTAGCCACCTTCTATCACATCTACAAGGAGCAGGGAGACCTGCCGGTGTGGCACCTGATGGGCAATGAGACCGACTGCATGGTAGGCAACCCCGGCCTCATTGTCTTTGCCGATGCCATTGTAAAGGGCTATAACGCCCGCCTGAGCGACCAGGAGATCCTGGACGCCATGGTAACCACCGCCAACATGCCTGACCGCGGACAGAACTTCCGCATGACCTACGGCTACATTCCGGCCGACCTCTACGCCGAATCCGTAGCCAACGATATGGAATACGCCATTGCCGATGCCGCCCTGGCCAATGCCGCCTCCTTCCTGGGACAGGAGAACCTGGCCGCCCAGTTCACCGAGCGCAGCCACTCCTGGAGACATTTCTGGGACCCCAAGACCCAGTTCCTCCGCGGCCGCAAGACAGACGGCACCTTCACCGAGCCCTTCGACCCCATCTACTCCCGTCACGAGACCTCCGACTACACCGAGGGAACGGCCTGGCAGTACCTCTGGCTGGTGCCCCAGGACGTAGACGGCCTGGTGGATCTCTTTGGCTCCGAGGAAGCCACCCTGGCCAAGCTGGACGGCCTGTTTGAGGCCCCCGACCACGTGGAAGGCGAGAACGCCAGCCCGGACATCTCCGGCCTCATTGGCCAGTATGCCCACGGCAACGAGCCCAGCCACCACACCATCTACCTGTACTCCATGCTGGGCCAGCCCGACAAGGCCGCCGACCGCCTCCGCCAGGTGTACAAGGAAATGTATTTCAACGATCCCGAAGGCCTGGCCGGCAACGAGGACGTGGGCCAGATGAGTGCCTGGTACGTCCTTTCCGCCATGGGCTTCTACCAGGTGGAACCCGCCCTTCCGCGCTTCTGGTTTGGCGCTCCCCTGTTTGACAAGATGACCGTGAAGGTCCCCGGCGGAGAGCTGGAAATCATTGCCAAGGGCGCCGGCGAACAGAAGCCCCACATCAAGAGCGTCAAGTTCAACGGCAAGCCTTATACCCTCCCTTACATCCAGTACGAAGACCTGATCCAGGGAGGAACCTTAGAATTTGAAATGGGAAAGTAATATGACGCCTTTAAAATTTGAACCTATCCTCAAGACCATTGTATGGGGCGGTGAAAAGATTGCCCCGTACAAAGGCATAGAAACCGACCAGAAACACATTGGAGAAAGCTGGGAGCTCTCCGGCGTAGCCGGCAACGAGAGCGTGGTGGCCGAAGGCCCGCTGAAGGGAAAAACCATCGCAGAGCTCACCAAGGAGTACAAGGGGAAACTGGTAGGAGAGCATGTGTATGCCAACACCGGAGACGAATTCCCCCTCCTGATCAAGTTCATCGACGCCCTCACGGACCTCTCCATCCAGGTGCATCCCAACGACGAGCTGGCGGCTGCCCGCCACAACGGCTCCAAGGGCAAAACGGAAATGTGGTACGTGGTAGCGGCCGATAAGGGAGCCCACCTCCTGGCCGGCCTCACCCAGAAGATCACCCCGGAAGAGTACGCCACCAAGGTGGCCGACGGCACCATCACCGACGTGCTGGCCCGCTACGACGTGCACCCCGGAGACGTGTTCTTCCTGCCCGCCGGACGTATCCACGCCATCTGCGGCGGCTGCTTCATCGCAGAGATCCAGCAGACCTCCAACATCACCTACCGCATCTACGACTACGGCCGCCTGGGCCTGGACGGCAAGCCCCGCGAGGTACATACGGAACTGGCCAAAGACGCCATTGACTACACCGTGTACCCGGACTACCGCACCCACTACAACCCGGAAAAGGACGAGGAGCAGGAAGTGGTGAGCTGCCCGTATTTCACCACCAGCATCTACGACCTCACCCTCCCCTTTGCCAAAGACCTCTCCGGCATCGATTCCTTCCTGGTAGTGATGTGCCTGGAGGGAGAAGGCAGCCTGGAAGTAGACGGAGAAGAAGTCCCTGTCCACCAGGGAGAGACCGTCTTAATACCAGCTACCGCCGACGACGTTTGTTTTGTCCCCGGCGGCAGCATGAAGGTATTGACCTCATATATCCGTTAGTTCAGTCCGCGTGCACGCATTAAGGCAGAGGGGTCGGGTTCGGCTCCTCTGAACTGTTTGTAGAGGGTCATAGGCTCCTCGGAGCCACCCTTCTCCAGGAAGGTCTGGCGGAAAGCCTTGGCGGTGGCGGGGTTGAAGATGCCATCGGCCTTGAACTTCTCCCAGGCGTCTACGGCCAGCACCTCGCTCCAGAGGTAGCCGTAGTAACCGGCGCTGTAGCCGCTGCCCATGATGTGGTTGAAGTAGGTGGTGCGGTAACGGGGGATGATCTCGTCAATGAGGCCCATCTCCTTGCACACCTTGGTCTCGAAGTCACGGACGCTCTGGGCATCGGTGAACTGGGCCAGCTGGGCCGAGGAAAGCTCGTGCCACTTCATATCCAGGATGGAGGCGGCGCAGAGTTCGCCGGTCATGAAGCCCTGGTTGAACTTGAGGCCCTTCTGGATCTTTTCTACCAGAGCGGGATCGATGGGCTCGCCAGTTTCCCAGTTGTTGGCATAGTTGGCCAGGATCTCGGGAACAAAGGCAAAGTTCTCGTTGAACTGGGAGAACATCTCCACAAAGTCACGGGCCACATTGGTACCGGAGACCGTTACGTAGTTGCACTGGCTCAGGAAACCGTGCAGGGCGTGGCCAAACTCGTGGAAGGCGGTCTGTACGTTGTCAATGGTGAGGAGGCTGGGCTGCGGCTCGGTGGGATCTACGCCGGGAGCCGGGAAGTTGCACACGTTCACGATGATGGGACGTACACCGGCTTCCTGCTCGCGGAAGTTGTTCATCCAGGCGCCGCCGCGCTTGGTGGGACGCACATAGTAGTCGCGGTAGAAGATACCAATCAGGGAACCGTCGGCGTCGGTGATCTTGTAGGCCTTGACGGTGGGCTGATACACCTCCACTTCGCCGGTTACTTCCTCAAACTGGAGACCGTAGATCTTAGAAGCGGCAGTGAACACGCCCTTCATCACACTGTCGGCCTGGAAATAAGGCTTGGTCTGGCTCTCGTCCAAGGCGTACTTCTGGGCACGCACTTTCTCGGCATAATAGCTCCAGTCCCAGGCTTCGATCTTGTGACCGGCTATCTTTTCCATCTCCTTGAGCTGCACCTTGGCGCTGCGCATGGCGGCGTCCATGATGGGCTGCAGGAACTTGTCCACGGTCTCGGGGTTGCCGGCCATCTTGTTGGAAAGCTGATAGGCGGCAAAGTTGGGATAGCCCAGGAGTTCGGCCAGTTCGGCCCTCAGGCGCAGGGTCTCCAGCACAATGGCGTTGTTGTCGTGCTCGTCGCCGTGGTTGCCGCGGGAGCTGTAGGCTTTGAACACCTGCTCGCGCTTGGCGCGGTCGTCGCAGGAACCCATGAAGTCGTAGTACTCGCTCACGGTGATGCCGGTACCCTCCTTGAAGGCGTTGTTCTCGGCCAGCAGGTTCTGACCGAACTTCTGGCTCAGCATGGCCAGGCGGGTGCTGATCTCTGCGAAGCGCTTCTTGGCCTCGGGCTCCAGGCCCACACCGTTGCGCTGGAAGCCTTCGTAGATCTTCTTGACCACCATCTGCTGCTCGCGGGTAAGGCTGGCGGAGTTCTCGTACACGGCCTTGACACGGGCATAGAGGTCCTCGTTCATCATGATCTCGTTGGAAGCCTCGGTGATCAGGGGCATCACCTCTTCCTCGATGGCCTGCATCTCGGGGGTGGAGTCACTCTCGGCCAGGTTGAAGAACACGCCCTGTACCTTGTCCAGGATGGGGCTGGCGTTCTCATAGGGCAGGATGGTATTCTCGAAGGTAGGGGCCTCCGTATTGGCCAGGATGGCGGCGATATTGGCCTTCTGCTCTTCCAGGCCGGCCTTGAAGGCGGGCATATACTGGTCTGTGGTAATCTGGGAGAAGGGGGCCGTCCCGTAAGGGGTATCCCACTCCTGCAGGAAGATGTTGGTAGTTTTCTCTGTGTTGCAAGCAGTAAGCATAGCCATGGCTGCAAAAAAGACTAAGGTTTTCTTCATAGGTTTATAGAAAGATAATTAGATGCGGCAGAAAATGCGGGCCGAAAAACGCGGCGCAGGAGCCCCGTCGCCAAAGTAGGGACGGAAGCCCAGGGCCACGCCCAGCTGGCGCTTCTTGTCAAAGGTCCAGGTTTTACCGGCCGATGTATCGATCATGTGCAGGGGCTTGTCAAACTTGTAGCCGGCGTCGGCAAACCAGCCCTTGGCATTCCAGGACAGGCCGCCGTACGCGAAGGTGCACTCAAAGCGGTCCCCCGCCCCAAAATGACCGGCGGTCACCTGCCCCTGCAGGGACAGGTTGGGAATCACGAACACCGGCACCTTAAAGCCAAACTCCAGTCCGGCGTGGATGTCGTCCGTGCCGATATAGCGCTCGTAGAAGCCCGTGAGTTTCATATTGATGCTGTTGGTGTTCAGGGCCACGTTCACATCGGTGGCAAAGGTATCGGGCATGAGGGGATTATACCGGTAAAGGCCCGTATTGGCCGATAATTGCCAGTTGTAGCTCAGGGCATACAGCAGACCCGCCTTGGCCGTATAAATGGCTCCACGGCCCTGGGAAGAGGTGTAGTAGCCGCCCCGGCCGCCCAGATGGAAGCCCCACTTCCCTACGGTGAGCATGCCGCTCAGCCAGCCTTCGGCCCGGTTCTCGGAGGTCATGTCCTGCAGGCCCTTGCGGCCGTCCACGCCGCCGCTCAGGCGCACCAGGCGGCTGGGCTTCCAGCTGAAGGCCGCCGCCGCATGCAACGCGGGACTGCTCAGGCCGAATCGGCCCAAAACCGTGGTATAGGCCTGGAATTTCTGGGAAGGGTTAAAATCGTAGCGGAAGAACGCCATGGGTTCCTGGTCGCGCAGGAAGGCGGCGCTCAGCTGGTGCTTCTCTCCAAAGGCCTTCCCTACGCCCACATACACGGCATAGGGATCGTAGGCGGTTTTGTTCCAGCCTATGCCCGCCACGTTGGCCGCCAGCGACCAGCCGCCGGGGAGTTTCCCGGAGCCGTAGGCTGCATCGGCCCTTAAGCCATATTTGGCCGTATCGTTCCAGAGGGAACCGTAAAAGCCGGAGCGGAAGAGCGAGGCCGTGGCGGCGATTTCCGCCACGCCGTTGTAGCCGCCCAGAGCCGTCTCCAGGGGTTCTCCGCCCGCGTTGAACTTGTTCTCCCGCAGAGCCTCGGACAGGAAACTGGAAGCCGTGGGATCCACCTGGTCCATGCGCACGCCGGCCAGCAGGATTTCCGCATCCATCAGGTGGGCGGTTCCCAGGTCGGAGTCGTTGCCGGAGCCCAGGTAATTCTTCACGTTCCGGTGAATGTCCGTAGCGCCGTAGGGCGCATCCAGCCAGCTGTCTCCGGACCGGTTGATCTCCGAAAGCAGAATGTTGAAGACGTTCTTCTGCTTACCCTCGGTCACCACCACGGGAAGGCGGTTCTCCAGGTAGCCGGAAGCCAGGAAAACGAGGGTATATTCCCCTGCGGGAATTTCTTCCATCCGGAAGTTGCCGTTGGCATCGGCCCTTACCTCCATCACCCATTCGGCGCCATGCAGCAGGCGCACGCGGGCATGCTCCACGGGGTAACGGTCCGTCTTGGAGAGTACGCGTCCCTTCACCCCGCCCAGGGGGGTGCTTGCCATCAGGGCTACCGTCCACAGCAGGGCGGTCAAGACACAAAGTAAACGCCTCACGCTATCTTGAAATTTCTATGAACGTAGGATAATGGTCCGAATAGCCCTTGATGAACTTGCCATTGGAGAACGTGCGGAAAGGCAGGCCTTTGTACTGGCCGCTCTGCTGGGTCATGTAGGGCTTGGAATACACCACACCGTAGTATTTTCCCATTTTGCCAATACGGAAGCCCTTGCCGTTCACCAGGGAATTGCTCACCAGGATGCAATCAAAGATGTTGGGGTCTCCCCTGTAATAGAGGGAGCCGATACCGTCGTCCAGCATCTCCCAGAAGGGGTTGAAGAAGTCTCCGGACTTCACCTCGGAGAGGTTGCGGCGGCCGTGGAGGTACTGCGACAAAGAGGGATCGGCCGGATTGTCGTTCATATCACCCATTACCACGCACTTGATGCCGGCATACTTCTGCTGCATCTGGCGGGCGTGGTTGTATGCGATCTCGGCCGCACGGGCCCTCAGGTCCTGGCCCTTGTCTCCCCTGCGGGAAGGGAAATGGCACACATAGAAGACGAAGTGCTCTCCGTCAATGGTTCCGTGGACCATCAGGATGTCACGGGTACGGAAGTCTTCCTGCTCCTTCTTATTATAGGTAGTAATGGGAATCTTCGTGTTGAAATCGTACGGGATGGCCGCACTCTCGATGAATTTGAAGCGGGCGGGGTTGTACAGCAGCGCGCAGTCTATGCCCCGGCGGTCCGGACCCTCGATGTGGACTATCCTGTAGTTGGCATTGGCTATGGCCGGCTCTTTTACCAGATCTTCCAGCACGTGGCGGTTCTCCACCTCGGCCAGCCCCAGCACCGTGTGCCACATGCCGTTGTCTTCATGCATGTCCGCTATTACGCGGGCCATGTTCTTGAGCTTGACGGCGTATTTGTCGGCCGTCCACTCGTTGGCTCCGTCGGGCAGGTACTCGTAGTCGTTCTTGCCCTGGTCATGCACCGTGTCAAAGAGGTTCTCCACATTGTAGAACCCTATGATGTGCCGTTTGTCTTTCTTCTTGGCGCTTCCCTGGGCGGGAAGCAGCAGCACCAGCGCTGCCAGCAGGAGGATATAGCGTTTCATATCAGAAGAGAGTCAACTTGTTCTTTACGTCGGCTTTATCGGCCGGGAGATTCACAAAGAAGGTCATGCCGGTCTTTTTCTCCAGATCCGTGAGGGTCATGGCGTAATCCTTATAGTTACCGCCAGCGATGGTATTGGTATGCTCCAGATAGAAGCCCGCAGCCTGGTAAGTATTGCCTTTGCGATGGAGGACGGCCTTATAGTAGGCCTTGGGAACGGCCACAGCCTGTCCGTCGTGGTCTTTGACGGTGGGGCAGGTATTATCGGCCACGCAGCCCGTCACCACGTACGTGGTGTCGGAAGAGGAACTCCAGGTGCGGACGGCGCTCTCCAGCTTCTCCCAGATACCGCCGTTGAAATCGTGCAGCTGGGGCGTTACATTGCTGCAGTAAAAGGTATGCTGGTTGGTCATGGCACCGCCGGCCCGGTCGGCCGAAGGGATCTGGTGTCCACGATCATAGCCCTTGGAGGAGAACTCGTAGGAGCCGCCTGCAGCCACATTGGACTGCTTGCTCAGGAAAGGGTCGCTCACCCAAGCGGAATTGCTGCGGTCTACGCGGTTTTTGGCAAAATCTGTGTACAAAGGATAAGCCACCCAGTCTGCTACCAGGCAGGGCTCGTTGTAAGAGAAGGAATAGTCTCTTACGCGGTTGAAGCGAAGGATGGTAGTATGAGCATGCCAGGCCGATGCGTCCTTGACCTGGGGCAATTCCATCCAGCCGGGAACGCTCTTGTACTGGTCTCCGGCATCGTCGGGAAGGACGGTCTGGCGCTCCGTGGAGATGGTGAGGTCTGTGATTTCCCAGGTGGGTGTGATTAACTGCTTTTTACCCTCTACTTCAACCTCCTTGCTCTTATAAATAAGCGCTATCTGAATCTTTTTACCCTTGAAGGCGCCAAGAGCAATATTGCCGGACTGGGCCAGTTCATAATAGCTGTAAGATACCAGCCACTTGGGGACATCTCTCGATGTCCAGGTGGTGCCATTGTTGTCCGACACGGCCACCGAAAAATAATCTGAAGGCTCCCCAGCATCTACACGAGCAAACGCGTGATTAAAATAGAGATAAACATCCGTCTTGTAGTTAGTAAGATCTATCTCTGGAGAAAGAAGCCAGCTCTCAACTGGAGTCTTAACGTCTTTACCGGTTGCCTGGGCACCATACTTCTTATTGTTACTGTCAAATACCCATATGTCTTTATTGGGACCTCCTTTGGTGAAACTACCCAGTCCCTTGGTGAAGTCCTGGGACAGGATGAGGGACGGCTGGGAGCCGCCGCCACCGGGTTCGGGCTGAGGGGCGGGGGTGGGATTGTCCTTGCCGCAGGATACCAGAAGGGCGGCCGACAGGAAAGCAAAAACCAGAGAGCGATATTTCATAATGCGTTCATTTATGTGATAGTCTACAAATATACGCAAAATTTACAAAAAAAGGCCCAGGGCTAAACCCCGGGCCTTTTCTCAGTAGTAAATATGATTAGTTTACTTTTGCATAAGAAACTGTCATACCCTTGATACGAACCTGCTTGCTGGCTGTAAAGGAAACGGAAGCAGAAGAGCCTTCCCATTTACCATTAACGCCTTCGGCGTCAAAGGTGTAACCAGTGGGAGCACCAGCACCCCAGGCACCAGGGCCATACTTGGCATCACCATTGGCTCCACAAACGAACTCGATCTTATTGATTACATAACCCTCAACAGCCTTAACTTCGAGAACCTTTTCGGAATAAACACGAAGCTCAGTAACTGTGGTAGTACCATAATCGCTGGAATTAGTGAAGGAGACAAAGTCGTTCATCTTCACAACAGTACCGTTGGCGGCAGCTGCAGCAAGTTGATCTTGCGTGAAGGTAACGGAAGTTGCGGATTGTTCACCACCGCCTTCGTCACCACCTTCACCGCCTTCGTCGGCAGACTGATGAGACCAGTAAATACCGTTGCTAATCTGAGGGGTGCCCTTATTCGTGCCCTTGGCTCCGAAGACTGTAATACTATCACCAACCTTAAGGCCAAGTTTTTCAACAAGGTTCTTGCGGTTGTCGCCAGTGGCGCCATAACCAGGATATACACCATAGATAAAGAGATCGTTGGTTCCATCGGTGATGGTCATGTTGCCATAGACCTTATTGGCAATATCCTTGATGGTACCGGTCACACGGAACCAGTCACCATCCTTTGCTGCAAGAACGGTAGGGATATCGGCCACTTCCACAAGTTCAACCACTGCTTCAACGTGACCGTTCACCATCTGAGGGGTCTCCTTGTAAGCACCACGCTTACCGACCACGGTGCAAACATCACCAATCTCAAGAGCAGACTCCTTGAAGTTGTCGGCACGATATACGAGCACTTCACCAGACCAATCCTTGATGTAGAAGCTCTGGCCCTGCTTGTCGCTGGGATAATCCTTGCTGATCACGCCGGTCAGACGATACTGGACGTTGCCCACCTCGGCGGCCAGGAACTCAGCCACAGTGGCAGCAACGATGGCGCCCTTCTGGGTAACAGCGAGTTCGCAGGTGTAAGCTTCGTTACCCTGGTTGGTGCCAAAGGTCACAGTGGTCTCACGGTCACCACCCTCGTTGGGCAGAGCCTTGAGGGTTACCGTATTGCCATCCAGGCTGGAGATGGAGAGCCATGACTTGGCCTCTTCAGGGATAACCACCTTGAGAGACTCACCCTTATTGACAAGGGTAACCTGGGCTTCGCCACCGGCAACCGGCAAATAGTCGGGAGCGGGGGTAAGCTGCTCAGGGTTGGGATAAACCACTTCGTCCACCTTGATGAGAGACTTGACAATCTTGATAACCGTCACGTCTACAAGCTCAATGGTTCCGTTGTAGTCCTTGCTGGGTCCTTCGACGGTGATCTTGTCACCTACTTCGAGACCCCAGGAAGAGAAGTTCTTGGTATTGCCCTTAGCATCCAAGGTACCGTAGATATACAGACCGTCCTTGTTATCGGCGGACGCGCCGGAATAATCGTAGGAGCCGTCGTCCATGTTCCAGTTACCATAGGTGGTATTCTTAATCTTGGTAACGGTACCGGTAACGCGATAGGTTTTGCCAGGGTTCTTCATGACCACTGCGCAAGAAACCTCGGAAACGGTCTTTACGCCCTGGATAACATTGATGAACTGAGTCTTGTCACCGCAGGAAATCGAAATTTCAGCGGAACGGCCAGCGTCATAAGCAGGGGCGGAGAAGGTAACGGTGGTTTCACCGGCGCTGCCAGACATAGGGCTCACAGTGAGCCACTTGGCATCTTCGTCACTCATTACGATATTCCAGTTGTTCGTCGCAGTGAGAGTGATAGTGGTATTGGCACCAACGCCAGTGCTGAGGGAGACGTAGGAGGTAGAAACCTTAATCTCGTCAAGATAATGATCGGCCTCTTTCTCGCAGCTCACGGCCAGAGCCAAAGTGGCAACGATGGAAGCAAAAAAATACTTGAGTTTCATAAGATGTGCCGATTTTGATTAGTTGAACAGATACTTGATACCAATAGAGGCATACCAGCACTGACCGAGGCTGTGGACAGGAGTCCAGAGCTGGGTGCTACCGGAGATAACCTTAGGAGTAGAGAAGGTGGCATAACCCTGGGCATCCACACCTTCATATTTGAGAATACGGGCGTCGGAACCGATAGCGGAATTCAGAGCCTTGGAAACACCCCAACTGCTATTGAACATGTTGAGAAGGTTCTTAAGGTCTACATTAAGCTGAAGGGTATTCTTGGTCTGGCCAATCTTCACGGTAAAGTCGTGCTTGTAGCTGAAGTCAATGCGGTGCACCCAAGGGCTGTAGAGGCTGTAACCTTCTGCATACTGACCCTGATGCTTGCTCAGATAAGGATCGTTGTGAACGAAGTCCATGAAGCGGGTGGCATCGTCGGTGGAGACGAAGCGGAAGTCACCGTTGGCAACCTGCTCATCCGTAGGGATGTAGAGGGCGTCGTAGTTGTAACCGTCACCGTTCATATCGTTAGCCATCATGTAGGAGTAGTTGTAACCGCCACGCCAGGCCTCATAGATGAGGGAGTAGTGGTTACCGCTCTTGTCGTGATGGGTTGCAGAAGCAACGATACGGTCCGGAGTTACGTACTGGGAGTTGTGCAGCTTGATGTAGTTGGGACCCTCGGAGGTAGGAACATAGGTGAAGGCAGACTCAGCTGCGGAACCGGGCATACCGGTGATTTCCTTGCTCACGGTGTGGGTGTAAGCGGCCATGAGGCTCAGGCTCTCGATGGGCTGCATGTTGACGGTAACGTTGGCGCTCCAGCCATAACCCTTGGAGGTGTTCTCCAGCACAAAGGCAGAAATCTGCTTGGCCTTTCCATCAACAATATTGGTAACACGGAAGGTGTCAGGATAGATGGGACGGTTGTCGGCACCGTTGAAGCGGGCGAAACCACCTACATTCATCATGGACCAGTCAGAGATTGAGACAGCGTTGATGGTCTTGTTGAAGATACCTTCAGCCGTAATGCTGAACGGGAAGGAGGTGGGGAAGGTATAGTCAAAGGCCAGGGAGGTCTTCCAAACCTGCGGCATCTTGAACTTGGGATCCACGGCGTTCACAGCGGAAGGAACAGTACCGTCCTCAGAAGAAACGGTGGTGGGATAACCAAGCTTCTGGAGCTTGTTCAGGAGGGCAGCGATGGTAGCCTTGCCGTTCTCGTCGGTCACGAGGCCGCCTTCGAACTCATTCATGGTGAAGCCGTTGTTCTTTGCATTCTTCTCATTAATCTGAGCCTGGTACTGAACCAGACCACCGTTGGTGGGCATGTTGGTGAAGAACACCAGGGGCAGACGGCCGCTGAACAGACCGGTACCACCACGAACCTTCAGGCTCTTGTTGCCAAATACATCCCAGGTGAAACCAACACGCGGGGAGAAGGTCACCTTGGCGGTGGGCCACTTACCGGTGTCGATGTGGGTCTCCTGGTAGTTGTTAGCTCTGGGATAGAAGTTCAGTTCCTTGATGGCGGCATTGGTGATAAGGTCACCGTTGTTGAAGAACAGACCGTCCATACGGAGGCCGTAGGTGAGCTTGAAGTTGTCGGTGGCGTTCCACTCGTCCTGGGCATAGATACCGGCCTTGTAGAACTGTACACGGGCAGCGGGCTTCTGCTCGCCGTCGTAACCGTAGGTAAGGCAGACGATTTCAGGTGCAGCACCGTTCATGAACTCGGTGAGGGACTTGTAGCGATAGTAACCGGTACCATTACGCATGTACTGGTTGTCGGCCATCTGATACTCGAAGTTGATACCTCCGGTGATCTTGTGCTTACCAAGGTACCAGGTGAGGTCGTCCTTTACGTTGGCAACGGTGTTGTGTACAGCGTTGTTCCAGGTAAAGAGTTCATAACCCAGAGCCATGTAGATGTTTTCAGAAGCATCTTCAGCACGGACGTCACCATCCAGGATATCAATATGAGGGAACTCCTCAGAGTTGGTGCCACGGACATCGTCCAGCTTGGAGAAGGTGGCCAGGAACTGGTTGGAGAGGTTGTCGCTCAGGCGGCTGTTCAAATCCAGAGACCAGGTGTTCACAATGTTCTTCATGGAGTACATCGTGTTGGCAAAGGACATGGAGCTCTTGGACATACGGCCATCTACCATACGGGAACCACCGTCCATGGAAGAAGCGTTGGGGCTGTTCCAAACGTTGTTCAGGGTATAGTTGTAACGCAGGGCCAGGTGATGTTTCTGGGTAATGTTCCAGTCAATGCGGGCCAGGATCTTGTAGTTGCTCTCATTGGCGGGGAAGTCGGTCCAGGAACCGGTATCATAACCGTACTTCTGCTTCACAAATTCAGAAACCTTCTGGAGGTCTGCATTGGTGGTACGGGAGATATAGTTGTCAGGATCTGCAACGCCGTTGTTGGAACCCTTCCAGCGGTTCACGATGGAAGGAACCTTGGACATTTCGGCGTTCACGAAGAAGAAGAGTTTGTTCTTCACAATAGGACCGCCGAAAGTGAAACCGTAGGTGGTACTGCGATCCTTGTCGCGGGCGCCGCTGATCTGCTCACCGTACACGGTGTCACCACGCAAATTCTCGTTGCGGTGATAAACATAAGCCGTACCCTTGAAGGTGTTGGTACCGGACTTGGTGATGGCGTTCACACCACCACCGATGAAGTTGGTCTGGCGGACATCGTAAGGGCTAATCACAACCTGGAGTTCTTCGATGGCGTCGATGGAGATGGGGTTGCCACCGCCAGGGAGGTTGGAGGACAGACCGAAGTTGTTGTTGAAGTTGGCACCGTCAACGGTGAAGTTGGCGGTACGGCCATCGGAACCGGCGAAGCTCATGCCGTTACCGCCGTAAGGAGAAAGGCGGGTCACGTCGGTGATGCTGCGGTTGACGGTAGGGATGGCAGTGATCTGACCATTGTTGATGTTGGTCACAGCGCCAGTGCGCTCCTGAGCGGCGAACTTGGAGGTAGCGTCTGCTACGATCACCGTTCCCTCAAGGAACTCAGAAGACTCGGCGATTTTGGCATTCAGGCTGAACGTCTCGGCCAGCTGGAGGGTAATACCCGTGTAAGTGGTCTCCTGATAACCGAGGCAGGTGAAGTCCACCTTGTAGGGACCGCCGGTACGCATACCCTGGATGGTGTAGCGGCCGTCGGCGTTGGTTACTGCGCCATAGACGGTACCGGAGGGCTCGTGGAGGGCCACAACGGCAGCGCCGATGACAGGTTCGCCGTTCTGGTCTACCACGCTACCGGAAAGGGAGGACGTGGTCACCTGAGCAAAGGCGACGATACCCGCAAACATGGTAATGAATGCGAGCGAAAGGCTTTTAAAAGCTTGTTTCATAAATGTTTGAAAAATAAATATTGATACTAACAGTATTTCCCAACCAATCAACGCGCAAAGATACGAAGAATTCAGATAATAAAAAAGCGAACTCCTAAGAATTCGCTGTAAGTCAATCTAAAGATTGAAAGCCTTTTGGATGGCAGGAACGCTGTCCAGCAGTTCCCAGCCAAAGAATTGCACAATTTTCTCTTTTCCCTGCACTTTCACCATCTTGATGTAAGGCTTGCGGCCCATGTGGCCATAGGCGGCCGTGGGGGCATAAATGGGATTCTTGAGCTGGAACTTTTTGATGATGGCTGCGGGCCGAAGGTCAAAGAGTTCCTGCACCTTGGCGGCAATCTCACCGTCGGACAGGCCCTTGGCGGCCGTGCCGTACGTATCCACGAAGACGCTCACGGGCTGGGCCACGCCAATGGCGTAGGCCAGCTGCACCAGACACTCGGAGGCTACGCCGGCGGCCACCAGGTTCTTGGCAATGTAACGGGCGGCATAAGCGGCGCTGCGGTCTACCTTGGACGGATCCTTTCCGGAGAAAGCGCCACCGCCATGGGCGCCCTTTCCACCGTAGGTGTCCACGATGATCTTTCGGCCCGTCAGACCGGTATCTCCGTGGGGGCCTCCAATCACGAACTTGCCCGTGGGGTTCACGTGCAGCACATAGTCGTGGATGAGCGCGGCCGTCTGCTCCGGGAGTTCGGCCTTCAGGCGGGGAATGAGGATAGTCTCCACATCCTGGCGGATCTTATTCTGCATGGCTTCGTCCACCTTGGACTGACCGTACTGAGCCACGGCTTCCTCATAGGTCATCTTGCCCAGGCTCTCGGGCACGAACTCGTCGTGCTGGGTACTCAGGACTATGGTATGGACCTTCACCGGCTGGTGGGTCTGACCGTCGTATTCAATGGTGAACTGGCTCTTGGCGTCCGGACGGAGATAAGGCATGAGATCCAGCTCGTTGTGACGGATATCGGCCAGAATCTCCAGGATTTTGTGGCTCAGATACAGCGGCAGGGGCATATAGTCTTCCGTGTCCTGGCAGGCGTAACCGAACATCATGCCCTGGTCGCCGGCACCCTGCTCCTCCTGAGTGGCGCGCTCCACACCGCGGTTGATGTCGGCGCTCTGCTCGTGCAGCGCGCTCAGCACGCCGCAGCTGCTGGCATCAAACATGTAGTCGGCCTTGGTGTAGCCAATCTTGCGGATGGTATTGCGAACGGTGTTCTGGATGTCTACGTAAGCCTCGGCCTTTACCTCTCCCATCACTACCACCATACCGGTGGAGCAGAAGCTCTCGCAGGCCACCTTGGCCTCGGGGTCCTGCTTCAGGAATTCGTCCAGGATGGCGTCCGAAATCTGGTCCGCCACTTTGTCGGGGTGACCCTCGCTAACCGACTCGCTAGTAAATAAATAATTCTTGGCCATAGATATAAAAATTAGCCCCGAGCATACGCGGAGGCTAAAAACACAAAACACTGATATGAAATGTAATTTTAGCATTTTTTAACGTGGTTGCAAGCAGCCAAATCTATCCACATATGTTTTTTGGGGCGGCAAAGATAGAAAGAAATTTTGAATCTGCAAAATTTTTTACGGCTTTACCCAATGAATTTGTACGCCGTCGCGCTCCATGCCGCGGAACCAGGTCATCTGGCGCTTGGCAAACTGGTGGATGGCATTTCCCAGGGCCACCACCATATCCTCGTAGGACAACTGGCCCAGCACATACTGGGTAACAAACTTATACTCAAGGCCATAATAGAGAAGATCTTCTGGCGACAAGGTCTTCAGCAGCGTGCGGATTTCTTCCACCAGGCCTTCCTGCAGGCGCTCCTCCAGCCGGCGGTCAATGCGGGCCACTCTCTCCTCCCGGGTTACGAGCGTCCCTATATAATAAGGTCTGCGCGGGAGGGCCTCGTCCGGCAACCCGTTCTGTTTCTCAAACTTATAGCCCCGGGTCACGGACTCGATATACAGGCCAGACCCTCCGCAGAGGATGGGGATGGCGCCGCGGCTGCGGATATCGGCATACGCTTTGGCAAACGCCTCCTGATACTGGTAGATGTTGAATTTGCAGCCGGCGGGCACAATGTCAATGAGGTGATAAGGTACGTCTCCGTACTCTTTGAGGTCCTTCCCCGTGCCAATGTCCATGCCCGTATACACTTGCCGGGAATCGGCCGAAATGATTTCTGCCGGGGCCAGGGCTTTAGCCAGCTGCACGGCATAGCGGGTTTTACCGGAAGCCGTGGGACCCACCACACAGATAAGGTCTATGTCCCCGGCATAGTAAGCCCGGGCCAGGGCGGCGGGATCCACCACCTCGGGGTCCGGAAGCTGGGCCATGGGCGGGATGCCCGGCCGGTCCGGCAGAAGCTGCGTCTTGTTGAGCATGCCACAAAATTACGGAAAATGTATTACCTTTGCAATCCTATGCCCAAAGCCAAGAGCAGCATACAGATCAAAAACCGCCGGGCCTCGTTTGATTACGAGTTCCTGGAGACCTATACCGCCGGCATCCAGCTGGTGGGAACGGAGATCAAATCCATCCGCGCCGGCAAGTGCTCGCTGCAGGATGCGTACTGCTTCTTTGTGGGCAACGAGCTCTTTGTGCGGGGCATGAACATTGCCCAGTACCACTGGGGCAGCTGGGGCCAGCACGAGCCCGTGCGGGACCGCCGTCTCCTCCTCAACCGCAAGGAGCTCAGGCATTTGCAACAGGCCGATAAGCAGAAAGGCCTCACCATCGTAGCCGTCAAACTCTTCATAGCCGACAATGGCTTTGCCAAGCTGGTAATTGCCCTGGCCAAGGGTAAGAAGGAGTACGACAAGCGCCAGTCCATCAAGGACAAGGATCTGCGGCGCGAGATGGATAGGAACGGGTACTAGTCCATAGACTGGCTCGTCTTCGCGGCCATTATTCTCATTCGGGAATAATCCTCCGGAGAGAGGGAGGAGAAGAAGAAGTCAATGGGATCCTTGACTTCCCCGTTGTGGTACACTTCAAAGTGAAGGTGAGGGGCGGTCACAAAGGTGGAAACACCCACCGTACCCAGCACCTGACCCACTTTGACCATTCGGCCCTGGACCACGGAGATGTCTCCCAGGAGGCTGTACTTGGTTACATAACCGTTTCCGTGGTCAATCTCCACCTCGTTGCCCAGGCCCTTGCGGGAGTGGGTTACCTTGGTGACGCGGCCGGAGGCGGCGGCGTACACCGGGTCTCCCTGCGGAGCAATGAGGTCCAGGCCGTCGTGCTGCACCTGGAGGTTATAGATGGGGTTGTGTTTAACCCCCACGGAGGCGCCCACCTGCACGTAGGACATATTTCTGAGCGGCAGGGAAAGCGGGGGGATGCTGTCGGCCTTCTCCTGGAGGAGGCGGAAGACCTCGGCAAAATCTTCGTCTATCCCGCGGGCCATGGCCAGGAGGCTGTCGGCCCGGTCGGAGGCCGTGTTCACGTAATAGCGCTCCGGCAGGGTTTCGCTTTCCTGCATGCCCACGCCGCGGTAGCCGCCCACTTCTTCCAAAGACGGAGGCGGGGTGTCAAACAGTTCTTCGTAGATGGCGTCGTCCCTTTCCATCAGCCCTTCCAGCACGTCTCCAATGAGCTCTTCCTTGGCTTTCATGGCCGAATACATATTGCTGTAGAGCCGGTTTTCCTTCTCCAGCTGGCGCTCCTCCTTGGTGGAGAAGAACAGGGCAAAGAGCATGTAGAGCACGATGGCCATGGAAAGCGAGGCCACCGTATACCGGAGGATGGCCATCAGAATCCGCTTGGTCTTGCTGTCTTTCTTCTTGGCTGCCATCAGTTTTCCGGTTTTTTAACCATCTCGGCGTAGTCTTCGGCCGAAATGGTGAGGTCCATGTATAAGGCGGGATTGACGTATTCCTTACGATACATCACTTCGTAGTGCAGGTGCGGTCCGGAGACCAGGCCCGTGCGGCCCGTAAGGCCCAGGCAGTCTCCGCGGGTAACCCGCTGGCCCAGTGTTACGTCGATGCGCGACATATGGGCATAGCGCGTCTTGTAACCAAAGCCGTGGTCCACCTCCACGTGGTAGCCGTAGCCACCGCGCTCCCGCGCCACCTTTACCACCACACCGTCTCCGGTGGCATAGATGGGATTGCCGGGCGGGCAGGCAAAGTCCATACCCGTATGGCGCTTGCGATAACCCAGCACCGGGTGCATCCGGTAGCCGAAGGGGCTGGACATCCGGTAGGTGGAAGGATCCGTATTCACGGGAGAGATGGCGGGGATGTGGGAGGCCAGGTCACCGGCCGTGCGCTGGAGGGTGGACACGTCGTCAAACGATTTGGACTGGACGTATACGCGTTTTTCCAGCTGGTCCAGGCGGCGGGCAATGTCCAGGACGGCCGTTCCTTCCAGCTCCTTGTAGCGGCTTTCCCCACCCAGGCCGGAACGGCGGATGGCTTCCGGAATCTCGTCCAGGCCGTACACGGAACGGTACACGCGGTCGTCTCTTTCTTCCATCATGGAGAGGAGTTCCTCGTAGCGGTCCAGCTGCTGGGACATCTGGTCTATGCGGGTGTTCCACTCCGCATTCTTGTGCCGCAGCATGGACGTTTTGGGCAGGTCTTCCTTCATGACGGATACCCTCAACCACATAAAGAGCAGGAACAGGAACACGCCCGCGATGCTTACTACCAGCACCTGCCAGCCCTGGATACGGGTCTCCTCCTGGACATCCACCATGAGGGTCTCCGGATTCATCACGTATTTCTTCTTGCCCTTTGCCATTTTCTTTTGTAGCCTACAAAGGTAACAAAAAAAATCTATAAGGATATTCGTGGAATTTTGTGTAATTTTGCAGGTTATATCTTCTATAGGTAATAGAAACGCACACAATATATGACATCTAAAGAAATCCGCCAGAAGTTTCTGGACTTCTTCGCCTCCAAGGGACACGTGGTCGTGCCCTCGGCCCCCATGGTCATCAAGAACGACCCTACCCTCATGTTCACCAACGCGGGCATGAACCAGTTCAAGGACATCTTCCTGGGCAACAGCGCCCCCAAGTTCCCCCGCGCAACGGACTCCCAGAAATGCCTCCGCGTGAGCGGCAAGCACAACGATCTGGAAGCCGTGGGTCACGACGGCCGTCACCACACCATGTTTGAGATGCTGGGCAACTGGAGCTTTGGAGACTACTTCAAGACCGAGGCCATCGACTGGGCCTGGGAGCTCCTTACGGAGGTCTACAAGATTGACAAGACCAAACTGTACGCCACCGTGTTCGAGGGCTCCGAAGAAGACGGAACCACCCTGGACACCGAGGCCCAGCAGGCCTGGCTCAAGCACCTGCCGGAAGACCATATCCTCACCGGCAACAAGCACGACAACTTCTGGGAGATGGGAGACACCGGCCCCTGCGGCCCCTGCAGCGAGATCCACATCGACCTCCGCTCCGACGAAGAGATTGCCAAAGTGCCCGGCAGACAGCTGGTGAACGCAGACAATGACGAGGTCATCGAGATCTGGAACCTGGTGTTCATGCAGTACAACCGCAAGGCCGATGGTCACCTGGAGCCCCTCCCCGCCAAGAGCATCGACACGGGCATGGGCTTCGAGCGCCTGTGCATGATCATGCAGGGCAAGAAGAGCAACTACGAGACAGACGTCTTCTCCGGCCTTATTGGCAAGGTAGAAGAGTTCTCCGGTCACAAATACGCCGAGGGAGGCAACGTAGAAGTGGCCATGCGCGTAATCGCCGACCACATCCGCGCCATCGCCTTCTCTATTGCCGACGGTCAGCTGCCTTCCAACGTGAAGGCCGGCTATGTGATCCGCCGCATCCTGCGCCGCGCCGTTCGTTACGGCTATACCTTCCTGGGCTTCACGGAGCCTTTCCTGTGCCGCCTCATCCCTCAGCTGGTGGCCGATATGGGAGAAGCCTATCCGGAACTGATAGCCCAGCAGAAGCTCATCTCCAACGTGATCAAGGAAGAGGAAAATGCCTTCCTGCGCACGCTGGACCGCGGTATCCGCATGCTGGAAGACAACATGGCCAAGAACGCCGACACCAAGGTGGTGGCCGGCACCGATGCCTTTGTGCTGTACGACACCTACGGCTTCCCCATTGACCTCACCGAGCTCATCGCCGCCGAAAAGGGCTACACCGTAGACCTCAAGGGCTTCAACGTAGAGCTGAAGAAGCAGAAGGAGCGCGCCCGCAACGCCACCGCCAACGAGTTTGGAGACTGGATGGTGTTCAAGGAGGCCGACGTGGAATTCGTGGGCTACGACGTCCTCCGCATCAAGGGGGTCCACCTCCTGAAGCAGCGCACCGTCAAGCAGAAGAACAAGGAATACTTCCAGCTGGTCTTTGACCGCACGCCGTTCTACGCCGAGATGGGTGGCCAGGTGGGAGACACCGGCTTCATCGAGGGCGAGGACGGAGAACGCATCCAGATCCTGAACACCGTGAAGGAAAACAACCTCACCATCCACCTGGCCGAGCGTCTTCCTTCCGTGAGCAACCAGACTTTCTACCTGGTAGTGGACAACTCCCGCAGACGCCACATCCAGAACAACCATACCTGCACGCACCTGCTGCACCAGGCCCTGCGCGTGATCCTGGGCACCCATGTGGAGCAGAAGGGTTCCTTCGTGGGCCCGGACTACTTCCGCTTTGACTTCTCCCACTTCCAGAAGATGACCGACGAAGAGCTGCGCGCCGTGGAAACCCGCGTGAACCAGCTCGTACGCTCCGATTTCCCCCTGGAAGAGAAGCGCGACGCCACCATGGAGGAAGCCCGTTCCATGGGCGCCATGGCCCTGTTTGGAGAAAAGTACGGAGACGTGGTGCGCGTGGTTCGCTTCGGAGACTCCGTAGAGCTCTGCGGCGGTACCCATACCCCTCGTACCGGTACCATCGGCCTGTTCAAGATTGTATCTGAAAGTGCCGTGGCTGCCGGCGTACGCCGTATCGAGGCCGTCACCGGCGGCAAGGCCGTGGAGATGGTGAACGGCATGGAAGACCTCCTGAAGGGCCTGAAGAACCTCATGAACAATGTGCCGGACCTGCAGGGCGCCATCGAAAAGCTGGTGGCCGAAAACGCCGAGGCCCGCAAGCAGCTGGAGGCTGTGGCCAACGAAAAGGCCGCCGCCCTGGCCGAAAAGCTGGCGGCCCAGGCCGTGGAGGTGAACGGCATCAAGGTGGTGAAGTTTGACAACTCCATGGACCCGGCTATCGTTCGCAACGTGGCCCTGTTATTGCAGAAAAAGGTGGAGAACTTTGTGCTGGCCGGTGCCTTTGCCTACGACGGTAAGCCCAACCTGGTGCTCCTGTACTCCAACGACCTGGTGGCCAAGGGCAAGAACGCCGGTAAGGACATCCGCGAAGCAGCCAAGCTCATCCAGGGCGGCGGCGGCGGACAGCCCGGTCTGGCAACCGCCGGCGGCCGTTCGGTGGAAAGCCTCAACGAAGCCCTCAACAAACTGGTAGAGATCGCTACTGCCTAAGTGCTGCATGAAGAAGCTGGATAAATTCATCCTCAAATCCTTTGGCGTGCCGTTTCTGGCTACGCTGGGAATTGTGGTGTTTATCCTGGCCATGCAGTTCCTTTGGGTATACATAGACGAGCTGGTGGGCAAGGGACTGGAATTCAAGGTGATCCTTGAGTTCATGATGTGGGGTAGCTGCCAAGTGCTGCCCCTGGCCATTCCCCTGGCCACCCTCCTGAGCTCCATGATGGCGCTGGGAGACATGGGTGAGAAGTTTGAGCTCACGGCCATCAAGGCCTCGGGCATCTCCCTCACCCGCGTACTCTTCCCCATGACCTTCCTGTGCCTGCTCATCTGCGTGGGCGCCTTCTACGTGGGAGACCGCCTGGTCCCCTACTCCATCAACCAGATCTACACCATGCGAGACGATATCCGCCGCACCAAGAGTGAGATCAAGATCCCCACGGGTATCTTCTACGATGGTATCGAAGGCTACATCCTGCGCATCGAGAAGCGGGACAAGGAGACCGGCATGATGTACAACATCCAGGTGTACGACCACAGCGCCGGCAAGGGCAACACCCGCATCACGGTGGCCGACAGCGGCATCATCAAGATGTCCAAGGTCAAGGACTACCTCACCTTCTCCATGTACGACGGCGTAAGCTATCAGGAAGAGAACGTGCGCAAATACAAGGACACCACCCTTACCCTGCAGCGCGTGGCCTTCTCCCGCCAGGAGATGGTGATCTCGCTGGAAAACTACGCCTACCACCAGTCCGACAGCGCCCGCTACGGAGAACAGGTGCGTTCCATGAACCTCAAGTCCCTCCACAACGGCCGCGACTCCCTGGAAACCCTGGTGCACAACGGTACGCGCCGCCACGTGGAAGAGTTCCTGCGCAACAGCGTCATCGACAACCGCAAACAGCTGGACACCAATTGGCGCTCCATCTCCTCCACGGTGATGGACGTCCACACCCACGGTCCCTGGAAAACCCTCAGCGACAAGCAGAGGGCCTACGACAACGCCTCCAACGGCGCCCTTCAGTACGCCAACTCGGCCCGCAACATGGTAATGGAATCGGCCGACTATACCCGCCTCATTTACCGCACCAATGTGGAAATCTGGAAGAAGTACGCCCAGGCACTGGCCTGCCTGCTGCTCTTCTTCATAGGCGCTCCGGTAGGTGCCATCCTCAAAAAGGGCGGCCTGGGTGCCCCGGCCATCATCTCCATGCTGTTCTTCGTGCTGTACTGGGTCATCGATATCATTGGAGAACGGCTGGGCAACAATGGCGTCACATCGGCCTTCATCGGAAAGTTCATATCGGCCTTTATCCTGGCGCCGATAGGCGGCTTCCTTACCTTCAAAGCCGTACAGGACTCCAGCCTGTTCAATATAGACCTGCTCAAATCAGGTTTCCGCAAAATCAAGAGTCAATTCATCCGTATGTTCAGAAAGACACGTATCGTATATATGGGTACGCCGGAGTTCTCGGTGGGCCCGCTGGAGGCCCTGCAGAAGGCCGGTTACAAAGTGGTGGGCGTGGTCACCGTACCCGACAAGCCCTCCGGCCGCGGCCTCAAGATGAACGAAAGCGCCGTCAAGAAATACGCCGTGGCGCACGACCTGCCGCTGCTGCAGCCGGAGAAGCTCAAGGACGAGGAGTTCCTGAGGGCCCTCGCCGCCTGGAAGGCCGATCTGTTTGTGGTGGTGGGCTTCCGCATGCTGCCGGAAGTGGTATGGAGCATGCCCAAGCTGGGCACCTTCAACCTGCACGCCGCCCTGCTGCCGCAGTACCGCGGCGCCGCTCCCATCAACTGGGCGGTGATCAACGGAGAGAACATCTCCGGTGTTACCACCTTCATGATTGACCAGAAGATTGACACCGGCGGCATCATCCTCCGCTCCGAGTGCCACATCGAACCCACCGACACCGCCGGAGACCTCCACGACAAGCTCATGGAACTGGGCTCCACGCTGGTGGTGGAAACGGTGGAAGGCCTCATCCAGAAGAACGTGGAACTGCGTGTACAGCGCAGCTTCATCCAGGGATCCGAGCTCCTCAAGCCCGCTCCCAAGCTCACCCGCGAGCTCCAGCACATTGACTGGAACGACACGTCCAGACACATTTATAACCTCATCCGCGGCCTGTCGCCGTTCCCCTGCGCCTTTACGGAGCTGGTAGCCCCGGGCAGCGAGCCCGTGCAGCTCAAGATCTACTTTGGAGAAATCCGGGAAGACCTGCACGCAGCCCCCGGAACGGTTCTGTCCGACGGCAAGACCTACCTGGCCATCGCCACGGAGGACGGCGCCATTGCCATCACGGACCTCCAGCTGGCCGGCAAGAAGCGGATGGACGTCAAGTCCTTCCTGCTGGGCTTCCGCAATCCCACCGCCTACACCACCACCCAAGGCACCTCCAAGGCCGAAGTAGAAAAGGCACAACCCAAGGAAGATGAATAGCATCGTCATTCTGGGTAACGGGGCTTTCCCTACCGAACCTTATCCCCTGTTCCTGCTGGACCAGGCAGAAGGCGTGGTGTGCTGCGACGGGGCCATTGAGAAATGGCTGGAGCATGATGCATCGGCCCGCCCCCTGGCCATTGTAGGGGATCTGGATTCCGTTCCTGCCCAGCTCAAAGAGCAGTTTGCCTCTGTGCTGGTCCCCGTGACCGAGCAGGAGCACAACGACCAGACCAAGGCCCTTGCCTGGGTGCTGGAAAACCATCCCGAGGTCTCCGAAATTGTGTTTCTGGGCGCCACCGGCCTCCGGGAAGACCATACCATCGGCAACCTGGGCCTCCTGATGGACTACCCCCGCCAGTTCAACCTGGGAGAACGCAAGCTCTCCATGGTCTCCGACTTTGGAACGGCATTCGTCGTTACAGACAGCAGCGACCTCCACCTGGGTGAAGGTCGCCGCATCTCACTTTTCAGTGCAGACAACTCGCTGCGCGTATGTTCCGAAGGCCTCGAGTGGCCGCTGGACGAGGTGGTGTTTGATGCCTGGTGGAAGGCCACCCTCAACCGCACCTCGGCCCCCATTGTTTCCCTTCATTTCAACCACCCCTCGACCCTTCTGGTGATGGTGGACTAGGATCCGCCTATTTGCAGAAGTTCCGGCTGGCGAAGGGGAAGGACAGCCGCAGGGCGGTGTGCCAGTATTCCCACGTGTGACCGCCGTTGCGGACGCGGAGCTCGTTCTTGATGCCGGCCTCGTTCATCTTGAGGTGCAGCTGAACGGAAAGGAGCATCAGGGAATCGTCGTCTCCGCAATCCAGGAACCACTTGACGGTTTTGAGCTGGGCCTTGGTGGCATCGTCTGCGTTGTCAATGAAGTCCAGGGCCGAATGCTCCCGTACGGACTCGTCCGTGATGGAGAGCTTGCTGCCGGACTTGTTGGAGCCGCGCACCTCGCGGTGCTTGTTATCCAGCCAGGCGCTCATGCCGTAGGCGCTGGAGAACAGGTCCGGGTGGCGCTGGGCGTATACGATGGAACCGCCGCCGCCCATGGAAAGGCCCATGATGGCGCGTTTTCCCTTGCAGCCGCCACAGTTGTACTTCTGCTCTGCGGTGGGCAGGAACTCTTCAAAGAAGAAGTCCTCGTAGGGCCAGTCTTTAACGTTGAAGTAACCGTTCTGGTAATTGTGAACGTCATTGTCTCCTGCGTTGGGCATAATGATGACGGCAGGAACCATTTCTCCACAGGCGATGAGCTCGTCGGCCACGTCTTTCATACGGCCGGTACCGGCCCAGTTGCTGTAGTCTCCGTAAAGACCGTGCAACAGGTAGATGACGGGATAACTCTTCTCAGCGTTGTAGCCGCTGGGAAGGTATACGTTGAACTTTTGCTCACAGCCCAGCTTAGCGCTTTGGATGCTGTCCGTAACAATTTTGCTCTGCGCCCAGGCGGCCGTTCCGGCCACCATCAGGCAAAGGAAGATGACAATGCGTTTCATGAATTATAGTAAAGGTTACATTACCCGAAGACGGGCCTTGAGGCGCCTTACCAGGCCCAGCAGAAGCTGTCCCGGAGTGGGGGTGGTGGGAGCCATGATCCTCCATCCGGAGTTGAACAGATTGCCGGGTTTGAAGACGCGATGAAGGCTTCTGAGGTCTTTTCCCAGGGCATTCCTGCTGTGGTTCAAGTCCTGGAGAACCTGCACGTGTGCCTTATCAAGCTGCCGGAGGCTGCGGACATTTCTAAGTTCTTTGTGGGTCATAGCTCTTCCTCCTCGTCTTCAAAGAATATTTTGGCAAAGAGTCTTACGAATCCGTTCACAAAGAGTTTATCCTTGAGCAGGAACAGAATCAGGGTGAACAGGGCAAAGATGCCGGCCACAATGAAGGCGGCCAGGGCGTAGTTGTCCAGCCAGTTTCCAAGCAGGATCACGCAGCCCGCACCAATGGCCAGCAACACAATAGACAGGGATACCAGGGCTAAAACCAGGGCTATCACCTGACCCAGCGTGAGGGACAGGCCCTTGGTGATCCGAATTTTCAGATCATCGGTCTGCAAGTCCACGTAGGCCTTGGCATCGGATACCAAGTCCTGCAGGGGTCTGTCTAAGCCGGCCATACTATGCCTCCTGAGGCTGATCGTCTACTTCCTCGTTCTGGCTGAGGGTCTTCTCCAGCTTGTCCAGTTTTTCCATCAGGACCTTGCGGGCTTCTTCCTTCAGATCGGCCCCTTGCTCCATCAGGCTCTTTTTGAGGGCGTTCATTTCCCGGCGGGCATAGCGGTAGCGGACCTGGGCCTTGTGGCTCAGTTCTTCGGCCTGCTCCTTGGCCTCGTCATAGCCTTCGGAAGCGGATTCCATGATTTTCTTGCGGGTCTCGTCCCCGGCTGCGGGGGCAAAGAGAATACCGGCCAGGGCCCCCAGGGCGGCGCCGGCGACAAAGCCTAATAATGAATCGGTTTTCATATCTCAGTGTTTTAATGTGTTGGTTATTTACGGATGTACAAGGGTTCCCACCTTTTCTCCGGCCAGGAGTTTGGTGAGGTTGCCGGTGGCATTCATATCAAAGACGATGATGGGCATCTTGCCGTCGCTGCACAGGGCGTAGGCGGTCTGGTCCATCACCTTCAGGTGCTTGGAGATGGCCTCGTCAAAGGAAAGCTCCTCATATTTCTGGGCCGAAGGATCTTTCTCCGGGTCTGCGGTGTATACGCCATCCACGCGGGTGCCTTTGAGGAGGGCATCGGCCCCGATTTCCAGGGCCCGGAGGGCGGCTCCGCTGTCCGTGGTAAAGAAAGGATTGCCGGTACCGCCGGCGATGAGGGCTACGCCGCCGCGTTCCATGACTTTGACGGCGTCGTCTCTCATGTAGTACTTGGCGTGCGGCTCCATGGGAGTGGAGGTGAAGACCACGGCGTCTACGCCTTCGGCCTTGATGAACATGCTCAGGGCCAGGGAGTTGATAACCGTAGCCAGCATGCCCATTTTGTCTCCGTCCACGCGGTCGAAGCCCTTGCCCACACCCTGCAGGCCGCGGAAGATGTTACCGCCGCCATTGACGATGGCAATCTGAAGACCCGCCTTGGCCGCAGCCGCAATCTCCTTTGCATATTTTTCCAGCCAGGCCGTATCTAAGCCCTTCCCTACAGGGCCCCCGAGGCTTTCGCCACTGAGTTTGAGTAAAACGCGTTTGTACATTGGGTTTCCAGTTTAATTGTAACAAAAGTATCGAAAAATTGGGATACTTCCAAGAAAGATTCCTATATTTGCATACTAAGAAATTAACTAAACTAGAATAATGGCTAACTTTTTAACCTCTTCTATCGGCAAGAAGTTCATTCAGAGCGTCAGTGGCGCCTTCCTTATCGTCTTCCTGCTTCTTCACGGTACCATTAATTTCTTCTCCGTCATCGATTCCATGCACGGCGTATTTGGCAAAGTGGCCGCAGATGCCCACCCTTACACGCACGGAGACGGCTGGTTCCAGCTGGGCTGCGACTTCATGTCCTCCCCGTTCATCAGCATTATGGTTCCCATCCTGGCCCTGGGCTTCGTGATCCACATTGTGTATGGTATCTGGCTCAGCTACGAGAACATTAAGAAGCGTGGCGGTTTCAAGCGTTATGAGGTCGCCTCCAAGGCTAAGAACGACAGCTGGAGCGCCAAGAATATGGCCATCCTGGGTATCCTGATCCTGGGCCTGCTGGGCTTCCACCTCACCCACTTCTGGGCCAAGATGCAGCTGCAGGAATTCATGGGAGCAGAGGCAGAGAATCCTTACTTCCTTCTCATTGCCACCTTCCGCAACCCTTGGGTCCTGGCCTGCTATATCATTTGGTTCATCGCTCTGTTCCTGCACCTGGAGCACGGCTTCTGGAGCATGTTCCAGACCATTGGCTGGAACAACAAGAAGTGGCAGGGTCGCCTCAAGGTCATTGGCGTGATTGTAGCCGCTATCATTGTGCTGCTCTTTGTGGCCACGGCCTGCAACGCTTATATTGAGAGCCTCGGCGGTACCGCTTCGGCCCAGTACACCCAGTCCCTGCTGGCCAATTTTTAAAATTTTTTGATTTTTTCTTGCATTTGTAATTTCTATTGTTCATCTTTGCAACAGAATGAGAACGAACAATAATAACTGGTGGCGCACTTACAGCTTAACCCTGTAAGTCGCTTCGCCGTAGTTATAAGTATAGAAAAGGCCTGCTGACTTACAGCAGGCCTTTTTTTGCGCCTTCTTGTGAGTACAAGGTAAATAATAATTAACAAAATCATAAAACACTTAACGTTATGAAACAGAAAAAGTACATCCTCCCGGACAGCGAGATTCCTACCCACTACTTTAACATTCAGGCCATCATGCCCAACAAGCCGATGCCCTTCCTGCACCCGGCCACCAAGCAGCCCCTGAAGCCCGAAGATCTGTATCCCATTTTCTGCAAGGCCTGCGCCGACCAGGAACTGAACCAGACCGACGAATGGATCCCCATCCCCGAAGAGGTACGTCAGCAGTACGCCGCCTACCGCTGCACCCCGCTGGTGAGAGCCTATGAGCTGGAAAAAGCCCTGGGAACCCCCGCTCACATCTACTTCAAGAACGAGTCCGTGAGCCCCGCCGGCAGCCACAAGCTGAACAGTGCCATCGCCCAGGCCTACTACGCCAAGGAGCAGGGCATCACCAACCTTACCACCGAGACCGGTGCCGGCCAGTGGGGCGGTGCCCTCAGCTATGCCACCAAGAAGTTTGGCATTGACTGCGCCGTGTATATGGTAAAGGTGAGCTATGAGCAGAAGCCTTTCCGCCGCTCCATCATGCAGGCCTTTGGCGCCACCGTCACACCTTCCCCGTCCATGAGTACCCGTGCCGGTAAGGACATCATCACCCGCAACCCCAACGACCAGGGCTCCCTGGGTTGTGCCATCTCCGAGGCCATCGAACTGGCCGTAAGCACCCCCAACTGTAAGTATGCCCTGGGCTCCGTGCTCAACCACGTGTGCCTGCACCAGACCGTAATCGGCCTGGAGGCCGAAAAGCAGATGGCCATGACCGGCGAGTATCCGGATATTGTGATTGCCTGCTTCGGCGGCGGCTCCAACTTCTGCGGGATTGCCCTGCCGTTCATGCGCCACAACATCCAGGATGGCAAGAAGACCCGCTTCATCGCAGCCGAACCTTACTCCTGCCCCAAGCTCACCAAGGGTAAATTCGAGTACGACTTTGGCGACGAGTCCGGTATGACCCCGCTCCTCCCCATGTTCACCCTGGGTCACACCTTCAAGCCCGCTGCCATCCACGCCGGTGGTCTGCGTTACCATGGTGCCGGCGTGATCCTGAGCCAGCTCATGAAGGACGGTTACATGGAGGCTGTAGACATTGAGCAGCTGGATTCCTTCAACGCCGGTGTGCTCTTTGCCCGCACCGAGGGCATCATCCCCGCTCCGGAAAGCTGCCACGCCATTGCCGCCACCATCCAGGAGGCCCTCAAGTGCAAAGAAACCGGCGAGCAGAAGACCATCCTCTTCAACCTCTCCGGCCACGGCTTCGTGGACATGTCGGCCTACGACCAGTACTTCTCCGGCGAAATGCAGAACTACCACGTCTCGGACGAAGACCTGGCCAAGTTCATCTCCAGCGCCGATGCACTGAATCAGTAAAGCGTTTTGTCAAACTGAGAACCCTCCCCTAAACCGGGAGGGTTTTTTCGCGGAGCCAGGCGGCTACCTCGGCGGGAAGGCGGGGTGAGAGGGTGCGGTACACGCGCTCGTTGTAGTCGTTGAGCCAGTCTTTCTCGGCCTGGGTGAGGAGGGAAACCACCAGGCAGGAGGTGTCGAAGTGGCAGAGAGTGAGGGTTTCGAAACCCAGCCAGGAGCCAAACTCGTTATCCCCCACCGAACGCACCTGGATAAGGTTTTCGTGACGGATGCCGTGCATACCTTCGCGGTAGATGCCGGGCTCGTCGGAGAGGATCATGCCGGGCTCCAGGGGGGTGGTGTTAAAGTTCTGGCGAACATCGTGCGGACCTTCATGGACACCCAGGAAAAAGCCCACGCCGTGGCCGGTACCATGGCCGAAGTTGCGGCGGCCCTGCCACAGCGGTCCGCGGGCCAGGGCGTCAATCTGACAGCCGGCCGTGCCGCGCGGGAAAACGGCCCGGGCCAGGCCGATGTGCCCGCGAAGGCAGAGGGTATAGTCTTCCCGCTCCAGGGGCGTGCAGGGGCCCATGGGAACGGTACGCGTAATGTCGGTGGTACCAAAGAGATACTGTCCTCCGGAATCCACCAGATACAGTCCCCGGGGCTCAATGAGCAGGGAGCCCTGCCGATGCGTGACATAATGCGGCAAAGCCGCCGAGGGACCATAGGCCGATATGGTCTCGAAGCTCTCTCCCCGGAAGCCGGAAACCTGCGCCCGGAGGGAATGCAGATACTCCGAAGCCTCCCACTCGTTCACCTGACCGGCCCGGGAGGAGAGCCAGTAGAGGAACTGTTCCATGACCAGGCCGTCTTCCAGATGGGCTTCCCGCATGCCGGCGGTCTCCACCTCGTTCTTGACGGCCTTGCGAAGAGCCACGGGGCCGCGGCGCTCGTAAACCAGGGGAACCCTCTCCCCCTCTTCAATGGCCTCCCGCACGGCTACGCTGGTGCAGGCCGGGTCCAGGCAGAGGCAGTCCACGCCCATTTCCTTGAGGGACGTAAGGGCAAAGGTAACATCCGAGTAGTCCCGGATCTGGATGCCATCGGCCTGTAATTCTTCAAACGTATCCTGGGTGTCGGGGTCCGGCGCGGTGAAGGCGTCCTTGCGCACGAACCAGTGTACTTCTTCCAGCGTCACCAGCAGGTAGGAGATGACCATGGGGTTGTACTCGATATCTGCCCCTCGCACATTCAGGAGCCAGGCAATGTCGTCCAGGGACGACAGGAAAATGCCGTCGTACCGGTGGATGACCATCCACTTGCGCAGCCAGGAGAGCTTGGATTCGCGGGATTCGCCCACCAGGTCTTCTCCCAGGGTGATGATGGGAGAAGTGGGAATGGAAGGCCGATTCTCCCAAAGGACATCCAGCAGATCAGGGATGGGATAGATAACGGCCCCGGACACGGATTCCCGGAGGTTCCGGACGTCTTCCATGGTCTGGCAGAGACCGTCTATGGCTATGCAGGGTTCGTCTATTCCCAGGGAGGCAATCCACTGCGGGATGGGTACCTGGCCGGGTACGCGCATCTTGTGAAGGGCGATGCCTGTACCTTCCAGCTGCCGGTTGGCCTGGATGAAATAACGCGTGTCCGTCCATAGGCCGGCATGGTCTGCCGTTACCACAATGTCCCCGGCTTCCCCGGTAAAACCGGACAGCCATTCCACCTGTTTCCAGCGCGGAGCAGGGTACTCGCTGGAGTGGGGGTCGCTCCCTCCCAGGATGACGATATCCCACTGATTCTCCCTCATCAGGGCGCGCAGCGCCTCTACTCTTTGGTAAAAGATGTTGTCCATGGCACGTTATTTTCACAAATATAGCTATATTTGTACGAATTAAAAAGATACTAGCCATGACTGAAGATCCCCTCGAGAGAATAGAGCGTGAAGAACGCGAACGCAAAGAAAAGAAAGGACCCCGCACCCTGATGACCGTCCTGGCCATCGTTGCCGGCGTCCTGGCTCTGGTGCTTGGATACCTTCTGTATCAGCGCAATACCCTGGTTAGCCAGCTGGAAATTGAAAAGGCCGACCTGGCCAAACAAATGGTCGAGCTCCAGTCCGATTTCTCGGCCCTGAGCTCGGACTACGAGTCCATCAACCACCAGTTGGATACGTCCCGCGAGCAGGTGGCCCAGCTCATTGAGAAGCTGGCCAAGACGGAAGCCACCAACCGCAGCAAGATCCGCCAGTACGAGAAAGAACTGGGCACCCTCCGTACCATCATGAAGGGTTACATTGTCCAGATTGACTCCCTGAACAACCTCAACAAGCGCCTGACGGCCGATGCCGCCGCCGCCCGCCGCGAGGCCGCCGAGAGCCGCCGTGCCAACGAGGAACTCACCCAGCAGGTAGAGAGCCTGTCTTCCCAGGTGAACGCCGGCAAGATCCTCAAGGCCCGCGCCATCTCCCTCAACGCCTTCTACAGCAACGACAAGATGGGAGACCGCCACAGCCGCGTACGCTACATGGTGGCCAACCTCACGCTGGTAGAGAACTCCCTGGCAGACCACGGCCCGGTACGCGTATACGTACGCGTCAAGGATCCGGACGGCGTCCTGCTCCTGAACAACGAATCCATTGAATTCACCGTTGACGGTGCAACCCTGCAGGCTACCGCCTCCCGTGAAGTTGACTATGAAGGAAATGAAGTAGATCTGTCTGTATACATCAACGACACGGGCGACTTCCAGAAGGGCATCTACACCCTGGAAGTCTTCACGGAGAAGAGCCTCCTGGGCCGCGCCGAATGTATGCTCAGATAACATGATTTACATCCACGTCCCTTTCTGCAAGAGTTTCTGCATTTACTGTGACTTCTATTCCGAGATTGTCGCAGAAGGAATGATTGAGGCCTACACCCGCGAGATCTGTGAAGAGATCAAGCGCCGTAGCAACGAAATGGACGACAACCCCAAAACCCTCTACTTTGGCGGTGGCACCCCTTCGGTGCTGCCGCTAAGCAGTTTAACCCGCATCCTCCTGGCCCTGGAGGAGGCAGGCCACGGCGGCCCCTACCGGGAGTTTACCCTGGAAGTGAACCCGGAAGACCTGGTAGAGAAGGGGCTCCCCTACGTGGAGAGCCTCAAGACGCTGGGCGTCAACCGCATCAGTATCGGCATCCAGTCCCTGGACGACGACCTGCTCCGGTGGATGAACCGCCGCCACAACGCCGAGAACGCCAAAAAGGCCTTCCGGATGGTGCGGGAAGCCGGCATCCGGAACATCAGCGTAGACCTCATCTTCGGCCTGAGCAATCTCTCCAACGAAGTGTGGGAGAAGACCATTGACGAAGTGCTGGAACTGGGCCCCGAGCACATCTCCTGCTACCAGCTCACCGTAGAAGGGGACAACGTCCTGGCCCACCGGCTGGAGAACGGAGAGTACGAGGAAGCGTCAGAAGAAGTCTGCCGCGCCCAGTACTACCTCCTCTGCACCAAACTGGCTGCCGCCGGCTACCTCCACTATGAGATTTCCAACTTTGCCAAGCCCGGCTATGAGGCCGTGCACAATGGCGGCTACTGGTCCCGTCGGCCCTATGTGGGCCTGGGTCCTTCGGCCCATTCCTTCAGCGGAAGAGGCCGCTGCTGGAACAGCCCCGAACTCACCGGCTATTCCCTCACGCGGGAATCCCTGAGCGTAGAGGACGAAAAGGTGGAAACCCTGATGCTGGGCCTGAGAACCTCCCGCGGCGTGGACGCCGAGTTCCTGGAAGCCAACTGCCTGCGGGAAAACATTGACCGCCTTTGCGCAGCGGGCGCCCTGGCCAAGGAAGGCCGGCGCTACCGCATACCCGAAGACCACTTCTTTGTATCCGACGAAATTATCCGAGAACTGATATGATCACGCACCTCAGACGCGCTCTGAAATACTTCATCCAGATTACGCTCATCTTTGCCGTAATCATTGGCATCCTGATGCTCAGCGGCATGGCCTCTACCGACATCAACACCGCCTTCCGAAGCGGCTGGAAATCGGTAGAACTCATCCTGGCGGCCTTTGCCCTCATGAGCCTGATCTACCCCTTCTTTGGTTACGGAAAACGCACCGTCCATGCCACCGGAGACCCGGCTGGAAACTGGAAAACCATTGAGGAAGCCCTGGACACCCGGGGATATGTCTTTGCCGGTGAAACCCCGGAAGGCGGCCGCAAGTATCACCTGAAGTCCGGCACCAACCGGGCCGCCCGCCTGTGGGAAGACACCATTACCATTAACCCTGTTCTGGAAGGATTCCAGGCGGAGGGTCTCACCCGGGACCTGGTCCGCGTGGTGATGCTCCTGGACCGCAAACTCAACCAGTATGACGACTGATACCCAAGGATTCAAGACAGTTGCCACCTTCGTGGATAGGAACCAGGCCGAAATCTGCGCCGCCTATCTGGGAGACAACGGCATCCCGGCCGGCGTCTTTACGGCCGACTCTTCCTTCCCTTCCCTGGGCTATGCCAAGCCCATCGAGGTCAAAGTGAATGAAAACGATTACGAAGCCGCTATCAGCATCTTGGCAGCGGCCGACAATGCGCAGTAAAACTCCTCACCAAAAGCATCTGTAAGCGGCCCGCGGAGGAATTCGTACACCCGGATTCCTTCGCGGCGCCCTTTTTCATAGGCTTCCTTGCAGATGTCCCAGCGGTGGAGGTTGAGCCCGCATCGGTCCCCTCCCAGGTCTACCACGCGAATGGGGTAGAGGGAGCAGGAAATGGGTTTCTTGAAAGTGGACTTGCCCTGGCAGAAGCGGCGCTCGATGGAGCAGAAGCAGCTGCCTTCCTCAAAGTGGCAGAAGGCGCATTCCTCGCTGCCGGGTACCAGCGGCGTTACCAGGTCTCCGTCGCGGTCTATCTCGAAAAAGCCTTTGGCATCCACGGCGGCCCAGCCTTCGGGTCTCATCAGGTCTTTGAAGGCCTCATAATTGGCTTCTATGGGCTCCAGCTCCTCTTCCTTGAGCGGAGCGCCACTGTCTCCCACAATACAGCATTTGCCCTTGCAGACATCGTAGTCGCAGGCAAAGTATTCCAGGATGACGTCTTCGGAGACCAGAACGTCTCCTATCTCGATGATGGTTCCAAAGTCTTTCCGGCTCATTCCGACACAATTTCTATGCGGCCGCCGCTCACCAGGGCGCGCAGGTACTCCTGCACCTTGGCGGCATTGATGGCCCCGATGCTCTCTTCATAGCGGCTGGCGATGTCCTTGTTGTTGGCATAGCGGTCCAGCAGGGTGGCCACAAAGCCCGACGGGCTGGAGAGTTCCAGTTTGACGTCGGCCAGCAGGCGGTCTTTCCAGGCCTTGAGGTCTACCGGGTCTATCGGTTCGTTCATGCTGGCCTGGAGGGCTTCCCGCAGGACCGGCAGCACCGCCTCCGGATCCTGGGAAGGCGTCTGTTCCGGAAGACCGGACAGAGCGGCCGGAAGGCAGGCCAGTTCTATCTGGAAACGCTCCTGCGGCTGGGCAAAGAAGTTGGTTTCCAGCTTGACCGTATAGCCGTAAGGGGCCAGGTATTTCACCAGCGTCTGGCGAAGGGCGTGAGCCGCCACCAGGGAGGTGTAGTAATGATCCGACGTAAGGGCGTACTCGGCATCCATGAGCACGTAGAGGCCCCGGGGCTGGCCCTGGACGGGCGCGGTGACCGTTCCGCTGAGCGGACGCAGGGTCACGAGCTTGCGGGCAGCGCCCTCCTTATCGGTGCGGAAACCGCCCAGGTAACGCTGCAGCAGGGCCTTCACCTCCTCTTCCTTGAGGTCTCCGGAGAGGATGAGCACGCCATCCTGCATATGGGCAAAGCGCTCGTTGTAGTAGCGGTGGGCCTTGGCGGGCGTATCGGCCGTTAGCTTGCCCGGCAGTTTGTTGGACGTATACACAAAGCCGTTGACCAGCCGCTGGTACAGCAAATCCGTGACGGAAGGCTGGGCCAGGGCCTGGTTCTGGCTGTAATGATTGAACTCGTTCACATTGAGCTTGCGGTTGCCGGCCAGTCCCAGCAGAGCTTTGAGCAGGAACTCCAGCTGACCCGCCGGAGCCTCTCCCTTGATGGCAAAGCTGTGGACCGACAGCTCGGTTTCCATCTTGACGCCGCCGGCGCTCAGCAGATCCCGGAACGCGGGAGCGGGGATGTCCGCCACATCGTACAGGGAAAGCAGGTCACCGATATAGCCGCCCTCCCCTTCTTTGAGGCCCGCTATCTGGCTCAGGCCTCCGTTCAGCTGCAGTGCGTAATGGAACACGCCGCTGCCGGAAACCCGCTTGAACACCACCCGCATGCCGTTGGAGAAGGTCCAGAGGGTGCCGCCGGTGACGGGCTCGGTTTTTTCGGCCTTGATCTTTACCTTGGGGGCCGATACGGCCAGCTTGGAGCTGTCGGCGCTGTGCCAGTCGTACGTTTTCCCGCTGGGGATCACCGACCCGTAGAGGTACGCCAGGTTGTAGTTGAACAGGGCCTGGTCCTTGTCCAGGGAGTCGGGGGCGCCGGTGAATTCCAGCGTAAGGTTCTCCAGCTGGCCCAGGAGGGCATCGGCAAAGAGGTTGAAGAAGCGCGTTTCGGTGGTATCGGCCAGATTCTTCCTGGCAAACAGGCGCATGGTTTCCGAGTAGGGGGCCAGGTTGGCGCCATACAGGAAGTTGGCCACGCAGCGGCGGATGTCGTCTTCCAGGGACGGCGTGGTGGCCGCGCGGCCTCTGATGCGGGCGGTAAGCACCTTCTTGGCATCCGAGAATTCGCGGGCCGTGACTCCCCGGGCGTCAATCTCTGCCAGGGTGGAGGAAATGATGCGCATGGCTTCATCCACGTGCTCCTTGGCCACGCTCACCGTAACTGTATAACGCTCGTCCCCACCGTAATCCATGCTGCGGAGGGAACGGAAGCCGATGTTTCCATAGGGGATGCCGGCATCCCGGAGGTTGCGCGACAGCCTGTGCCGCAGGATGGCCTGGAGCTCTTCTGCAAAGAGGTCCGACACAATGGCCTGGGCCGTGTTCATATGGTCAAAGGGGACGCGGGCGCCGGCATAGGTAACCGACACCTCCGCCACCGGAGACGACGAAGGATAGGCATCCACCCAAGGGGCCGGAGAAGGCTCCCAGACATAGTCCGGCCTGTGGTTCTCCTTGACCAGCATCTTGGGCACCAGCATGGAGAAGATGTCCATCTTCTTCTTGAGCTCCACGGGATCGATGTCTCCGCTTACCACCACGGCCTGTTCGGCCTTGGAAAGGGCTACGCGGGCAAACGAATACAGGAGCATGGAATCCAGGACCTCGGGCCGATAGAAGGGCACGTCCCGGAAGTGGTACACCGTGGAACCGTCCACGTCACTTACATAGCCTTCCGGGCCGGGGGCCACGCCCATACGGGACAGGAAAGCCGCATCCAGCTGCTCCCGCGAGGCGTCCGAGAGGGGCGTATCCCGCTGGATCACCGCAATATGGGCATATCCTTTGGCCGAAGTGTTGGTAACCATGTAATACCGCACGCCGCAGGCAAGGCTGCCTTTTTGGATGCGATTGTCTTTGGGCAGGCTGGGAAGGGTTTGCGCTGGCACAATTGTTGAGAAAAACAACAGCGCCGCAAGCAGCAAATAGCGGAAATATGGCCTGCAAAGATTCATTTTTAGAATTTTTCGCACAAAAATACAACTATTTTTGCTACTTTTGCAACTCGTGTGCTAAACGAATGTTTAATTTAGTGTAATATCTTACTGAAATGAAAAAACTTTTTGTAGCTATCGCAACGCTGTGCCTTGCAGCCGCAGTGGCCAGTGCACAGGATTTCAATGCGGCCGTTGATGCCTTCAACGCCGGTGCCCAGGCCATGGAGACCAACAAGACCGAAGCTCTGGCTAAGTTCCGTTCTGCACTCGAAATGGCCCAGGCCTGCACGGAAGAAGACACCGCCGAATTCATTTCCAAGTGCAAGACCGCCATCACCGGTGCCCTGCTTTCTATTGCCAAGGAGCAGATCAACGAAGCCGCCTACGATGAGGCCCTTGCCACCCTGGCCGAGGCCAAGACCGTAGCTGCAGAATATGAAGAGGCCGAAGCTGCCGCCGAGGTAGCCACCCTCGTCCCCAACGTTTACATGCGTAAGGGTTCCACCCAGATGAGCAACAAGGATTTCGCCGGTGCCGCCGCCACCTTCAAGGAGCTGGTAGCCCAGAATCCGGAAGACGGCAAAGCCAACCTCCTGCTGGGCCAGGCCCTGATGCAGGGTGGTAACACCGACGCCGCCATCGAGGCCCTCACCAAGGCCAACGAACTGGGAGAGGCCAATGCCGCCAAGCTCCTCTCCTCCGCCTACCTCCGCGAAGGCCAGGCCCTCTTGAAGGCCGGCAAGAACCTGGAGGCCGTAGCCGCCCTGGAGAAGTCCAACAGCTTTGTCGAGAGCGCCAACGCCTACAAGCTCACCGCCAGCGCCTACACCAAGGCCGGCAAGAGCAAGGACGCCATCAACGCCTACAAGAAATACCTGGAAGTGAGCCCCAATGCCAAGGACGCCGCAGACATCATGTTCACCATCGCTGCTACCGCCCAGAAGGCTGGTGACAAGGCTACCGCCACCGAGTACTATAAGAAGCTCGCCGGCAGCAAGTACGCCGCCCAGGCCGAGGCTCAGCTCAAGGCCCTGAAATAAGTCGTGAAAGCGCTGGAACTACTGGCTCCAGCCAGAACCATAAACATCGGCTTCGCAGCCATTGACTGCGGGGCCGATGCCGTTTATATTGCCGGTCCGGCCTTCGGGGCCCGGCAGGCGGCTGGCAATTCCGTGGAAGATATTGCCAAACTCTGTGAGTATGCCCACCGCTTTGGCGCGCATATCTACGCCACCGTCAATACGCTTCTGAATCCGGAAGAAATCCCCCAGGCCCGGGAGCTGGTGAAGGCACTGGAAGGGGCGGGAGTGGATGCCCTGATTGTGCAGGATCCCGCCGTCTTGTCCATGAGTGACACGCTCATCATGCATGCTTCTACCCAGTGTGCCCTGCGCACACCGGAAAAAGCCCGCGGGCTGCAGAGCCTGGGATTTGGCCGGCTGGTTCTGGAAAGAGAACTGTCTCTGGAACAGATCAAGGCCATCCACAAAGCGGTGGACACAGAGATTGAGTTCTTCGTACACGGCGCCCTCTGCGTGTGCTACAGCGGTCAGTGCTACCTTTCAGAATACCTCACGGGCCGAAGCGCCAATCGCGGAGCCTGCGCCCAGCCCTGCCGCAGCCTCTACGATCTGGAGGACGCTTCCGGCAAGGTACTGGTGCGCAACAAGGCCCTCCTTTCCCTCAAGGATTACAACCTGCTGCACCGGTTGGAAGAACTGGCCGACGCCGGGGTGGATTCCTTCAAAATTGAAGGACGGCTCAAGGGAGAGTCGTATGTGCGGAATGTAGTCCGGGCCTATTCCGAGGCCCTGGATGCCCTGGTGGCCCGCTACCCGGACCGGTACCGCCGATCTTCCTTCGGCCACGTCCGGGGCAGTTTTGTTCCGGACCTCGACAAAACCTTCAACCGCGGCTATACGGAGCTGTTCCTGGATGGAAAACGCGGCCAGTGGGCTGCTGAAGGAGGCGGAGAATATATTGGAACCGTCCAGCGCCTTACCCCGGACGGCTTTATCCTGAAGCCGACCTCCTCCGGCATCGTCCTGTCCAACGGAGACGGATTCACTTTCGAAGGAGGAGGCTTCCGGGCCGATTTTTGTGAAGGTTTCACCGTCCGCTGCAAGAAACCGGCCGGGCTGAAGGAAGGAGTGCGCCTGTACCGGAACATCAGTGCCGCCTTTGAGCGGCAGATAGAAGCAGCCAGACCCGTGCGGGAAATTGATGTGAAGTTGGAGTTGGCCCTGAAGGATGGAGAGCTCCTGGCCAGCGCCGTCAGCGAAGACGGCCGCACCGTCCAGGCCCAACTGCCTGCACCCGCAGATACCGCCCGGGAACCGGAACGGATGCTGCAAACCATTAGGGAACAACTGGGAAAACGCAGCGGCCACTATGCCTTTGAAGTAACCTCCTGCCAAACGGACGGTCCAGTTCCCTTCTTTCCCACATCGGCCTTAAACGGCCTCCGGAGGGATTTGGCAGCAAGGCTGGACCTTATTCCTGTCCAAGCTCTTCCCATCAAACGGGGCAAAAAGGATGAGAACAGTTCTTTCCGGCTGGAATATGCTTCCAACGGGGAGCTTATGCGCAGCAAGTACTGTATCCGGCACGAGCTGGGCCTTTGCCCCAAGCAGGGGAAGGTAAAAAAGGCAGAACCGCTCTTCCTCCGGAACGGGAAAGAGCGGCTGCGCCTGGATTTCCACTGCGCCGTCTGCGAAATGACCGTAAGCTAAATCAGCTCAAGGACCAGCTGGACATCTCCCAGAGAAACGGTGTGGCCGCTGTTCTTTTCTACAAACGTACGGGTAAGGTTCCCGCGCCAGACGATGTCGTCCCGGGAGCGGAGGGGGAGGTCCAGGTCAAAACCATAGGCCTTGGACTCATACTTGACGGTAGCCGTACACTTCCAGCTTGTCTGCGTTCCGCCGTCATCTTCAATAATCATGAGCGCACAAGACTCCAGCATTTGGTTCCAACTGGACACCAGAACGGCATTGAAGGGGACAAACTCTCCCACCTGGCCGCGGCGCACCACCACAATAAAGTCTGTGATGGTGGGTTCATAAAGCCGTAGTTCTCCTTCTGTGGAGGCCTTGAAATCCTCTATGGAGCCCAGTTTGACCCAGAACTCGCTGGCTCCGGCGAACCAGCTGTCATACTGGCGGCGGGCCTTGAAGGAGCGCAGCACCAGGGTGCGGGTGTCGGTGGAAGCCTTGGTAACCAGGATCTCTCCCCCGCCCTGACCCCAGGAGGGGTCTTCCCGCCGGAGCATCTCCAGGGTCTTATAGTCGGCGTCCGAGTTGCGGTTGACCACCCACACGGGGCTTTCCCGGGCCATCTCTTCGGTCACCAGGACCTTGGTTACCTTTCCGTCGGCTCCCATGGCATACCCCTCATTCTGGGGCGCATCCCCGCCCGGATCAAACGTGATGATGGGGAAAGCGTCTCCGTTCCACTTCTCCGAAAAAGGCCAATAAATCTGGATATCCGAGGCCGACAGGGCCTCCAGCCAGGCGTCGGGGTCCTCGAGCGAGCCGGCCGCCTTGGTAGCCAGGGCTGCCTCCCGGATGAGTTCGCGGAGGGGCTTGCGGTAACCATCGGCCTTGGTGGACCCCCCTCCTCCCACACCACTGCCGGGGTTGGAGAAAAGCTCCTGCATGCGGTATTCTTCGTCGTAGCCGTTCCCGGCCGAGGCGTGGGTGGCGTCGTACACCTCGTCCAGCTGTTCCCCCTCCAGCGGGATACGGGCCAGCACGCGGGCCACGTCTTCCAACAGTACGGCGGGCTCCCGGGCAGGGTCTTCGGGTTCTTCTACGGGAGTTAAACGGGCCTGGTCACAGCCAAAGGCCAGTGCTGCGCAAAGGGCAGCCAAAAGTGCATTGTTCTTCATGTCGTGACGGCCGGTTCTTATTCCGGTTCCTCTTTGCAAAGAACCGAAAAATTAAGGGTGTAAAAAAGGTTTCACACCCTTAAGTTAAAAACGGCCTTTCACGGGGCTAGAAAGCCTACTTCTTATAGAAAACGAAGCGGTTTTTGTCAAAATAATCGTTCAATAGCTCCACTTCCGGGAATCCGGCGGACCGGAAAACCTCCAGCGTCTCGCTTCCCAACTCCTCATTGATCTCCGAAATGCCCACGCCTTCGGCCTCAAAGAAGCGAACGCTCCAGGCAGCCACGGCGCGGTAAAAGAGGAGGGGATCCGTATCGGGCACAAAGAGGGCCGATGCCGGCTCGTAGTCCAGCACGTTGCGCCGCATGGCGGCTTTCTCCTTCTCCTGGATGTAGGGAGGGTTGGACAGGATGAGATCGAAGGGGCCGAAGGGGAACTCCTGCTGAGGGTCCAGGACATCGGCCTGGACAAAGGTGGGGGCCAGGGCGCCGGTGGCTTTGAGCTCGGCGGAAAAATTCTGCCCCTTGGCCACTTCCAGGGCCTCTTCCGAGAGATCTACGCCCACCACCTGCACGCCGGGAACGCCCAGGGCCACCGACCAGGCAATATTGCCGGAACCGGTGCAAAGATCCAGCACGCGGACAGGCTCGGCCGTTTTGCCGTACGGGCTGCGGAGGCGGTGCAGGCGGTCGGCCACCTTGATGGCCTCCCGGACCAGCAGCTCGGTCTCCGGACGGGGGATGAGGACGGCGGGGGTCACATGGAACCGGCGGCCGCAGAACTCGCTGCTGCCCACCACATATTGGATGGGTTCTCCGGCCTTCAGACGCTCCATGCCGGCTTCCAGGGCCGGTTCGTCCTTCTTGGCAATGGTGTACTGGGGGTCAACAATATGGGTATAGCTCTGGGTGCCGATGAGCTCCTGGCACAGCATGGAAACCAGGTTGCGGGCCTCGGCTGTGGGGTACAACGACTCCAGGGACTGCGTCCCTTCCTTGAGAAAATCTACCAGCAGCATGGATTAGGAGTTCTCTATGATGGTGGTGAAGAAGTCCGGCAGGGAGATGCCGGCGGTACGGATCATCTTGGGCACCAGCGAGGCGTTGGTCATGCCGGGAATGATGTTCACTTCCAGGAAATAGAGACCGTCCTGGGCCGACAGATAGTCGATGCGGACCAGGCCCTTGCAGCCCAGATACTCGTAGATGCGCTTGCTGGTTTCCTGGACCTGGTGGGTCAGTTCTTCGGAAACCTGGGCGGGGCAAACCTCCTGGCTGTATCCGTTGTATTTGGCGTCGTAGTCAAACCAGCCGGTTTCAGAAATAATCTCAATGATGGGCAGGGCTTTCACTTCCTTTCCGTCCCGGTATACTGCGCAGGTGAGTTCGTGCTGGGCGGGGACGGCTTTCTCCACAATGGCTACCGATCCTTCCGTGAAAGCAAAGCGGATGGCGGCGGGCAGGTCTTCGGCCTTCTCTACCTTGGTAATGCCAAAGCTGGAACCGCCACTGGTGGGCTTCACAAAGAGGGGCAGGCCCAGGCGGGCCACCGTCTTGGCGCTGAAGATATCGATATCGTCTCCGATGCGGACAATGGCGTCGGGGGCCATTTTCACAAAGTCCTGGTCCCGGAGATAGCTCTTGCAGGAGTACTTGTCAAAGGCCACGGTGGTTACGAAAGCGCTGCAGGTAGAGTGCGGAATGCCCAACATCTCAAAATAACCCTGCAGGAGGCCGGTCTCACCGGGAGCGCCGTGCTGCATGATGTAAGCGAAATCAAACTTGATCTTCTCTCCCAGGACCAGCACGGAGAAGTCCGACTTGTCCACCACGGGCTGGGCGCCCTCCGGGAAAGCCTGACGCATGCTGTTGGCCTTACGCATGGCCACCAGCTTCCACTCACCAAAGCGGGCGAAGATTTCGTAGACGTCGTATTTGAATTCATCGATGCGGGAAGCGGTGAACTCTCCGCTGCGGCAAGAGACTTCCCACTCGGAGGAGTCACTTCCGTATATTACAGCAATCGCTTGATACTTGGACATTATTCGAAATAGTAGTTTTCCAGTTCAGATTTTTCGGGCGTAGGGTTTTCCTCCTGCTGCACGCCGTTGCAGTACGATCCCTTGAGGGACTCCGGGAACACATCGGTCTCCGAGATGCCCAGGGTACCGTCCTTCAGGACTTTCTGCATCCACAGGCCCCAGATGGGGAGAGCCATGTTGGCACCCTGACCCAGGCTGGTGTTGGTAAAGTGGACGTAGCGGTCTTCGGCCCCTACCCAGACGCCGGCGGTGATGGTGGGCGTGTAGCCGATGAACCAGCCGTCGGAGTTGTCGTTGGTGGTTCCCGTCTTGCCGGCAATCTCTCCCTTGAGGCCATAGCGGAAGCGCAGGCGGGCGCCGGTACCACCGGATTCCACTACGGCGCGCATCATCTGGATCATGGCGCCGGTGGCCCGCTGCGACAGGGCCTCGCGCTTGCGGTCACTGAACTGACCCAGCACGTTGCCGTCGCTGTCCTCGATGCGGGTGACAAAGATGGGAGAAGTATAGGTACCTCCGGAAGGGAAGGTGTTATAGGCGGTCACCATATCGTACACGGAAAGGTCTGCCGATCCCACGCAGAGGGAGGCCACCGGATCGATGAAGCCGGTGATGCCCATCTTGCGCATCATGGAAACCATGGAGGCGGCTCCCAGTTCCTTCATCAGATAGGCCGATACGGAGTTGGAGCTATGGGCCAGACCCCAGGTGAGGTCTACCATGGTGCCGTCGGCGTGGGTATCCTGGGGAGACCAGGTATCTCCGTCGTTGACCACAATGACCACGGGCGAATTGAGCACGGGATCGCAGGGCGTCATGCCGGATTCCATGGCCTCCGTGTACAGGAAAGGCTTGATGGTGGAACCCACCTGACGCTTGCCCTGACGTACGTTGTCGTATTTGAAGTAGCGGTAGTCCGGTCCTCCCACATAGGCTCTTACGTGGCCCGTACCGGGCTCGATGGCCATGAAGGCGGCGCGGAAGAAGGACTTGTAGTAGCGGATGGAATCGTCCGGGGTCATGAGGGTGTCCCGGTAGCCGGGCTTGTCCCAGGTGAAGACCCGCATCCGGACGGGCTCCTTGAAGGAGGCTTCAATCTCTGCATCGGAGTGGCCGGAGGCCTTCATCATGCGGGTGCGGTCGCTCCAGCGACGGGCCTGCTTGAGGGTGGTCTCAATGACGGACTTGTCCGTATCGGCCGTAAAGGGAGGATTCTTGCGGTACTTGAGCTCCTTCCAGAAGGCGTTCTGGAGATCCTTGCCCAGGTGCTCGGCAATGGCTTCCTCGGCATAGCGCTGCATCTTGTAATTAATGGTAGTATAGATGCGGAGGCCGTCGCGGTCCAGGTCGTACGGGGTTCCGTCGCTCTTGGCGTTCTTGTTGAGCCAGCCGTAGAGGGGGTCGTCGGCCCAGAGGAGGGAATCGGCCTGGTAGTCCTCGTAGAACTGGTAGGACGAGCGCTTGGGCTGGGTGGCGTTCATGGTGCGGCGGAGCATGTCGCGGAAGTACGGTCCCACGCCGGTGGTACGGTCTCCCTGGCGGGTATGCAGCACGATGGGAAGGGCCTGCAGGGAGTCGCACTCCGCCTTGGTGATGTACTTCATGGAACGCATGCGGTCCAGCACCAGGTTGCGGCGCCTCAGGGCATTGTCCGGATTGATGATGGGGTTGTAGCGCGTGGGCTTGTTCACCATGCCCACCAGTACGGCGCTCTCCTCTACCAGCAGCTCCGACGGCTGCTTGCCAAAGAAGAGGTTGGCAGCGCTGGAGATACCATAAGAATTAGAGCCAAAGAAGATGGCATTGAGGTACATGTCCACAATCTCTTCCTTGGTATAGTTGCGCTCCAGCTTGATGGCGGTGATCCACTCCTTGAGCTTGATCCAGACCATCTTGACTTTGCCCACGTGCTCTCCGCGGGGATAGAGGGTCTTGGCCAGCTGCTGGGTAATGGTGGAGCCGCCGCCCTGGGAGGAGTCCCGGGAGAGGAGGGTCTTGAACAGCACGCGGGCCAGGGACTGGATGTCCACGCCGGAGTGTTTGTAGAAGCGCTTGTCTTCAGTGGCCACGGTGGCCTGCACCAGCGAGGTGGCCAACTCATCGTAACCCACGAAGGTACGGTTCTCTATATGGTAGGTAGTAAGGATCTCCCCTTCTTCCGCTATGACCTGGGTGGCCAGCTTGGAATCGGGGTTCTCCAGTTCTTCGATGGAGGGGATGTCGGCAAAGGCCCAAACTATGCACAGCAAAAGGAATAGAGCCACGAAGGGGGCTACCAGAATAATCCAGTACCACTTGACTATCTTTTTCTTCTTGTCGTCTGTCATCTTGCCAAAAAATTCTTACGCGTACAAGACCTAAGGTCTTGCCCAAAGTTCAACTTACAAAAGTAGTGAGAAAATTTGGAAAATTGCCCTAATTGTAGCTTACTTTGCAGCATGAATATGAAAAATTTGGTGATTGTCGAGTCTCCTGGAAAGGTCAAGACCATCCAGCAGTATTTGGGAAAAGATTATTTGGTTAAGGCCTCCATCGGCCATATCCGGGACCTGGAAGAGCACAAGCTCAGCGTGGATGTTGAGAACGGTTTCCAGCCGGAATACGTGGTTCCTTCCAATAAGAAAAAGGTTGTATCCGAGCTGGGTAAGCTGGCATCCGAGGCCCAGACCGTGTGGCTGGCTTCCGATGAGGACCGCGAGGGAGAGGCCATCTCCTGGCACCTCCGCGAAACGCTCCAGCTGCCGGCCCAGAAGACCCGCCGCATCGTCTTCCACGAAATCACCAAGAACGCCATCCTGGAGGCCATCGAGAACCCCCGGGACATTGATATGAACCTGGTCAACGCCCAGCAGGCCCGCCGCGTGCTGGACCGTCTGGTGGGTTTTGAACTCTCCCCCATCCTCTGGCGCAAGATCCAGCCCAAGCTCAGCGCCGGCCGCGTGCAGAGCGTGGCCCTGCGCCTGATCGTGGACCGCGAGAAGGAGATCATGGCCTTTGAGCCCACTCCCTACTACCGTGTAGAAGCCATCTTCCATCCGGAAGGCAGCAGCGCCAACGTGCGCGCCGCCCTGGACAGCCGCTTCGCTACCGAGGCGGAGGCCCGGAAGTTCCTGGAAGACAGTATCGGCGCCACCTACCGCGTAGCCTCCGTGGAAAAGAAGGAGGGCGTGCGGGTTCCTTCGGCCCCCTTCACCACCTCTACCCTGCAGCAGGAAGCGGCCCGGAAGCTCCACTTCCCCGTTTCCACCACCATGCGGGTAGCCCAGGCGCTCTACGAGCGCGGTCTCATCACCTACATGAGAACGGACTCCACCAACCTGTCGTCGCTGGCCCTGGCCACCGCCAAGAAACATATTCTGGAGAATTACGGCGAGGCGTATCTGCACACCCGCCAGTACCGGACCAAGTCCAAAGGTGCCCAGGAGGCCCACGAAGCCATCCGGCCCACCTATATAGAGAATACCGAGATTGAGGGAACGCCCCAGGAGAAGAAACTCTACGAGCTCATCTGGAAGCGCACCGTGGCCTCCCAGATGGCCGAAAGCCGCGTTCTCAACCCCACCCTCAAGCTTTCCTCCGACAAGCGTCCCGAGCTCTACGGCACCCAGTCCGTGGAGATTCTCTTTGACGGCTTCATGAAAGTGTACCTGGAAGGCCGGGACGACGAAGACACCGCCGCCGACCAGGAGGTCATCCTCCCCGGCATCAAGCAGGGAGACCGCATGCTGGAAGACGGTGTGAGCGCCCTTTGCAAATTCACCACCCCGCCCGCCCGCTACTCGGAGGCCACGCTGGTGAAAAAGCTGGAAGAGCTGGGCATCGGCCGTCCTTCTACCTACGCCGCCACCGTGGACACCCTTACCCGGGGCCGCGGCTACGCCGTCAAGGGAGACAAGGAGGGCAAGAGCTACAAGGTGAACAACTTGACCCTCAAGGGAGGCGTCATCAAGGAAAGCCAGAAGACCGAGGTGGTAGGGGCCGAAAAGGGCAAACTCCTGCCCCAGGAGATTGGCCTGATTGTGACGGACTACCTGGTGCAGAACTTCTCCGACATCCTGGACTACGACTTCACCGCCAAGGTGGAAACCGACTTTGACAAGGTGGCCGAAGGCAAGAAGGCCTGGAACAAGACCATCGAAGAGTTCTACAAACCCTTCCACAAGAACGTGGACGGCGTGATGCAGGACCGCAACTACAGCAAGGTAACCCGCGAGATTGGCGTGGCCCCGGACGGAGACAAAGTGATAGCCGCCTTTGGCAAGTTTGGACCGTACGTGCAGAAGGGAGAGGGCGAACGCCGCCAGAGTGCCTCCCTGGCCAAGGGACAGCTCATTGAGACGCTTACCCTGGAAGAGGCCCTCAAACTGCTGGAACTGCCCCGCGTGGTGGGACAGGTGAACGGGGTGGATGTAGTGGCTACCCGCGGCCGCTTTGGCCCGTATCTGAAGTACGGAGATAAAAATGTGAAACTTCCGCGCGGAAAAGACCCGCTCAGAATCACCCTGGAAGAGTGCGAATCCCTCATACAGGAGGCTGTAGCCGAGAAACCGGCCGCTGCCTATCTGGCAGAATTTGGTGATATCAAGGTCATCAACGGCCGATATGGCCCCTACATCAAGCAGGGAACGTCCAACTACAAAATCCCCAAGGGAAAGGATGCCGCCCAGCTCACCGAAGCTGATTGTCAAGAGATTATAGCTCAGTCCGAGCCTACAAAAAAAACTTCCGGCAAGCGTAATAAATAAAAAATTTTTTTTACATTTGCACCTGGTTAGTTTTAAATTGTAAGCAAATGGCGAGTTATCACATCGATCAGATCGACCAAAAGATCCTCTCTTACCTTGTAAAGAATGCCCGCATGCCGTTCCTGGAAATTGCCCGCGAATGCGGCGTTTCCGGCGCAGCCATCCACCAGCGCTACAAGCGCCTGGAGTCCAACGGCGTCATCACCGGCTCCCGCCTGCAGGTGAAACCCCAGGCCCTGGGCCTCAACGTCTGCGCCTATGTGAGCATCTCCCTTTCCGAGTCCACCAAGTATCCCGAGGTCATCGCCAACCTCAAGAAGATTCCGGAAATTGTGGAGTGTCATTTTGTAACCGGCAAGTACGCCATCCTGGCCAAGCTCTACTGCCTGGACAACGACCACCTCATGGAGGTGCTTCTGAACACCATCCAGAAGATTCCCTACATCCAGAGCACGGACACCATGATCTCCCTCGATGAGCCCATCGAGCGTCAGGTTTGGGTAAAAGACTTTAAGAGCACTAGCTATTCCGGCAGAGACTGAAGAATCGCCTTTGCGAGGATCAGATCCTCCGGAGTTGTAATTTTGATGTTAAACCGCTCTCCTTCCGCGAAGGTGAGCGGTATTTGGTATCTCTCGGCCACGGAGGCGTCGTCCGTGAAGAGGGTGTCGAAGCCCTGGGTATAGGCTTTCTTGAGGCCTTCGCTATAGAAAATCTGGGGCGTCTGGGCGCCATAGATGCGGCTGCGGTCGATGGGTTCGCCGGTGGCGGCCAGGGTTCCATCGGCCTTCCTTTCCAGCACTTTGAGCGTGTCGGTGACGGGCATCACGGGGATGAGCGCCGGGACGGTCTGGGCCTGGGCAAAAAGCTCCCGGATCCTGGCAACGGAAAGCAGCGGACGCACGCCGTCGTGGATGGCCACCAGGGCGCCGTCGGGTACAAATTCCAGGGCGTTCTTGACGGAATGGAAGCGGGTGAAACCGCCTTTCACCAGGCGCTGCGGGCAGCGGAAATCGGCCTGCAGACAGTACTGCCGCCAGGTGGAAATATGGGTCTCCGGCAGCACGGTAATTACCTGTAAATCGGGCTCTGCTTCCAGGAAGCGTTCCAGGGTCAGACGCAGGATGGGTTTGCCCTCCAATTCCATAAACTGCTTGGGTACAGGACCTCCCATCCGGGTGCCCATTCCGCCGGCCGTAACTACCAGAAACTTTTTTCTTTCCATTGTGAAATACTTTATGCGAATATAAGAATTTTTTCGTAATTTTGACGACTAATTACTAGAAACGGAAAATTACAGATATGGGATTCCTAAACCAAGAATTGGCCATCGATCTGGGAACCGCTAACACCGTCATATTCCAGAACGACCAGATAGCCCTGGACGAGCCGTCCATCGTGGCCATCGACAACCAGACAGGGAAGTGCATCGCCCTGGGCCAGAAGGCTAAACTGATGCACGAAAAAACCAACCCCGGCATCAAGACCGTGCGTCCGCTGCGGGATGGTGTGATCGCAGACTTCAACGCTGCGGAAATGATGATCCGTGGCTTCATCAAGCAGGTGAACGCCCGTCATCGCAGCCTCTTCGCCCCCAACCTCAAGCTGGTGGTAGGTATTCCTTCCGGTTCCACGGAGGTGGAAATCCGTGCTGTGCGTGACTCCTCCGAGCACGCCGGCGGCCGCGACGTCTACCTCATCTACGAGCCCATGGCCGCCGCCCTGGGTATCGGCCTGGACGTGGAAGCCCCCAAGGGCAACATGGTGGTGGATATCGGAGGCGGTACCACCGAGATTGCCGTCATCTCCCTGGGCGGCATTGTACAGCAGGAATCCATCCGTGTGGCCGGTGACGTTTTCACGGCCGATATTCAGAACTACCTCCGTCAGCAGCACGTGATCAAGGTGGGTGAAACCACGGCCGAAAAGATCAAAATCGCCGTAGGCGCCGTGATCTCCCAGCTGGACGAAGAACCCGAACCTTTCCAGGTCCGCGGTCCCAACCTCATGACCGGACACCCGGTAGAGGCCCTCATCCCCTACCAGGAGATTGCCCACTGCCTGGACAAGTCCATCGCCCGTCTGGAAGCTTCTATCCAGCAGGTGCTGGAGCAGACGCCCCCGGAACTCTACTCCGACATTGTGGAAAACGGTATTTTCCTCAGCGGCGGCGGTTCCCTTCTCCGCGGTCTGGCCAAGCGCCTCTCCGAAAAAGTCAACATCCCGTTCTATGTGGCAGAGGACCCGCTTCGCGCTGTAGCCCGCGGTACCTGCATCGCCCTCAAGAACACCGACAACTACTCCTTCCTCATCCGCTAAGCCATGAGGGGGCGGGGTATCCTGTCAAGCATTGCGAACCTGGTGATCTTCATTCTTTTGGAGGTCGCCTGTTTGCATTTGGTAACCAACAATGCCGCTTTGCAGCGCACTTGGGTTGCCCGCGGGAGCCACGCCTTCATGGGAACGGTCTGGGGAGCCAGCGAGAGTGTCCGGCACTACTTCACCCTGTCGGCCGAAAACAAAAAGCTGGTGGAAGAGAACAACGAGCTCCAGCAGCAGCTGGCCAAGGCCCAGCACCGGCTGCGTCAGGCCCGTATAGACACCACCCAAACCGACACCCATCCCGGCTATACCCTCACCCCCGCAGAGGTGGTGAAGATCAGCCGTAACAAGCAACACAACTACCTGATTATCAACCGCGGTTTCGAGGACGGCATCCAGGAGAAATCCGGCATCGTGACCTCCAAGGGCGTCGTGGGCATCATTGACGCCGTGAGCGAGCACCACGCCTTTGCCCTTTCCCTCCAGAACCACGACATCTCCATCAGCGCCCGCATTGGCAACGAAGGCGGCAGCGGCATCCTGGTCTGGGACGGCATCCACTCCAATGTGGCCCTTCTCAAGGAAGTCCCCCTCCAGTACCACTACCAGCCCGGAGACACCGTGTTCACCAGCGGCCACTCCCTCCTGTTCCCCCCGGACATTCCGCTGGGCGTAGCCGGAGAGTCCCGCGTCATCAACGGCGCCACCAACGAGATTACGGTGACGCTCTTCCAGGATTTTGGATCGGTCCGCTACGTGACCGTAGTGCATAACGACTCGTTTGACGAGATAGAAGCCTTCTAGGAATGAAAAGAGGAGATTTTTGGATTGCGTACGTCCTGCTGCTCGTGGCCCAGTTGCTGCTGAGCAACTACTTCCACGTGACGCCGTACATCTTCCTCACCATCCTGCCGGTGATGGTGCTCTGCATTCCCATCCGCGTGGGAACCACGGGCGCCATGCTCATCGCTGCCCTCACCGGACTCACCGTAGACTATCTCTCGGAAGGCGTCCTGGGCCTCAACGCCCTGGCCCTCATTCCCGTGGCTTATTTCCGCAACGGCATCATCGGCCTGGTCTTTGGGCGGGAACTCTTTGCCCGCAAGGAAGACTTCTCCGTAGAGCGCTGCGGCTTTGGAAAAGTGGCCATGGCCCTCTTCCTCTCCACCCTCCTGTTCCTGGTTATCTACATCTGGGCCGATGGCGCCGGTACCCGTCCGCTGTGGTTCAACGGCCTCCGGCTGGCCGCCTCGCTGGGCGCCAGCTTTGTAGTATCCCTCCTCACCCTGGGTGTACTGGCCCCTGCCCCCCGCAAGTAATGAAAGACAACGGGCGTCATATCCGCCTGCTCATAGGCCTGGGAGCCGCGTCGCTGCTGCTCCTGGGCAGGATTTTCTCCCTACAGATCGTAGACCACGGCTACAAGGAAGACGCAGACCGCAACGCCACCATCTACGAAACCATCTACCCCACCCGTGGCATCATCTACGACCGCAACGGAACCATCCTGGTGGGTAACAAAGTGGCTTACGACATTCTGGTGAACCCGCGGGAAGTCACGGAATTCGACACCCTGTCGCTGGCTACGGTATTGGGCGTGGAACCGGATTTCATCCGCTCCCGCATGGCCGAATACAACCGCCGGCGCCGCACCATCGGATTCCAGGCGGTCACCATGATCCGCAACCTTCCCGCCGAGACGTACATGCGTTTTGACGAGGTCAAATACAAGTTCCCCGGCTTCCGCGGCCAGGTACGCAGTATCCGCGACTACCCCGTGAACGCCGGCGGTAATCTCCTGGGCTACGTCTCCGAGGTCAACCAGGCCTACCTGGACAGCCATCCCGGAGAATACCGCAGCGGAGACTATGCCGGCATGACCGGCATCGAAGCCGCCCGCGAGAAAGAGCTCCGCGGAGAGAAGGGCTACCATATCTACCTCCGCAACGCCCGCAACCAGATTGAGCAGTCGTATAAAGACGGGGCCGAAGACAAGGAAGCCGTCCCGGGACACGACATTGTCACCACCATCGACGCCGCCCTCCAGCAGTACGGCCAGGAGCTGATGCAGAACAAGGTGGGATCCATCGTGGCCATCGAACCCTCCACCGGAGAGATCCTGGCGCTCATTTCCTCGCCGGGTATTGACGTGTCCATGCTGGCCGATATCGGAAAGCACTGGAACGAGATTTCCTCCGACCCTTACAAGCCCATGTACAACCGGGCCGTGCAGGCTTCGTACCCTCCTGGCTCCGTGTTCAAGCTGGTGAACGGACTCATCGGCCTGCAGGAAGGCGTCCTTCGGCCGGAAATGATGTACTCCTGCAGCCATGGCTATACCTATGCCGCCGGCCACAAGCTGGGCTGCCACGGCCACAAGAGCCCGCTCAACATGGAAGAGAGCATCATGATGAGCTGCAACGCCTACTACTGCTACGTGCTCAAGAACATCCTGGACAACCGCAAGTATGATAACGTAGCGGAAGGCCTGGACCACTGGCACGAGATGGTGGAAAGCTTTGGCTTTGGCCGAAAACTGGGCAGTGACTTCCCCGCCGAGCTCTCCGGCAGCATCCCCACCTCCAAGACTTACAACCGCGCCTACGGCAAGGGAAGCTGGAACTCCACCACGGTGATCTCGCTGGCCATCGGCCAGGGTGAAATCCTGGCTACGCCCATGCATCTGGCCAACCTCTGCGCCACCATTGCCAACCGCGGCCACTACTATATTCCGCACATCATCAAGGCCTCCGAGGGCGTAGAGATTGACAAGCGCTTTACGGAAAAGCAGTACACGCTGGTAGATACCACCCACTTCCCCAAGGTCATCAAGGGCATGTGGCGGGCCGTGAACTCCGGCGCCGGCATGGGCGGAACGGCCTGGATCGCCCACGTGGATTCCCTGGACATCTGCGGAAAGACCGGCACGGCCCAGAACCCCCGCGGAGCCGACAACTCCGTCTTCATCTGCTTTGCCCCCATGGACAACCCCAAGATTGCCGTGGCGGCCTATGTGGAGAACGGCGGTTTCGGTGCCTCCTATGCCGCCCCAATGGCCTCCCTGATGGTGGAGAAATACCTCAAGGGAGAGGTAAAGCGCAGCGCCCTGGAGCAGAGAATGAAAGAGACCAACCTCATGTCCCGTGTAAAACATGATTGAGCAGCACGCACATAAAAGGCAATCCATTGACTGGGCTCTGATTGGAGTCTATATGCTGCTGGTGCTCATTGGCTGGCTCAATATCTACGCCTCGGTGCACTCCTCGGAACCCGCTTCCATGTTTGCCTGGAGCTCCCGCGCCGGCAAGCAGTTTGTATGGATCCTCACTTCATTGGGCCTGGCGGCGCTCATCCTGTTTGTGCTGCCACCCCGCCTGTGGGAAGGCATCTGTATACCCTTCTACATCCTGGTGTGTTTCCTGCTGATTGTGGTGATCTTCGTCTCCAGCGACGTCAAGGGTTCGCACTCGTGGTTTGACCTGGGGCCCATCCGTTTCCAACCGGCCGAAATATCCAAGATATCCACCTCCCTGCTGCTCTCCTTTGTGCTGAGCCAGCAGAACTTCCGGCTTTCCAATTTCAAGAACTTCCTGCTGGCAGCCGCCATCATCGTTTTTCCCATGCTCATCATCGTGGCCGAAAGCGAAACCGGCAGCGCCCTGGTATACGTGGGCTTCATCTTTGTCCTGTACCGGGAAGGCTTTTCCGGCTGGTGGCTGGGACTCATCGGCCTTGTAATTGCGCTCTTCATTGCCACACTCACCGCCGGGTCGTACTGGGCGGTGGTGGGGCTCATTGCCGTACTGATTCCGTTCTGCATCCTCACCGGAGAGACCAAACACCCGTGGCGCAGCTTGCTGTGGGGGACGTTGTTTGTGGTATTCGTGGCTTTCCTGCCCACCCTCCTGGAATGGGCCGGCGGCCTGGTGGAGAACAAGATGGACTATCTGGACCACCGGATCTGGGTACCGCAGGCCGATGAAACCGGCGGTTACTTCTGGAGCTTCCTCACGGGCATCAAGCCCATGTATGTGCTGCTGGCCCTGTCCGTAGGCGCCACGCCCTTCTTCTTCTACCGGGCCTACTGGGAGAAGAACCCCATGCTGGCCCTATCGGCCGGCGTTTTCCTGGTGGGCGTAGCCCTGATCTTCTCTACGGACTACATCTTTGAAAACGTGCTGCAGCCGCACCAGCAAAGCCGTATCGAGGTTCTGCTGGGCATGAAGGAAGACCTGGCCGGCGTGGGCTATAACGTGCACCAGAGCAAGATTGCCATCGGCTCCGGCGGCCTGCTGGGCAAGGGCTTCCTGCAGGGCACGCAAACTACGTTTGGCTTTGTTCCAGAGCAGACGACGGACTTTATCTTCTGCACGGTGGGAGAGGAATGGGGCTTTGTGGGCTGCCTGGTGGTGATTTTGCTGTACACCTTCCTCATTGCCCGCCTCATCCTGGACGCAGAGAGCTGCCGCGGTAATTTCACCCGCATCTACGGCTACTGCGCGGCTTCCTGCATCTTTATGCATCTGTTCATCAATGTGGGCATGACGGTGGGCCTGATGCCGGTGATCGGCATTCCCCTGCCCCTGCTCTCCTATGGCGGCTCCTCCCTCTGGGCCTTCACCATCCTGATTTTCATTTTCCTGGCACTTTACCGCAATGAGAAGAAGTATTTTTAGCCTGCTGTGTCTGGTGCTGTTGGCATCGGCCTGCTCCAAACTGAACCCGGAAGACGAACGGACCATCCGTTACTATGCCAATACGTTTGCATACAACGTCATGAAAACGTACTATCTCTGGGTGGACGAAGTAAGCAGCCAGCTGGACAACTGGGTCACCACGGAGGACCCTGTGGAAAAGGTGAAAAACACCCGTTACAGCATGGACCGCTGGACCACCCTCTACGAAGACTACACCGCCTTCGAAAGTACCATTACCGGAAACGGGGAAACCTTTGGACTGGATTTTACCCTGTACTACGTTGACGCTGCCCATGTCCAGCTGTGCGCGGTGGTCCGATACACCTACGAGAATTCTCCCGCCCAGCTGGCCGGTCTCAAACGGGGAGACGTCATCCTTACCATCAACGGGGAGACCATCACCATAGACAATTACTCGGTCGTTGCCTCCAAGCTGCTGGGCGACGGGGCCCTCACGCTGGGTCTGGCAGACGGCCGGACCATCCGCCTCCAGTCCAAGCAGATGTATGAGAACCCGGTTCATACCACCGCTACGCTGGATTATGGCGGCAAGAAGTTTGGCTACCTCCACTATACCAGCTTCACCCTGGACTCCTGCAAGGACCTGGAAAGCGCCTTTGCACAGTTCAAGAAAGACGGGATCACAGACCTGGTGCTGGACCTCCGTTACAACGGTGGCGGTTACGTTACCACTGCAGCCACCCTTGCCTCTATGATTGCGCCGCGCGATGTGGTAAAAAAACACGCTGTCTACCACAGGGAAATCTACAACGAAGACCTGTCCAAAACGTATGACAACACCACCCTGCTGTCGGAGGAGACCACCTATACGTCTTCCTCAGGACAGGACGTGACCATCCATCCCCTGGAGGTGAACCCCGGCATTGAGCACCTGTGGGTCATTGTGACAGGTAGCAGTGCATCGGCCTCTGAGGGCCTCATCTGCGGACTGAGTCCCTATATGGACATTACCGTACTGGGAAAACAGACCTCCGGCAAGTTTACCGGCGGCTTCCTGCACACGGCCACCAAGTGGTTCGAATCCCTCAAAGACGCCCAATTTGACATTGAAGAAGGCAAAAAGGCCCTGGCCACTTGGGGCATGTACGTCATCCTGTACCGGTACGCAGACTGCAACGGTGTCACCCTGAGCATGCCCGACGGCATCAGCCCGGACTACGAGGTCAACGACGATCCTGAAGACGCCACTCCGCTCGGAGACCCCGAGGAGAAGATGCTGGCCGCTACGCTGTCCATCGCCACCGGCGGCCCGGCTCCCGCTTCCGTCAAATCCGTATCGGCCCGGCAGGTGGGCCCTGCCCTCCACCGCCCCGGCTTTGGAGTTTTGCTGCATTAAGATTTTTTCCGTAACTTTGTGCCCCCGCTATTACGCCTTGGTGGTGGAATGGTAGACACGAGGGACTTAAAATCCCTTGGCCCGAAACGGCCGTGCGGGTTCGATTCCCGCCCGAGGCACAAGTGTAACTAATTAAATATCAATTAGTTACACTTTATTTGTTGTCTTTCTGCATCTGGCGCCTCTTCAAGGCGGTGAGGATGCTGCGTTCGGCAAGGGATGTAAGGCCGGTGAAAGTGGTCTTGGATTTTAACTCTTCAAGGGACATTTCCAGCAGGAGTTTTGCGATACATTCATCGGCAAACGAATTGGTGACCGTATCCACGCCTGTAAAATCAAGGACTACTTTCTCATCTCCGTCCAGAAGCGGACGGAGATCGGCCCTTATTTGGGCTCCCAGGAGACGCGTTCCCATACTGTCTCCGTATGCGGAAAACTTGAAGACCTTCATCTTACCAAAGTTTATCAAGGCCTGAATCACTATCCAGGAACAATTCATCAAACTCCTCGGCCGGATCTGTTCTATGATCAACTACCAGCCCCGGATCGATATCCATATTTGAACGCAGTTCGAAGTAAACGATAGTTCCCTGCCAGGGTTCAGATTCGGTAATGGCCATATCGCCATTGGCCGATAAAGTATGATTACCCGAGCGGATAATCAGCTTATGACCGGCCGTATTGATGAGCCGGGACGTGGAATACAAGCCAAAGCCCATTCCCTTACCATCAGAAACCCGGTCTCTAATGCAATACTCAAGTGCTTCCGGTTCAGTTATGCTTGCATAGTCTTGATTCTGAGACAAGGACGACTGAATCCCCATTCCATCATCGGCCACCAAAATCTGAATCAAGTGCTGAGCCTCGGAGTAATTGGTGATGACGATTCCATTTGTTTTGCCAGAATGGATAAGCACGTTATCCATTACCTCGTAGAAACAATAGCTCATCGCCTGAAGAAGAGAAGTCTCCACTTCAGGTTGATGAATCAGCACTTCTACCAGGCGGCGATAAACCTGCTGGATGTTCTTTTCGTCGAACATCTCAATACAGATATTGCCGCTATCTGCGAAGTACTGATGTATTAATGTATCTACGTTCATATACAAAATGGCGGTTAACCGCTCTACCGCAAAGATAGCAACACGGCACGAAAAAACAAAAAAGGACGTCAATTAACGCCATAGAAAGACACTGAATGACGAATTTGTTTCCCAAATGTTACACTAAAAATAGGCGTTCGCTAGATAACACACTCGTCATCAGGGATTTACACCGAAAAGTTAGTGTTCCCGCCCGAGGCACAGTTACTCCTTGCACCAGCGCTTAAGCTGCGGAAAATACAATTTCATTTTCCGCAGATCTGACAAAACTTCATTTCCAAATTGACTATCGCTTAATTTCCAATCTCAGCACCCTCATCGGACGGTTGGAACCGGCAAGGGTTTCATCTATGCAGGTCTCGCTGGTAGGGACAAATCCACATTTTTCCATGACGCGGCCGCTGGCAGGGTTGTCAATGAAGTGACTGCTAATCAGAGACTTGATTTCCGTTTTCTGACGGATATGGTCAATCATCCGTTGCAAAGCCTCTGTGCAAATGCCTTGGTTCCAATAGGGCTTTCCCACCCAATAGCCTACCAGCGGCTCGCCCTCGCGGGACGGGAGATTGTTGCCTTCACAAGGCAGATAGCCCATTGCGCCGACTGCTTCGCCCAACCCCTTGAGCTCTATGGCCCAGGTGGTGTCATTGTGGAAAATGGTCCGGATTATTTCCAGGCTTTCCTCTACGGATTTATGCGGCGGCCAGCCTGCACGCGGTCCCACATCCGGGTCGGAAGCATACTTGAACAATGCTTCGGCGTCACTTTCGCCCCAAGGGCGCAATAGGATTCTATTTGTTTCCATAATGCTCAAAATGGACCTTGCCAGTATGTGGATGCTTTTCCTTGGCAGATTAGATAGACCTGGTCATCGTCGTCCCGGAATACATGCCATCTTCCTCGAAGACCTCCTGATTCAGGGACAGCATTTCGGCATCGCTGAGGGCTCTGGAATAGACGGCAATTCCGCCGATATTGCCCTGGAAGAAGTTGCCGGGGCGGCCCCCGACAAGAACGGCTCCCAGGGTGAAGTCCGAGCCGTTACAGCCAAGTCCGTCCGGGAAGAAATAGGGATTCTTGCACTGGACAAGGCCATCGGGATAGCCGTCAAAACCGGTGGTGTGGTTAATGAGTTCCGGGGCTCGCTCTTCGAAAACGCCGTTCAGGTAGGAACGGATGTGCTTTCCGTCATAGGTGAAGCCGACAGTGCACCATTGCCCGTCCGGCACGCTTTGCCCGCTTGCGGAATAGTCTATGGAATGGGGGAAAGGAGGGGTTGGTTTCCCCGTTTTCGAAACGTGGCCGCATACGGCATCCTGACCGTTGTAATGAGGAAGAGAAACGAACAGGCCGTATTGCCGCTTGCCTCCCTGCGTGCTTTCATCCCACATTCCACCCACAAAACCGGTCTGCCCCTTCTGCCATTTTATCCAGGCCACTACGCTTACCTGCCCGCTTTGGATGTTCAACGCCCCGGTTTGCTCAAAGGGAATCCGGAGGTATTCCCCGCCTTCAAAGTGCAGGGATTGCCCGGACAAGGGTCCTTCCTGTTCCAGCGTTGGAGGTTCGATGCCCTGAACGGGCTCCAGCGTAAGGCCGCGATTCCCCAGGGCCGACAAAGGATTCTCCCCGCCGAAGTCCCACATAGCGACAAAACCGGGGATATCCATCGCGATTTCCCTCACACCCTTCACCCTTCCCGTACATGCGCCCACAAGCAAAACTGCGCCAAGTAAAATGACAAATCTTCTCACTATGCAAAATTACATAAAATCGGCCTAATTGATATAATGCCCCTCCTCAAGGGCGGCAAACGTGGCTATAAACGCCACAATGGAAATCGGAATTACAGACCAAAACACGGATGGCACCGTCAGGAACAGCAGAAGGCCGGTCAGTTTGTTGGCCAATGTGTGAGGAAAGCACAAGCGCTTATTGACGAATGCTTCATATCACCTCAATATAGAAACTCACCGGCCTGAAGCCATCGTTACAGCTGATCATGGCGCTCAGCGGATTCTTCATCCAGCCGTCGTAGAAGTTGCCCTCACCCCGGGCCAGCGCCTCAACGAATTCCCGCATGGAACCCCAGGCCGAAGGGCACATCCCTTCAGGACATCGGCCATCGATCGAAATCCACTCCTGACCTTCCCGAACATCGCATGTGTGCTCGATCGGGTTCTCATATTGGGCCATTAAATCCGGGTACGAAGCCTTCCTGATGGCGATGATTCTGATTTTCATATACTATGTCTTCGATAGACTGGGTCGGCCGGAAGGGCCATCATTCAAAATCAAAATAGGCCGATGTGAGGATGATCTTGCTGTCTCCGGGAAGGTCGGCATCGTTCTTTTTAAGGAACTCTTCGGCCAGGAGAACATCCGGAATGGCTGTCTCTTCGTCACAAGCGACCAGAACCACAATCATATTTCCTTCTTTCAGTGCGGCTTCCGCTACTGGTGAGCCCTTGTACGCCGTCCAGGGCTGTCCCCCTTCAATAGGCACATACTTGTCCAGGAACAGGGGATAGGTGTCGTCCCAGCCGTCCGGCATATAGAAAACCATTTTGTAGCGGGAGGATGTATCGGTTCCCGCATACAAGACATCCGTCACCACGGTATAATCCTTCTGGCTATCCTCATCGAAACCGATTGCGCAGAGATAAGTTTCACCCGTGCTGATATTCGAAAAATAGTGTTTCTTCCTTCCGGTACAGGAGGAGAAAAGCAGCAAAGCAGCTGCGGCGATAATGATGAATCGTTTCATAGGGTTTATTGTTTACTCCAGGCTAAAAGGGCCTCATTGGCCGATGAATAGATGCCGCCCACCCGGCGGAAGCCCCGGCCCACCAGGGCGTATTTGCCTTCTTCAAGCTTGATGACAAAATAGGAACCGCGGTTGCTTTGGAAGCAGTAAATTGCTTCGAAGTACTTTTCTCCGTCGATGCTCAGTTCCTGCCAGTCCCAGTTGAGAAGCTGGCAATACTGACCATCCTCATCTCCTCTATTTCTCCTTGTCACTATAGCATCATCCATAAGAACAATCTCGTCGCCAAGAAGCATATTGCCTGGTCCGTCATACAGCGCCTGGGCAGTTTTGTAGTTTGTGGACTCTTGATGCTTCAGCAACAAGAATCGCCCGTTCTTCATCATGGGCGCTATACCCACATTGCCGGAAGTTATTATCTTGTTTGTCGCAGCATCGGTGTAGACCTTATGTCCGTCTTCATACTCTTCCACGACAAACTGCCCTTCTCCTTCAAAGCGAACATCCTTGGGTGAACCTCCGTGGCGATTGTCATACACTTCACTTCCCCCATACTTTCCCTGATTATTTCCGTGAAAGACGTACCACTCTTTACTGCCATCCTTATTGCGCTTGCCAAGAATCACCGGGCCTCCGTCCACGTGCGTCCGACGCTCTATATCATATTTTATAGAATTGTAATACTGATCTTCTCCTACTTCCCCCCATTCGTGCTTTCCAGCCGCAGTCTGGAGCTTTTCATAGACTACGCTCTGCTCGTTGATGCCGGAGAACTTCGGGGCTGTTTGCGCCTGCGGACAGGAAAGGAGCGGTTCGCCGACGGTAACGGCTGCGGGCTTTTCCGGTTCCGGAGTATAGTCCTTCAGTTTGGTACTGGGGCTGCTCTCTTCGGCGGTTAAGGGAATGGCTTCTCCCCGCATGGCGTGGAGCTTATTCCTGCCGGATTCGGTACTCAACATAAGGGTAACGATATTGTCCCTTAGGCGGGTCGCATCCCCTTCCTTCCCGGAACGCATGGTCTTCTGCCACATATTGTAGGTTTTTCCAATGAGACAGTCTCCCTTGTGTTGATTGCTAAACTCCGCCCCGCAGTAGTCGCAGTGCGTCCGGATGAGGAGCTCGTAGTACTCGTCATTGGTTAGCGGCTTTCCTTCCACACTTTCAAACGTGCCGGAATCGGAATACGGTTCCTTCCCCCAGGAAGAGCCGGAGTCCTCGGACGAAGACTGGGCTTGTTGCTGCTGGGCCAGCCACCAGCAGCCGGCCTTATGGTCTGAGGGCTGAAGATGTCTGCCTTTTACGACTACGGCGCAGCCGGGACAGATTTCTCCTACAATTACGGCGGTTTGTCCCCAGGCAAGCTGAAAAGAGAGCAGTAGCCCTATAAAAACTAGTTTCTTCATACGCGGGAGTTATCGTTTTTTTTCATCAAATAGATAGCCCCGGCAACGAGTGCCGCGACAATCAGAAATGCAAGTGTAGTGTTAAAGGCATCTCCCCACTTTACTTTCAAGAGGTAGATACCATAATTAAGGCCGAATAGCAAGACGCTGCCAGCAAGGCCCACCCCCAGAGCCTTAAGAGTCCCGTAAGGATTCTCCTTCCAGGTCTTTCCTTTGAGAATATTCCGGCCAATATAGCAAAGCGGAATAAGGCCGATAAGAACCGCTAGGGAGAGCGCCAGCGTATTCTGAGCCTTGTCGGCAGCCCGAGCGGCCTGGGCGTTCCTTTCCTGCTGCTCGGCCCTTTCCAGAATGGCACGGGTTTCCGGGGTGATGTACTGTTCATACAACTCTTCCGGAGACTGTGCTCTGGCTGAACAGGTGACAAAAAGGAGTAGAATCCAGAATAAGCGTTTCATGGCTCTATTCTTTAACAAGACGAACGGGATGTTTTCTTTGGCCCATGCCGGTACGGCCAAGTTCTTCCCAAGTATAGTAACCGTCACGGTCAGGTGTTTTCAGCAGCGGGTTCAAGATGATTTCCTTCAGATAGCATCCATCAGAGCCCGTGATGCCAAACGACCTTGCCGAGCGGCTTCCCGCGGGGTAGAGGAATGAGATTACGTTGCCGTTTTCGGCGGTGAACACAATCCACTCCTGCCCATCTTTTTCTTTTACGCCTTGTATGCAGTTTTCCCGGAGTTCACGGATTTCTGCAAGTGTCGGCAATCTCCAGCCATCGGGAATATTGGTTTCCGGAGAGGTATCTTCTAAGGCCCACATGACGCTAAGACCCAAGTCCACCGCCTTAGGAACGTGCTGTGCATGGGCAGTAAAGGAAAACGCAGTCAGAATCAGTGTTACAATGAATGTGGTTGTCTTCGTCATACGCTCGATATTTCCACTAAAAGGGTGTATTAGTGACAAATATAGCATTTTTTATAAAAACATTTCCTCTCCACGCCCTGTACTTGGTCTCTTTCGGTCACCTAATGTAACATCTCAAAAAATCCGTCCGGACACCAGAAACTGTATTTGGTGTCCGGACAGTGTTATTTGAGCCGCTCGGACACGGAAACCGGTCCTGCGGTGTCCGGGCGTGTGAAAATTCTTCAAAAAGTTTGTAGTTTTGCGGAAGTTTTGGCGTCTAATGAGTAGAAACATCAAAACAAGACCATGACAGAACGCGAATTTGAGAAGATGGTAAAAGAGCACCGCAGCACCATTTACACCGTGTGCTACATGTTCTCCACCGACAAGGACGAGGTGGCCGACCTCTTCCAGGAAATCCTCATCAACCTGTGGAAGGGCTCCGGATCCTTCCGCGGCGAGTCCGGACTGGGGACCTGGATCTGGAAAGTGAGCCTCAACACCTGTATCACCTATGACCGGTCGCAGCGGCACAGGCCCAGCACCGAGCCCCTCTCGATGGATATCAATCTGTACGAGGACACGGACGAGGGCTCCCGGCAGGCCGAACTCCTGCGCGGACGCATTGCCAAGCTGGGCCCCTTTGACAGAGCCATCGTCCTGCTCTGGCTGGAGAACCTCAGCTATGACGAAATCGGCCAGATTGTAGGTATCTCTGCAAAGAACGTTTCTGTCCGTCTTGTTAGAATTAGGGAACAACTCAAAAAGATGCAGTAAAATGGAAAACACCGATAACACCCTCCTCGAGATGCAGCAGCAGATGCAGCAGCTCAAAGAAAAGCTCAACAGCCAGAAGATTGTGAACGACCAGCTCCTTCGCAACTCCTGCAAGAACACCATCAACCGCCTGCGGTTCAAGGCCAACACGCCCTACCTGTTTACCGTGATCGCTGTCATATGCTTGCCCAGTTTTTTCAAAATGGGTCTCTCCACAGCATTTGCCATCTATACCCTGGCCATGCTTCTGGTTAGCTTGGTCGCCACGGTCTATTGCAATCGGTTCCTGCCCCGCAACATGGACCAGGATCTGGTAACCGTAGCCGAGAATCTTCACAAATACAAGAAGCTGGATGCCGAATGGCCCAAGGTGGCCGGCCCCATGCTGGTTGTGTGGATTGTCTGGATGGTCTGGGAATTCTTCAAGCAGGACGGCGGAGAAGGCTATGTCTTTTATATACTCCTGGGCGGAATTGTCGTAGGCCTGGTGATTGGCCTGGGTATTGGAATCAAGATCCGCCGCGACCGCCTGGATGCCGCCGACGAGCTTCTCTCGCAGATTGAAGAAATCAAACAACTGAAATAAAATAAGGGGCCAGATCAGGCCCCTTATTTTGTGAATGCAAAGTGGAAGGGGTGGTCAAAGTGGCGGCGGGAGTAGTAGGTGACGGACGGGTGGGTGAGGTCCATCACCATGGTCCAGGCGGTGCCCAGGAACTTCCCCTCCTGCTCCGGCTGGGACACGGCGGCCATGGTTTGCGTGAGTTTCTCCTTGTCCATGATGCCTTTGGCGGCCTCGTACTGGTTGCACAGATATTCATAGCGCCGGTCCCCTTCGATCAGGCCCACATTCAGCTTGGAGACGCAAAGGTAGTGGTTGGCTACGGCCTTTGCCTCCACAATCTCCATCTGGTTGTCCACATACTCTACCACCACACTTCGGCCCGATGCATCGGAAATGGCATAGTGATGGGCCGCTCCAATGTCTGAATGCATATCGATTCGCTGCAGCAGCTCCAGGGCCTCGTCAACCGTTGCAGCGTTCTTCAGGAGATAGCAGATGGCCGATGAGGTGGTCAGGGGCGTTTTGCCGCTTTCCTGCTGCGTCTGGGCGTTGTCGCCGGCCATCAGGTCGGCAATGGCCAGGCCTTTTTCGTTGATGCCGTCCAGGGCGAAGAACAGGGCCGAGAGCGCCATCACCTGATTCTGCATGCCTTCCGGGACCCATCCTTCCCCAAAGCCGAAGAAGTTGGTGTTGAAAGTGGTGTAGGTCTCATATCCCTGCGTCGGCACGGTGTGAACGACAATTCCCGTGGCCGAGTTGAAATCGAAGTTCCGGCCCATGAGCACATCTCCCTCCGGTGTACGGGTGGTAAGGGCCGAACATCCGTAGTTGGCCGGTACCGGCTTGGGGGCCTGCGCCTGCTGGAAGCCTTTAGAAATGAAGTTCATGACATAGCCTACCAGCTGTCCGGCACTCCGGCCGCCGCCATTTTCCAGGAGCCCGGCAAAGCCGTCGTCTCCCTTGTATTCCATGTAATACAGGCCGTCGTCCAGTTTTTGGACAGACAGAGCGCCCTGCTTGAGTGATTCGGCCTGGGCCCATGCATTTGCCTCGGAAAGAAGTACAAAGGCCAACAAGCTCCATAAAATGGTCTTGACTATCTGTTTCATATTTGTCTCTGATTATTTGCCTGCCGAAAGGTATTCTTTCAGCGATTCCACGTAGTTGCTGAATGCTTCCTGGCCCGTGGGGGTAATCTTACAGGTAGTGCGGGGCATTTTTCCCTTGAAGCCCTTTTCCACCGTGATGTAGTCTGCGGCGGTGAGCTTGTCGATCTGCACGCTAAGATTCCCCGAAGTGGCTCCAGTCTGCTTCTTGAGGTAGGTAAAGTCGGCCTCATCGACCCCGGCCAGGATGGACATCACAGCCAGCCGGAGCTCCGAATGCAGGAGCGGATCTAACTTGGGAAACATAGGACTACCTGTTTTGACGTTTTACGAGGATTCCGGTTATGAAAAGGACAATGCCGGCAAAGGTGAAAAGAAGCATCTGCTCCTCATAAAGGCCGATTCCATAGTACAGCGCCAGACCTCCGATACCCGTTACGACACCGGCAATTTTGATGATCCAGTTCTTCAAGGCAACTCCGGTGATGGTTTCGGCCATGCCAAAGAGAAGGATAATCTGACCGGACAGGCTGGTCCCAACAGCGATGGCCCCGATGGGACTCGTGTTGATGAAAGAGTAGAGAATGCTGAAGAGGGCCACCGAGCAGGAGAAGATGCAGAAGGTGAGCCAGATACCCCGGGTAATGCGGCTGATTACGTTTTCAGAGCGCACCGCGTCTTCCTTGCTTCCTATCCACTTGGCCAGGGGGAAACCCACAAGAGGCATGGCGAACCAGAGAAGGTTCCAGTAGGCGTGTCCGGTGCTCTTCCATAAAAGGTAAATAGCCAGGGAGAAGCAGGTGAGCAGTACACCCCAGGTCATGTAGTACTTGGCATTGCTGCGAAGGATGTCCTTTCGGCTGTTGTTCAGCGTTTCGGTGATGAGTTGAAGGCTTTCGGAAGCCGTCATTTCTTTGTTCTGTTCCATTGTATCCATTGTTTAATTCGTTTTCAGGGCCCCGTTCAGCTGCGCAGTCTGACAGAACCCCGATGCAAATATAAACAAGTTTACAATATAAACCAAATTTATTTCAGTAATTGTTTTGTCATGGCCGCAATTTCGCCTATTTTGGCACGGGGATGTGCCGCATCGGCAGGCGACTTCCTGCAGGGTCAGGTGCGAATCCAGGAAGGCCTCCTCCTCTTCCACCACGTGGCGGATGGTACCGGCCTGGAGCACCTCTCCTCCCGTGTGTGGTGACTCCCCTAAACCCACACGGGAGCTACCAAGAACCCTCCCGGCGTGCGAAATGACTCCAAAACGCACACAGGAAGGGTTCTTTAGGATGACATAGTTACGATTTTTTGTTAATTTTGCAAAAGTAGCCTGTAAATACCTTTGTGAAATGAACAAACGAACCCTCCTCTCCTTGCTGGCCGTCGTGTTGCTGGCCGGTTCCTGGACCGGGCTGTCTGCCCAGGACAAAGTTGTCAAGAAGATCATCGAAACCGGCACCACCGACAACCGCACCATGGAGCACGCCGACTGGCTGGCCAACCGCATTGGGGGCCGCATCGTGGGCTCCCCCGCCCTTACCCACGCCGAGGCCTGGGTCAAGGAACAGTTTGAATCCTGGGGCCTGGAAGTGATGGTGCAGGAAGCAGGAGAGATCAACGTGGGTTTCTACCGCGGGCCCTGGTCTGGCCGCATGCTCAGCGAAGACGGAATGACGCTGCACTTTGGCACGCCGGCCTACACCTCCGGCACCAAGGGCAAGCAGGCTGGTCCGGTGCTCATCGAGCCCAAGGACCGGCGGGAGTTTGACCGGATGAAGGGGGCCCTCAAGGGTGCCTGGGTGCTGCTGAACAAAACGTCCAACGGCATGGCCTTCAACTGGCGGGAAGACTCGGATACGCTCTTTTACCGGGATATGGTAGAGGCCGGGATTGCCGGTTTCATCCGTTCGGCCAAGCTTCCGCTGCGCGTGATGTACGACCGCGCCCATTGCTACGACCTCACCATGGAGACCCTCCCCACCGTATGTGACATCATCCTGGACGAGGATCAGTTTGAGATTATCAAGAAAAAGGTACTCCGCAAGGATATCTTCCAGCTGGAGTTTGATATCCGCAACCATTTCTACCGCGGCCCCGTGAAGTATCACAACATCATCGGCATCCTCCGCGGCAGCAAGTATCCCAAAGAGTATGTGATTGCCGGCGGCCACCTGGATTCCTATGACATAGCCGGCGGCGCGGTGGACGACGGGAACGGCGCTTCCGTCACCCTGGAAGCCGCCCGCCTCATTGCCACCTCCGGTGCCAAGCCCAAGCGCACCATCCTGTTCTGCATCTGGACGGCCGAAGAGTTTGGCCTGCTGGGCTCCAAGTACTTTGTAGAGAATCAGACCGTCCCGCTGGAGAAGATCTCCAACTATATCAACCGGGATGGCGGTCCGCTCTGCGCCACCAGCGTTACGGTACCGCCCGCCATGTACGATGATTACGTAGAGGTCTGCAAGCCCATCATGAACCTGAATCCGGAGTTCCCCTTCACCGTGAACAAGCGGGAGGGAGACCCTCAGCCGCGTCCCACCCGGGGCGGCGGCAGCGACCACGCTTACTTTGCCCGGAACGGGGTTCCCACCCTCTCCTTCCGCGAGACGGACCCCAAGGGCTACAACTTTGAGTACGGAGAAATCTGGCACACGGAGCGCGATATCTACAACAAACTGATCCCCGAATACCTGGAGCATTCGGCCGTTGTAGAAGCCGTGGTGCTGTATGGATTGTCCAATCTGGACCACCTTCTCTCCCGGGAAGGCCTGTATTCCAACTAACGGGCTATGTTTACCGCATCGGAACATTTCCTCAGCGTGGCGGTGGCCGTCTATGTGACGGTCTGCCTGGTGGTGGCTGTCCTTCGCTGGAGGCACAAATGCGAGCCCTACGCCTCCCACATTGACTATTACTACCCCGGTTGGAGAACCGTCGTCTTCAGTTTCCTGTCCATCGTAAACCTGATCCCGGTGATCTTCATGCCCGGAGATCCGGATTGCGTGCATCTGCTGAGAATGGTGCTCCTGCTGTCCTCGCCTTTCCTGTGCGCCGTTCTCATCTTCAGCTACTTTGGCAAGGTACTAAAGGTAAAATGGTGGCGCAAACCCATCATAGCCCTTTCTTTCACCTATGTTGTAATGACGGGCACGGCCCTGGTGCTGGCCCTGGTTCCTGGGACCCAACTGCAGGGAGCCTTCCTTACCGGCTTCTTCATTACGGGCGGTGCCCTGGCCCTCATCTACCTGATCTGCTTCATCCAGGCCCTGCGGATGATTCTCCGGGTCATTCAAAAGTTCTCGGACGAGAACTATTCCAACCCCGACGACTTCCCCAAGCAATACGCGGAGAGCGTCCTCATCATCGCCGTCCTGCACCTGGTGATGAGCTGGAGCACCACCCTTAACGGTGCCCCTTGGGCTCTTACCTTCGGCCTGCTGGTCCTCTCGGTCCTCAGCGTCATTTTCCTCATTGGCATCCTTTCTCCCCACCGGGCCGTGGAAGTGGCCCAGCTGGAGGCGGAAGTGCTGGCTCCGAGGGAAGAAATGACCCTGCCCCGGGAACGGGAAGAAGAACTGCTTCAGCGTATCCGCGAGCAGGTGGAAGAGAAGGAAGCCTTCCTGGACAGCCACCTTTCCCTGGCCGGCCTGTCCCAGAGCTGCGGCATCAACCGCACCTATGTATCCTCCGTTCTGTCCGGATACAAAGGCGGTTTCTTTGCCTATATCAACAGTTGCCGGCTGGCCTATGCAGAGAAGTACCGCGCAGAGCACCCCCAGGCCGACGTGGACGAGGTGGCCCTGTGCTCCGGCTTCAACAGCCGTCAGTCTTATTACAACGCCAGGAAACGCCTGACGAAGTAAGACCTACCATTTCATATTCAGGATGCGCGGGCTAAAGACAACGGTGATCCAGGCCCAGCGAAGGTCTCCCCGGTTGCTCTTGCGCTTGAGGCGGTCCATGGTCTCGGTGCCCTTCATGTAAGAGAAACCGGCGCTCAGGTTGATGTCTTTGGTAATGTCATAGGAGGCCGATAGCTCCACGCAGTGTCCCAGCGCCATCTTCAGACCTTCCAGCTTGGTGGCGGTGGCCATATAGTGATAGGTGGCCGACAGGGAAACTTTCTCTGCAATGGAGGCCGAAACGCCGGCATAGGCATTCTGAAGACCCGGAGAGAAGCCGTGGTAGTAAGTACTCACGTAGAAGAATTCCATCATTCCGTAGAACTTGTGATGGGATCCGTACAAAGAGGAAAAGCCCCGGATCTTGTCTCGGTAGACTACCCCGAAATGGCCGTCCTCGGGAACCACAAAATAGGGATCTCCGCTCAGATAATCGTACCCGGCGGTAAAGCTGAAGACCTTGGAAGCCTTTACCGTGGCCTTGGCGGCCGCCATCCAGGCGTCGATGGGAACCTCCTGATAATCCTTTCCCATCTGGTGGTAGTAGGAGGCCGAAAACTCGCCCCATTCGGGCTTGTAACTGATGTGCGTACCCAGCATTTGCTGGTAAAAAACGCCGATGTGCTTGGACGACTCGTCTCCCTGCACACCCAGGTTCATAAACAGCAGGGAGGCGCCCAAACCAATCTTGGGGACGTCGTAATGGTACCAGAAAGTCTGCATGGTCTTGTACGGCTGGGAGCCGTCAATATAGGCCGTTCCGCCTTCCAGGTTCTCGGGGTTCTGGTTGTAACCCAGGATCACGTGAGCCTTGTGCCCGTGGCCTTCGTAGCCCAGTTTGAGCACATCGTGGGAGACGGCCGCCATGGCCCAATCGTTGGGGCCGATGATGCGCTCGTCATCGTAGGACAGGGCTTGCCGGCCCACCTGGGCAAACAGGCCGAAGGGCAGCGTATACTTGGCCCAGGCCTCGAACATATGGAAGCTGCCATACCCCTGCTGGCCCCAGATATTGGAGTACTGGGGCGACACCAGCAGCTGAAGGCCGCCCTGCGTGTACCCAAGGTTCAGACGGGCACGGCTCACCAGGAAATTGGCGCGGTCCTGAACTTCGGCATCGGGGTCCTGGTTTTCCAGCACGGCTCCCACACGGATTTCTCCCTGGCTCAGGAGTTGAAGGTCTGCCGTAAGTTCCTGCGCAAAAAGCGACTGGGCCGGTACCAGCAACAGGGCCAGTACGAGCAGGCCATGGAGGGATTGTTTCAGTGTTCTCATCTTATGGGTCTGCTAGTCAATTCTTAACTTGACGCGGAAACCGCGGGAGGTGGGTTCCTCCACAATTTCACGGCATTGGTTCCGGATTTCCTGCATTTTGGCCTCCTTGAGCGGAGAGGTCTCCAGGCCTTCCACCATAAAGTCCAGGGCGGTGTCTTCCGACAGTTCGCTGTGCGTGATGCGGACAGTCATGGGGACATAGCTGGCCATGGGGCCCGAGAGCATCAGCTGGCACAGGTCCACGGCCTTGTCGCTTTTGGCGGCGATATTGTACTTGATGCAGAACTGCCGGATGCGGCTTTCCATATCCAGGAAGTCAAACTCGTTTCCGTCTACCTCAAACACCTCCTTGCGGATCCGCTGCACAAAGGCCTTGGTGGCGCTGCGCTTGGGATTCTCAAAGATCTGCTTGGGCGTCCCGTCTTCGTGGATATACCCGTCGTACATGAAGAAGATGCGGGTGCTCACATCGCGGGCAAACTTCATCTCATGGGTCACGATGAGCATGGTCATGCCTTCCTTGGCCAACTGGCGGATCACGCTGAGGACCTCTCCCACCATGGTGGGATCCAGGGCCGATGTGGGCTCGTCAAAGAGGATGACCTCCGGCTGCATGGCCAGGCAGCGGGCAATGGCCACACGCTGCTTCTGACCGCCGGAAAGACTGGAGGGATAGACATCGGCCTTCTCTGCCAGTCCGACTTTCCGGAGGAGCTGCAGCCCTTCTTCGCGGGCCTTCTCCAGGGGCGTCTTCTTGATTTTGCAGGGGGCGTACATCACATTCTCCAGGACCGTCATGTGGTCAAAGAGATTGAAGCTCTGGAACACCATGCCCATCTTCTGGCGCATCTTGTGCACCGGATAGCCCTTCTGGAGGATGTCCTCCCCGTTAAAGATGATGCTGCCACCGGTGGGCGGATCCAGCAAGTTCAAAGCCCTGAGGAAAGTACTCTTACCCGTACCGGAAGGGCCGATGAGGCTGATGACCTCGCCGGGCTGGATCTCGCAGTTGATGTCCTTGAGGACCGTCAGCTGGCTGCCGTCCGGATTGATATAGGTCTTACTGAGATGGGAAACGGTAATCATAGCACTTTCTTTTTAGGAGCAGCAAGATGAAGCAGCAGGCCGATGAGCCAGACCAGCAGGAAATAGATGACGGTAACCACCAGCAGCGGGAAGATGGCATCGAAGGTGCGGCTGCGGATGATGTCTCCGGCGCGGGTCAGGTCCTGGATGGCGATGTAGCCCACGATGGAGGTGCCCTTTAACAGGGAAACGCACTGTCCCTTGTACAGGGGAAGGCCCCGCCGGACAGCCTGGGGCAGCACAATGTGGAAGAAAGTCTGCGCACGGGTAAAGCCCAGGGCCAGGCCGGCCTCGGTTTGCCCGTTCGGGATGGCATCCAGGGAGGTCTTGTAAATGTCGCTGGCTCCGGATGCGAAGAAGAGAGCGAAGGTAATGACAGCCACCATGTCTGACGGAAGTCCCGTCTTGGGGAAGACCACATAGAACATGATGAGCAGCAGGACCAGTTCCGGAATGCCGGCCATAAAGCCGTTGTAGAACCGGGCAAAGGAGCGCATGCCGCGCCGGCGGCTGCGGGTCATAGCATACAGGCCCACGCCCAGCACCGATCCCAGCAGGATGGCCAGGACGCTGATCTTGAGCGTTTCCCAGAGACCGTTGGTGATGTATTTCCAGCGGCTTTCCTGAATGAAGTTCCGCTTGAAACTGTTTCGGGCTCCAGCTATCAGGCCTTCGTTGCTGCGCTGGAAATCTTCGTCCAACACAAAATAGGCGGGATGATACGAGTGGTAGGGCTCCGAAAACTTGTAATCCTTTTCCCTTTCCGGGGTAATGAAGATACAGCCGCTCAGGACATCGGCCTGTCCGGTCTTGACGGCAAGGCAGCCGGAAGCCATACCAAAAGCCTTTATCTCCAGGGGGCGGTTCAATTCCTTGCCCAGCTCCCGGAGAAGCTCAACCTCCAATCCATACCACTCTCCGTTCACCATGAAAGACAGAGGCGCAGTCATGGAGGTGACCGCTACCCGGATGGGTTCCCCCGTGGCCTCGTAGACAAGACGGGGGTAGGTATCCACTTCTGTAAAGCGGTTGGTGAGCCAGAAATCCTTGAGGCGCTGCATGGACCCGTCCTCCACCATCCGTTCCTGGATGGCGGAAAGGGTATTGGCCAGAATCTCGTTTTCCTTATTGAACAGGAAGGCGGTGGGAAAAGACTGCTTTCCCAGCATGGCTATTTTGATTCCGCTCTCTTTCCGGACTTCCGCATTAATAATAATCTCGTCATTGACCACCACGTCTGCCTTGTGGTTCAGGAGCGTTTGCAGAAGGTCACTGTCCGTATTATACAGGTCCAGGAAAATATCATCCCGGGCCGAAAGCTCCATATCGTAGCAGCTACCCGCTACGGTGGCTACCCGCAGGCCGGCCAGGTCTTCTTCCGACAGGAGCTCAATGGTCTGTTTCTGCATCTCGGCGCAGGAAACCAGGGCCAGCGCAGAGAGGAAACCGATGAGTGCTTTGTTCATGAACTGTGGCGTTTTTACAAATATACCCTTTTCTCACAAATTTTGCATATCTTTGGGAAAAGATGTAACTTGCGAAGAAAGAAAAAACGAACACTATGAGTGATTTACTTCCCATCCTGAAAGCTGCCCGTGTGGCCGATGCCGGCCCCGGAGCCAATCACGAAAAACGTCAAACCAAACAGCAGTTTGCATCTGAAGTATAATGGCGGTAGACAGGAAGAAGGGTTGGCTGGCACTTAGCCCGCTGTTGGTATTTCTCCTCATTTACGTGGTCACCGCCCTGGTGGCCCGGGACTTTTACAAGGTGCCGGTGGCGGCGGCTTTCATCATCGCATCGGCCTATTCCATGATTATTACGCGCTCGGTCCCCAAGACCGACGACAAGATGGCCATATTCTCCCGGGGCGCGGGCAACAAGAACGTGCTCCTGATGATCTGGATCTTTGTGCTGGCCGGGGCTTTTGCCTCCACCGCCAAGGACATCGGAGCCATCGACGCCACGGTCAACGCCACCCTGCACATCCTGCCCGGAAAGCTCATCTATGCGGGTCTTTTCCTGGCGGCCTGCTTTATCTCCATGGCCATTGGGACCTCCGTTGGAACCATCGTGGCCCTGGTACCCATTGCCACGGGCATTGCTACGGCCGAAGCCCAGATGAGCGTCCCCTTCATCACCGCCATCATCGTGGGCGGCGCTTTCTTTGGAGACAACCTTTCCTTTATCTCGGATACCACCGTAGCCGCCACCAAGAGCCAGGCGTGCTCCATGAAAGACAAGTTCCGGGTCAACCTCTGGATTGCCGCTCCCGCCGCCATCCTGGTAGCTGCCCTTTACGTGTTCATCGGCCTTTCCGTGGAAGCCACGACCACGGCCGCCCCGGTGGAATGGATCAAGCTGATCCCCTACCTGCTGGTCATCGGCCTGGCCCTGGCGGGCGTCAATGTAGTCACAGTTCTGGCCATCGGCATTGGCGTAAACGGCATCCTGGGCTGGATCCTGGGGTCTTATGATTTTGTGGGCTGGATGGTTTCCATCGGCACCGGCATCGGCTCCATGGGTGAACTCATCATTGTGTCGCTGTTGGCCGGCGGCATGCTGGAAATGATCCGCTACAACGGAGGCATGGAATTCATCATTGAATCCCTTACCCGCCACATCAAGGGCAAACGGGCCGCCGGGTTCTCCATTGCCGCCCTGGTGTCACTGGTGAACTTCTGCACCGCCAACAATACCATCGCCATCATTACCGTGGGCCCGCTGGCCAAGGACATTACGGAACGTTTCGGCCTGGATCCCCGGAAGACGGCTTCCATCCTGGATACTTTCTCCTGTTTTGTGCAGGGCATCATTCCCTACGGCGCCCAGATGCTCATGGCGGCCGGCCTTTCCGGCGTATCGGCCGTTGCCATCATAGCCAATCTCTACTACCCTTTCACGCTGGGAATCATAGCCGTCCTTTCCATCCTGTTCCGGTTCCCGCGTAAGTACTCTTAACTATGAAAAAGACACTCGGCGCCTATCTGGCGGCCTCGCTCACTACCCTGCTCTGGGGCGTTTCCTATCTTTGGTCGGACAGTCTGCTGGACAACGGGATTCCGGTAGAGTTCTTTGTGCCCGTACGCATGCTGCTGGCCGGCATCCTGCTGTGCATCATCAACAAGGTCACCGGACAGTCCATGAAGATCCAGAACCGGAAGGACATCTTGTTCTTTGTGCTGCTGTCCCTGTGTGTCCCTTTCATCTATTTCCTGGCCGAAACCTACGGCCTCAAGTACACCGAGTCGCCCACCATCACCTCCCTCATCGTGGCGTCCAACCCCATCTTCTCCATGATTACGGGCATGGTCATCTTCAAGGAGAAATTCGGCCGGCTCAATATCCTGGGCGTGTTCATTACCCTGGCGGGCCTGTGGCTGGTTACCTATACGTACAGCAGCACCGGTCCCCTCTTCCTGCTGGGAATCGCCATTATCTTTATTGCCGTTGCGTCGGAGGTGAGCCAGATTGCCTTTACCAAGAGCCTGGCCAGCCGGTATGCGCCTTCGGTGATTGTGATGTACCAGTTCCTGATCGGTTCCATCTTCTTTGCCCCGCTGTTCTTTACCAAGGGCCTGGCCAGCTTTGATCCGGAGCTCTATTTCAGTTGGAAGGTGCTGTACCCCACCCTGTCGCTGGCGCTGCTCTGCTCGGCCACGGCCTATACGTCCTGGGCCTTCGCCATCAAGGTGCTGGGCGTAGCCCGTACCAGCGTGTTCCTGGCCATTGTGCCGCTCATCACCGCCCTGGCAGCGGTAGCTACCAACAACGAAAGCTTCGCTGTTGTGCAGTGGGTGGGTCTGGCTGTTGGAATGGTGGGACTCTACTTGACCCAGTTGCCGGGCAAGCCTACTTGCAAAGCATAATATCCAGGATCATATGGTCGGTGGTCTTCATGCCGGCCGACCCGATGGTCCCGATGTTTTGGATGGTTTTCTCCACGTCGTCTTCGATGATGCCGTCGGTGGAGGGAATGCACGCACCGCGCAGGGCCAGGACGGCGCTTTGGACGGCGCAGGACACGCCGCTGGCCACTTTCATGGCGCAGCCCACCTTGGCACCGTCGCACACCATGCCGGTAATGTTGCCGGCCATGTTCTTGATGGCGGCGCAGATTGGCTCATAACCGCCGCCCTGCAGGTACACAATACCGCAGGCGCTGCCCGTGGAGGCCACTACGCAGCCGCAGAGGGCGCTCAGTTTCCCCAGATAGTGCTTGATATGGATAGCCACCAGATTGCTCAGGATCAGGGCTCTGGAGAGGCGTTCGTCGTCCACGTTGTACTTGAGGGCATAGGCAATCACCGGCATACTCACGGTGATGCCCTGGTTGCCGCTGCCGCTGTTGCTCATGGCGGGAAGGGTGCAGCCAGCCATGCGGGCATCGGAGGCCGCGGCCGTCATGCCCATGGCAAAGCTCATGAAATCGTCTCCAAAGACTTCTTTCTGGTTTTCCCGGATGGCCTTGCCCACCTGGAGGCCGTAGTTGCCCTTGAGGCCTTCGTGGGCCAGGGCCAGGTTGTAGGTGCGGTCTTCCAGGATAAAGGAGATATCTTCATAAGGGGCCGATGCGGCATATTCCACAATGTCCTTCACCGTGAGGTCATAGACATCGCCTGAGCGGTCTTTGGCGGCTGCGCCGGACTCGGAGGTCATCAGGATCTTGTCCGCGTAGCTGGTTTCAACAATGCGGTCGTGGTCGTCTTCGATAACCGCATAAGCGTGAGGGTCCACCTCTGCGCTGGCAATGCCGCCGCCTTCCACCGCCACCGTAGCCTTTACATACAGCAGGTGGGGCGTATCGGCCACGCTTACCTTGACTTTCTTCTGGGCCACCAGCTCCTTGGCGCGGGCTACGGCCTCGGGCGTAAGGGCAGCCAGGACCTCCAGGCCGCGGGAGGAGTCTCCGCAGACGGCACCCAGGGCCGCCGCCACGGGAAGGCCCACCATGCCGGTTCCGGGAATGCCCACGCCCATTCCGTTCTTGAGGATGTTGGCGCTTACGGCAATCTCCAGCTGGAAACCGGCCTTTAACCGCCAGTCGGCCGGGCAGGTACAGTTCTCGCTGATAATCTCGGTGGCTTTGGCCACGGCCAGGGCCACGGCTATGGGCTCGGTACAACCCAGGGCGGGCTTTACCTCGCGGTGAATGAGGGCGATGATTTGCTCAGAGGTCATAGCAGATCCAGGAATTTGACAAAGGCGTCCGTATCCAGGTTGTAGCCGCGGGGGCCGGAGAGGGTCTTTCCTTCTGCATCCAGCAGGAAGTAATTGGGCTGGGAGTTCACGCCAAAGCGCTCCAGCACCAGCTTGGAATTCACACGGCCCACGTCCTTGAGGACCTTGCCGCTTTCCGTGGTAACCCACTTCTCTTGCGGCAGGCGGGTCTTATCGTCTACATACAGGGATACAATCACGTAATTGTCCTGCAGGCGCTGGAGCACGCGGGGATCGCTCCACACGCGGGCTTCCATCTCCCGGCAGTTTACGCAGCCGTGGCCGGTGATGTCCACAAACACTTTCTTGCCCTGCTCGGCCGCGGCGGCTATGCCGTCTTCCAGGCTGCTGTAGCCGGTGAGGCCGTGCGGGAGCTTGACCTCGGAGCCGTAGATGCTTACGGTAGAGGGTGCGGCCTGCGGAGCCAGGGTTCCGGGCGTAAGTACAAAGTCTTGCGTCTCCAGGGGCGGCAGGTAGCCGCTGAGGGCCTTGAGAGGGGCGCCCCACATACCGGGGATGAGGTACACCACAAAGGCAAAGTCTATGATGACCAGGGCCAGCCGGCCCACGGAAAGGTATTCCAGAGGGGTATCGTGCTTAAAGCGGATCTTACCCAGCAGGTACAGGCCCAGCAGGGCAAAGCAAACGATCCAGATGGCCAGGTAAACCTCGCGGTCCAGGATGTGCCAGTGGTAGGTTTGGTCGGCCGTGCTCAGGAACTTGAGACCCAGGGCGATTTCAATGAAGCCCAGCACCACCTTCACGCTGTTGAGCCAGCCGCCGCTCTTGGGCAGTTTCTTGAGGATGGACGGGAAGAAGGCCAGCAGGGTGAACGGAAGGGCAAAGGCAATGCTGAAGGCCAGCATGGTTACCATGGGCGTCCAGAACTCTCCCTGGGTGCTCTTGATGAGCACGGTGCCCACGATGGGACCGGTGCAGCTAAAGCTCACCAGCACCAGCGTCAGGGCCAGGAAGAACACGCCCAGCAGACCGCCTTTGGAACTCTTGGCATCGGCCTTGGTGGTCCAGCTGGCGGGCAGGGTAATCTCAAAGGCGCCAAAGAAGGAGGCGGCGAACACCATGAAAATCACAAAGAAGAGGATGTTCGGGAGCCAGTGGGTACTGAGCCAGTTGAAGATGTCTGCCGTCACGGCCGATCCGCCGGCAGCCCAGGTAAGGCCGATGATGAGGCAGATGGGCACCGTATACAGCAGCACGATGAACAGGCCGTACATAAAGGCGTTGAAGCGGCCCTTGGCGGGGGTGTCGCTCTGCTTGAGGAAGAAGGACACCGTCATGGGCACCATGGGGAACACGCAGGGCGTCAGGAGCATGAGGAAGCCCCAGAGGATGGCCTCCAGGATGAGGCTCCACAGACGACTGGGGCCGTTGGATCCGGCCCAGCCATCACTGGCGTCATTCCCGGCTTGACCGGGAATCCCTACGGGCACGGAGAACTCATAGTCTTCCGGCATGCCGCAGAAATCTCCGCTGCAGGCACTCCACGTGACCGTTCCATTCACCGTAAGCTTACCGGAGCCGGTGACAACCAGATCCTGCTTAAGCACATAGGTACCCGTCACAACCATCTCTCCCTTGTAATCCGAAGGAGTAAACTCCTCCTTGGGGTCTCCGGAAACGGAAACGCCTTCACCAGGCTCCACCTGCAGCAGGGTCCCCACATACTCATCAGCCATGGGATGCACGTAGTAATCCTGTGCCACAACACCGTTCACCACCAGCTGATACTGATTCCCTTCTACATGATTGACAACGGCCTTCCAAACCACAGAGGGGGAAGCCTGAAGTATGAAAAACGACACCAAGGCCGTCAAGACTTGACCAAACATTCCTGCAAATATCTAATAACAAGCTAAGTTACAGCTTTTCACAAACAAAACCAAATCCGGGGTAATACCAACCTCTGGTTCTCCGTCACACCATCCTCCGATTCTCCGTCACACCATCCTCCGGAAATTATTTTTCGGGACGGGGCCCGAAAAACCAATTTCCTCCGGATTCATCAAAAGGATCTGCAGATCCGTGAAATGGAAGTGTTTATCACGCAAGTCTTTACGAAATTCCTCCTCCGAATTATTCAGAAGAGGAATTGCGTATCTAATTATTAATCAGTTGATTCTATTTCACGGCCAACGTCTCACCATACGTTTCCACCAGCGTTGGAGACCGAAGGCCGACACAGGGGGATTGGGGGATTAGGCCCCCAATGGGTCGAAGGTCCTATGGACGCAAAAAAGACAGCGTCTGGCTGTCTTTTTTTGTGGCCCCAGCAGGATTTGAACCTGCGACCCACGGATTATGAGTCCGCTGCTCTAACCGCTGAGCTATGGGGCCAAGAAAGCAGTCTGGGGTCAGACTGCTTTACTTATGGTGTGAAAGGGAACTCACACTTTGATCTCAACCTCAACGCCGGAGGGAAGCTCGAGCTTCATGAGGGCGTCTACGGTCTTGGCGTTGGACTCGTCGATGTCAATCAGACGAACGTAGGAGTCCAGCTCGAACTGCTCACGGCTCTTCTTGTTCACGAAGGTGGAGCGGTTCACAGTGAAGATCTTCTTGTTGGTAGGAAGAGGAATGGGACCTACAACCTTTGCACCCGTTGCCTTCACTGTATCAACGATCTTAGCAGCGGACTTGTCCACGAGCATATGATCGAAAGATTTCAGCTTGATTCTGATTTTCTGGCTCATATCAATAACTTTTTTACTTTTGCTAAATTTTACTCGTCGTCCACAGCGCGGTAACCGCTCTTCTCCACGATGTCCTTAGCCAGGTTGGCGGGAACTTCGGCGTAGTGGTCGAAGGTCATGGTGCTGGTAGCACGTCCGGAGGACAGGGTACGCAGCACAGTGACGTAACCGAACTGCTCGGAGAGCGGAACGAATGCTTTGACGATGCGTGCTCCATTGGCGGTGGAATCCATCGCTACAATTTGGCCGCGACGACGGTTGAGGTCTCCCACGATATCACCCATGTAGTCTTCGGGGGTAACAACCTCCAGGGACATGATGGGCTCCATCAGCACCGGGTGGCACTTGGGGCAGGCATGGCGGAAAGCCATACGGGCTGCCAGTTCGAAGGAGAGCTGGTCGGAGTCTACCGGGTGGTAGCTGCCGTCCAGGACCTCCACCTTGAGGGAAGGTACCTCATAACCGGCGAGAACACCATTGGCCATTGCGGAGGTAAAGCCCTTCTCAATGCAAGGGATGAATTCCTTGGGGATGTTGCCGCCCTTGACCGAATTGATGAACTGGAGTCCGGTGACGCCTTCGTCGGCCGGAGAGACGTTAACGATAATGTCTGCGAACTTACCGCGGCCGCCGGTCTGCTTCTTGAAGACCTCACGCAGCTGGAAGCTGGTGGTAATGGCCTCTTTGTAGTTGACCTGCGGAGCACCCTGGTTGATGTCTACACCAAACTCGCGGCGGAGACGGTCAACGATAATATCCAGATGGAGCTCACCCATACCGCTGATAACGGTCTGGCCGGTTTCGTGGTCGCTCTTCACGGTGAAGGTGGGATCTTCCTCGGCCAGCTTGGCCAGGGCGATACCCAGCTTGTCCAGGTCTTTCTGGGTCTTGGGTTCTACGGCGATGCCGATAACCGGATCCGGGAATTCCATGGTCTCCAGGGTGATGGGCTTCTCCTCCAGGCACACGGTATCACCGGTGCGGAGATCTTTGAAACCAACGGCTGCGCAGATGTCACCGGCCTCCACGAACTCGATGGGGTTCTGGTGGTTGGAGTGCATCTGGTACAGACGGGCTACACGCTCCTTCTTGCCAGTGCGGGTATTGTACACGTAAGAACCGGCATCCAGACGACCGGAGTAGGCACGGAGGAACGCCAGACGACCCACGAAAGGATCGGTGGCAATCTTGAACACCAGTGCGCAGAAAGGATCGTCGGCAGAGGGCTTACGGGTGATTTCCTCACCGGTACGGGGGTTGGTTCCGGTCACGGCTCCCTTGTCCAGCGGAGAAGGCAGATACCGCATCACGGCATCCAGGAGGAACTGGACACCCTTGTTCTTGAAGGAAGAACCGCAGCAGGCAGGGACAATTTGCATGGCAATGGTGCCCTTGCGGATGGCGGCGATGATTTCCTCCTTGGTGAGGGAGTCGGGATCCTCGAAATACTTCTCCATCAGGTTCTCATCGCACTCGGCGGCGGTCTCCAGCAGGATGTCTCTCCAGCGGGCGGCTTCTCCCTTGAGTTTCTCAGGGATTTCGCCTTCCGTGTAGTTGACGAGGGCGTCGGAGTTGCCGTCGTAGAAGATGGCCTTCATGTCGATGAGGTCGATGATACCGTCGAACTTGTCTTCGGCACCAATCGGGAGACAGATGGGAACGGCGGTGGCACCGAGCTTGGTCTTGATTTCCTCAACGCAGGCGAGGAAGTCTGCACCAATTCGGTCCATTTTGTTCACATACGCGATCTTAGGCACGCCATACTTGTCTGCCTGACGCCATACAGTCTCGGACTGAGGCTGTACGCGACCCACAGCGCAGAAAGTGGCCACGGTACCGTCCAGTACGCGCAGGCTGCGCTCCACCTCAACGGTGAAGTCTACGTGGCCGGGAGTGTCGATAAGGTTGATCTGATAGGTGTCTCCGTTGTAGTGCCAAAATGCGGTGGTAGCAGCAGAAGTGATGGTGATACCGCGCTCCTGCTCCTGGACCATCCAGTCCATAGTGGCAGCTCCTTCGTGTACCTCGCCAATCTTATGGGTCTTACCGGTATAGTAGAGGATGCGCTCGGACGTAGTGGTCTTGCCGGCATCAATATGGGCCATGATGCCGATGTTGCGTGTGAATTTAAGATCTCTCTTTGCCATTTAGCTTGCAGATTAGAAACGGAAGTGTGCAAAGGCCTTGTTAGCCTCAGCCATTCTGTGCATGTCTTCTTTACGCTTGAATGCACCACCTTCGTTGTTGAATGCAGCAACGATTTCGGCGCACAGCTTTTCTGCCATCGAGTGACCGGAACGCTTGCGGGCGAACTGAATCAGGTTCTTCATAGCCACGGAAACTTTACGCTCCGGACGCAACTCGGTCGGCACCTGGAAGTTTGCACCACCGATACGACGGGACTTTACCTCAATCTGAGGGGTCACGTTTTCGAGGGCCTTCTTCCAAATATCGAGAGGAGCCTGGTCAGAATCTTTCATCTTCTCGCCAACCATGTCAATGGCATCATAAAAGATAGAATACGCGATACTCTTCTTTCCCTGCAGCATAAGATTGTTCACGAAACGGGTAACTTCCACATCGTGAAACTTAGGATCAGGAAGTAGAATCCTCTTTTTAGGCTTCGCTTTTCTCATTTTGAAAAAGAATTAAAGGTGAAAAAAATTACTTCTTAGATTTCTTAGGACGTTTTGCGCCATAGAGGGAACGGGACTGAGTACGTCCATCCACGCCGGCGGTATCCAAAGCTCCTCTAAGGATGTGGTAACGAACACCCGGAAGGTCCTTTACACGACCACCGCGAACCAGCACGATGCTGTGCTCCTGGAGGTTGTGGCCTTCGCCCGGGATGTAGGCATTGACCTCTTTGGCGTTGGAAAGACGAACACGGGCTACTTTACGCATAGCGGAGTTCGGCTTCTTAGGCGTAGTGGTGTAAACACGCAGACATACGCCACGCTTCTGAGGGCATGCATCCAACGCACGAGACTTGCTCTTTACTTCAAGCTGCTCGCGTCCTTTACGGACAAGTTGTTGAATTGTAGGCATAAATGTTTGTTAATAAATAAATTATAGTTACAACCCATTTTACGGCTCTTATGTTTCCGCAAAATGGGCTGCAAAGATAAGCAAAATATTTTAATTAACAAAGTTTTCCACAGGCTAATCTGGCCTGTCAGAACGTGATGCGGGCGGTTTTAAGGCCTTTGGACGTGCAGGTAAGCGTCACGGGGCCTTCGCCGGTGCGACGGACAATGGCCGATGCCTTGCCGTGGAAAGCCGGAAGTTCCTTGCTATAGAAGGGAACATGGGAGGTAGGGTCGCCGGCATCGGTGCCAATGATCTCCGCAGGACCCTGCAGGCCGAAGGAGAGCAGAGGGTCTGCATCGGGCACGATATTGCCGGTCTTGTCCAGCACGTCAATGGTCACATAGACCAGCTCCTCTCCCTCAAAATCAATGGAGGCCGACAGCATCGAGGCCTTCCCGGCCGTGCACACGCGGTCGCGGGCCCAGAGCTGTCCGTCCTTGTAGCAAACCACGTCCAGGGTGCCGGGGCGGTACACCACATCGTCCCAGACAATGCGGTATCCGTCCTTGGCTTTTCGGCCCAGGAATTTCCCATTGAGGAAGAGTTCGGCCTCGTCTCCGTTGGTATAGACGTGCACCGGGGTCACCTGTCCTTCGCGGCCGGGCCAGGTCCAGTGCGGCAGGATGTGCGCCACGGGAAGCTGGGGACGCCAGCGGCTCTGGTACAGCCAGAAGCGGTCCTTGGGGAAACCCGCCAGATCGATGATGCCGAAATAGGAGCTGCGCGACGGCAGCGGAACGTCTGCAATGGTCTGGCCCCAGCCGGCCACCATCTTCTTGAAGGCCTCCCGTTCCTCCTCCGTATGGAAATTGGTGAGGACAGACGGGTCCATATTGAACGGAGTAGGTTCTCCCAGGTAGTCGTAGCCAGTCCAGACAAACTCGCCGGCACACTCGGACACCTGGTCCTCGTACTGCCACTCGTAATCCGGCTTGGAGGCCCAGCCGGGAGCATACAGATCATAGGAACTCACCTGGAAAGGGGCTTCCATGTCCCAGCCCTTGCCCTTGTCCTGCTCTACCGGGAAGCGGTAGTATCCGCGCGTGGAGATGCAGGAAGCAGTTTCAGAGCCATAGACGGGCTGACCGGGATGCGTATCGCGGAACTGGGCATACAGGTGCGGCTTGTAATTGAAGCCGTACACGTCCAGGGTGGAGGCATAGCCCGTAAAGGCTGCGCCGGGATTGTCGTTACCCGCCGTGGTGGGACGGGTAGGATCCTCGCGGTGGCAGATATCCGTCAGCATCTGGGGAATCCACCAGCGGGAGGCATCTCCCTGCTCCCCACACTCGTTGCCTATGCTCCAGGCAATCACGGAAGGATGGTTGCGGTCCCGGTGGATCATGGCCACCAGGTCCTTCTGGGCCCACTCGTCAAACAGCGTAGCATAGCCGTTGTCTTTCTTGGGCCAGGTCCAGGTGTCCGTGAGCTCGTCCAGCACCACAAAGCCCATGCGGTCGCACAGGTCCAGGAGTTCCGGTGCCGGCGGATTGTGGCTGGTACGGATGGCGTTGCAGCCCATCTCCTTGAGCATCTGCAGGCGGCGTACCCAGGCGTCCTCGTTCCAAACGGCGCCCAGCGCACCGGCATCGTGGTGCAGGCAGACGCCCTTGAGGAAGGTCTTCCAGCCGTTGAGATAGAAGCCGTCGGCCCTCCACTCGGCATCGCGGAAGCCGAAGGAGGTGTCATACACGTCCACGCCATTCTCCGTTTCCACGGTGGTGCGGGCCACGTACAGGGCCGGACGGTCCGTGTACCAGAGGCGGGGGCTATCCACCTCCAGGGTCTGGGTGAGCACGCGGCCGTCATAGACGGGCCCTTCCGTCACCGCCTGGGCCGATGTCCCCAGGATGCAGGTGGTCACCTTGGCCTGCACGGGCTTGTCCGTCTTGAGGGTGATGTCAATGGTCACCGTTCCCCGGATATCGGCCTTCACATAGGTGCCCCAATGGGCCACGGAGGTGCGGGCCGTACGGGTGAGCCAGACGTTGCGGTAAAGGCCGCCGCCGGGATACCAGCGGGAGCTTTCTATCTTGTTGTCCAGCTTGATCTCGATGAGGTTCTCCCCTACTTTGAGCCAGGGATTCAGCTCCACGGCCCAGGAGGCGTAGCCGTAAGGCCAGCCGCCGGCCTGGGCGCCGTTGACGTATACTTTGGCGTTGGAGAAGGCGCCGTCCACCTCCAGGCGGAGGTCCCTGGATAAATCATCGGCCGATACATGCAGAGCCTTGGAATAGGTGGCCTGTCCCCACCAGGCCAGCTTGCCGGTTTCTCCGGGGTTGGTCTGGACAAAAGGCTGCTCCACGCCCCAGTCGTGCGGGAGGTCCAGCGTACGGGTTTCCCCATCTTTGGTGAAGGTCCAGTTCTTGTTCCAGCACTGTCGGCCGGAAGGCTGCGCCAGGGCGGCCACCGAAAGGGCCAGGGCGCAAAGGAAGGATGTGGTCTGTTTATATTTCATAAGTACGCGAATTTAACGTTTTTTTTCGTATCTTCGCCTTATTACATCAATAGAACAAAAATGAAACGACTCCTCTCCCTCCTTGCTCTGACCCTGAGCCTGGTAGCATCGGCCCAGAAAGCCAACTACGAACAGGCTGCCCGCTTCTCTCCCAAGAGCATCCAAAACCTCGTGTACTCTACCCGCATCACCCCCAACTGGTTCCGGGACTCGGACAAGTTCTGGTACAGCTGGAAAACGGCCCAGGGCACACAGTATTACATTGTGGACCCGGCCGCCGGCACCAAGACCGAGGTCTTTGACCTGGCCAAGCTGGCCCGCCAGATCACGGAAATCACCCGTGACCCCTACGATGCCCAGCACCTGCCCCTGCGCCTGGAACTCAAGGACGACAAGACCTTCCAGTGGGACATGAAGTCCAAGACGGAAAAACGGGACAGCGCCGGCAATTCCACGGGCAAGTTTGTGGAGTACCGTTTCTATTATGACATCGCCTCCGGCAAGCTCACCTACGACACGGAGGAGCACAAGCGCGAATACCCTTCCTGGGCCAATGTGAGCCCGGACGGCAGCGTGGGCCTGTACATCAAGAACCACAATCTGTGGATGATGGACAAGGAGAACCTCAAGAAGGCCGCCAAAGACGCCAAGGACAGCACCCTGGTAGAGCACGCCCTCACCACGGACGGCACCAAGGACCACTCCTGGCTCAGTGACAACTACAACGGAGACACCGAGGCCGATACCACCGCCCGCCGCTTCGCCCGCCTGAGCTGGGCCCCCGACGGCAAGCACTTCGCCCTCATCCGCTGGGACATGAGCAAGGTAAAGGAACTGTGGGTGATCAACTCCATCGCCAAGCCCCGTCCGGAGCTGGAGACCTACCACTACCAGATGCCCGGAGAGCCCGGTCCCAAGGGAGAGCTGTGCATCCTGGACCTCCAGGGTAACGTAAAGAAAGTGGCCTGGAATGCCTTCAAGGACCAGGACGGAGACATCCTGGGGGCCGATGCCAAAGTGGCCGACCGCTACAAAGACTACCGCAGTTCCGTCTGGAAGGGAGACAACCAGAGTTTCTACCTCATGCGCCAGAGCCGTGACCTCAAGCGCTACGACCTCTGCCGCGTGGACCTGGCCGCAGACAGCACCAAGACCATCGTCTCCGAACGCATGAACACCTACGTGGAAGTGCGCGAGCCCAAGTTCCTCCCCAGCGGAGACTTTGTCTGGTGGAGCGAGCGCAACGGCTGGGCCAACCTCTACCTCTACGGACCCGACGGCACCCTCAAGAAGAACCTCACCGAGGGCTCCTACCATGTTGAGGACGTGCTGGCCGTAGGCCCCGGCTACCTGGTAGTAAGCGCCTGCGGCGTGAATCCGGAAGAGAACCCCTACCAGATGCACAACTTCCGCGTGCCCTTTGGCGGCGGCTCCCTGGTGCAGCTGGACATGGACGACATGGACGTGCTGGCCACCGCCTCCGACGACGGCAAATACATTGTGGCCAACTATTCCCGCGTAGACTACAAGCCCGCCGTGATGCTGGTCAATACCGCCACCGGCAAGCGCACCGCCCTGGAAGAGGCCGACTTCTCCCGCCTCTTTGCCGCCGGCTACAAGTTCCCGGAGCGCTTCAAGGTAAAGGCAGCCGATGGCATCACGGACCTCTGGGGAGAGCTGCACAAGCCCTTTGACTTTGACTCCACCAAGGTTTATCCCATAGCAGACTATGTGTACCCCGGGCCGCAGGTAGAGGCCAACGACATCTCCTGGCGCTTCAACCTCCGCACCGACCGTCTGGCCCAGCTGGGCATGATCGTGATCAGCGTGGGCAACCGCGGCGGCCACCCCAACCGTTCCAAGTGGTACCACAACTACGGCTACGGCAACCTGCGGGACTACGGCCTGGAAGACCAGAAGTACGCCATCCAGCAGCTGGCCGCCCGGTACAAGTGGATTGACATCAACCGGGTGGGTATCCACGGCCATTCCGGCGGCGGCTTCATGAGCACCGCAGCCATCCTCCAGTACCCCGACTTCTTCAAGGCTGCCGTCTCCTGCGCCGGCAACCACGACAACAGCATCTACAACCGCTGGTGGAGCGAGCAGCACCACGGCATCCTGGAGAAGGTCTCCAAGGGAGACACCAGCTTTGTCTACAGCATCAAGACCAACCAGGAGATTGCCTCCCGGCTCAAGGGCCACCTGATGCTGGTGCACGGAGACCAGGACAACAACGTGAACCCGGCCAACACCATCCGCGTGGTAAACGACCTCATCAAAGCCAACAAACGCTTTGAACTGGTCATCCTCCCCGGCCAGCGCCATGGCTTCGGAGACATGAACGACTACTTCTTCTGGAAGATGGCCGACTGGTACTCCCGCTGGCTCATCGGAGACAAACGGGAACGCCCCATCGATATTGCCGAACTCAATAACGACTAACCGCTATGAAAAGAACGCTCCTGCTTTTATCGGCCCTTCTGGTGCTGGCTTCCTGCGACATGGTCCGCACGGAAACCTATATGGACGACCTGGTGGTCCCCCTGGAAGAAGGTTCCCCCGACTCCCTCTTCTTCTCCGTGAACCTCGAATACGTGGTCACCGGCATGAAGGTGGAGGCCCGTCAGGCCCTCAACAGCGCCATCATCTCCCAGGCCTTTGACCTGGAGGACGGCGGTGGTTCCCTGGAAGACGTAGCCATCCGCTACCGGGAAAACCTCATAGACGAGTACATGAACGAGAACGCGGTGCTGGAAAGCGGCGTCCGCAGTTGGGAAGACCACCTGAACGGCAGCTTCCAGGCCCGTTACAAAGGCTGGAGAAACTATCTGGTGAGCTATTACTCCTTCCGCGGAGGCGCCCACGGCATCCAGACTCTGAGCCACATTGTCTTTGACGCCAAGACCGGCCTGCAGGTGGCCGAAGCAGACCTTTTCAACCCCGGTTACGAAGCACCGGTGGCCCAGCTCATCCGGGCCTCCATCAAGGAAACCATGGAAAAGGAAGACCCTGAGCTCCTGCAGCTGGTCCAGCTGGAAGAGGTGGTACCCAACGGCAACTTCGGCCTGTACGAAGAAGGCATTGAATGGCTGTACCAACCCTACGAGGTGGGCCCCTATGCCCTGGGCATCGTAAGCGCCACCATCCCCTGGGAGCAATTAACGCCTTACCTAAAAAAGTAAAAAATCGTATGAACTGGATCGTGACTGAGGTAGACGGGAAGGTCGCATCCATCGCGGCCGACTACCGTCATCTGCCCCACATCGCCGCCGAAGTGGCGGCCCTCCCTCCGGAAGAGGTGGGTTCCATCGGCACGCGCAAAATCACCACCGAAGAGCTCACGGAGTTTGCCAAATTCCTTACCTGGGAAGACCTCCGGCTCTTTGGCTCTCCCTTCCAGATCAGCGTCTGGAAAAAGCTCTACGAGCTGGAACCGCGGCTGTACAGCTACTCCGACCTGGCCGAGCTGGTGGACAACCCGGCCGGCGTGCGGGCGGTGGCCCATGCCGTAGCGCTCAACCCCGTCGCTTATGTCATCCCCTGCCACCTGATTGTGCCCAAAGAGACCATGGACCGCGCCCAGGAAATCCGGGAATCGGCCCTGGGGACCCTTTTCAAGGGCAAGGACCTGTACCTGCTGGACAGCATCGACGTGGGTGCCTACGCCTACGGACCCGAGCTCAAACGGCAGTTTATCAAAATGCAACTGACGGCGGAATGATCCTGGAAGTTTGCTGCGGAAATCTGGAAAGCGTGCACGCCGCCGTCAAGGGGGGCGCGCCGCGCATTGAGCTGTGCTCCCGGCTGGATCTGGACGGCCTTTCGCCGCTCTGGGAAGAGCTGGAGGCGGCACGGGCCCTGTACCCCTCTTTGAAGATTCACGCGCTCATACGCCCGCGGGAAGGCGATTTCTGCTATAGCCCGGAAGAAGTGGCGCAGATGGAGGTCGATATAGAGACAGCGCTGGAACTGGGGGCCGACGGTATTGTCATCGGCGCCCTGGACGAAAAGGGAGACGTGGACGCGGAAGTGATGAAGGAACTGGTGGCGCAAGTAAACGGACGGGCATCCCTTACCTTCCACCGGGCCTTCGATGTATGCCGATGGCCCTTCGAAGCCCTGGAAACCATCGAGGCGCTGGGCTTCCAACGCATCCTCACCTCCGGCCAGGCTCCATCGGCCCTGGAAGGCACAGACATGCTGCGGGAGCTACAGAGGCGGGCGCACCTGACCATCCTTCCCGGAGGTGGGGTCAACGCCGCCAACGCCCGGCGCATCCTGGAACTCTCCGGCTGCCGGGAACTCCACGCATCGGCCTCCATCACCCTGATGGGCAGGAAGGTGACGGATGCAAAAAATGTGGCCGATATCTTGTCAGTAACGCAGGATCTCTGAGGGAAGTTCGATGCGGGCAGAGGCCGTATGGACAATGCTCACAAAGCCAACGCCCCCCTCAATATTGGAAGGAATGACGACCGGCTCCACAATTTCCGGCCGATAGGACCTTGATGACAGGGTCCTCAGAGCCCGGAGATAATCGTACGCCTCCTGCGAACAATGGCTCAGACGGACTTCCAGCCAATGGCGGGCAGTGCAGGAATCCGGCTCACGGGTATCAAGGCCAGGGCCGTAAACCTTGACAAGTTCCCTTCCAAGGGATTCAAAATCTACCCCCTCGTTGTTCCAGGAAGAAAAAGCGTTCATTCTTATATGGGCCGTTGCATCCCGGAACTGACGGTCGGAGAAGCAGGCGAACTCACCGTTCCCGGTGTAATCCAGGAGTTCATTGGAGGAAGCCCCGTTCCCATCCAGAAGGATGGGGTCGTCCATCTCCATGATATAGCGGGGGGAATCCACGGTAACCACAAGGTCCGGCCCTCCATCCCGGAAAGAATACGTTCCTTCCGTTATTTCCCGTAGAGAAATACTGTACCAATTGTCCTCACCCTTCCGGTCGGGGATATCGGCATGTACCTGAAGATAACGCTCACTCCAGTCCGTGTACCGGATGGTAACCCGCGCCGTATCCACCCGGGAAATAGCAACGGGTTCCGGGACGGTCAAAAGGGCCGATGTGGCCTTGTACGTTCCCTGGTTGGCCTCGATGGACAGCTGCACCAGATCCCCCGGACGGAGCGAAAGCGGGAAAGAAAGGCGTTCCGCCGCCTTCTCCGACACATCCGCCACCTCTGTTCCATTGACGGAGCAAACCACCCGGGCATCCTCTACGGGCACCACCAATCCGCCCTCGCTGAGGGAAATCCGGAGGGTCTGCTCCGAACTGGCCTGGTCCAGCCACCCCACCACCATCAGTTGGGGTTCCACCTGGCCGAAATCGTAAGGGATGGTATTTGTGCAAGCTGCCGCAAGGAATAGCAGCAGGGGTAAAAAGTCTCTTTTCATGCTCAAAATGTCCTTGTATAACCGATGGAAGGGAAGATGGGCAGAAGGGTTGTCTTCTTAATCCGGACTTCCTGGATTTGCTGCCACTCCACCGTTTCCTTCTGCACCAATGTGGGATTCATGTGGTTATACACATTATAGATGCTCAGATTCCAGATTCCCTCCCCGCGGGTATGTTTCCGGTGAAAGTTGAAACCCAGGTTAAGGGTATGGCTGGAAGGAAGCCGATAATTGTTGCGGGAAGAGACAAAGTCTGCATAGCTTAGCTCGCCTGTGGGCGACGACAGGACCACTCTCCGCTCCGGAAGGGTGGTTACCCCGCCCGATGCATAATTCCAGGTAAGGCTGATGTCAAACTTTTCGTTGAACCGGTGGTTCACCACCAGGTTCACGTTGTGTCTGCGGTCGTAGCGATAAGGGAAACGCTGTCCGTGATTGATGGTGGGGAACAGACGGTCGCTCTTGGCCAGCGTGTATCCCAGCCAGCCGGTGGTCTTCCCCGTTGTCTTCTCTATGAAGAGTTCTACGCCCATCGCGCGGCCGGAGCCCACTTCCACCTTGTTTTCCCAGCCGCTGGAATCGAAAAGGAAGGCCACGCCATCCTTGTATTCCATCACGTTCTGGATAGCTTTGTAATACCCCTCTATGGAAAAACTCCATCCGGGCAGGCCATCGAAATAGAGCCCCAGCGAGAACTGGTCGGATGTCTCCGGACGGAAATTCCTGGTAATAGGCACCCATAAATCTACCGGAAGCGTAATCTGCGAAGAAGAAAGCAGGTGCACGTATTGCGCCATCCGGGAGTAGGAGGCTTTGGCACACCAGTTGTCCGTAAAGTTCACCTTGGCGCTCAGGCGCGGCTCTAAAGACCAGTATGTCTTTCCCTGCGTGTTGAAAAGTGTGGCGCGAAGGCCGGGATTCAAGCGCAGGTGACGGCCGATGCGGATATCGTCTTCTGCATACAGGCTGGCCTCATGCCCCCTCTGGAGGCTGTTGCTTCTCATGTACAGGGTGGTATCGGCCTGCGGGGGTCCGTCTATATACTGCTGGACATAGCCCGTCATGGTCTCCGGGATAAAGGTGTGGAAAGTATATTCTGCACCAAACTTGACCTTATGGGAAGATGACGGAGTATAGTCAAAATCGGCCTTGGCCACCCAGTCCAGCATGCCGGACCTGTAATCAAACAGGAAGCGGTTGTCCTCCTTGCCCCCTTCCGGATTCACGTCCAGGGTTTTCAGGTCCGACTCCAGCCGCATGTGATAACGGTTGAATGCGACGGTGGTGTTGGCAAAAAGATGGGGTGTCACAACGTGATTCCAGCGAAGGGCGGCCACGGTATTCCCCCAGCGCATTCCCAGTTTCTGTTTATCAGAAATGGGCTGGCCGGTCCTGGCGTCGGTTGCCTGATCGCTGTTCCGGTAATAGAAATTGTCCATCCCGTGATACAGATTGAAATAGAGCCGGTCCCGGTCGCTGAAACGGTGAGTGAACTTGGCATCCAAGTCGTAGAAGAAGTAGTTTCCGTCAAAGCCGGTGAGCTTAATCACGGGAGTCAGAAGGATGGTATGCATCCCCCTCGCGCTTACGGAATAGGAGGTCTTGCCCTTCCAAATGGGCCCCTCTATATGCAGTTTTTCACCAATCATGCTCACGCCCACGCTCCCGTGGGTCTCATAGAGGTTGCCGTCGTTGGTGCGCACGTCCACAATGCTGGAAATCCTCCCTCCATAACGCGCCGGAAAAGAACTTTTGTATAAAGTGACTTTTTTTACGGCCTCCGGCTGAAACACGGAGAAGATGCCCAGCATGTGCTCTGCGTGATACAGGGGAATGCCGTCCAGCAGGAGCAGGTTTTCGTCCGGACCGCCGCCCCGCACATACAGGCCGGAGAAGCCTTCCGTACCACCCTGGACGCCCGGCAGGAGCTGGATGGTTTTCAGGATATCGGCCTCCCCGAACAAGGCCGGCACGCTCTTGACGGCCATAACGGGGACTTCAATGGCTCCCATCCTGGTAGAGGAGATGCCGGCCTCCCGCGGAGCAGTGACTATGGCTTCTTCCAGTGAAGCGCCGGGAACCAGCCTCACATGTATCGTCGTATCCCTTCCGGCCCGGACAGAGACGGTCTTGGGAAGATAGCCCACATAAGAGAATATGACATCGGCCTTCTCTGCAGGGATGGTGAGGGAATAGAAACCGAAGTTGTTGGAGACCGCTCCGTGCTTGCCGGAAGTTGCTGCGGCCCCAATCAGGGTCTCTCCCGTAGCCGCGTCCGTGATAAGGCCGCTGATGGTCAAACGGGGGATTCTCCGCAGTATTACGTGGTCCCCTTTGAGCTCATACCCTATGTCGCTTCCCCCGAAAAGCTGCCGCATCGCCTGTTCCAGGGTGGCGGCATCGGCCCTTCCCCCCTGCTTTTCCAGCGGGAGGGAGGCATCATACACAAAGTGGACGCCAAACTTTTCCTCCAGCGCGGCCACCCCTTCCCGCATGCTGGTCTGGGCCCAAAGACCTGTCCCGGCCAGCAGGAGGAGAGCCGTCAGAATTGTTTTTCGAAACAGACGCATTCCTTAGAACGTAAACCCGACGGTGGGACCAAAAGAAAAACGGGTGCGTTTCTCCTTATGATGATTATACTCAAACTGAACAGGCTGCATATCCAGAGAAAAGCCAAAGGAGAATTTGCTTCCCTTTTTCCCCACATGCAGGGAATAGCCCACATCAATGGAAGCAAAAACGTTGCCCCTTACCACCATCGTATGGTCCAGGTCCTTCAAATACTCAAAATCTTCCTTATCACTGTCATCATAACCGAAAACAACGCCATAGGTCAATTTTGATTTGGCAAAGATACCATATCCCAGGCGGGCCGCCACGAACGGCGTCCATTTGTGGGAAGGGAGAACGTCGTACCGTCCATAGACATAGGGACGAAAACCCCGGTAATCATTGGTCTTCACATAGACGCGCTCTATTCCGCTGGAAAGGACGGCCCCTCCATAGTTCATGTACTGAATGCCGGCTCCCGCCGAAACATGCTTGTTGAACTTGTATCCGCCAAAAAGGTCTATATTGTAATTGTTGGCCCTTTCTCTGCCAATGGCTATACGGAATGAAGCTTTTGCACCCATTTCATAGGGTCTGGTTCCCTGCGCAAAGAGGGACGGCGACACGCAAAGGATAATCGCCAGAAGTAACGCGCTTTTTTTCATGGGGTTATTGTTTTTCAATTTTAACGTCCAGGGCCGACTGCACCAGGTACAGGATTTCATCGAGGCTCTCCGTAGAGAACGAACCGGTCAGGCGCCTGCCCCTGGCCTCTGTCGAAAGGGGAATGCCATAAAAGGCCGACAGTTCCTCAAGGACTGTTTCCAGCGGTGTGGATTCGTATCGGAAGATACCGGTGGCCCAGGCCGACGGGTTGGGAAGGGCAACAACCTCGCGGACGGGAATCCCTTCCTGCAGCGAAGCCCCCTCGCCGGCCGTAAGGACAAGACCCTCCCCTGCGGTTCCGCAGAACCTTACGCGCCCCTCGGTCACATCCACGCGGGTGTCCGCTTCATCGGCCAGTACCTGAAACACCGTTCCCAGAACCGTAACCGTGGCCGATGGGGCCGATACCACAAAGGGGTGGGCCTCATCATGGGAAACCTCATACAAGACCCTTCCGGTCATGGACACCCGCCGCGGGTCCATGCGGGGCCGATAGCGAAGCGTCGCTCCCGGAGCCAGGGTGACGTGTGTCCCGTCGGCCAGGGTAAAAGCCTGGGCTACATCGTAGCTGTGATACTCCGTCCAGCCGTTCCTCCAGAAGAGGAAAACCCCCAGCAGCAAGGCCGCCGCAACAGGAAGTGCCCACAGAAAGCGCAGAGGAGACCGTCTCCGGGTGCCGGAGAGTTTCTCCCAGACCGCCTGGGCATCGAACATTCCCGGCCGATAATGCCGGAGAACAAAGGAAAGATTCTTTTCGTCCATTTGTGCCATACATCTCCAAGACGCAGCACCTGGCGAAAAGTACCATCAGAAAAACAAAAAAACAGTATTGAGTATTTGGGGACCCTCCTCGCGAAGGGTCTCCAGTGCCCGGGAGATATGATTACGCACCGTGTTCTCCGACAACCCCAGATCCTGGGCTATCTCTTTATAAGACAAACCATCCCGTTTGGCCATCAGGAGGCACTGGCGACGCATTTCGGGGAGGGCGTCCACCGCAGCCCACAGGCGGGCCTCCCGCTCGGAGCGCCCGGCCGCCTCGTCGTCGGAGATGGGGCCGTCCCAGTCGCAGGGAAGGGTTTCTGTCCTGCCGGAGCGCCTCAGCGCATCGATGCACCGGTTCCGGACGGCCGCATACAACCACCCCTTGACATGGTTTACCGGCATCTCCTGCTGCCAAAGGGCCGTGAAGCTTTCCTGGACAATATCCTCCACGCCATCCGTATGGCCCAGGTAATGGAGCGCATACAGGCACAGAGGACGATAGTACATCCGGAAAGCAAGCTCTATTTCTTTTGACGGCAGCATTTCGGATGCAAAGATACGAAATAAAAGGCACCCCGGAAAAAACCGGAGTGCCCATTATATTGTCCTTATAATTATTTGGTTCCGAAAATGCGGTCTCCTGCATCTCCCAGACCCGGAACGATGTAGGCGTTCTCGTTCAGATGGTCGTCAACGGCGGCCAGGTAGATGTCAATGTCCGGGTGCTCCCTCTGTACTCGTTCAATGCCTTCCGGAACGCCCACCAGGCACATCAGGCGGATATTGGTGCAGCCCTTTTTCTTGAGCATGGTAAGGGCGTCGGAGGCGCTGCCGCCGGTGGCCAGCATAGGGTCTGTCACTATGACCATACGGGTGTTGATATCTTCCGGAAGCTTGCTGTAGTAAACCACAGGCTCGTGGGTTTCCTCGTTCCTATAAAGGCCGATATGACCTACCCTGGCCACGGGGACCAGCTCCAGCAAACCATCTACCATTCCCAGGCCGGCGCGCAGGATGGGGACGATGGCCAGCTTGCGGCCGCTCACCTGCCGGGCCGTCATCTTGCAGATGGGAGTTTCAATTTCAATGGGATCCAGGGGGATGTCCCTGGTTACCTCGTAACCCATCAGAAGGGATATTTCCTTTAGCAGCTGGCGGAAATCCTTGGATCCGGTTTCCTTGTTGCGCATGATGGACAGCTTGTGCTGCACCATAGGGTGGTTGATAATATGCAATTGGCTCATATCAGTTTTGGATATTGTGTTTTTCGAGATACAAATATAGCTAATCTATCCCGTTAAATGAATACATCCGTATTTTCTTTTTCAATATCCGGCATCAGCCTCCTGACCGCCTTGTGCTTATAGAAGAAACGGGCCGCAATGACACGGATCACCGTATACACGGGGATGCCCATGAGCAGGCCCACGGTACCTCCCAGCTTGCCGGCAATGAGCAGGACAATGAAGATTTCCAGCGGCGTGGACTTGATACTGGTAGAGTAGATGAGCGGCTGATACACGAAGTTATCAATGAGCTGGGCCGCCAGCATCACGCCCAGTACAATCAGGGCAAAAGCCCAGATGGGAACGGCCAGGCCCACTCCGGCGCCATACTTAAGCACCACGCACAGCAGCACGCCAATGACTTCTCCCATGAGCGGTCCCACGTAAGGGATGATATTGAGGATACCGGCGATGAAGGCAATACCCAGGGCATACTGCGGGCCCACACGGGCAATGAGCCACAGTCCCAGGAAATCTACCAGAATAACGCCGGCCACCTCAATCACCAGGCCCAGGAAATAACGGGACAGCAGATGGGTGATCTCTCCCAGGGTCTTGTCTACGGATGCTTCAATACTGTCCGGAACCAGGGCACTGATAATCTTGGTGAACAGATGGTCGTCTTTGACAAAGAAGAAGGAGATGAACACCACGGAGAAGATGCCCACGGCAATGCCGGCCGTCACAGAGGCCACCGAACCCAGCAGGGTGGTCACGTTGTTGACACTCATCACGGAACGGATTTGCTCCAGGAGGAAGGACACAATGTTGAACTTGGGTCCCAGGCTGGGGAAAACACCCCGGAGGCCATCGTTAATCTGGTCCAGGAGGGAGTTGTAAGGCACATTACTCGCATTCATCGCAGAGGCTTCCCGCACAATGTGCACCACCACCGGGACGATCTGAGTAACCGTAAAGGACAGGACGCCCATGATGACGATGATGGTGATCACGGCCAGCAGGGAATCCGGCAGCTGTTTCCCGCGGATCTTGATCTTGCGCATCAATTCCATGAGAGGATGGCCGATGAGGGACACCACAAAGGCGAGCAGGATATAAATGAGCACGCTCCTGAAATACCAGCATGCCCCCAGAATAACGCCCATGACGGCCACATTCATGATCCATCCGGCCAGCAGTTCCGAGTTCTTTTTGCTTTCCATGCCTGAGACTGTTATTAATTATCGTGGTGAAGATACGAAAAAAAGCCGACCGCGCAAAACAAAACAGGACAACCGTTTGGTTGTCCTGCAATGTTTTGAGCGGAAAACGAGACTCGAGCCCGCTGACGCTGGCAGAGGCCCTTCGGGCCCTCGCGCCTACACGTTACCCCCCGGCGCCAGGGACGCCTGCCCCCTCGGGGGGCTCGGGGTCGCCACGTTCGAGGTCTCCCTACAAAGAAAAAGCAGCAACCTAAAGGCTGCTGCTTTTCTTTGAGCGGAAAACGAGACTCGAAGATATTTGTCTATTTGACTAACCATCAAGTTATTATCAATCCGAGATATTTGATTTAGTGTAAAATCAGTGTAAAAATATTTGCCGTGAACTACTGTAGAATGCTGCTTTGACAGTGCTCTGCTACTTTACTTTTCCCTTGACTCGCTCAATCAGGTCTCTTGTTTTTTCTATGAGTGGAGCCATTTCCTCTTCGTTGGACTGGTAAACCAGATTGTAGTCGCTTTTTTCCCGGAGGTCCTGTAGCTTGGCGTATAGGCGGCCATCTTCAGCAGAGAAGATGCCTGGAATGACATACTTTTGGCCAAACATCAGACCTGCACCCTTGTGGCTGCGGACTTCGATGTGGTCGTGTATCAGCAGGGCCGACACCGCATGGAATGCAGCGTAAAAGATGCGGTTAGCGACAACATCCCAGATTCCGAGCGCTGCAACGGCATTGGCCTGTGCAAGGAATTTATCGGCTTTTTCCAGTTCAAGGCCGACAACGATGGTTCTTTCTTCTTGTGACAGACTCATACGAGGGCAATGGCATCTTGTTCAACATTACGGCGGAAAAGAAGTGAAGAAGGATGGTTCCATTCGTCGCGGGAGTAGATGACGGGTACGATAACCTCACCATGTTCCCAACCGAGTTCCGTGAGCGGATATGCCAGGGAATCATAAAGACCGATGTTCGCACTGGGCGCATCTACGAGGATGAGAATGTCCCAGTCTGAGTCTGAATGGGCTTCTCCACGTGCCCGGGAACCGTACAGAAATGCCCGAATACCGGAAGGCATTACCTCCCGGGCCTTGCTCTTAATGAGCTCAAGCATTGTCTGTTCCTTCTGACTCATAGCGCAAATTTACGTGCAAACCGAGAGAAAAACAAATTTATTGTGTGAGTTCCTGGTACATTTTGAATAGCCTTGCCACGATTTCGGATTCAGTGGCGTCCTTGGGGAAGCCGTAGGCCTCCAGGACTGCGGCGTCGTTGGCATGGTGGGCCTTACGAAGCTCTGGGGGCATGGTCATCTCATCGTACAAATCAGCTAGGCTGTTATCTGGGAATGATGCCCTTGTCTCCAAAATGGCCAGCGCCGTTGCCTCAATCTTTTCTTTTTGCTTTTCGGACGGAGTGGGCCAAGGGAACGTATTATAGACCATTGTGCTGGTGTAACTATAATCACTTTTCATGCGCCCGGCAACCATTCTCATCCAAGCATTATGAACATTCGAAGTTAGAATTCCAAAATGGTAGATTTCTGCTTCTGGTATGATAAACAATTTATGCCCAGCGACAATATCTTTGGACAAAAAACCGATTGGAATATACTGACGTCTGCTAGTAGAGACTGCGGGTATAGCAATATAACTCTTATCTGGCTGAGCAACTTGGGCAAATAGAGTGGGCGTTTCGGCAAGTTTACGTGTAGAAGGAGCCGTACTGGAGGCACGATATTCACGAACAATATCCAAATGCTTCATGATGGTCGGAGATTTCCGAATCTCGGCAGGATTTGCTCCGACCAGCCAGATACAGTAACGCTCTATATTATTAATGAACTCTCGCCCCATCATAAAGCGTCTTATCCATTTAAGAGCGAGAGGGTCTTTCTCTTTTATCTGTTCGTATTCCTCTGGTTCTATGAGGAAGCCACCACCATCCTTAGCCATACTTCCCAGAATCAACTTGGGAACATCCATAATGGTTTCAGAATGTTGCTGGACAATGATACTATTCCCAGCTGTGAGGTAAGGACTGATGCCGTGAACGATGGAACGATGACCATTCTCATCCACAAGAAGATTCTTGACTTTTCCTTTCTTTGAGAAACCAATGATTACGCAATGGACGGCAGCATTCTCTTTTGATTCACTACTCCATTTGAATGTACGATACGCAAAATCGATTATGATTCCTTTAGCCAGCATAGGCTCCCAAAGACTAGGAACCTGAACTCCCTGAACTATTGAATTAGTTGAAACGAATGCGCAGTGTACGTTTTCACCAATGTAGTCTGCGGATTTCATGTACCATGCTGTCACGTAATCCAAACGTCCAGTCTTATCGAAGAAAGTCTGCATGTCTAGCTTTTGCTCAGCATTCATCCAATCGTATCCGACGAACGGAGGATTACCCATAATATAGTTCAGTTCCGCCGCCGGGATTACCTCATTCCAATCCATCCTGAGGGCATTTCCTTCATGGATATTGGTATAGGTTTTCAGCGGCAGCGGATCCAGGTTGAAACCGGCAATGTCCTCGGTCTCCTTCATCATCTGGCTTTCGGCAATCCAGAGGGCTGTTTGGGCTACAGAGCAGGCGAAGTCGTTAATCTCTATCCCGTAGAACTGATTGATGCTCACCTTAATAGGGTCTGCAAATTCACCGATGACACGGTTGCCGTCAAAGATAATCCGCAGTGCCTCATTTTCCAGCCGTCTGAGCGAGGTGTAGGATTCTGTCAAGAAGTTGCCGCTGCCGCAGGCAGGGTCAAAGAACTTCAGCCCGGCCAGTTTGTCCTGGAACGCATAGGCCTTGTCCTTTTTGGTCTTGGCAACTTTCTCCACCTTGATTTCGGCCAGTTCCTCTTTCAATTCATCCAAGAACAGCGGGTCTATCACCTTATGAATGTTCTCAATGGAGGTATAATGCATTCCACCGGCCCTTCTAGTCTCCGGGTTCAGAGTGCTTTCAAACACAGCCCCGAAGATTGTGGGCGATATCAGGCTCCAGTCGAAATCATCACTGGCTCTCTGGAGGATGAGGGTGCGGATTTCATCCGTAATCCTGGGAATCTCAATCTCACCTGCGAACATTCCTCCATTCACATAAGGGAAAGCCGCCAAGTCTTCATCCATGTATTCGTCCCTGTCTTCCGGCTTTGTGTCCAGAACCTCGAACAGTTCTATGAGCGCCTTTCGGAAATCCTTTGCCTCGAACTGCGACATGTAGTCGTGGAACATGTCTTTTGTCCCGAATATACCTGCATCCTCGGCATATAAGCAGAACACCAGCCGGACGCAAAGTTTATTGAGCGCTTTCTGGGATTCTGGATTGGTAGGGTCTTTGTACTGGGCCAGAATCTTGTCATACAGCACACCCACAATCTCACCAGCCTGGATGCTGACATCAAGCTCTTTCTTCAGGTGGACGTTGGTGTCATCAACCAGGAAAGACAGGCGGTGGTACTCCTTCTCCAAATCGGCCAATTGGATAACCTCAGGCACGGCGTCTGGGGCCTCCATGTTGTGAACTTCGAAGGTGTTGAAGTTGCAGGCTACAATCCAGCGGGGGTTCATGTTGTGTGGCAAACCTCCAGCGTATCGCCAACCCTGCTGAAAAGGTGTCAGCTCCATCCCGTCAGACTGCTTCGCTTTAGCTGTCAAATCCACATGGGAACCTTTCTGTTCAATCAGAACCTTGGTGGTAGGAATATAGGCATCAATAAAATCAGAGCCCTTGTCCTTGGCAAAAGTTTTCACGGGGACCTCAAACTGAATAAACTGGGCGGGGTTGGTGATACCGTATACCCTTCCCAGCAAGTCCATCCAGAAGCGGGCTGTCTCTCCTTTTTCATACCCTTTTCCAAGCCAGTCCTTTACGAAAGCTTTTGCTGCTTGACGCTGTTTTGTATCTGTTGCCATGAGATTCAGTTTTTGTGCTATCCCTCAAATTTAGCAAAAATTTCTCTCCCCACAGCGCCACCGGCCACAAAACCTTGAAACTCTTATTTCTGAGAAAGAATTAACCGGCAGAAAAAGGCCTCTGATCCCGTACCGAAGAGGATTAGCGGAACAAGGTCAAGCCCGGCATCCCTACACCATTCCACTTATGCTGGAATCCTGGTTGTATCGATGTCTCTGTCCGAAGAAAAGAACCGTTTTGTGTTTAAGCCCGCTAAGGAGAGTGTGGCTGACGGTTCTTTTATTTTTTTTTCTACCCCAGCACTTCCTTCATATACGCCTCAATCTCCATCAAAGTCTTCTTCCCCATATTCCGGAACATCGCAAGCTCGGACAGGGAGTAGGCGGCAATATCAGCGACGGTCCTGACATTGGCGTACATGAGGCAGTTCTTGGCACGGTTGGAAAGTGGTGTGTCTTCGAGTTTGGTCCGGAGCAGGGGATGCTTTTCGGCGAGTTGTTCAATAGTGATATCGGTCATAAACATATCCCATAACTCTTGCAGCTCCACCCGGTATACTTTGAAGAATTTCTCTTTCAGGATGGGGTCGGCAGTGTTGATGGCAGAATTCTCAATGAACGGAGCTATAAACGCATCCTTGGAAATTTTCTTATACATGGCGCTGGGGTTAGTCGGATACAAAGATGCAGGATTTCATTGAGGCGTCCAAATTTTTCTCCTTCCCGACACCTCTAAACGCCTTATCTTTAGGAGAGAGTTCTGACCTTGGTACCATTTCTACTTGCTTTACCGCCGTGTCTTTGGTGGGATTACATCGGTACCATAACCTCTCCACAGCCCTCGGTCCTGTAGTTGACCAGGGCTTTTCTTTTGCACCCCTTCACCACCCTTTACTGCCTTAAATATAGATAAACAATTTGAGTATTAACATTTTAACTAACAACAACATTATGAACAAATTTATTGGAAAAGTTTATGGACCGCTCGTAATCTTAGTGAATGCGGCCATCTTAGTAGACGTTGCTGCTGACCTCTATGCCCGTTGGAAGGCAAGGAAAGCAGCCAAACTAGCAACCGTCTCCACCGAAGAGGAGCCTGACCCCGAGGAAGAAAATGATGAGGAGTAATGGCCCGTGGAGATGATGTACTGAATTTAATAATAGCCCTGACCGACATGATAGGATCGATTGCCAAGAACAGTAAGAAGATTCTGGCAATTATCAGGAAGAAGGGAAAGGGCTTGAAAAAGAAAACATTAACAGAAACAGAAATAACAAGAATACGATGACAGAAGAATTAGCAGTCGTTCCCATCGAGGGACGCGTACTATCAGAAGCAACATTGGGTTTGGATCTGCCGGAAGATGAAGATATCAATTCCGAAGGACATCCGAACTTCATCGAAAGCAATACACAGGCTATTTCCCTTGAGGACCTGGCTACTAAGTGTGTTGTACCTACTTTTGCCGATATGAGCCTTAGCATCAGCCATCAGAATTTCATGGCATCTGTATGCAAGGCCGCTATCGAAGTATTTGGGGATATAACCCCCATCGAGTGCCGTGTATCTCATCCCATCATTGGAAGAGTACCCAGTGCACTTGGAAAGAAAGCGTCCGAAGTGACTGACGAAGAAAAGACATTGTTTTATCAGCGTCTAGCCTGGATCAGCCACGTTAAAGGACTATCAAGAGAAGTGAATGGACAAACCGTTTTCCTGACCATCGGGGGAACGAGATCCTATTCCGAAGACAAGCTTTACGGCCGGGCAAGTTCACAGAAATTTAAGATTTTCTGCGCTTGGTCTGTGAAGGTATGTAGTAACCAGATGATCCAGACCGGGGGCAGCACCGGCACAATAGAGTGTTTCACGGAGGCCGATATATACCAAAGGGCCTACCAGCTCTTTGCCGCCTTTGACCCGGAGAAAGAGGACCATCTGAAGCTCCTGCAAAATTTGCATACAACGCGAATTTCACAAGAGCTCTTTTGCTCCATCGTTGGGAGACTGAGACTTTATCAGTTCCTCCCGAATGAGCAGAAACGTGATCTCCCACAAGTCGAATTAGGAGATCAAGCTATAAATGCTAGCGTGAGAGGTTATGCTGGTGATAATCCAAACTTCGGTATGAGGGACGGAATCACTAGTATCTCATGCTGGGATTTGATGAATCTGTTAAACGAAGCCATCAAGGCAACGTACATAGATCGCTGGGTTGAACGAAACCAGGCGTGTACAGATTTCGCAATAGGAATCCAGAAAGCTATCAACGGTGAAGATACCGAAGGCTATAGCTGGTTCCTTAACGCAGGGATGTAATACTCCCTGGGATAACTACCGAGGAGGTGAGTTCCAAAAGAGCTCATCTCCTTTTTTCTTTTTATAACTATCTAAAAATCAATACAGTGCTTTACTTTGACTTCAATGGCTACCAAGGCTTCCAGGAACGCTTTGGTATGCAGCAACATGGAAACGGCGTAAAGAGCAGGAAGAACAAGATACTCCTGGCTTACGTCAAATCCGAGTTCAAAAAGAAAAACTATCGGGTCATCAATTTCAAGACGATGGCCGAGATGCAGAATGAGGTCTGGCTGGCTCTCTTGGGGGAGGGCTACAAGGACACCAATCTACTACATAAGGTGGAGCTGATGGACAACGTTTTCTTCAGCGACCTTTATGAAACCGATGACTGGAAGGGTATCTGTGAGGACCATGATACCCGGTCTATCAGGTATATCAATCTGGAGCAAGGAAGGGTCTTTAAGATGAAGGCCGGAAAGATGCTACATCACTTAATCAATGCCACCGAGTATGGGAGAAACCTCTGTGAACCAGTCCAGAGATGGATGGAGGAGGATTTTTCACAGCGTTGGCAATCTTACTGTATGGGGAAACTGCCAGAGAATCACCTTATCGTGAACACTGACTTCTCCAGAATCTATTCATCTGACGACTGTGTGGGAAACTTTGGATCCTGCATGGTGAATCAGGGACATTGGCATTTTTACAAGGATTCAGTCGAGGCAAAGGCTGCATTCCTGGTTGATTCCAATGATATGGTAATAGCCAGGGCGATTCTTTGGCCGAAGGTGTACGATGATGAAGGGAATGTATACCGATATCTTGACCGGCAGTATTCGACTGACGGGAATGTGGTCTTGATGCGTGCCTTGATTGACGAGCTGATTAAGGCCGACGAGATTGACATATATAAAGTCCCTGGCTGTGGATGTGGTGATGCGACGGCCATAGTGGATAAGGAAGGGAAATCGATGGCCACCAAGTGCTTCCATATTGAATGCAACTTGGGGACAGATGATAGCCTCTCGTATATGGACACCTTCAAATGGTACAAATACAATGATGGGAAGGTATACAACGGAGGGAGGCACGGCTGGGATTATATGCTAGATACTACGTCATATAGCATTGATGATGATTGCTACGATGATGACGATAACTATGACGACTACCACCAGCAATATGTCGATGGAGACGTCTCCCAGGTCTTTGTGCATGGTGAAGAGATGTACTGTGCCGATGACTGGATGGAAGATTTTCATTGGGTGGATTCCAGAGAAGAGTACCACCACAAGGACGATGTTTTCCTTTGCCCTGAATGTAAGTGTTGGGAACTGAAGGGACAGGAACACCACTCTGATATAACCGGGAAGGACTACTGCTGCTCCGAGTGTAGAAAAACTGCCGAAAGTAACTACAAGCAGATCAATTGGTACTTCTCCGACTTTGACCAGGATTACTATGAGGAGCCCGAGGAGATTACCACCTTCAACTCCTGGAACCCCGCTCTCCAATGCTACTTAGAACGAACCATCAGTCGGATCACGCTGGACAAGATGGTTTCCCTGGGGCTTATGTTCTTCTACGCTGGAGAATACTGTAATGCCCTTGATCCAATAACCAATCAACCGTATAGAAAAGAATCTAATTATGGAACTGCTTAAACAACTTTACGAAATCCATAGTCCTTCCGGCAACGAAAAGAAGATGAGGAAGTTTCTGAAAGACTGGATTAAAAAAGAAGTTCCCGCCGCCTCCTTTACCGTGGATGCAGTTGGGAACCTATATGTCAAGAAGGGTGAATCTGAAACTTACCCTTGCATTGTAGCCCACCTCGACCAAGTACAGAAGACTCATTCACGGGATTTTCAGGCGGTCGAGACTAGTGGGATTATCTTCGGCTTCTCCATTCGCAACATACAGATGGAGGGGCTTGGGGCTGATGACAAGAACGGGATCTGGATAGCTTTAAAGTGCCTCCAGAAGTATCCCGCCTTGAAATGTGCCTTCTTCGTGGGTGAGGAGATTGGCTGTAAGGGAAGTAGCAAAGCCGACATGACCTTCTTCTCTGACACTCGCTATGTCCTCCAGTGCGATAGGAAGGGAGGAAAGGATCTGATCTGGAACATTGGCGGTTATACTGAACTCTGTAGTAAAGAGTTTTTATCTGCCATCGGTTATCAGGAATTCGGTTTTAAGCTGGAGACTGGTTTGATGACGGATGTGGAAGCTCTGAAGGATAATGGTCTTAAGGTATCAGCCGTGAATATGTCGTGTGGATACCATCGGCCGCATAGTGATGAAGAGTATACCGATAAAAATGAACTCCTGAACTGTCTAGCCTTCGTTTCCCATATCATAGAGAAAGTCCCGGCCGTTTTCCCACACGAGAGTACCGGCTGGGGTTATGGGAGATATTTGATGGACGACGATACAGACGACGGAGAATGGTACGACTGGATAACTGATTTCTTATTCGCTTACCCAGATGCAACCCTGGAAGATGTTCAGGATGAGTTTGAGTGCTACGGCCTGGATCGCGATAAGATTGAGGTGATGTACGAGGATATCAAGCAAATGTACTTTTAAGCCATGAAGAAGAATCTGAAATACAAAGGTCGGACGGTTGAGGTGAAAGCCGAGACCTACCGCAACAATGAAACCCTGGCTCTCACCCTTAACTACGAGGATGGGGACCGGGATGTGATAACTGTGAATCTTGGAAATGGGTATCAGTCAGAGAGTATGGCTTTTCTGGACACCAACAATTTCCCAGATATAGAGAAGTGGATCCAGAAGAACAACCTGGGATTGCCAATGGGAGTTCTGGTACAGTCTGGATTCGTTCGCTACCCACTGTACACCCTATTCGTAAATAACTCATGATACTCCGTGAGCCATATATCGGTCCCTGTCTTATTGTGGGCCGTCTGATAGGGTGGATTATGACAAAAATCCGGAAAAGGGGAAGTGTTTTTACCAATGCTTCCCCTTAAGTGTGTTCAAACGTGGAGTGTGTTCAAATAATCCCAAACCACTCCCTCTGTATTCAAATAAAACGTAACCAACGATTTCAAAGAAATTGATGAACCAAAATTGCGTTATCTACTGCCGAGTCTCCAGCATCGGGGACAGGCAGAGCAACGAACGACAGGTGAAGGATTTGGAGGAATATGCTAAATCCAAGTCCCTCACAATCGCCGGTATCTACGAAGAAAAGATATCAGGCGCCAAGAAGAATGCAGAAAGACAGGTTCTCACAGATTGCCTGGACTTCTGCTTCACTAACAATATCAGCGTTCTTCTCATCTCAGAACTCAGCCGTTTAGGTCGTAATGTGGATGAGGTGCTAAAGAACGTGATGCTCTGTAAGGAAAGGAAGCTCAATATCTACTTCCAGAAAGAGGGGTTGTCCATATACGACGACACCGGAAAAGAGTCTCCCTTCCTGACAATCTTTATTGCCGTCCTTGGTACCTGCGCCCAGATGGAAAGAGAGAATATCCAGTATCGCCTACAGTCTGGATATAAGAACTTTCGTGAGAAGGGCGGGAAGGTAGGACGGAAAAAAGGGACCGTAAAGAGTGAGGAAACAAAGCTGGTCGAATACCGTGAAGTCATATCGCTCCTGAAACGTGGATATAGCGTAAGGAACACGGCTAAACTGACAGGCTTTGGAATCTCTACGGTCCAAAGAGTTAAAAATCAATTTATTAATAACGAATAAAGCTTATGGAACAAATTTGCAAACTTGAATTGGCGGGGGTTGTCGGTCGTAGCACTATCACGCCCGTCGGAGATTCAAAAGTGGCTCGTTTCTCACTGGCCACTAACTACACCTACAACGGGAAAGACGGAGGAATTATCATCGACACTACCTGGTTTTCCTGTACAGCCTGGGAGGGAGAGAAAATGCCAGACCTTAATCTCATTCAGAAGGGAAGCAAAGTACATCTTATCGGTCGTGTTCGGATGCAGCGTTATACAGACCAGAATGGAATTGACAGGACAACATGGGAGGTGATGGCCCAGAGTCTTGAAATCGTAACGGAGTGAGCTATGAAGAAACAATACCTTATTCTACTTGACTGCTGCCGGGGTGTAGTGGTCAAGATCAAGCTCACGCCAGCCGAAATCGAGAAGGCCTCCGAGTATGACGAGTACGAGGAATTCATCTCGGAACAACTTGAAGGGAAATACAACTTCTCCCTTATAAACTGTTCATGGATGCTGACCGACAGACTGGAGGAAATAACTTATAATCTGTAATCGTTGGAGGAAAGGGACATTGAGCGCCCTTTTCTTTTTTTTTTACTGATTACAATTTGAAACCACATAATGCTCGTTCTTACAAAAATTTCCTATCTTTGTATCTGACTCAACCGGGAAGAGAAATGCCCGGTGGGTTAAAGGCATTCATTGTCTTTCCGTCGTGATAAATTCTGGTAAAATTTTAGTGAGGAAAGAGCTTTGGATTTGCCTTAGCTTGGTATGTATTGGCTTCGTGCTTGTACATATAGGCTAGGTGATTCTATATGTTCAATCTATCACGTCAGGTTTACCAGAGCCTTTCACGACTAGGGAGAATGATAGTTCCCTAGCCTTTTTTATTTATGTCCGTTTCGGGGGAACTGACGGCCAAGTATTGACCACGCAATTACACAATAGTATGAAAGCCATTATGTTTTTTCTGCTCCAAGCAGCACCAGCTGGAGGCTATGGGCCGAGGGAGTTTAAGCTGGATTCTTCTTTTATCTTTTTCTTCTACTTCGCCGCATTCCTGTTAGTCTGGGGAGGTTATGAATACAGTGTCCACAAAAAGAATCATCCTGAGGGGGAAAAATTATATTTGATTAAATTGTTTAAAAACAATGCCAGCCTTTCCCGATTATTTCTCATATTGAGTGTTACTTCACTCATTATTTTTATTCTGGAAGTCTTTGATGTATTTTCGGGGAATGACTATAGGGTGTTGGTTTTGAGTCCTATTTTGGCAATTGTCTTTGGTATCCTTGCGGCTGTTATTAGGCCGAAGCAGGAACAAAATCAATCCGTCAAGAGCGAAAACACTATGTCAGGTGAACATACCATTAACTCACAATCCAAAGTTGAACGTCTGAAGGAATTACATACAATGCTCGATGAGGGGTTAATCAGCAATGAAGATTACGAGACTCAGAAGCAGAAGATACTTGATTCCTAAAGCGTTAATAGGTGTCTGACAATAGATTATAAGCTGATTCAATATGTATAATTACTCTAACTATGAGAACCCAGAGGTTCTGGCGAAAGAATTAGTGCATCACTTTTCGGAGAGTATGGCTCCCATTGATGTCGTTTTCAATTCACCCGATGAGATGGAGCCGTTTTCCCTTGCAATTGATAAAGTAGAGGGTGCTTCTAACCTCGGTGGCAAGTTCCTGTGTAAGAAAGCCAATCAAGGGATGGGTTCATCTTTCCGCGTTTCTGAAATTATGCAGTTTGGTGAAAGCTCATATCCTCTCACAATCACATTTGCAAAGAGGAGCCAACTGGGGGCTTTTGCTTATGGATATGTGGAAGCTTTTAAGAAAAAGGAGGAGGATGCAACGTGGAAGCAGATGGTCTCCGAAGGGCTGATTACAAGAGAAGATCTGGAAGAATTCAAAGCCTCTTTAGCTGATATTCAGAATACATTTCCACACACAAGAATTGTTGATGCGAAGAGTTTTCGGGAGTGTAAATTAGCTGACATAAAAGCGAAAGATAGTGATAACCCAGAAATGGCAGCTGATTTGGTGGTATGTCGTTATATGCGTGGTTTTGATGCAGATACTCTAGTCAAGGCAAAGCAGATTCTAGAAATGCAATATTCCGGAGTTATCAGCGAGGCCGAGGCAGACATAGAACTTGACAAACTTGAGGCAGCGCTTTACCCGAATATGAGTAATGATCCCTTGGAACATATCTCGGACAACTATGCTACCGAAGTCTACAACGCAGAGCATCTAGCAGAAGCAGGCGTTATTTCTCAGCAAGAAGCCGAAAAAAGGAAAGATGCCGCATATGATGATTTGGTTAAAAAGTCTCGGGAAGTCAGCGAAATCAGAATAAAGGAGAATTATAAGAAATATCTTAAGTTCTTAGTAATCTTCGCAGTTGCATTATTTATTCTGCGCATATTACTTAGGGCGTTATTGTATTAAAATGCCATATTTAGTAACATGGCCAAATACTATTGTAAATACTGTGGTTTTGGAGCCGATAATCCTATGTCTCTGGTTCGGATGAAATGTTCAAATCATCCCCTAGGGAATGGGAAAGGTAATCATGAAATATATACGGGCAAACATGATGTGGAGGGTCCGAGCGCTCCCTATGTCTGCAAGTATTGTGGAAGAAAGTTCGGTACGTTACGAATCCTCACAAGCGGGTTTTGTCAATGTAGACCTGGGAATCTTAAACATGAAGCTTTATGAACCTCGCCAATTACTTTATACATCCTGACGATGCAATGGCACTACGTCAACTCCAGCAGATACCTGTTCTGCCGAAGGTAGTTGACTGGTACATGAAAAACGGCATAGAAGAACTGTCCTGGATACGAAACACTTCTTATTGTGTCCGGTTATCTGAGACACAGTTTCCGGAGATATACAAGAAGCTCCCGCCGATATGTGAAAAGTTTGGAATACCGGTCCCTGAGTTTTACCTGGATATGGATCCGATGCCTAATGCTTGGACATCCGGCAGCAACCGTGTCTATATCACCGTTACCCGTGGACTCATTAAACGTTTCAGGGATGATGAGATAGATGCCGTTCTTGCTCATGAGTGCGGTCATATTGTCTGCCAGCACACTTTCTATCAAGCTATTGCAGATGAAATGGTAGGTCTGGCTTCTCTTTCTGAGGATGAGGGCCTGGTGGGAGGACTGATTTCCTCCATTGGAAGTATAGCCATGGTTCCCCTCCGCCGTGCTTGTCTTGCTTGGCAAAGAAAGAGTGAATTATCTGCCGACCGGGCTGCGTCCATTGTTTGCGGAGAGGAAACCTTTACAAGGACAATGGCCATGCTATCCCAGATACCAAGACCGATGATTAACCAGATGGACTTAAAGCAATGGGCACAACAGGGGAAGGATCTAAGTGATTATCAAAAGCAGGGTGTCGTCAAGAAGGCCCTCACCATGATAAGTGGTATCAACGATAGTACCCATCCGGCCGAAGTTATTCGTGCTTATGAGTTTGGAAAGTGGGTTAATAGCCCGGAGTACAAGCAGATGGTCAACGTCATTGAGAATGGTGAGAAGCCCGTCGCTGCCTTACCCGCAGAGTCTGAGACCAAACGAAAACTCCGTGAACTGAAGGAGTTGCATGAGTCCGGTTTAATCGATGATACCGAATATGAAAGCCTACGAAAGGAATTATTAAATATTTAGTTATATGAAAAGCAAGTTTACTGCCGGTATCCTGTGCCTCCTCTTGGGAGGACTTGGATTACATGAGTTCTACCTTGGAGATACTAAGAAGGGGATCTTATACATTGTGGCATTTATTATTTGTGCCATCACGGGGTTTGGAGCAATTGCATACGTCATTTTCCAGATAGGTGTTGCCATCTATTACTTTACTATGGACCAGGCTAAGTTTGATGAGAAGTACAATGGTATCAAGCAGGGTACGAACGCGGCATATAACCCCAACCCTTCTGCTGGAGCGTTTAAGCCAATTATTAATGCTCCAGTCGTAGAAGCTGACGTTGTTAAAGAGAAACACGAAACGGTACTGAGAGAGAAGACAAAGTTGGAAAAGCTTACGGAATTAAAGCAACTTTTGGAAGAAGGGTTAATTACTCCTGAAGAATTTGAAACCAAGAAGAAGAGTATCCTGGATTCGTAATTATGATGACTATCCTCATAATTATTATCGTCGTTGCTATTATTGCATCGGCTGTAAAGAGCGGCAAGACCAATGAGGTTGTTGCGAATAGCCGTGGTGAAATGGTGGATCGGGAGGGGAATCGCCTAACAAAACGAATTATTGGTTTGGTAATTTTCGTCTTGATTGCAATTTATGGTTTTACGACAGAGGGTATCTTCGGGCAGCTATTCGGAATTCTTTTTGGCGTCGTAGGTTCCATCTGCTTCTTAGTCGCAGTTCTACGTACGGCTGCTAATAAAAGCAAGTTTGCCCAAATGTCAGAAAGAGAGTTCGTAGCTTATCAGAATCAGAGAATTGACGAAGATGTACAGGAGTTTGGCGAACAATCTCAGTATGTTGTTGATCACCCTTGCCCTCAATGCGGTTCTAAAGACGTCCGTACAAGTGATGACTACAGACTTAAAGCAGCGGCAAGAAGCGCTGGGAGCATGATCTTGGGACAAGTATTGGGCAATTATACTAATTTTAATTATGCTCAAACACACTATGCGAAGCAGCAGTTTAAACAATCTATACATATTGATAAAGAGTATCAGTGTAGGCACTGTGGACATGTATGGAAGGGGGAGCCGATAGTTCAGTATAAACAAATTCAAAGTACTTCAATACCAGAACCAAAACAACTGATTAGCTCGGCAACTGATAGAACTCCGGAACAGTTGTCTGATGATAACAAGATACAGGGTTTCAGGGATTTATTGGAAGCAGGTCTCCTAAGCAACGAAGAGTTTGATCAGGAAATGAAGAAAATCCAACCAGATATAACTCCCGTTAGCGTTGCGACACCAACAAAACCGAAAACGCTAAAAGAGAAAGTCCAGGAACTGCGTGACTTGCAGGGAGCGGGCGCTTTGACACAGGATGAGTTTGATTCTGAATTGAATAAACTGCTGCTCTCATAATGGATAAGATAAGTGCATTAAAAAAGCTCAAGGGCTATCTTGAGGAAGGTATCATTACCGAGGAGGAGTTTATTCGGCAGAAGAATCTCGTTCTAGGAGGCAAGCCTAAACAGGAGACCACTGATACGCCAATCCCTATCCCTCAGCCGATTGATAACACGCCTGTGACGGAGCCTGAAGGTTTACCAAAAGAATCTTCCCCCGTTGATGAAACACCCGCGCCAACAATTATCCCATCCATAGAAATTGTTGAAGATAGCGAAGAGCAGGTAATTAATTGGATTGAAGGAGGTCCAACGACTGCATCTTCTGCCTCCGAGGAGGATACGGATGTCAAGAAAGAAAAATATAAAACCAGTAAAACGCTCTTGTTGTTGGGTGTAAATTGCCACCGAAAAGTGAACAGTTTTGCCAACGAAAGTTGAACAGTTAGA
>R24__coassemble_67_pt1 | contig 111389 bp, 98 predicted proteins | sample R24__metabat2_high_PE_033 | metagenome-assembled genome bin R24
GCGTTAGTTTCATCGTTTTGCAGCGTAAGCGTCAAGTCTTGCCTGGGCGCTGGCTCTATCGGCCTCGGTTTCTCCGTTTTTGGCCATCAGGGTCAGGTATTTCTTCTCCAGGTTCACGTCTTTTTTGCTGCGGGCCATCAGGACGCCGTTCTTGAGGGCGGTCATGTTGCCGGGATCCTTCTTGAGCACCTGGTCAAAGTACTTCTGGGCCTTCTTGTAATCCTTCTTGGTGAGGTAGTAGCTGCCCAGGTTGTTCACAAACAGAGGGTCGTCCTTGCAGTAGGTGAGCATGTACTCGGACAGGCTCTTGAAAGCCTCGGAGCCGCCGGGGGTACCCAGGCGGAAGAGCGCCACGCAGTAGTCCTGCATGAAGGCCTTGAACTGGTCGTTGTCCACGGTGCCCAGTCCGCCGTATTCCCAGGCGGGATGCTGCTTGAAATGCATATCGGCCAGCGACTTGAGCTGCTGGAGGGTCATGTCCGGGGATTCCTTCTCAAAGGCCATCATGGCATCAATCTTGACCAGGCGGTAGTCCAGCTGGTTGGGCCGGGCGGCGATGGCCTGGTCGATGGCCAGGTTGGCCTGGGCGTAGAGGTCCTCGTCGTAGTCCGTGATTTCAAAGTAGTTGCATTTGTTGCCCAGGGAGTCCGTCATGGGAAGGATGGGCTCGCGGCCCAGGTAACGGTCCTGGGCCAGCTGCTCCACGTGGGACTGCTGGCAGCGGGTGAAGCAGAAGCTGAAACGGGCCAGCATCTGCTGCACGTCGTCGGGATAGGCGGCTTCCCACTTGTTCAGGAGGGTTTCCACACCCACGCCGCCGGCGCCCACACGGTCTGTGAGGTTGTTGTACCGGCGCAGGAACTCTTCCTGCGTGTAGGTTTCCTGGGCGGCGGCGCAGAGGGCCGATAAAGAAAGAAGGAGGACAAGGATACGTTTCATCGGATATCCATTTTAATTCGTTTGGCTTTGGGATAAAGATTGTTGCAGCGCTTTCCCAGGTTTTTGCCCGGGCCCAGGGGCTGCCCCTGGAAACAAAGGGTCACGGGCCCCAGCGGGGCATCGTCCGGCAGCACCACGGCATCTCCGTGCAGGTACCGCAGGGCCGTTTCGCGGTCCACTTCCACCTTCTGGGCGTCGCTCTCCGGTGGCACCGGACGCTGCGCCTGGAAGAGGCGGAACACATCGGCCTGACGCATTCCGGAGGCCTCTCCGTGCTTGCGGAGGGCGGCCACGTATTGCCCCTCTCCCGGCACCAGGCCCGGCAGGAGCACCTGGCCGCAGCGGGTGGTGACGGCAGGCGGGAAGTCTTTGGGCGGGAGGATATCGGCCCCCAGCTCGGAGGCTATCCACTCCGCGGTATCGTCGTTTTCGAAGTGGTTGAAGGTGCAGGTGGAATAGACCAGGAAGCCGCCGGGCTTGAGGGTAGGCCAGATGTCCCGGAGGATGCGGCGGCTGCGGGCGGCGCAGAATTCCACCGTCTGGAGGGACCATTCGGCCACGGCCTGGGCGTCTTTGCGGAACATGCCCTCGCCGGAACAGGGGACATCGGCCACGATTACATCAAAGAGGGGACTGTCTCCAAAGGCCGATGGATCCCGCGACACGCAGCCGGTGCGGGGGTCTCCCCAGGTGTCCAGGTTGCTGCGGAGCACGCCAAAGCGGTTTCGCATGACTTCGTTGGCCAGCAGGGAGAAAGCGTCTCCCCAGCATTCCCGCAGGGAGGCGGCCAGGTCCGTGCTTTTGCCGCCGGGCGCGGCGCAGAGGTCCAGCACCGTGGCTCCCGGCTCCAGAAGGGGCAGCAACTGGCGGAATACATGGCCCACAAACATGGCCGAAGTATCCTGCACATAGTAGCAGCCGGCATGGAACAGGGGATCCAGCGTAAAGACGGGGCGCTCCTTGAGAAGGTAGCCGAAGGGGCTCCAGGGCACTTTCTGAGCCTCCGGGAACGGGCATTCGCGCAGTTTGGAAGGGTTCAGGCGCACCGAAACCGAAGGCGCCTCACCGAGGGCCTCCAGCACGGTCTCTGCCGGGCCCACCGAGGCCCTGAGCAGGTCTTCGAATCCTTCCGGGAACACTATTTTCCCGCCCATTTCTCTACGTCAAAACCTTCCGGCATCTTGCCGTTGGAGGCATCTACCAGGCCGTCCACCATCTTGTCAAGGGCTTCCTTGATTTTGCCGGAGAGCATCATCTTCATCATGAGGTTGAGATCGGCCTCAATCTCTACCCAGAAATCCGTCTTGTAGGGATCTTCGGCGGCGGGTTCAAAATGGACGAGGATGTGAAAGGCAAAGGGGGCGCCGTAGTCTACCAGCTCGATGCGGGAATAGGGCACTCTCTGGTGCACCTTGACGCCGATATTAAAGCCCTGCACCGTGGCGGAGAGGGTGTCCATATCGGCCGTGATCATCTCTCTTTTGTCCTCCGGGAGCATCTTGACAAAGTTGCTCAGGTCCGTGAAGGACATGTAGAGTTCGTAGGGCTGGCGGGATACGATACCGTGTTTGCTTTCTATATTGGTCATAATTTTCTATCTTTGTGCGCTGCAAATATAGCAAAAACCATGCACAAAATCTACTTCGAAAAACGTTGCATCATCATTTGTTCTCCGGACGACGAGGCTCTGTCGGACCCTAACTGCGTGGAATTCCATATGGGAGAGCGGCTGGACATTGGCGCACTGGTGAGAATGTTCGAAGTGCAGGACACCCTTTCCCGCATCTACATCCCCTCCACGGACACGGAGCAGAGCTATAGGAGGATTTGTGCAGAATTCAAGGAAGTGACTGCCGCCGGAGGGCTGGTGAGCAACCGCCGCGGAGACTTCCTCCTCATTTCCCGAAACGGGCTCTGGGACCTCCCAAAGGGCCATCAGGAACCCGGTGAAGACATTGAAGTTTGCGCCATGCGAGAGGTGCAGGAAGAAACCGGCGTGGACCAGCTGGACCTCCGCCGCCTCATCTGCATCACGGACCACGTGTACTTCCGGAACAACCTCTGGCATCTCAAGCACACCTGGTGGTACGACATGCTGTACACGGATCCCACCAACCTCACCCCCCAGCGGGAAGAGGACATCACCAAAGCCGCCTGGGTGGCCAAGAGTTCCCTGCCGCCTTTTCTTAAAAATACCTATCCTTCCATCCAGGAAGTGTTTCGCGAGGCCAGGATCTAGAGTTTCCCTTTTTCTTTCTGGTAGAGTTCCCAGGAATTGTAGAGGTTTTGCCAGATGGCGTAGAGGCCGCCGGCCACGGAAGTGACCGGGGTCATATAGTTATAGCCCAGCCAGATGAGGAAACCGGTGTTCTTCTGGCCCAGGGCCTGGCCGGCGGTGAGGTTCTCCACGCTCTCGCGGTGGAGCCGGTGGCCGGCGAAGAACTGGATAAAACAGGTGAATACGGAGACGGCCACGATGCCCGCAATGGACCAGAAGCCCAGACCGCTCAGCAGGAGCGCCCGGGTGGCCAGCACCAGGGCCAGCGTAAGGCCTATTCCCCAGATATAGAAAGAGTTGGAAGCCCAGCGCATGAGGGCGCGCTGCAGCTTATGGGTGGTGTAGCGGATGATCCAGGCCACCACGCCCGGCAGGATGAGCACGGGGAAAACTTTCCAGGCAATGTGTCCCACATAGGACCAGAAACCCATATGGGCCGATGGATTAACCAGCGGAATCACCAGCGGGATGAGGAAGGTGCCGGCTACGTTGATCATCACCAGGTAGGTGACGGTGGTGGCCAGGTTGCCGCCCAGCCGGTCGGTGATGACGCCGGCGGCCGATGCAGTGGGGCAGATCATGCACAGCATGGTGCACTCTACCAGCATCCGGACGGGGCCCGGCTCCAGCAGGTAAACGACCAGGGCCAGCAGCAGGAAAGAGCCCACCTGGATGCCCAGGGCCTTGAAATGCCAGCTCCAGAGCTTGAGGTCGTGCGGGGAAATCTTCACAAACTGGAAGAACAGGAGCGTGGCGATGACCAGCCGCTGCCCTTCCGAGGCCGCCAGATGCAGCCATTTTCCGTACGGGTGCAGGGCCGGCCAGAAATGATACATCATATAAAGGCTGATGCCCAGCACGATAGCGGCGGGCAGCATCCATTTTCTGATGAGGGACGCAAGATTATTCATCACGGGGAACCAGCGGGCCGAAAAGCTTATCGATGAGAGGGTCCGTGAAGCGCATGCAGATGCCGGTCAGGAAGGCCAGGATGAGCGTGCCTTCGCGGATGACCACGGTGCTTCCATTTCCGGTAAGAAGGCCGAAGGAGAACCAGGCAAACACAGCCGTCATTACCACCAGGGCCACATCTACGATGATTTTCATGGTGCCGAAGGGCTTGTGGAGGACATCGGCCAGCACAGCCACAATCTTGTCACCGGCCAGGATCCAGCCGTTGCCTACCACTTCCAGCTTGATGCCGATGGCGGTGAGAACCACGGCGGCCAGGCTCAGGAGAACCTGCACGGCGTAGTTGGAGGCCGGGTTGGAGAGGGCGTCAAAGAGCCAGATGGCGGCGTCGCACATGTATCCGAAGACAAAGGCGGCCGGAATCTGCATGAGGAAGCGGAGCTGGAAACGTTTGCCCAGGATCAGGGCCTGGGAGGCTATGAACACCAGGTGCATCATCCAGGTGAAAGTGCCCACGCTGATGCCGGTCCACCGCAGGTTGAGGATGGTGGGAGGGCAGGAGGGCGGAGCGATGCCCAGGTTGGATTTGATGGAAATTCCCACGCCCAGGGCCACGATGATCAGGCCCAGGGTGGAGATTCCGTAACGGATAGCTATATTCTTAAGTTTCATGGAAAAACTTCAGGTTTGGGGATGCAAATATCCGCATTATTGTGTAATTTTGCAAACCGTATTCTTACTACTTCTTAATTAAGTCCTATGAAAAAAGCATTGATTATTATGATGTCTGCCCTTTCCTTTGCGGCCTGTGCCCCCAAGAGCGGCGCTCCCGCATTGGACCTCACAGACCTGGACACTACCGTTAGCCCCAAGGCTAATTTTTATCAGTATGCCACCGGCGGCTGGCAGGTGAAGAACCCGCTCCGTCCGGAATTTTCCCGTTACGGCAGCTTTGACGCCATCGCAGAGCGCACCCAGGAAAACCTGAACGCCCTGTTCGAGAGCATGACCACCCTGGATGCCAAGCCCGGCACTGTGGAGCAGAAGATTTCCGACCTATACAAGATGGCCCTGGATTCCACCACCCGCAACGAGCTGGGGGCCCAGCCCATCCAGAAATACTTGGACGAAATTGAGGCCATCGAAACCCGTGAAGACCTTGTGAAGCTTCTGGGCCAGATGCAGCTCTACTCCGAAGGCGGTTTTTTTGGTGCCGGCGTGGATGCAGACCTCACCAACTCCGATATGCAGGTCCTGTACCTGGGCCAGGGCGGCCTGGGCATGGGAGACCGTGACTACTACCTCCTGGAGAAGAATATCGAACTCAAGGAAGGTTACCGTGCCTACCTCACCAAGGTCCTGGAACTGGCCGGCGTGAACAATCCCATGACGGTGGCCGATATGGACCTGGACATTGAAACGGCCATGGCCCAGATCTTCTGGACCCGTGAGCAGAACCGCGACATGCAGGCCATCTACAACCCCATGTCCACCGAACAGATTGACAAAAAGTGGCCTGCCCTGGGCTTCGGCACCATGTGCAAGGAAGCCGGCATCGCTCCCCAGGAAAAGGTGATCGTGCAGCAGCCCTCTTACTTTGACGGCCTTAACAAGCTATTCGAAAGCACCCCTGTGGAGCAGCTGAAGGCCTATCTCCTGGCCCGCTTTGTGGACAACAATGCCGGTGCCCTGAGCGACGACTTCTACGCCGCCTCCTGGGAGTTCTTCTCCCACCAGATGGCCGGCGCCCAGGAACAGAAACCCCGCTGGAAGCGTGCCATGAGCGTTCCCAACAGCCTGCTGGGAGAAGCCGTGGGCAAGATGTACGTAGACCGCTACTTCCCCGAGAGCTCCAAGCAGAAGATGGTAGCCCTGGTGGAGAACCTCCGTACCGCCCTGGGTCAGCACATCGACCAGCTGGAATGGATGAGCGACGAGACCAAAGTCAAGGCCCAGGAAAAGCTGGCCGCCTTTACCGTAAAGATTGGCTATCCGGACAAGTGGAAGGACTACAGTACCCTGGATATCACCCCCGACAAGACCTACTACGAGAACCTCCGCAGCGCCAGCGCCTGGTATGTGCAGGATAACCTCTCCAAGCTGGGCAAGCCCACGGACAAGACCGAATGGGGCATGACTCCCCAGACGGTGAACGCCTACTACAATCCCACCACCAACGAGATTTGCTTCCCGGCTGCCATTCTCCAGAAGCCCTTCTTCGATCCCAACGCCGACGAACCCGTGAACTACGGTGGTATCGGTGTGGTGATTGGCCACGAAATGTCCCACGGCTTTGACGACCAGGGTTCCATGTTCGACGCCAACGGCAACATGGTGAACTGGTGGACGGCCGAGGATAAGGCCAAGTTCGACGCCCTGGGAGACAAGCTGGTAGCCCAGTTTGACGCTGTGGAAGTGCTGCCCGGCGTACACGCCAACGGCCGTTACACCCTGGGTGAGAACATCGGCGACCACGGCGGCCTTTCCATCGCCTTCTCCGCTATGGAGAATGCCACCGCCGGCCAGAAGGATCCCATGATTGACGGCTTCAACCGTGCCCAGCGCTTCTACCTGAGCTATGGCGCCATCTGGGCCCAGAACATCACCGACCAGGAGAAGGCCCGCCTCACCAACCTCGATCCTCACTCCCTGGCCGTGAACCGCGTGAATGTGTCTGTGAAGAACTTCCAGACCTTCTTCGATGCCTGGGACATCCACGAGGGTGATCCTATGTTCCGTCCCGAGGAAGAACGCGTACACATTTGGTAGCGGATCGCTTCATATCCCGAAAACTGAATTTCCAAGGAAACGTGGCGGCGATAGCCATCGCCGTCAGTTTCTTTGTCATCATCGTGGCAGTGGCCGTCAGCTCTGGTTTCCGGCATGAGATCCGGGAGGGCGTGGCGGCCATGGCCGGCGATGTGACCATTTCCCCGTTCCCTTCGGGGACCGATGACCCCGAGTCCCTGCCCGTGCATCTTCCCGAGGAAGAGGCCATCCGGGCCCTTCCCGGGGTTGTGGACATCCAGCCCGTGGCCGTGCGGGCCGGCATCGTGAAAAACGGTGATATCGTGCACGGCGTCATCGTGAAGGGACTTCCCGGGCAGGCCGGGGAGGATCTTTCGGTGTCCATCCCGCAGCGCCTGAGTGAAATCCTGGGCTTAGGAGTAGGGGACGACCTTACCACCTACTTTGTGGGAGAGAAGCTCCGCGTACGCAAGTTCCATATCACGGAAGTCCACCGGGACCTGCTGGAGCTGGACGACAACCTGCTGGTGTACGCCCGTCTGGAGGACCTGCAGCGCCTCAATGGCTGGACCGGCGAGGAAGCCTCCTCCCTGGAAGTGAGCCTCCGGGAAGGGGCCGATGCCAACCGGCTGGCCCTCAACATCGGCTCTCTGCTGGAAGACTATTATGTGACGTCTTCCCGGCAGTCCTATCCGCAGGTCTTTGACTGGCTCAACCTGCTGGATTACAATGTGATCATTATCTTGATCCTGATGACGGTGGTGGCCGGTTTCAATATGGTGAGCGGCCTTCTGATCATGCTGCTGAGAAACATCTCCACCGTGGGCACCCTCAAGACGCTGGGCATGGATAACCGGGCCATCGGCCGGCTCTTCGTGCGCATCGGCGCCAAGGCGGTGCTCAAGGGCATGCTCATCGGCAATGCCGCCGCCCTCCTTTTCTGCCTTATCCAGGGCACCACGCACCTGATTCCCCTGGACCCGGCCAACTACTTTGTGTCCTGGGTCCCGGTGAGGGTTAATCTTTTATGGATCCTGGGGGCCGATGCCGTCGCTTTCATCGGCATCCTTCTCCTTCTGTGGCTCCCTTCGCGTGTGGTGGCCCGCATAGACCCCGCCCAGACGGTGAAAGCCGACTGATCTAGCGGGGATACAGCTTGCTATAATAAGAATAGGTATTGAGGACATTGTCCACGTAGGCCCGTGTGTGATGTCCTTCGGGTAGCAGCGTTTTCAGATTGTCCCAGCGGGAGGCGTCCAGTCCCTGGGCCTGGGCCTCTTCGATGAGCTGTCCCACTTTTCCTTCTCCCATGTTGTAGGCGGCCAGGGCAAACTTGGTGGCTTCCACAGGGTCTGCGGCCGTGTCCGAGAACATCTTCTCCAGCTTTTGGAGATAGCGGGAGCCCACAGCAATATTGGCCGAAGGGTTGAGCAGCATCTCTTCCGTATAGCGTTTGCTGCGGATCTGCATCAGACCCAGGGCGCCCTTGGAGGAGTTGGCGTCGTTGTGGAATCGGGATTCATGGTACACCACGGCGGCCAGCAGACGCCAGTCCCAGCCTATGCTGTCGGCGCTGGCGCGGAGGATGTTGTCGTACTGGCTGATGGAGGTGAGACTCACCGTTTTCCCGGAAAAATACCGCTTCTGCATGCGGTTAAAGCGGGCCGATGCGGTGAGTTCCGTGATCCACTGGTTGATGTGGCGGAGGGCCTCCACTTCGTCTTCCCGGACCGCCCAGACGCTGCCGTCGGCAAAGGCGCGGGAGGTGACCAGGCCGTCCAGCAGGCTGTCCGGCGGGTCGTTGGCTACCACCAGGTCCAGGCTGCCTGCCCGGAGTGAATCCAATACGCTGAGGTCCCGGCAGAGGATGATGCTGATGTCCAGGCCCTTGTCGTCGGCGTATTTGTTGACCAGGGAACGGTGGAAGGCGTCATCCTGGGTAGGGACGGCGCAGCGGATGGTTTCCTCGGGCGGAGGTGCGTTTACCGTTTTGGTACTTCTGATGGGGAGGAGCAGAAGGACCAGCGTCAGCGCAGCTGTGTATGCCAGGGTTCTGCAATTCATATCATTAGAAGTTAAAGCCACCGATGTTGGAGCCGGATCTTCCACCGCCGCCTCCGGAGCCGCCGCCACCGCCCAGCGATGAACTGGCACGGGACGAAAGGGTCTTGGCGGCACCCAGACGAGGGTAGAAGGGCCAACTGACGCCCACTTTGATCATGGCGGGAGCCTGGATGTAATGGTGGGCTGTGAAGTAGTCGCGGTCCTGCATGGGCCATCCCCTTCCTGCGTTCTCCATCTTGACAAAGATGCAGCACTTCTTCCACTGCATGTTCACGAATACGTCAAACACGGGCGTGTTGCCGTACTGTTCTTCGTTCTGCTGGTGGAAGACTCCGGCGACGGGGTTATAGGCAGGGGCGTACCACAGGGTGTTATAGCGTACATTGGCTCCAATCTGCATCTGCAGGACCTTGGGGTCTACGATGTTGAACTGCACAAACCAGCGCAGGTTGAGGGCCAGAAGGGGCAGGGGCAGTACCTCTTTGTTGGAAGAGAACTGCAACAGGGCCGAATTTTCCAGATGGACCGGTCCAAATACGAAATCCTTGGTAAGGCCGGCCGAGAGCACGCTCATGGGCTCCGTGTTCTGCCTTACGATGGCCAGGGTATCGTAGTAGATATTGTTGTTGAGCAGGGCATATCCCACATGGGCGTGAAGCCGCCAGCGGGGGATGTCCAGCCTGCCCTGAATCCGCGTAGTGGATGTTTTGGAGAAGTCGTTCTCCCACTTGAAGTGGTTGGAGTAGAAGTGCTGCTCGTAGAACTCCGGCTCCTGCAGGCGGGTCTCGAAGTGGGCGCTCAGGGAGATGGGACTGCTAGGGTCCCGTCTGAAAGGATAGAAGCTGACCTTGGCGTTGGCCCGCACAAAGAAGTCTCCGGCTTCGGCCCCGGCAAAGTTGATGAGGCCGGTGGCGTCCCACTGGAGGTATCGGCCCAGAAGGCCTTCGGCTCCTACGTAGGTGTAGAAGCTGTTCCACTTGTGGTTGCTGCTCTTGTAGAGGACGTCGTCGGGCGTCTGGAGGTAGAAGGTCTGGAACCGGTTGCCCACGCCGCCTTCGATCTTGGACACCAGCGCATCCTCCTTCCAGGGCTGCAGGCGCAGGAAGATGCGGTTGTCCAGCCGCATGGTGCGGAGGGAGTCGGCGCTCTTGTTGGGGTTGATGAAGAACTGGTCCCGGTAGAACTGGCTCAGGTACGTGTCCGTATTGTCTGCGTACTTCTTGGAATACGTGCTGTACTCCGAGGACGTGCCAATGTAGCCCGTGGTGATGTTGGTGTTTACGGTATCGGCCTGTACCCAGGTGGTGTCTCCGCGGTGGCGCAGTTTTTCGATGAAGTCAAAGGGAATGCGGTAGCTCTGGTCGTAGAAGACGGTCATCTTCTTGAAGCGGTTGCTGGCAGCGGCCAGCTGGACGTCGATTTCCCGCACGTCCACCACCGTGTCCCGGATCCAGGAATTGTCCTTTGCACCGCCGCTTTCCGTGCGGCTTCCGTGGTTGTAGATGAAACCGCCGTGGGCCAGGTATTTCTTGCCCAGGTAGTTGCCGCTCACAAAGTAGTTGCGGTTGTCCGTGTGCTCGTTCTTGAGGATACCGGCACCGCCGTAGCGTTTCATCTCGGCCGTTACGTTGAGGGAGGGCAGGATGTTCTGGGTGGTGAGGACGCGGAAGGCGTCTGCCGCTACGGACTCGTTGGAGAGGAGGTTGCCGTAGTACTCCAGTTCCGTGTAGGGGGTCTTGGTATTGAACTGGGTCAGGTTGTCAGCCGTGTAGGTCCAGGTTTCGAGGGCGCGGAAGAAGGAGGTGGAGGTCTCCTTGTCCCTGAGGAACCAGTTATAGGTTTGGACGGCCGATCCGGGCATGCCCAGCCAGGAGGCTCCTACGTCTTCGTGCATGAAGGGATAGTCGTAGAAGTGGTAGTTGTACGTGGTATCCCACTCGAAGATGGCTATGTTGTTGTAGTAGCGGTCGTGTTTCCAGGTAACCAGGCGCTTGAACTGCAGGGAGTCCGGCAGGTAGGAGGTTTCCAGGATGCGGGGGGTGTTCTGGATGGTGCTGTCCTTGATGCGCTGGAGGCTGTCCTTGCGGCGCATGATGGAATCCTGGCGGCGGCGCAGGGCCGGAATCTTTACGTTCTCGTTGGTCCAGCGCTTCCTTTCGGCCTTGGTCATGGCGGCCCATTTCTTATCCCAGGCGGCCTTGGCGGCGGCGGTGGAATCGGCCAGGTACAGGGAGTCGATGCGGGGCCAGTCCAGGCTGTCTCCGGCGGCCTTCAGGGAATCCACCACCCAGCGGTGGGTGTAGCTGTCTTTGGTGGCCACGTACCACTTGTACAGGAAGGGGTTGGTGTACTGCAGGCTGTCCGGTACGCGCATGGTGTCCCGGGCAAAGACCTTGGGAAGGGTGTCCTGAACGTCTCCAAAGAGGTCGAACTCCTCTTCTTCTACCAGCACCGTGTCAATCTTGGGTTTCTTGACCACGGTGTCCGGTATCACCACCGTATCCCGCACGGCTTTGGGGAAATAGGAGTGGAGACGGGATGCCCTGGAGGCTTCAACCCCCACAGTCTGTGCCGCCAGGCAGCCCGCTATGGCCAGCGGGACCAATATGTCACTCCATATCTTTGCCATATCCCCGCAAAGTTACGAATAATATTCTTATATTTGTAAAGTTAAAACAATTACAACTTTTATGGCAGATTTCAAATACGCGCCCATGTTCCAACTCGGCGCCGATACTACAGAGTATTACAAGATTCCCGGCTCCGAGAAACTGGTTTCGGAAGGGGAATTCGAAGGACACAAGATGCTGAAAGTGAGCCCAGAGGCCCTTACGCTGGTGGCTCAGCAGTCCTTCCATGACTGTCAGTTCATGCTGCGCCGCGCCCACAATGAGCAGGTGGCTCAGATTCTCAGCGACCCGGAGGCTTCTGATAACGACAAGTATGTAGCCCTGCAGTTTCTGCGCAACGCAGAAACGGCCGTCAAGGGCGTGCTTCCTTTCTGCCAGGATACCGGCACCGCCATCATCCATGGAGAAAAGGGCCAGCATGTCTGGACGGACTTCGAGGACGAAGAGGCCCTGAGCCGTGGCGTTTTCAACACCTACACCCAGGAGAATCTCCGTTACAGCCAGAACGCTCCTCTGGACATGTACAATGAGGTGAACACCAAGTGCAACCTCCCGGCCCAGATAGACATTGAGGCCACCCAGGGAGATGAATACCGCTTCATCATGGTGGCAAAAGGCGGCGGCAGCGCCAACAAGACGTATTTCTATCCCATGACCAAGGCCACCATCCAGAACGAAGGAACCCTTATCCCGTTCCTGGTGGAGAAGATGCGTTCCCTGGGTACGGCTGCCTGCCCGCCCTACCACATCGCCTTTGTCATCGGCGGCACATCGGCCGAAAAGAACCTCCTCACCGTGAAGCTGGCCAGCATCAAGTTCTATGACAATCTGCCCACCACCGGTGACGAGACCGGCCGTGCCTTCCGCGATATCGACCTGGAGGAAAAGCTCCTCAAGGAAGCCCAGAAGATTGGCCTGGGTGCTCAGTTCGGTGGCAAATACCTGGCCCACGACATCCGTGTCATCCGTCTGCCTCGCCACGGCGCCAGCTGCCCCATCGGCATGGGCGTCAGCTGCAGCGCAGACCGTAATATCAAGAGTAAGATCAATGCAGACGGTGTCTGGATTGAGAAGATGGACAGCAATCCCTCCGAGCTCATCCCGGAGGCACTCCGCCGTCCCGGTGAAGGTCCCAAGGGCATAGAGATAGACCTGGACAAGGGTATCGACGCCGTACGCGCAGAGCTCACCAAATATGCCGTTGGCACCCGCGTCAACCTCAAGGGTACCATCATCGTGGCCCGTGACATTGCCCACGCCAAGCTCAAGGCCCGCCTGGATGCCGGTGAGGACATGCCCGCCTACTTCAAGGACCATCCCATCCTGTACGCCGGTCCGGCCAAGACGCCCGCCGGCTATCCCTGCGGCTCCATGGGCCCCACCACGGCCAACCGCATGGACCCGTACGTGGATGAGTTCCAGGATCACGGCGCTTCCCTGGTCATGATTGCCAAGGGCAACCGCTCCCAGATGGTAACGGACGCCTGCCACAAGCACGGCGGCTTCTACCTGGGCACCATTGGCGGCGTAGCTGCCGTTCTGTCCCAGAGCAGCATCCGCAGCATCGAGTGCGTAGAGTATCCCGAGCTGGGTATGGAAGCCATCTGGAAGATTCAGGTAGAAGACTTCCCGGCCTTCATCCTGGTAGACGACAAGGGCAATGATTTCTTTAAAACTATAGGCCTTTAATTGCACACACACTAATACAAAACTAATATGAAGTACGTTTGCAACATTTGTGGGTACGTATATGACCCGGCCGTGGGGGATCCCGATGGCGGTATCGCTCCCGGAACTCCTTTCGCTGACATCCCGGCAGATTGGGTTTGTCCCGTTTGCGGAGTAGGCAAGGACGATTTCTCCCCGGCAGAATAAGCCCTTGGAATGATGTAGCCCCCGGTTTTTCGGAACCGGGGGTTTTTTTATGCAAAAAATTTTGAAAATTTTAGTACCTTGTGTTGCAAAGTACCAAAAATTATTTATATCTTTGCAACGGAAAATAATTTTAAATCTATAAAACTCATGAAAAAAGTTGTGAATGCTTGCCTCGGAGGGCGGAACTTCACCCTCGAAGAAGATGCTTACGAGCGTCTGGGACGTTATCTGGATCACTTCCGTGCCCGCCTCACGGTCCCGGAGAGCCAGAAGGCCGAAGTGATGGAGGAGATTGAGGGCCGCATCGCAGAACTCTTCTCCCAGGAAGTAGGGGGGAGCGGCCGCGTGGTCACCCTGGAGATGGTGGAGAAGGTGGCCGCCACGCTGGGCATGCCGGACGGAGGGCGTGATGAGAATGCAACCTACACCTACGCTCCGTCATCGGCCAACAGAAAACTCTACCGCGATCCGGACGAGAAGAAGGTAGCCGGTGTCTGCTCCTGCCTGGCCCTCTATCTGGACGTGGACGTCACCCTCATCCGTGTCCTCATGCTGGTGGCTTTCCTCTGCGGCAGCGCCGGGTTCTGGATCTATGTCATCTTCTGGATTGCCGTTCCGCTGGCCGATACGCCCGCCAAGAAGTGCGAACTTCGCGGTCTGGCTCCTACGGCCGAGAATATGTCCCGTTTTACCACTTATAGACAATAATTATGGAGAACAGTAATGACAACGTACGCGCTCAAATGCGCAAAGGCGTGCTGGAATACTGTATCCTCTGTATTCTGAGCCGCAAGGAAGCCTACGCTTCCAGTATCCTGGAAGAACTCAAGACCGCCAATATGCTGGTGGTGGAAGGCACGCTGTACCCGCTTCTGATCCGTCAGAAGAACCAGGGCCTGCTGTCGTACCGCTGGGAGGAAAGCCCCCAGGGCCCGCCCCGCAAGTACTACGTGATTACCGACAAGGGACGTGCCCAGCTGGAAGAGATGGACGCCGCCTGGCAGGAGATGGTGCAGAGTATTGAAACCTTAAAACAGTCTTAACCTATGAAAACGACAGAACAGATCAGTGTGGGCGGATACGCCTTCATTCTGGAACAGGATGCCTCCCAGGCCCTGGAAAAATATATTGCCGAGCTGGAAGCGCACTACCTGAAGCAGGAAGGCGGCAAGGAGATCATGGAAGGGATAGAGGAGCGCGTGGCCGAGCTTCTGCTGGATAAATGCGGCAATGGCCGCGTGGGTACGCTGGCCCATGTGCAGGCCGTCATCGATGTGGTGGGCCGTCCGGAAAGGATTGAGGCCGATGACCCCGAAACAGGCACCGCTACGGGCCAGAAGAACCAGAAGCGCCTCTTCCGCGACGTGGCCAACAAGAGCCTGGGCGGCGTGTGCAGCGGTCTGGCGGCCTACTTCGATATTGAGGTGGCCTGGCTGCGGATTGGTTTTATAGTGCTGACGCTGGTGAACTTCTTTGGCGGATTCCGTACCGGCATGTGGAGCCTTACCGTACCGGCCATCTACTGCGTACTCTGGCTGGCCATGCCTGCCGCCCGTACGGCGCAGGACCGCTGGGCCATGAGCGGAGAGAGCGGCACGGCCGATGAGATCCGCCGCAACGTGCAGGCCGGCATCCGCGAGATGGGAGACACGGCCCGCGAGGTGGCCAAGTCGGACTTCTTCAAGCAGTTCGGCCGTATCTTCCTGATTATCATCGGTGCAGTCCTCCTGATTACCGGCGCTTCAGGCCTGGCTTCCGTGTCAGTCCTGAGTCTCAAGGGAGAAGCTCTGTTTGGTGCTCCCTATATGCGGTTCATGGATGAGTTGGCAGAGAACGCCCCTGTCTTCTTTGACCTCATGGACACCACCTGGGTTATGGTACTGGTGGCCCTGGCCGTGATACTTCCCTTTGTTGGAATCCTCTACGGGGGCATTCAGATGATCTTTGGCTTCAAATCCCCTTCCTGGAAGCCCGGGCTGGTGATTTTTGTGCTGTGGCTCATCATCCTGGTGGTCCTGGGTGTCCTGGGATTTGCCGGAATCATCTCTACCGAAGGTTTTTAGTTTAGTTATAAGTTATTTTTCCAGACGGCCTTTCACCAGTTTCCACTTGCCGGCGGCAAAGTCGGTGGCGGAATACACCAGGTGGAGGGCCGTTTCTTCCGGAAAGTGAAGCCCGGCGGTGCCGGAGGCAATCCGGAGAAGCTCTACCTGGTTCGGAGAGGAGGGCCCCAGCAGGCAAGTGCCTGAATCAGGGTCCCCGCAGGGCTCAAAGGTCATTTTGAGGGCCGGCTGCGTAAGCGGCTGGTCTTCGTCGTCTACCAGAATGGCACTGTTGAAGGTTTCGAAATTGATGGCCTTGGTGTACTTGACCACCACCATTTTCTTGGCCCAGGGGCCTTCTCCGTTGTGGAAGGGGCTGTCAAACTGGTCCAGGTATTCGTCCAGGCCGGCGAAGATGTAGAACATGCCCTGGTGGGGAAGTTTTCCTTCCGGGTCCAGCGGGGCCAGGTCTTCGCAGTCGATCTGGCACACGAAGGTGAGGGGATAGTCGTAGGTGCCGTCTTCGTCCGTCACTTCTACCGTGGGATACTCCATATCGGCCGGCAAATCCGGATCTCCCCACCATTTGGAGGAGCAGAAGAGTTCGGCCTCGCTTTCCTGAACTTTGATGGAGATGGCCATGGCTTATTCGTCTTCTCCGGTTTGTTTGTACTGGTCCGTTATCTTGATGCCGTCGTTGTAGTAAGTAAATTCCACCACGGTAACGGGAGAGGTGATTTCTCCGTCTTCGGTGGCGCCGGCAACCAGGGTATACGCCGTTCCATTGACGAGGTGGTCTGCCTTCAGGTTATAGGACTCGCCTCCTTGGGAATACATTTCTCCCATAAACCCGTATTCATCCAGCATGTCCAGCAGATGGTAGAAGTATCCATAGGACCAAAAATAGTTGTCGTAGATACGTGCAGCGAGGTCGTAGTCCCAGTAGTAGACCCGGTTGGGATCCGAGGGGACAATTTCAAGGATACCGTTTTCCATCTTGACGGCAAAGTCCATGTCCTCCCTGTCAACGGGAAGGGTATGGAGGGTGGCGGACTGAATGTTGTCCATCACCTCAAAGGTTTTGGGATTCATCTGATAGACGATGAGCCTGTATTCGGTGTCGGGCCGCAGGGACGTGGCACGAATGGTGCGGGAACCCCGCATGCAGTACATATCCATGAAGGTGGTAATCCGCTCCGAATCTTTCTTGATGATTTCGTAGGACTGGAGGTAGTCTTCCGCGTAGAAGCGGGCCAGTTCCATATCCGTCATCTTATACTCTTCGGTAACACTGGGAACCAGGCCATACGCATACCAGGCATTCGGGTCGGCAGGATCCATGCTGAAGATGATCTTGCTTCCCTTCACCTCTTCCACCTTCATATGGAGCGGTACGGTGGTGGTGACATCGATTTCCAGAGGGGTGCAGCCGGCAAGCAGCAGCATGCAGACCGCTAAAATGCTGGCGTTTCTCATGGCAGATCTTTATAAACGGTGAGGATGAAACGGATGCAGCCCATGGCGTGTTTTCCGTAGTCTCCAAAGTCGTAGCGGACGTTGAGGCCCTTGAAGTACTGTTCGGCCTTCTGGGCGTTGATGAACGGTACGGTCTGGTCCTGTCGGCTGTGGAACATATAGACGGGGCTGAAGGGCAGGAAATTGAGCGTGGAGTTGTTGAGCAGGGCCGAATACAGGCGGGCGGTGGTGCCGCTATGCTTGTCCCGGCCTTCATCGGTCATGATGTCGTGGAGGTCGTTGGTCTGGATGAACGTGTTGATCTCCTTGACCGTGTATTTCTTGGAGTTGATCCACTCGTTGTAGTGCTCCAGTAAGTTGGGCTTGAAGAAATCGGCCATGTCCAGTCCCAGCTGTTCTCCCTCGTTCACGCCCTGGACAATCATGGGAATGGCGCAGGGAATGCCGGTGATGCCCGTTTCCATGGATACGTCAAAGGTGGCCGCCAGTTCGTAGGGACCGCCTCCGCAGTATGTCATCTTGATGGGGAAAACGTTGGGGAACTCATCCTGGATCATATCCATCACGGCCAAGGTGGTGGAGCCGCCCTGTGAGTAGCCGAAGAGGATGACCTCCTCGCTCTCGGGCTCGCGGCCGATGTGCTTGAGGTAGGGTCTGACCGCCAGGCCCATGTCCACCACGCTGCGGGCGGTGCTTTCCGTGTGCATATACGGATGGACCCGGTCTTTGGTAATGCCAAAGCCAATGTAGTCCGCTATGGCCACGGCGTATCCCTTGGTGGCCAACAGGGCCTCCAGCGGGAAAGTTTCCGAGGGACATTCAAAGTTGGCGCCGATGGTGTAGTGGCTTACCAGGATGAGGTTCTTGACGGGACCCTTGGCGGGAAGGATCAGTTTGCCGGAGAGCTTGAGCGGGGAGCCGTCCGTGTCGTGGCCGTTGTAAACGCCGGCAATGTGGACCAGGCTGTTGCTGTTGACAACGCCCAGCAGGTCCCTTACCAGCTCCATCGCTCCGGTACTGGCCACCTTGGTCTGGGGTTCCAGCTCGGAGTCTTCCATCAGGGCGACCTCCGGGTTCAGGGAACCGTCTTTCAGGAAGAAATCGTCGGTCTGGACGGACAGGACCTGGAAGGTTTCAAAATCTACATACTCTACCTCGGGGTGGTGGCAGGCTGCCAGAGCCAGGCAAAGCAGCAGGCTGTATCTAAGTTTCTTCATGGTCTACCAGGAATAATTAACGCTAACCGATATCAGGCGGGAGCCCAGCATATATACCTTGTCGGCATTCAGCAGAGAAGACATGCCTCCCAGTTCCAAGGTGCCGGTCCAGGGGCCCTTGCCCACCTGGACACCCAGCAGGGTTACGTTTACGACGGGGGCTAGTTCGGCGTTTTTGGCGTTGTCAAAGGCTACCATGAGCCCGGCGGCGAAACCGCCGTAGAGCTGGACATAACGGGTGTTAAGGCAGGTAAGCCTGAGCGTGGGGAGGATGCTAAGGTCGTAGTTGCGGGAAGAGGTGGTCTCTTTCCAGAAAATGCCTTCGAAATCGGTCTGGATGCCCAGGCTTACAACCTGGTTCAGCCGATACTGGTATTCCGCGAAAATGTGGCCGGTGTAGTCCAAATTCTGCCTGCGCACACCCGCCTGGGTGGGGGAGGCCCCTTCGTGGAAGGCCAGGGTCTCAAAGAGCGGATCTCCCCACCCCAGGCGCACCAGATGGCGCTTGAAGGGAGGGTTTTTAGCTTCTGCCTGGCACAGCAGCACTGTGCCAAGCAGAAGAGTATAAAGGAGTTTTCTTATCATTATTTGATAAATTCGTGGGAGGCGGTCATGGCCTTGGGATCCAGGGCTTCGTCCAGCTTCCCCTTGGTCATGAGGCCGTGCTCCAGCACCAGGTCGTATACGCTGCGGCCGGTCTCGAGGGCTTCCTTGGCTACCTTGGTGGAGGCCTTGTAGCCAATGTACGGGTTGAGGGCGGTCACGATGCCGATGGAATTCTTGACCATCTTCTGGCAGTGCTCTGCATTGACGGTGATGCCGTCCACGCAGAGGGTGCGGAGGGTGTTCATCACATTGATGAGCCAGGTCTGGCTTTCCAGGATGCACTCTACAATCACGGGCTCCATCACGTTGAGCTGGAGCTGGCCGGCCTCGGCTGCGAAGCAGACGGCGGTGTCGTTACCGATGACCTTGAAGCAAACCTGGTTGGTAACCTCGGGGATGACGGGGTTCACCTTGCCGGGCATGATGGAAGAACCGGGGGCCATAGCCGGGAGGTTGATCTCATGCAGGCCGCAGCGGGGACCGGAAGCCATGAGGCGGAGGTCGTTACAGGTCTTGGAGAGCTTGACGGCCAGGCGCTTGAGGGCGGCGGAGTAGCTCACATAGGCGCCGGTATCGGGCGTGGCTTCCACCAGGTCGGGGGCCTTTTCAAAGGTGTCTCCGGTGAACTCGCTCATCTTCTTGGTGCAGAGTTCGGCAAAGCCGGGAACGGCGTTGAGGCCGGTGCCGATGGCGGTACCGCCCATATTGATTTCCTTCAGGAGAACGGCGTTGCGGTTGAGGTTGGCCAGCTCTTCTTCCAGGTTGTTGGCAAAGGCGTTGAATTCCTGACCGGAGGTCATGGGAACGGCATCCTGCAGTTGGGTTCGGCCCATCTTGATGATGTCCTTGAACTCCTCACCCTTGGCACGGAAGGAGGCGATGAGGTCCTGCAGGGCTTTCTCCACGTGCTTGTTCATGCGCACAAAGGTGTAGCGGAAGGCCGAAGGATAGGCGTCGTTGGTGGACTGGGCGCAGTTGACGTGGTCGTTGGGGGAGCAGAACTGGTACTCGCCCTTCTTGTGGCCCATCAGCTCCAGGGCGCGGTTGGCAATGACTTCGTTGGCATTCATGTTCACGGAGGTGCCGGCGCCGCCCTGCATCATGTCCACGGGGAACTGGTCCCACAGTTTGCCGGCCACAATTTCCTTGCAGGCGGCGATGATGGCGTCTCCAATCTTCTTGTCCAGTACGCCCAGCTCCGAGTTGGCTGCGGCGGCGGCCATCTTCACGTAGGCCATGGCAATGATGTATTCCGGATAGTCACACATCCGGGTGTTGGAAATTTTGTAGTTGTTGATGGCACGCTGGGTCTGTACTCCGTAGTAAGCATCAATCGGAACCTGAAGTTCTCCAATGAGGTCGCTTTCGACTCTGAATTTGGTTTCTGACATAGTTTTAGTGGTGTAATTAATGTGTTTTTATTTTAAGTCTATTCATATTTCCAGATTTACAAAGGTACGGATTATTTTCCACAAAAAATCTATTGAATCTGATAAAAAAAGTGTATCTTCGTTCCCCGAAAAGATAAACCACAAAATGAAACTTCGCACCTCCCTTATCCTTGCCTGCGCTGCCCTTCTGCTGGCCGTGTCCTGTAAAAACACTCCTTCCAAAAAAACCGTTCTTACCCAGGAAGAAACGGATGCCATTGAGGCTCAGCTGAGTCAGATGACGCTCCGTGAAAAAGTGGGTCAGCTGTTCACCGTCCGTCCGGAAGCCATGTGTCCGGAACTGGAGGCCTCTGGCCAGGGTATGTACACTTATAAATTACAGACCGTAACGGAAGGCATGGTAGAGCGCAGCCAGGTTTATCCCGTGGGAGGTTACACCCTTTTCGCCCATAACATTGACAATCCCGAGCAGCTCAAATCCTTTACCGCCGCCCTGCACGCCCTTCCCGGAGAACCCCTCCTGAGCGTGGACGAGGAAGGCGGCCGTGTGGCCCGCATTGCCAATAACGATCATTTTGACGTTCCCCGTTATGCTTCCATGGCCGCCGTAGGCGCTACTGGAGATCCGGCCAACGCCCACGAGAGCGGCAAAGCCATCGGCACTTACCTCAAGGAATATGGCTTTGACATTGACTTTGCCCCGGATGCAGACGTCAACACCAATCCGGAGAATGTGGTTATCGGAGACCGCGCCTTCTCCAACGACCCCAAGGTAGCCGCCCCCATGGTGGTTTCTTATATGGAGGGTCTGGAAGAGGCCGGCGTAGTAGGTTGCCTCAAGCACTTCCCGGGCCACGGTGACACCCGCGGAGACACCCATACCGGCTATGTCCAATCGGATAAGAACTGGAAGCAGATGTCGGCCTGCGAGATGGTCACCTTCAAGGCCGGTATCAAGGCCGGTGCCCGCATGATCATGACCGCCCATATTGCCGCTCCCGAGGTAACCGGTTCGGAACTCCCGTCCACCCTTTCTCCCATCATCCTCCAGGATAAGCTTCGCAAGGAGCTGGGCTATACCGGCATCATCATCACAGATGCCCTGGGCATGGGCGCCATCAGCCAGCACTACACCAGCGCCGAGGCCGCCGTCAAATGCATCGAGGCCGGAGCAGACATCCTGTTAATGCCCCAGAGCCTGCCGGAAGCCTTTGAGGCCGTGGTAGCTGCCGTAGAAGACGGCACCATCCCGCAGGCCAGAATCGACGAAAGTGTCCGTCGTATCCTGACCCTCAAGTATTCCCTGAAGAAATAGGATTATAGCTTTTCAATGTCTCGCGCTACCGCCTCCAGTGCCCATTTGGGCGTGGAGGTGGCGCCGCATACACCTACCCGGTCCCCATCCTGGAACCAGGACGGATCAATTTCACTGAGGCGGCCGATCACGTAGGTACGGGGGTTGACGTTGCGGCAGAGGGCGCTGAGGATCTTTCCGTTGGAGGATTCTTTTCCGGTCACGAAAACGATGATGTCGTGGCTTTGGGCAAACTGGATCAGTTTCTCGTGGCGGGACGATACCTGTCCGCAGATGGTGTTATGGATGGTGAGTTTGGCCGCGCGGGCCTGCAGCATGTCGCAGATTACCCTGTATTCCCGGGGACTTTTGGTGGTCTGGGAGAAGATTTCGATGGGCTCGGAGAAATCCAGGGTTTCCAGAGCCATTTCCAGCATCTGGGGATTTTCCACCACCAGGGCGTCTCCGTTTACCTGTCCCACCAGACCCAGAACCTCTGCATGACCCACCTGTCCAAAGATAATGATCTGTCCGTGAACGCCTTTGGCGTGAATGCGGGCATAGGCTTCACGGATGCGCTGCTGCAGCTGCAGCACCACGGGGCAGGAGCAGTCGATCACCGTCAGATGGCGGGCCGATGCTTCCGCATAGGTGGAGGGCGGTTCTCCGTGGGCGCGGATGAGGACGGTGCCTCCTTCGGGGACTTCCTCCAGGCTGCGTACCGTTGCCAGGCCCTGCTCCTGCAGGCGGCCCAGTTCGGCGTCGTTGTGTACGATGGCGCCCAGGGAATACAGGCGCGTTCCCTGCGCCAGGGAATCTTCGGCCTTGGTAATGGCGCGGATCACTCCTCCGCAGAAGCCGGAACCGGGATCGATTTCTACGCTTAACATGACAGGCCGGGGCTTTCCAGGATACCGAACTTGCCTTGCAGCAGGCCCAGCGTCCATACCAGTTCTTCGTGGAGGGTCATATGGGTATTGTCCAGCACATAGGCGTCCGGGGCCTGGCGCAGGGGAGAAGTGGGCCGATGGGAGTCCCGGTAGTCCCGGTCCTTCAGGTTTTCCTGCACTTCTTCCAGGGTGGTCTTTTCTCCCTTTTGCAGAAGCTCTTCATAGCGCCGCTGTGCGCGCACGGCAGGGTCTGCCGTCATGAAGATCTTGAGCTCTGCGTTGGGGAATACGGTGGTGCCGATGTCCCGGCCGTCCATGATCACCCGGCCGCCGGCGGCAAAGGCGTGCAGCTTATTGTCCACCCAGTTGCGCACCTGCGGAATGGCGCTGGCCGGGCTTACATACTGGGAAACTTCCCAGCCGCGGATTTCCTTTTCTATGCAGCGCTCTCCCAGAAACAGCTTGGTGGCGCCTTCCTCCCGGCGGAAGTGAAGGTTCAGCGGCTCCATGACCGGCAGCAGGGCAGCTTCGTCTATTTTGCCATCTGCAATGACGCCGGCCTCCAGGCCCGCCAGCGTGACGCCGCGGTACATGGCTCCGCTGTCCAGGTACAGGAACCCGAACTCGGAGGCCACCATTTTGGCGAAGGTGCTTTTTCCGGTGGAGGAGTTGCCGTCTACAGCAATGATGATGTCTGGAATGTTGTTCATTCTTTCTATGGGGTTAGGTCTACAAAATTAGAATAATTTTGCGATATTTGCACCATAAACCTCAACCGTATGAAGATTCTCATTGTAGACGACGAAAGAGCCATCCGCTATTCCCTCAAGGAAATTCTGGAAATGGAAGGCTATCAGGTAGAAACCGCCGAGAACGGTTTGGAAGGCCTCCAAAAAGCGGAAAAAGAGAAGTATGATGCCATCTTCTGCGACATAAAAATGCCCGAAATGGATGGTACCGAAATGCTGTCCAAAGTGATAGAAGGGGGCATTGAAACGCCCGTAGTCATGGTTTCCGGCCACGCCGACATATCCACCGCCGTAGAATGCATCAAGAAGGGAGCCTTTGATTTCATCGAGAAGCCCCTGGACCTGAACCGCATCCTCATCACCCTCAAGAATGCCACGGACAAGGCCAACCTGGTCAAGGAGACCAAGATCCTCAAGAAAAAGATCTATGGCCGCGAGATGGTGGGCGCCTCCGAGCCCATCTCCCACCTCAAGGACATGATCCAGAAGGTGGCTCCCACGCAGGCCAGCGTGCTCATCACCGGCCCCAACGGTTCCGGTAAGGAACTGGTGGCCCAGAGCATCTATCAGCTCTCGCCCCGCTCCATGATGCCGTTCGTGGAGGTGAACTGCGCCGCCATTCCGTCGGAACTCATCGACAGCGAACTCTTCGGCCATAAGAAGGGTTCCTTTACCTCGGCCATCCGGGATCACAAGGGCAAGTTTGAGCAGGCCGACGGAGGAACCATCTTCCTGGACGAAATTGGAGACATGTCCCTGGCCGCCCAGGCCAAGGTGCTGCGCGTGTTGCAGGAGAGAAAACTCACCCCCGTGGGAGGAGACAAGGAAATCACGGTGGACGTTCGCGTGATTGCCGCCACCAACAAGAACCTGAAGGAAGAGATTGGAAAGGGCAATTTCCGCGAGGACCTCTATCACCGCCTGAGCGTAATTGTACTCAAGGTCCCCGCCCTGGACGACCGCAAAGACGACATTCCCCTCCTCATCAACCACTTCTGCGAAAACATCTGCGCCGAGAGCGGAAAGCCCGTGCGCGAGTTCTCGCCGGAAGCCGTTCAGCTGCTTCAGGAGCGTGCCTGGCCCGGTAACATCCGCGAGCTCCGCAACGTGGTGGAGCGCCTTCTCATCCTGGGCGGCAACCCCGTCAGCGCTTCGGACGTCAAGGATTACGCCTTCTAGGCTCCCATGAAAGCCTGGAAAGTCATACGGAACGTGCTGCTGGCCCTGCTGGGCCTGGTGCTGGTGCTTCTGGTGGCTCTCCAGATCCTGCTGCGTCCTTCCGTGCTCACGGGCATCGTGAACCGCGTGGCGGCCGATTACGTGGAAGGGGACGTCTCTTTCCAGGAGGTCCGGGCCCACGTGATCAAGAGTTTCCCTTTTCTCAACATCGACGCCAAGGAGTTCTCCGTCACCTATCCCCATGAGCGCTATGCCCGCTATGACAGCGTGTATACGCAGGTGGGCCGAAGAAGGAATCTCCTCCGCATGGGCTGCGGAAAAGAAGGGACGGACACCCTGGCCTATGCCCGGGAGCTGAGCCTGTCCCTCAATTACATGGCTCTGGTCCGGGGCGCCTACCACATCCACAAGGTGGAACTGGTGCGCCCCCGCATCTTTGCCCATTACTACGATTCCACGGCCGCCAACTGGGACATCCTCCCCCTGGGCGGAGAAAGCAGTGAAAAGGATACCACCGAGAAACCCCTGCCGCCCGTCCGGATAGACCGGGTGAACCTCCTGGACCGTCCCATGGCGGTCTTTACCAATCCGGTGGATACGCTGCACGCCCTATTCACCATGCGGCGGCTGGCCCTGGACGGCAAAGTAGATTTACAGCAGCTCAACAAGACGGAGGCCCGCTTTTCCATAGATTCCATGCTCATTTCGGGCCAGCTGCCCAAGGATACCCTTTCCGTGCGGCTGGAGCATTTGCGCCTGCAGGCCGGCAAGCGGCATGTAGAGGCCAACATGGAAGCTTCCACCCGCCTGATGACGGGCTGCTTCGGCCGCCTTCGCGTTCCCATCGGCCTGGATCTCAATGCAGACTTTCCCAAACGGGAAGACGAAGCCTTGGAGGTGGTTCTCAATGACCTGAAGCTCCGCCTGTCGGCCCTGGAACTGGAAGGGAAGGGGAGTGTGGTTAAGCGGGAAGGCCTGCTGGAGATGGATGTGGCGGCGGCCATACAGGATTGCCCTCTGGGAGAGGTAATCCGCGAATACCGGGACAACCTGGAGTTCCTCAAAAAGCTGGATACCGATGCCCGGGTGAGTCTGGAAGCATCGGCCAAGGGCACCTATGGTGAGGGCCAGACGCCCGCCATCAACGCCCGGCTGCAGGTTCCGCCCGCCATCATCGATTACGAAGGACTGGGCCGGAAAGGCCGCCTGGCCGTGGATGCCAGCGTCCAAACCGACGACCTCCAGGAGGTGGATGCCGTGGTGGACCGCCTGCTCGTAGACATCGCCGGCGCCCACATTGACGCTACCGGCAAGGCCCGCGACATCCTGGGAAAGGACCCGAAGGTGCAACTGGATGGCAAGGTCAAGGCCCGCCTGGATTCCCTTACGCGGGTATTTCTGGCCGATATGGGGCTTTCCGGAACCGGCAGCCTGGATCTGAAGCTGAGTGCCAAAGCCCGCCTCTCGCAGCTGGACGCCGCCCACATAGGAAAGGCCGATATCAACTGCGACCTCAAGGGCCGCAACCTTTCGCTGGAGTATGCCAAGGACAGCATCTTTGCCCAATTGCCGATGCTGGATCTGAATCTGGCCACCAAGGGCAATACCATAGACCGCAACCTCAAGCAGGGCGCCCGCGTGCTGGCGCTCAAGGCCCAGGTGGATACGGTGGACGTGACGTACGGCTCCACCTTTGTGCGGGGCGGCGGCCTCAATCTCCTCATGCAGCCTTCGGCCGACGTGCTGCAGGGCAGGACGGACCGTTCCTCCGTCATGGGCATCCTGCGCGTAAGCAACCTGCGCATGAGGGACAGCGACGGCATGGCCGTGGGACTCCGGGATAACTCCGAGCGTTTCCGCCTGGAACCGGCCTCCGAGACCCGTTCCGTTCCCCGGCTCAGCCTGGGTTCCAAGAGCGGTGCCATCCGCGTGAGAATGGGCACCGACGTCTATTCCTTCCGCGGGGTGAACTTTGACATATCGGCCCTGCGCCATCAGGCTCGTGTGCCCTCTATCGAGCGGCGGACGCGGCTGCTGGATTCCCTGCAGCGGCTTTATCCGGATATTCCCCGAGACTCCCTGTTCCGCGTAGCACGGCAGCAGCGCCTGGCGCTGGAAGCCCGGGACGAGTTTGCATCGGCCGATATTACCATCAGCCTGTCCGATGCCATCCGCCAGTATTTCCGCGATTGGGATGTGGACGGCAAGCTGGACGTGGGCAGCGGCAGCATCCGCATGCCTGCCTTCCCGCTCAGGACCGGCGTGAGCGGTGTGAGCGGCACGTTTGACAACGATACGCTGGATCTGAAGCATATCACCGTTACGGCCGGAGCCTCCGACGTGAGCGCCAAGGCCTGCCTGACGGGCCTTCGCCGCGCCGTGCTGGGCCGGGGTCGCAGCCGCCTCAAGCTGAAGGCCGATGTGAGCAGCAACCACATGGATGTGAACGAGCTCCTGCGGGCCTACGCCTATTACAGCCGCTTTGAGGCAGAGGATACCCTGAAGGAGGTCCAGCTGCCGGATACTGTGGACAAGTCCAAACTGCTGGTCATCCCTTCCAACCTGGAAGTGGCTTTCTCCCTGGAAGCCAACAGCATCCTGTATGACAGCCTGGAGGTCAGCTGGGCCGCGGCCGATGTGGCCATGCGGGACCGCACTGTCCAGATCACCAACGCCCTGGCCGCTACCAATATGGGAGACATGTACTTCGAGGGCTTCTATAGCACCCGGTCCAAGCAGGACATCCAGGCCGGCTTCGACCTTAATCTGGTGGACATTACGGCCGAAAAGGTCATCACCCTCTTCCCGGCGGTGGATACCATCCTTCCCATGCTCACATCCTTTGCCGGAGACCTGGACTGCGAACTGGCCGCTACGGCCGATATCGACACCTGCATGAAACTCATCCTGCCGTCCATCGACGGTGTGATGCGCGTCTCGGGCAAGGACCTGACCCTGAAGGACAGCGAGGAATTCAGCCGGCTGGCCGGCAAGCTCATGTTCAAGGATAAGAGCAAGGCCCACATTGACAATATGTCCGTCACGGGCATCGTGCAGGACAATACCCTGGAAGTGTTCCCGTTTGTGCTGGATATAGACCGTTACCTGTTGGCCGCCAGTGGCCGTCAGCGCCTGGAGCAGGACTTCCGCTACCATATTTCGGTAATCAAGTCTCCGCTGGTGCTCAAGTTTGGCATAGACGCCTGGGGACCGGATTTTGATAATATCCACTACGGCCTCACCAAGGCCAAGTACCGTAGCGCCAACGTGCCGGTGTTTACCAAGCAGCTGGATACCGTCCAGTTCAGTCTCATAGCGGCCATCCACAACATCTTCGAGTTGGGTGTGGAGAAGGCGATGGAAGAGAACCGCAATGCCGCCACCCAGGTTTCTGCCCTGTCGGCCCGGGAAGAGAAGAGCCTGCCCCTGGAGGGAGAAGTGCCCGATACCGAGGGCCTGGCCGGCCTGGTGGAGGAGGTGTCCCGCACCGTGGATTCCCGCCGCGAGGCCCTTAAACAGGAGGTGGTCCGCCTCCAGAAAGAAGCTGCCCATGAACAGTGAACAGTATATTGAAGTAAGCGTCCGGCTGGATCCCTTCACGGAAGAGATGGCCGAGATTCTGGAGGCCGAACTCTCCGACCTTCCCTTCGACTCGTTTGTGATAGAAGAGCCTTTTTTAAAGTGCTATATCCAGAAGGAGGACTATCGGCCTTCTGATGTGAAAGTGGTGCTGAGCGGCTATCCGGCGGCTTCCGGCTTTACGGCCGTGCTGGTGCAGGGCCAGAACTGGAACAAGACCTGGGAATCGGGCTTTCAGCCGATTGTGGTGGATGGGAAGGTAACCATCAAGGCTCCTTTTAATAAGGATGTCCCTCACACCCGTTTCAATATCTGGATAGACCCTCAGATGGCTTTTGGTACCGGCTATCACCATACCACCTATATGATGATGCAACGGATGCTGGGACTGGAAGATTTCCTGAAGGGCCGGTCGGTGGTGGACATGGGATGCGGAACGGCCATCCTGGCCATCCTGGCCGCCAAGATGGGTGCCCGCAAGGTCTTTGCCGTGGACATTGACGCCGTGGCCGCCCGCAGCGCCTGGGGCAACTGCCGCTGGAACAAGGTGGGTACCCGCGTGGAAACCGCCTGCGGAGACGCTTCGCTCCTGCAGATGAGCACCTACGACGTGCTCCTGGCCAATATCCATCGCAATATCATCCTGGAGGATCTTCCCACTTATGTCCGCTCTCTGAAGCGCGGCGGACATCTGCTCCTGAGCGGATTCTATGGGAAGGATGTGCCGGCCATCCGTTCGGCCGCCGAGGCCCTGGGGCTCACCTGGGTGGGCTCTTCCGAGCGCGAAGACTGGGCCTGCGTGGAATTCCGAAAATAATCCTTATCTTTGCACTCCCATGCGGGTGTGTTGGAATTGGTAGACAACCCAGACTTAGGATCTGGTGCCTTAAGGCGTATGGGTTCGAGTCCCTTCACCCGCACGCGATTTCGCCCGGCTCTTTACGGCCGGGCTTTCGCGTGTCAGGGTGAAGGGACTCACTTCGTTCAACCCCCGCTGCTCCGCAGCTGCCCCCAGGGGCCATTGAAGGGGCTACGCCCCCTCAAACACCCCCATGTCGGCCTTCGGCCTCCGAAGGGATAAGTCCACCTTCCAGTGCACGGGCACCAAAACCGGGGGGGTCGTGTCCGAGCGCGTTTTTTTCGGCCACTGGGACACCGTTTAGCTTTCCTGGTGTCCTAACGGTCCATTGGATGGGACGTTGGAATGGGTGAAGGAAGTCGGTTTATTATTTCCGCTTTTGGTTTCATTTATTATTTGGCCTTTCTACAAAGGTACTAAATTATGTGATCGACATTTCCAGATCTTTGCAATGCTTGCAAAGATTTGTATTTGGATGGGGTTTCGTGTATCTTTGTGGAAAACGTTGACGCCATGTCTGATATTGAGAAAATACAGTTGTTTGATAGCAAGAAGATCCGCACTGTTTGGGTAGAAAAAGAAGAGAAATGGTATTTTGCCATTGAGGATGTGGTTGAGGCTCTTACGGAGAGTAGGGATCCCAAACAATATGTTAAAAGGATGAAATTACGGGATCCTGAACTCGCAAAAGGGTGGGTACAAATTGTACCCCTCCTTACAATTATGACGGAAGGTGGACCTCAAAAAATGCGTTGCGCCAATTTGGAAGGCATGTTTCGTATCATTCAGTCCATTCCCTCCAAGAAAGCAGAACCTATCAAGGTCTGGATGGCACAAGTTGCAGCGGAGCGCATCAACCAGGCAATCGACCCGGAGCGCAGCATTGACCAGGCCATAGCAGACTATCGCCGATTGGGATACTCCGAGGCATGGATCAATCAACGAATCAAGACCATCGAAATTCGCAAAGGACTTACCGATGAGTGGAAGCGGGGCGGAGTAACAAAAGAAGTGGATTTTGCGTTCCTGACAGATTTGATGTCCAAAACATGGAGTGGCATGACCACCTGTGAATACAAGCGCTACAAAGGTCTGACCAAGGAAAACCTCCGGGATAATATGACCAATATGGAACTACTGCTCAACGCTCTGGCCGAAGAAACTGCCACCGAAATCAGCAAGCAGCGTGATCCGGAAGGGCTGGCCGAAAATGCCGGCATCGCCAAAGAAGGCGCCGAGGTGGCTAAATCGGCCCGCAAAGAGGTAGAGAAACGGCTTGGTCGGAGTGTAGTTTCACCAGAGAAAGCTATCGACCATATTCAGTCCCTAGAAGAACTTCCATTTTCTAAACCAGACGAACAATAGTGCTGTAAACCAAACAGATACACCGTCATCAAATCCTCGAAATTGGTTCGATAATTGTCCCATTGCCCGCACGAGGGGACCGCTTCGGAAAGAGGCGGTCCTTTTTTTTACTTCGCTTCCAGATAGAAGACTGCGGAATCGAACATCCGCCTGAATTCAAGGTCAAGGCCTTCACTCATGAGATAACCTCCCTTGTATCGGCCTCCATTACCCCACCAGTAACTGTTTTCCGTATTCAGTTCCGTAACCTTATAGGTCCTTGAGGGATCCAGGCCCTGGAGTCTGAGGACCGGCGCCTCAAGCGCGCGGCTGCGGAAGGTGGTGGAATAGGCAAAGAAGACGGCGCGGGATTTATCCTCCGACACATACACAAGGCCGTAAAGATCCGTGTTCCAGGGGTCTCCAAGCCTGTACTGGTCTCCGGTGAACACAAGGTCCCTGTACTTTTTGTAGGACTCTATGCAGCGGGATGCGAAGGCACGTTCACCCTCCGTCATGTTCTTTGGCTGGAGCTCCATTCCAAGGCGGCCGGTGCAGGCTACGTCAAAGCGGAACTTCAGGGGGGTCATGTTGCCGGTCTGGTGATTGGGGACGGCCGATACATGGGATGCCTGCAGGCAGGCAGGGTAAATCATGGAAGTGCCGTACTGGATCTTGAGGCGGGTGATCGCGTCTGTGTTGTCACTTACCCAGAACTCGTTGAAATACTTCATGGCGCCGTAATCCACGCGGGCGCCGCCGCTGGAGCAGCACTGGACAATGACGTCAGGGTATTTCTCACGTATCCTCCTGACAACATTGTAGAAGCCCTGGATGTACTCTATGTAGAAGCGGTTCTGCTCAGCGCCAAGGTAATCTGAGCCCATGCTCTCAACGGGGCGGTTGCAGTCCCATTTGATGTAGTCTATCTTGTCTGAAAGGGCCATAGTATTGTCGAAGACCCCGTACACGAAGTCCTGGACTGCGGGATTTGAAAGGTCCAGGATCCACTGGTTTCGCTCCTGGAGGATCTCACGGCCTTCAGAGCGCACCACCCAGTCAGGATGCGCCGCGGCAAGGTTGCTGCGGGGATTCACCATCTCGGGCTCTATCCAGATGCCGAACTTGATGCCTTTATCATGGGCGTATGACGCCAGATAGTCAATGCCTTCGGGGATCTTGTCCGTGTTCAGTTCCCAGTCTCCAAGGCCCTGGGAGTCGTCGTTGCGGGGGAAATCCTTCGCAAACCAGCCGTCGTCCAGCACAAAGAGTTCCAGGCCCATTGCGGCGGCATCGTCAATCATTGCCGTAAGGACCGGGGTGGTGAAGGTGAAGTAGGCGCCCTCCCAGCTGTTGAGAAGGGTGGGGTTGATCTCTCCGCCCTTGTAAACCTGGTGCTTCCTTGCCCATCTGTGAAGGTTCCTGGAGGCACTGCCTGCGCCTTCCGCGCTGAAGGTCCATACCATCCTGGGGGTCTGGAAGGTTTTACCGGGAGAGAGGGTATAGGCAGAGTTGAAGGGGTTTATGCCGGCTATGATGTCCACGCTGCCGCCGGTTGCGCGGGAGAAGTCAATCTTGTAGTTGCCGCTCCACTCAAGGGCTCCGGCAATCACATCCCCGGCTGTCTCGCTGAATTCACGGGCGTTCACGCTCAGGACAAACGAAGGATTTGCCCTCTGGGTGGTCTGGACGCCCCTTCTGGTCTCAATGCTTGTGAGGCCGAAGGGCAGAGGGGTGCGCTCCGTCTGCATCTCGAAGGCCCAGTCTCCGTGGAACTGCGTAAGGAGGAATTCCTCTCCGGGGACATTCAGTGAGGCCGATGCAAAATGAGTAAGCGTGACGGCCTTCTTCCCGGGATTTGTGATTTCGCTGTGGGAGGCTATTACGTCTTCCTTGAGGTATGCTTCATAGACCAGTTTCACCTCCAGGAGGGTAACGTAATCCTTGAGGGAAATCTCAGTTGTGGCCACACCATGGGCCTCATTTTGCGTAAAGCCTGTCACATAGAGTTCCGTGTTCACGCTGCCGCCAGGGTAGGTTACGGCAAGGGCGGTTGCATCGGCCGTATAACCTCCGGCGGCGGGAAAGACGATTGCCGCATGCTTCCGGGAGTTTCTGAAGGGGGCCAAGTCCAGTTTCACGCCATAGCGGAGCTGCTGGAGCTGGCCTTTATCGGTGGTTCTGAGCAGCAGCTGCGTGTTTTCCGTCTCAACGGCAATGAGCTGCGGCTGCACCTTTGGAATCTCAACGACAGTGTGCTGCTTCACCTGGGGCTTTTTCCTGGCATTTGCGCCGGGAGCGGCCGCCATGCAGATGAGAGCAATCAGGAATATGGTTTTCTTCATAGTGGTATACTTGGTTATAGTTCTTTGCTTCCCACAAAGATAACAAAGGTGAATTCTATTTAGAAGTGCAACACACTTCTAAAGTCAAAGTTAAATAATTGTTTGCAATATTCCAACGTGGGCCTGTAACCTAGTGACTTACGGGGGCTATGGTTACTTCTCTCTTACGTGTTTTCCGGACATATGGTCAATCGTAATCTCCAGGATTAGCGCGTTTCGGGCATTCTTGGCCATGTCTCCTTCAAGGTCATATCCTTCCGGGAAGTACTTGGCTCCAATCTGCCGCAGGAGACGGTCTTTTTCCTGCTCATCGGTTACCTCTGAAATGCGTCCGAAACAGATTACGCTGGTAAAGCAGTTCCACCATTCTCCGGGATTCTTGACAGGCTCAGAAAGCACTGTAAAGCAGACCTTGTCATTGGCTCGGATAGCATCCAGTTTATGCCCGGCCTTGGCGCAGTGGAAGTAAATCTTACCGTTCAAATACATGTAATTGATGGGCAATCCATAGGGGTAGCCGTTCTCTCCATGGACAGCCAGAATGCCACGCTGGGCCGATGACAGCACCGCCTCGCATTCCTGAAGCGTAGCGGCTTGCTTGAAACGTCGTAATTCTCTGAATTCCATATCACTGAACCACTTTAAGGCCGATAATTGAGGCAATGAGCGTAAAGGTAAACAGCAGTCTCCAGAAGGTGGCGGGCTCTTTGAATACAAGAATACCTAGCAGTACTGTCCCCACAGCTCCGATGCCCGTCCAAACAGGATAAGCCGTACCAATGGGAATGGTCTTCACGGCTTTGGCCAACAGCACCATGCTTAATGCATATAGGATAACAAAAACGGCATACCAGAGCATCTGGCGGCCACCGGTGGCTATGTTTGCTTTTCCCAGGCAGAACGTAAAGCCACATTCGCACAGCCCGGCCAGAACAAGTACAATCCAATTCATAACTTGCGAGGTCGTCCTTACCGAGGACTTTGCAAACATACTCATTTTACGACACATTATCAAATGCCCCTCCTGCACGGCGGCGAACATGGCCAGGGCCGTCACAACGAGCCTGCTATCCTGAGCGCGGAAATGACATTTGGCAAGAGCCTCACGTTGTGAAGTTATTGTTTGAGTTGGTCGATGATGTCGTCCAGCATGCCGAAGAGGCCCGGGACGGTTTCCGGAGTTACCCTTTCGCAGAGGACAGCGTTGCCCACGGTTTCGGGGACATCGGTCAGCTTCTTCTGAAGGTCATGCCCTTTCTTCGTGAGTTTCACAATCATCTGGCGTGCATCCTCTTGGCCCTTGCTGCGGGTCACGATACCTTCGGCCTCCATCCTTTTCAGCAGGGGAGTGACGGTATTGGTCTCCAGCAGCAGGCGCTTGGCAATGTCGTTTACCGGCTGCGCATCCTTCTCCCACAGCACCAGCAGCACCAGGTACTGCGGGTACGTGAGGCCATGCTCACCCAGCAGCGGATGATACGCCTGGGTGAGCAGCCGGGAAGCGGTGTACAGCCTGAAACAGAGCTGGTTCTCCAGTTTGAACTTTTCTTCCATTAGAGCATTTCTTCAATGTCCTTCTCAAAAGAAGCGGGCTCGGCAACCGGAGCAAAGCGCTTGACGATAGTTCCATCTCTGTTAATCAAGAACTTGGTAAAGTTCCAGAGGATGTCGCTGTCCTTTTCCACGCTTTTGCTCAGGCCTTTCAGCAGTTTGTGCGTGGCCTTAGCCTTGAGACCCTTGTACTCCTCGGTAGGAGCGGCCGATTTCAGGTAAGTGAAGACCGGGCTCTCTTCGGAGCCGTTCACGTCTACCTTTTTCATCAGCGGGAAAGTGACGCCGTGGTTGAGGCGGCAGAACTCGGCAATCTCTTCGTCGGAGCCGGGCTCCTGATGGGCGAACTGGTCGCAGGGGAAGCCCACAATAGCCAGTCCTCTATCCTTATACTTCTGGTACAGGGCCTCCAGGCCGTCGTACTGAGGGGTAAAGCCGCACTTGGATGCGGTGTTCACAATCAGCAGGACCTTGCCTTCGAACTGAGCGAAGTCAAAGTCAACGCCCTTGTTGTTAAGGGCCTTGAAGTCATAAATCTTTGCCATCTTACAGCTGCTTTACAAGCCAGTTCTGATAACCGATTTTCTCGATGAGGTCCAACTGCTCCTCGTCCCAGTACAGGTCCTCTTCCTCGTCCAGAAGATAAGCCTTGGTAAGGTCGTAAGTAGTAGGATCTGCGGCGAGGGCGGGCATGGCCTTGTAGAGCGTCTCCACGCCTTCCTTCTGCAGTTTGTGGTCGGCCTCGATGTAGGCTTTGGGATCCTCAATCAGTTTGGCCTCGCTGCTTACCTTCACTTCGGGAACTACGCCCAGGTCCAGAAGGCGGTTGGTGTATTTCTCCACCCAGGCCATTTCCTCTGTATAGTGGCCCATATACTTCTCGCCCAGTTTGGTGAAGCCCTGGCTCTTGAAAAGCTGTCCCTGCATCTTGTGTACGAAAGCGCTGCCGGCAAGCTCGTTGATGATCATCTGAGAGATCTGGATAGTGTTAGTAAAGTCCATGATGTTTGAATATTTAGTTGTTGTTTATGTCGTTCACGATGCAAATATACAACTTTATTTTTATATCGCAAGCGATATTTTGATAAAATGTAAAAAATAGATTTTTGTCCTGATTCCCGTGCACCCATCAGGAACCTTGACCAGATCCTTGTTTTTTGATTTGATGCAAAAATTGAACATTTCAAATTATTTTATTATCTTTGTGCTTTGAAAACTAGAACGATATCTACTAGAGATAAAAGAGTTACTATGAAAAAGAGTGTATTCTTGTTGATGATGGCAGCCGCCTTTGCATTTACGGCTTGCTCCAATGGCAAATTGAACCCCAGCGATGAGCCGGAAATCCCGGAAACCAATGAGCCCGTCTTTGAGATGGTAGCCCAGCCGGATTTCGTGTTCTCTTCCAATGAAAACACCCTGTTCAGCACCCTGGCCACCCGTGCCACGGCTGCTCCCACGGATGGAGAGGAAGAGGAGGTTGTTCCCGAAGTGGAAGTAAACCTCTCCGTCTGCACGGCCAATCAGTACAAGGCTTCCAAGCTTTCCGTACATGTCCGTTCCGTCAACGACGTTACGGTCTTTATTCCCGTAGCTGCTAACCTCTTCTCTAACAACGATGCCAACTCCCTGGCCATCCTTCTTGAGAATTCTTCGGCTACCGGTGTCTATGGAGAGACCGAGCAGGAGTATTCCGTCAACGGCAATACCGTAAAGGCCAAGGTTCAGTTTGTTGACGGCGGTGTCAAGGTAAGCGTTACCGGTGTTAACAAGGCCGTGCTTGACTATCTGCAGGAAACCTATCATGACGGTCTTACCGTGGAAGTGTGGAACTACTACCAGAACTCCGCCACCCTCGAGGGCCTCAAGGAAGGTTTCGATGCCGGTGCCAAGGTCTCCTTCTCCCAGAAGCCCAGCCTGTACGTGAATGCTTTTGCCAAGGTTCCCGACTATGTTGAGACCCTGGGTACCATCAAGATCTATAGCAAGAACGTAGAGGTAAGCTCCTCTGAGAAATACTATGAGGCCCTGGGTGAGGACAAGACTTTCCTGTATCCTTTCCTGGACGAGGCTTTCACCCAGCCGCTGGAGAATAAGTATTGGGTACGTCCCGCCAGAAATTATGCTGTCGATGGAGAAGAGTTTGTAGGACCTTCCAAGTATTATCTCCTCAAGGGCCACAAGAATCCTTATGACTGCGTTGTGACCCCCGAAGGCGTAACCTTCGCCCACAAGGAAGCCAACGACGCCACCATCCCCGCCGACGTAGAGACCCGCGTTTGCGACATTGACGCCAACTACAACGTCCTCTACTACTAGTAGAACAAGACCAAGCCATAGAAAGTCCTCTGTCCATACAGGATGGAGGACTTTTTTTTACACTTTTCGCAGAAAAAGTGTATATTTACCCGATAAAACTTAACCAATATGCAGTTCTTCAAGAAAGTATCGGATGCATTCAATCGCAGCAAGGCCCTTCGGGTCCTCTGCATTTGTGTAGTCGTTGTTGCCGCCATTCTGGCCATTTGCGGGATGGTGGTGGACAAAGTAGCCGCCAGCAAACTCCGTTCGGCCCTGGCCGATGTCCCCGGAGTCAAGGTTGATTTCAAGGATCTGGACCTTTCCCTGCTGGGCGGCAATCTGGAGTTGGAGGATGTGGACGTGGCGCTCCAGGACACTACTGGAACCGGTCTCAGTGTGGAAGGCCGAATTGAGGCCATCAAACTGGAAGGAGTGCAGTTGGCCGGCCTGCTCAAAGGCGAGGCCCGTGCCCGGCGTCTGCTGATCAAGGGCCCCAACGCCCAGGTAGTCCTCCCCAAGGAATCGGCCAAGAAGGAAAAGAAGGAGGAGAAGGCCGATGAACCCGAGGCCCAGCCTTCCTTCCTCAAGACGGTCGCCCTTTCCGAGGTGCGGCTGGAGAAGGGCAGCATCGGCCTGAGCAGCCTGAATGACCGCACCAAAGTTTCGGCAAAGGGACTGACTTTCTCGGTCCGTGATATTGCCGTTGCCTTGGAAGAAAACAAAGTGGAATACAACGACAGCCTTTATCATATGGCGCTGGACAGCCTGGATTATATCGATGCCCTGGGGCTTTCCCGCATTCAGCTGGGCCATCTGGCTACCAAGGATGCCGGCCCGGTGGAGGTAAAGGACGTGCATCTTTACAACTGCGTGGGTCAGAAAGAGCTGGCCGAAAAGATGGGCAAGGTGTCGGTCATGTGGTACGACGTCAAACTGGACACCGTCCGTGTGAGCGCCCTCAATATCCCCCGCATGATCAAGGAGGAGAAGATTAACATTGACAAGGTATACCTGACCAGTTCGGACATCGTCCTCCTGCAGGACGACCGCTATCCGCCGGCAGTCCCGTATCCCACTCTGCAGGAGGGACTGAATACCCTCAAGATGCCCATGATGATCAAGCAGGTCGATGCCCATATCACGGATTTCAACTTCATCTGGCAGACCACGGCCGTGAATCCCGGATCATTCCCCATGAAGAACCTGAACGTGGCCCTCAAGTCTGTGAGCAATGCCCGGAACAACCTGATGGAAATGGAGATCAAGGCCGGGAGGAAGGGCCACAGCCGGATGGAGATGACCGTCTTTACCAAGAACGACAAGCCGGAAACCACCTACGGAACCCTGAAGGTCTACGACCTGGAGGCCTCCCGCCTGGATTCCTTCATGCGCCCGCTCTTTGGAGCTACGGCCGAGGTGGATATCCACAAGATCGATGCGAATTTCAAGGGGAACAAGAGCAAGATGACCGAGACGTTCTGCATGGAGTACAGCGGCCTTAAACTGCACGCCTGGAACGATGTGGACGCTCCGTTCAAGATTGTGGCCAAGGGCAGCGGTGTGGTCAACTTCCTTGCCAACCTGGCGCTTCCCAAATCCAATCCCATCAAGGAAGGAAAGGACCCCAAGAAGGTGGAGGTATCGTTCGAGCGTGACCCTATGCTGCCTTACCCGTCCTACCTAATCCAGAACCTCACCATGGGAATGCTCAGGACCGTCCTTCCCGGTGGCTCCGTCCGCAAAACCAAGAAATAAAAATTTGCAGAAAAAGTGACAAATCACTAATTTTGTGCGATTTTTTGAGAAATTATTAACTAAAGATACTATTTATGGCAACAACTGCTGATCTGAAGAACGGAATGTACATTATGTTCAACGGCAAACCCTGCGCCGTGGTGTACTTCCAGCACGTCAAACCCGGCAAGGGTCCGGCCTTTGTCAAGACCAAACTCCGCAACCTGGAAAACGGCCGTATCCTGGAGAACACCTTCACCGCCGGTGTCAAGCTTGATACCATCACCGTGGAGCGTCGTCCCTACCAGTTCCTTTACGATGACGGCGAGGCCTTCAACTTCATGCACGAAGAAACCTACGAACAGATTACCCTTCCTCACGATGTAGTAGACAATGCAGACCTCATGAAAGAAGGTCAGCACGTGGAAATGATGTTCATGACCGAACCCGAAGAGCGCTGCCTCACCTGCGAGCTCCCCACCTACGTAACCCTGGAGGTTACCTACAGCGAGCCCGCCGTCAAGGGTAACACCGCTTCCACTTCGGCCCTGAAGGAAGTCACCCTGGAGACCGGTGCCAAGATCATGGTTCCCCTCTTCATCGAGACCGGTGAAATCATCACCGTCAACACCACCGACCGTTCCTACGGCCAGCGCGTGAAGTAAGTCTTTCCGGAACAGAAATAAAAAGAGCCTCAGTGATGAGGCTCTTTTTTATTGTACCTTGCAGTCCAGGATCACCGGGAAATGGTCCGAGGCGCAGTAGCCGTCGAATAGGGTGCTGTCGCACTCGTAGCGCAGCGGCCCCACCTCTCCCCGAAAGAAGATAAAGTCTATGCGGCGGGTGAGGTTGTTGGCAACGGATTCCGGATCCCAGCCGTTGTAGGTGCCCTCCGGGCCTGTGCGCAGTTCGGGCCGGTTGTCAAAGACGTGATAGGCATCGGTCCAATAGGCCTGGTAGGTGGGATAGCAGGCATCCTTCTCGTGGGCGTTGAAATCTCCCAGGAAGAAGGAGGGAAGGCTTTCCGGATTGTAGCGCTTTTCCATCTCCACAAAGATGGGAGCGGCCGCGGCATGGTCCTCCTTGTTGAGATGGGCATGGGTGACCATCACAAAGTAGCGGGCGCCCCGGTTCTGCAGGTCCTTGAGGATGATGCAGAAGCCGCCGCGGATGTAGTTGATGCGGCCGCAGTGGTCGTTCTCCTGCATCAGCTCCGGCGGATTGGAGAGCCAGAAGAAATGGGGCTCTTCGGCCTGAAACCTTTCCTTTTTCCAGAGCAGGCCGTGCGCGCGGCCTCCCACTCCGTCCTCTGCATAGGGGCAGAAGAAGTAGCTGTCGTACTCCAGCCCCCGCTGGGCCAGGGCGGCCGGGATGCTGATTTGCTCGGCGCTGTCGATTTCCTCGACCGCGCAGATGTCCATGTTTTCCTTGAGGAAGGACTCTATCAGGCGGGGCTGGCGCAACTCCCAGGCGTTGGGGGTGTTCTTGTCCAGCGGCGCCATGCGCAGGTTATACGTGCCGATACGGAGCGTCTGACCGCTCTCACAAGCCAGTGCCAGAAGGAGGGTCGCAAAAAGGAGAAGTTTTTTCATCAGGCTTTGGGATATTTTACGGTAAAGCAGGCGCCTCCCAGGGTGAAGGAACGGGAGTAGCCGATGGAGCCGCCACAGTGCTCTACAATACGTTTGCAGATGGCAAGGCCCAGGCCGGAGCCGCTGGTCTTGGTGGTGAAGTCCGGGGTGAAGATCTTGTCCTGGTTCTGTTCGGAGACGCCGGGGCCGTTGTCTTCTACCACAATGTCGTAGAAGCCGTCTTCGGCGGCGTTGCGCACGGCCACCAGGAGGCGGCGCGGGGCCGGGACGTCTTCCACAGCCTGGATGGCGTTGGTGATGAGGTTCACCACCACGCGCGTGAGCTGCGGGCGCGGCGCCTGTACAAAGGCGCCTTCCAGGCCGAAGTACTCAATCTGCACGTCTTCCCTGGAGTCAAACAGGTCCACTTCCTGCCGTACCAGGGCGTCCAGATCCATCCTTTCGGCCTTCTGGTCATACATCTTGGCGAAGGTGGAGAATTGGTCGGCGGAGTCGGCCAGGAGGTCTACGTGGTAGAGGACGGTGGAGGCTACCTCGTCAAAGCGGTCCTGCCAGGCGGGGTTGCCGGAGGCCTTCATGCGCATGAGCATCTGAAGCTGCAGCTTGATGGGGGTAAGCGGATTCTTGAGGTCGTGGGCCACGCGGCGGGCCATGTCGGTCCAGGCCTTGTCTCGCTCTACCTGTGCCAGGCGGCGGGAACTCTCTCCCAAATCCCGCACCATGCGGTTGTAGGCTTCTACCAGGGGTGTAATCTCGTCGTCCCCGTCGTAGACCAGGGGTTCCAGGTGATCCACGTCGCTAACCGTCATCTTGCGGCTCAGGGCGGTCAGCGGCCGGAACATCCGGGTGACCATGGTAAAGATGACAAAGCGGGCAATCAGGAGCAGCAGCAGGAAGATGGTGATGACCGTTGTTACGTGCAGGATAACCTCCGATTCAAAGTCCTGCGAGAGGTCTGTGAACGGGGAGGACACAATGGCCACCATGTCTCCGTTGCTGTTGAACACGGGGGCATAGAGGGCGTAGAAACTGCGGCGGCTCACCCGCTCTTTCTGCATGTAGAAGCGCTTGTGGGCGTAGTTGATGTTATAGTACGCGTTGTTGACCAGGCGCTGGCCCAGGATCATGCGGTCGTAGACTTCCGGGGTGGTGCTCATGACCACGCGGCCCGTCACGTCAAAGAGGGTGATGTCGCAGCGGAGGTTGTTGCCCACGCCTTCCACGGAGGCGAGGGTCTGGGTGGTGGTGAGCTGCTCAGGCGCCTCTACCTGGCGCAGGTGCTCCTGCAGCATGCCCTGCAGGGTGTTGATGCGTGAGGTCATGACGCTGTTCATATCCGCGTTGTTGCGCTTGTACACAAACCAGACGCTGAACACGGCCATGGCCACCAGCGTTACCAGCAGGGACATGTACACCACGATGCCGATGCGGTTCTGGAAGTAGCGTCTTCCGCCGGAGCGGCGCCGCCGCCAGGACAGCAGGACAATGAGGCCGTAGGCCAGCAGGGCAAAGAGGAAAGCCTCTACCACATAATAGAGCGGCTCTGTCTGGAGGCGGGAAATGACAATGACTTCCTCGCTGGATACGTTGCGGACAAAGTGGCACCAGCCTTCCAGGTCCACGTGCCCGTTGCTGTGCTGCAGCGCCAGTTGTTTGAGTCGGCCCGAATAGACCGTAGGATACGCGTAGGAGCCCTTGTACTGGACCAGTTTCTCCGAGTTGTATTTGGCCCAGGAGTAGACGGACGGCAGCGAGACGCGGCCGGGATCCGAGATGCCCAGCAGGCTCAGGTAGCCGCGGTCTTCCCGGTTGTGCTTGGATTCTACACTGATGAGCACCAGACTGGAGCCGTAGTCCTCTACATAATAGGAGAAGACGCCGGTGTAGGAGGTCCGGCCTCCTCCCAGGCTGCTGTAGAAGAAGTGGGAATTGTCTCCCAGGCGGACGCCGCTGCGGATGCGGTCCTGGAGGACGCGGTTGCCATCGGCCCCGGGGAGCACCACCGTGATATCGTAGTCTTGCGAGATGCGGCTCATGAAGGCGGTGGTCAGGCGGCTGCGGATGATATCGGCACTGCCGTTGAGCACCGAGAGGGCGGCGATCATCGGGTCGTTGGCGATGGAACTTTCCGCGGCCCGGAGCTGGATTTCCAGGGCTATGTCACGGTCCATGGCCAGCCGGGCGGCCCATACGTCAATGCGGCGCTGCTCCTTGCTGAAGCCCAGCGTGGACGACACCACCACAAAGTAGACGCCCACGAAGAAGGCGTACAGCAGACGCCCCAGCGGGGAGAACATGTCGTAGCGGATGCCCACCAGCGTTCTTAGCAGGGGAGAGAGCATCTGCAGCAGCACCGGCAGCGCCATGGAGAGCGCCAGATAGGAGTTGTAGACCACGGCCGTGAAGCCGGTGAGCAGGAAGACCTTATACAGTTCCAGGTTGATACTGGAGTTGTCCAGGATACTCCGGAAAGAGATGTGCATATAGGCGGCCACGCCCACGAACATCAGGCCGATGAGAATGGCCAGTACCAGCTCCAGCGGACGGGACTGACGCCGGCGGACGCGCTTGAGGAGTGTCCAGCGCACCAGATAGAGGTCCAGCACCAGCAGGTTGATCCCCAGGTTGATGATGACCACGGCGCCCAGGGAATACAGGAAGGGGCCGTCGGCGTAGAGGAGGGGAGAGAAGAGCTGGGTATTCTGGAACAGGTGCGGCCCGCTGATATACAGCCAGGTGAGCACCGAGCCCTGGCAGGCTATGGTGGCCAGCAGCCAGGGAATGGTGGGGTGCACGTTGAGAAGCAGCAGGAGACCCGCCATGAGCAGGGCCACCGCTATCCACAACAGGGCCGAATGGTTGCCGGAAGGCGCGGCCAGGGTTTCGTCCGTGAGGAGGAAGAGCGGAACGTCCCCTACGCACACCGGAGCACCCACGCCGGCCGACAGGGGCCGGACGCTGTATCTCTCATTGACGCGGAAATGGCGGTTGACACCGGAACCGAGTTCGTTCACAATCTCCAGACCGCCGATCACTTTGCAGTGATTGCCTTCTACGGCCTTGACCAGATACCATTTGGGGCCGTAATTCATAAAGCCCACCTGGGCCGATGCATCCTCCAGCGGCGAGGCTACCGAGCTGCGGGTGTCTCCCAGCCGCTGCACCAGGGTGCGGAGATGGATGTCGTCGTTTCTCAGGGGAAACTGGTTGATCCAGCTTTGCAGGGAATCTTCTACGTACCGGTATACCACCATGTCTTCCGGCAGGCCGCGCAGGTCCAGCCAGGCGGAATGGTCTCCCTCCAGGGCCTGCTGGATATAGCCGTCCAGAAGGGCCATGCGGAATTCCACCTTCCGGCTCATTTCTTCCGCGGCGGTGTTTACGTCCGACCGGCCGGTCCCTACCAGGGCCGATATGACATAAGTGACCACGGCGGCAGCAATGAGCGCTATCGCCACGGTCTGTCTTATGAATTTCTTCCTATTCATGGTGGTAGGGTTCTCCCTTGAGGATGGTAAAGGCACGGTAGAGCTGCTCCGCAAAAATCGTGCGAACCATCTGGTGGGAGAAGGTCATCCGGGAGAGGGAAATCTTTTCGTGGGCGCGGTTGTAAACGGCATCCGAGAAGCCGTACGCGCCGCCAATCACAAAGAACAGGGTCTTGGCGCCCCGGGCCATCAGTTTCTGGAGATGGTCTGCAAACTCCATGGAGCGGTACTCGTGGCCGTGCTCGTCCAGGAGGACCAGGATGTCCTGGGGCCCCACCTGTTTGAGGATGAGTTCCCCCTCCTTTTCCTTGATCTGGGCCTGGCTCAGGGATCCTACCTTCTTGAGCTCCGGTATTTCCAGTACCGTGAAGGGGACATAGTGCGAGAGCCGGGCTCCATAGAGATCCAGGCCTTCCTTGACCCACTTGACATCGGTCTTTCCTACTGTAAGGAGTTTGATTTCCATACCAGTACAAATGTAGCGATTCGGCGCGGAATTTGCAAGTAAACGGGCTGATGAACAAACTTCTGCATATTCTGTTAACGGCGGCGGCTCTTTCCGTGTGCCTGGTTGCGCACGCCCAGAGCAACACCTTTACCCAGACGTCGGTGCCCCGTCAGCAGCCCCAGGGGGAGTTTTCCGTCTTTTCGTCCATTACCAAATACATGGCCGCCGGAGACGAGGTTTCCCTCTCCAGCTGGTTTGCAGACAACCTGGACGTAACCGTCCTCTCCACTTCCCGCAATTGTTCCAAGAAGCAGGCCCGCGAAATCCTTCGCAGCTTCTTCGCTTCCAATACGCCCCGTTCCTTCCAGATGACGCACCGGGCCTCGGAATCCAATAAGAAGTACCTCATCGGAGTGCTGAATGCCGGAGGGGAACTTTTCCAGGTCACTATCTATGCTACGTCCAATGGATCAGATACTTATAAGATTCAGCAGCTCAATATCTCCCGCCAGATCGCGGCCTATTAGGTTGAAATAGTATCATTTTATGTCAAAAGTATTACGGGAAGTCCCTCCTATTACCGATAAGGACTGCTTCTATATCGTGGAGCGGCATAAAAGTGAATTCTTGTATCCCATCCATTCGCACAAGGAATTCGAACTCAATTTCATTGAGAACGGAAAAGGTGTTCAGCGGGTCGTGGGAGACAGCATAGAAGAAATAGGGGACTACGAACTCACGCTGGTTACCGGTGACGGGCTGGAGCACGCCTGGAAACAGGGAAACTGCACGGCCCCGGACGTGCGGGAAATCACGATTCAGTTCTCTGACAGCCTGTTGGACTCACGCCTTTTGGGCCGAAACCAATTCGCCTCCATCCGCAAAATGTTTGAAAAGGCCCGTCTTGGGGTTACCTTTTCCATGCAGGGGATCATGCGGGTATATAACCTGATGGATGCCATCCCTTCCATGAATGAGCGCTTTGAACAGTTCCTGGCCATGCTCAAGATGCTGTATGAACTGTCCCAGGACGAGGGCGCCCGTACCCTGGCCTCCTCTTCCTTCGCCCAGGGAGAAGACGGCCGCGAGAGCCGGCGCATCGCCAAATTAAAGGACCATATTTCCATCCATTATGCGGAGGATCTTCGCCTGGAAGACCTGGCCGCCCTGGTGGGAATGGCCCCGGCGGCCCTAAGCCGTTTTTTTAAGCAGCATACCAACAAGACCCTCGTAGACTATATCATTGATATCCGCCTGGGCAATGCCGCCCGGATGCTGGTGGATACAACTACCAGTATATCTGAGATTTGCTACGCCTGCGGCTTTAACAACCTGTCCAACTTCAACCGCACCTTCAAGGCCCGCCGCGGCTATACGCCCCGGGATTTCCGGGCGTTGTTTACCAAAAACAGGGTCTATGTTTAGGCCTATGTTAAAAAACTATCATAATTAGTCAAATTTTCATTTTTTTGGCCCGTGCAGATGCAGTAATTTTGCACTGTATCAATCTTTATGTCGGCCAACATAATGAAAATAGCACCAAAACTAGCGGTTTGGGCCTCTGCTGCCCTCGTCGCCATTGCTTGTTCCCAAGCCCCCTCTTTTGTTACCGTGCAGGACGGTCAGTTCCTTCGCGACGGAAAACCTTATTCTTATATAGGCACCAATTTCTGGTACGGCCCCATTCTGGCTTCCGATGGGGAAGGCGGTGATTTTGAACGCCTTACCCGTGAGCTGGACACGCTCAAGGCCCTCGGCCTCACCAATCTTCGCGTGCTGGTGGGCGCACAGGGTGCCAACGGCGTGTTCTCCCGCGTGGAGCCCACGCTGGAAACCGAACCCGGTGTTTACAACGAGACCCTTCTGGTGGGTCTGGACCGTTTCCTGGTAGAACTGGGCAAGCGCGATATGCAGGCTGTCCTTTACCTGAACAACTCCTGGGAATGGAGCGGTGGTTACGGTCAGTACTATGAATGGGCCACCGGAGAGAAGGCCCTGATTCCGCTGATTGACGGCTATTGGCCCTTTATGCAGCAGATGATCAAGTTCCAGACCTGTAAGGAGGCCCAGGAACTCTTCTATAACCATGTCCGCGCCATCGTGGGCCGCACCAATTCCATCACGGGCAAGCCCTACAAGGAAGACCCCGCCATCTTCTCCTGGCAGATTGGCAACGAGCCCCGCTGCTTCTCTTCCGAGAAAGAAATCCAGGACGCCTTTATTGCCTGGCTCACGGAAAGCGCCCGCCTTATCAAGGAACTGGATCCCAACCATCTGCTCTCTACCGGTAACGAGGGCCTGATGGGCTGTGAAAACAGCTGGGAACTTGTGGAACGCGTCAATGCCATTCCGGGTGTGGATTACATGACCATCCACATCTGGCCCTACAACTGGAGCTGGGCGGGGGCCGACAGCCTCCAGGAAGACCTTCCTGCGGCCATGGAAAAGACGGCCGAATATATCGGCCAGCACCATGAGCTGGCCCGCAAGCTGGGTCTGCCGCTGGTCCTGGAAGAATTCGGTTTCCCGCGCGACGGCTTCTCTCCTTCCATGGATGCCACCACGCGCGCACGCGATACCTATTATGCCTATGTGTTCTCCCAGGTGGGAGGGATGCTCCAGGGTCTGAACTTCTGGGGCTGGAGCGGTTTTGCCCGTCCCCTTCACGAGCAGTGGGAGCACGGAGACCCTTACGCCGGAGACCCGGCCCAGGAGGCCCAGGGCCTGAACGGCGTTTACATAACGGACTACACGATAGACGTTATCAAGGAAGCGATATCAAATCTAAACCAATAACTTATTTTATTAACCAACAAATCTAGTAGCATGAAACAAAAACTTGTGACCTTCATGCTGGCACTCCTCGCCACCACGGCTTTGTTCGCACAGACCAAGGTTCGCGGTACCGTGTCCGATAACATGGGACCGGCGATCGGTGTATCAGTAGTGGAGAAGGGCACCAACAACGGTGTCATCACAGATCTGGATGGAAACTACGAGATTACGGTGAAGCCTGGCGCTACGCTCGTGTTCTCTTCCATCGGTTATGCAACGCAGGAAATCGCTGTTGGCAGCCAGTCTGTCATCAACGTGCTCCTGAAAGAGGATGCCGAATTCCTCGACGAGGTTGTCGTCGTGGGTTACGGTACCATGAAAAGGAGTGACCTCTCCGGTTCTTCCGTTTCCATGAAGGAGGAAGACCTGAAGGGCTCCATCATCACCAACCTGGACCAGTCCCTGCAGGGCCGCGCCGCCGGTGTGAGCGCTGTGCAGACTTCCGGTGCTCCGGGTTCCAGCTCCTCTATCCGCGTTCGTGGTCAAGCCACCGTTAACGCCAACGCTGAACCTCTGTATGTCATTGATGGCGTGATTGTTCAGGGCGGCGGTAACTCCGGTGCAGACTTCGGTCTGGGTGACGCTCTGGGTAACGGTAAGGTGTCCACCATCTCCCCGCTGTCCACCATCAACCCCGCTGATATCGTGAGCATGGAAATCCTCAAGGATGCTTCCGCAACGGCTATCTACGGTGCCCAGGGTGCTAACGGTGTGGTTCTCATCACCACCAAGCACGGTAAGGCCGGCGATGCCAAGTTCTCCTACGACGGTATGTTTGCCGTTTCCCGTCAGAACAGCCGCATCAATATGATGAACCTCCGCGAATTCGCCGAGTACTACAACGATATGGTCGCTCTCGGTGAGGTGGAGGCCAATCCCCTTTATACAGATCCTTCCATCCTGGGCAAGGGTACCAACTGGCAGGATGAGGTGTTCCGCACCGCCATCCAGCACCAGCATCAGGTAAGCGCCCAGGGCGGTTCCGAGAAGGTACAGTACTATGTTTCCGGTTCCTATATGAACCAGGAAGGTACCATCATCGGTTCCAACTTCAACCGTCTGAGCTTCCGTACCAATCTGGACGCCCAGCTCAAGGAATGGTTCAAACTGGGTGTGAATGCCACTTATGCAGTCACCAACGATAACCTGAAACTGGCCGACGGTCAGGAAGGTGTTATCTTCTACTCCCTGTCCTCCCTGCCGGACATCCCGGTTTACGACCTGGACGGCAATTATTCCACGGTAGTACGCGAAGGCTACACCACCAAGAACCCGGTGGCCCTGGCTATGTACAATGAGAATACCCTGAAGCGTCAGAAGCTCACCGGTAACATCTACGCCGAACTCACCCCCATCAAGCACCTGGTATTCCGCACGGAACTGGGTTTCGATATCAGCGCTTCGCAGGCCGATACCTACAAACCCAAGATCTCCCTGGGTACCTTCCAGCAGGGTAGCAACTCCATCAGCCAGCAGCGCAATTCCAGCACTTACTGGTCTGTGAAGAACTACCTCACCTATGCCAATACCTTCGGCAAGCACAGCATCACCGCCATGGTGGGTCAGGAAGCCTGGGAATCCCGCTGGAGCTATCTGAGCGGAGCCAATACGGACCTCCCCTCCGATGAGATCCACAACATCCGCCTGGCAACCGGCACTCCCACCCTCAGCGGCGGCTTCGGTTCCAGCTCCATGGCTTCCTTCTTCACCCGTGAGACGTACAACTACGACAACCGTTACCTCCTCACGTACACCTTCCGTTACGATGGTTCTTCCAACTTCGGTCCGGATAACCGTTGGGCAGGCTTCCACTCCGTAGCCGGTAGCTGGCGCTTCACCAACGAGAAGTTCTTCACCAACAAGAACGTCCTCAATGACGGTAAGATCCGTATCGGCTGGGGCCAGACCGGTAACGCCAACATCGGCGCCGGTGCCTGGGAGTCCGGCATGAGCAAGATGCCCAGTGCCCTCGGTGACAGCCAGCGCCCCGCCAACATTTCCAACACCGGTATCCACTGGGAGAAACAGCAGCAGACCAACTTCGGTCTGGATCTGAACTTCTTCCAGAACCGCCTGAACCTCACCGTGGATGTGTATCAGAAGATTTCTTCCGATATGCTGATGTCCATGACCCTTCCTTCCTATATGGGTACCCAGGGTAACGGTTCTTCCGCCCTGGCCGCCCCTAAGGGTAACTACGGTACCATCCGCAACCGCGGTCTGGAAATCACCCTGGACACCCACCCGGTAGACATCAAAAACTTTACCTGGGATTCCAACTTCCAGATTTCCTTCAACCAGAACAAGCTCATCGCCCTGGACGGCAGCGCCAACGCTCAGCTCGTAGGTTACGGCCAGTGGAACGATATCGTGTCCGTGACGGAAATCGGCCAGTCCCTGTATAACTTCTACGGCTACAAGGTTGTGGGCGTGTACAAGGATTTCGACGACATCATGAATTCCCCGAAGGCCGAGAAGTTCCCCGAGGACGGCGTATTCAACCGCAATACCACCGTATGGCCCGGAGACCTCAAGTTCGAGGATGTGAACAAGGACGGCCGCATCAATGAGCTGGACCGCACCAACATCGGCTCCCCGCTTCCCAAGTTCACCTTCGGCTGGACCAATACCTTCCGTTACAAGAACGTAGACCTCACCATCTTCCTGAATGGTTCCGTGGGTAACAAGGTGCTCAACTACAATATGATGGGCCAGGGTTACAACGGTCTGGTCCATATGAACAGCGTCTGGGTGAACCAGCACAACAGCATTGCCAGCCGCGCCCGCCTGGCCGCCATCGATCCTTCCAAGGACTGGATTGACGACGTTACCAACGTTCGCGTAGTCAATGCAGACACCAAGACCCCCCGTCCCACCATCGCAGACCCGAACGACAACGACCGCCTCAGCGACCGTTACATTGAGGACGGCTCCTACCTGCGAATCAAGAACATCACCCTTGGCTACACCTTCCCGAAGAGCCTGCTCTCCAAGGCCAAGATTGATAACATTCGCCTCTATATGAACATCCAGAACCTCTACACCTTCACCAAGTACATGGGGTACGACCCTGAAGTGGGTGCCTCCACCCAGGACTCCAGCGGTCTCACCTTCGGTGTGGATAATGGACGTTATCCTTCTCCTATGACCTGCTCCTTCGGCGTTAACATTACTTTCTAAAGCAAGGAGGATAAGACCATGAAAAATACTTTGAAATATATCTCCCTGGCCGCTGTGATCGCCTTCGGCACGGTTTCTTGCTCGAAGTTCCTGAACCGCCCCGCAGAGGACAGCTACACTACGGCCAACTACTACCAGAATGACCAGCAGGTAGAACAGTCCGTGAACTACCTGTACAACTCCCCGTGGTACGATGTCATCCGTTTCTATATCTATGGTTCCGAGACCATGTGCGGTAACGTTTACCAGGGCAACAATGCATATTCCACGCTCACGGTGAACGGCACGGACCAGGACCTAAAGAACATGTCCTATTCCCTGTGGGCCGTGAATGCCCAGTGCAATACGGTTATCAACAACATCCGTAATGCCAACACCACCGCCAGCGAGGCTGTCAAGAACAAGGCTATCGGCGAGGCCCTCGCCTGGAAAGCCATGGCCTATTTCCTGCTGGTGCGCACCTTCGGTGACGTCCCCATCATCCACGATAACACGGAAGTCATCAAGGAAGCCACTTACAACGAGCAGACCAAAGTTGAGAAGGCCGATGTTTACGAGTACATCGTGATGACCCTCGAGAAGGCTATGGAACTTCTTCCCAAGGATCCCAATATCGGCAAATACAACCGTATCGACTACTATGCCGCCGAAGGTCTCCTTTCCAAGGTTTATCTGACCAAGGCCGGTGTAACCGGTTCCCTGAACAACGCCGATCTGGAGAAGGCCAAGACTTATGCCCTGGATGTTATTGAACATTCCGGCCGCAGCCTCACTCCCAAGTATTCGGATATCTTCCGTCTGCAGCCCTCCGTGTTCCAGCAGACCGGTGAGAACCTCTTCTCCTGGCAGTGGACTTCCACTTCCGGTATCTGGACAGCCCAGAACTCCATCCAGTCCGACGTAGGACTGACCGGTTTCTCCGAGTTCGGTGATATCTGGGGAGACTGGAAGGGCCCCAGCGTAGACCTGATGGATGCCTTCGGCGTATCGGCCGATCAGGACCCTGAAACCCGCGTGGAAACCGATGACCGTCGTGCTGCTACCATCCTGATGTTCGGTGACCAGCTTCCTTACTTCTGGGTTGATCGCGGTGGATTTGATATGTACCGTTTCTTCTATGACGATACTTACTTCCCTGTAGGTCTCGAAAAGAATGGTTCCAACAAGCAGTGGTGCTGCCAGACCGGCTCCAACTATGTGAAGCACCTGTTCGGCTGCGGTGCAGACCACCAGGCTGCCCTGGGCGTGAGCGCCGGCCGTATGTCCTATCAGCTGCCTACCCACATCCTCCGTCTGGCCGATATCTATCTGGTGTACGCAGAGGCTTGTGTCCTTACCGGTGACAGCCAGAACGCTCTTATCTATGTGAACAAGGTTCGCGATCGTGCCCACGCCAAGCCCCTTGAGTCCGTTACCTTTGACGATGTATGGAAAGAGCGCCGTCTGGAACTGGCCATGGAAGGAGACCGCTGGTATGACTATGTGCGTCGTTCCTACTATGATGTAAACGCCTGTATCGAAGAACTTAAGGCTCAGCGCCGTTCCCACTGGGATGGTCTGGACAAGGCTTACAAGAGCTATGTAGTGGATGACGAAGGCAACTATGTCGGCCCCGGTGCCCACAGTTGGAACAATTCTGAGATTATCTACAATCCCGCCGAAGAACTCACAGATGTGAAGCCTTCCATGTTCACCATTCCGTTCCCCACGGAGGACGTGGTTATGAACCCCAATGTGGGCTCTGATGCACAGCCCGTCCATGTGGATGTGCGTGAAACCTATAAATATGACTTTTAATTCCTGAGAAGATGAAAAATCTGACCAAATATACCTGTCTGCTTCTGGGTCTTGTCTTTGTAGGTGCTTGCGCCAACTTAGACTATCCGGACCGTTTCAAGGAGACCCAAGGTGTCCCGAAGGTGAATTTCGTCCGTTATGCGGACCGGGATATCGCCATCACCCAGGCTGCCATGGAGGAGACCATCTGCATCGTAGGTGAGAACTTGACCAGCGTGCACGACATCTACTTCAACGACCAGCCTGCCGTGCTGAACTCCAGCTATATGACGGCCAATACCATTGTACTGACCGTTCCCAAGAACCTGCCTGTCGTCCAGGATGACAAGATGCACCTGATCACCCGTGACAGCAGCGTAGTGCTTTACGATTTCAAGGTGCTGCCTCCGGCTCCCAAGGTGGAGAGTATGTCGGCCGAATGGGCCGCTCCCGGAGAGAAGGTCATCATTGCCGGTTCCTATCTCTTTGCTCCTCTCACCGTGGAATTCCCCGGTGCCGATCCTATCGAAGTAACCACTTCCAAGGCTGGCGGTACCGAGGTTGAGGTAACGGTTCCCACCGGCGCCCAGCCTGGTAAGGTGAAGATCACCACTGCTTCCGGTACCGGACAGTCCTCCTTCCAGTACAGGGACAGCCGCAACATCCTGTTCAACTTCGATGACAACCGCGGTAAGATGGGTAACTGCTGGCACGCCGCCACCATTGAAACCAGCGACCTGTCCCTGGACGGCGGATATCTGCTCCTGTACAGTGCAGATGGCCTGAAGTCCGACGGTTCCGATTGGCCCGATGCCGGCTACCACTTCGAGTACTGGCCCGGTAACTGGAACACCCCCGAAACTTATGAGGATGACGGTGCTGACGACCTTACCCGTACCGTGGATTTCACCGGTTTCAAGAATATGGCCCTCAAGTTTGAGTATATGATTCCTGAGACCGATCCCTGGAAGGGCACTCCTATGCAAATCTGGTTCGCCGGACACGACCTGATCACCTTGCAGACGGCCAACAATACCTACTTCCACGATGCAACCATTTCCCTGCCCCGTGTAATGTGGAAACCTTGGCTGGAAAGCGGTTCCTTCGATACCGGTGGCAAGTGGCTCACCGCCACCTTCCCCATCGCTACGGACTTTGTCTGGTATTGGGATAGTACCCTCGCCACCGGAGAACTCAAGCCCGAATCTTTCACCGGTATGGAAATCTTCATTGCTGCCGGTAAGGAGGATGAAGGTTCCCCTTCCGCTCCTAAGATTTACATCGACAACATCCGTGTTGTTCCCATCAAATAATCTCGTGCCATGAAAAAGATTCTGAAATATACTCTCTTTGCAGCGCTTGCGCTGGTTGTGGCAGGTTGCGCCAAGAAGGAACTGGATACCAACCCTTACGGGGAAGGAGTCCGCTTCGCTGCCATGGCTCCGAATCCTGTCATGCGCGGAGGTGAACTCCGGATCCTGGGCAGTAACCTGGATCAGGTAAGCGAAATCCGCTTTGCCGGAGACGTTTCCGTAACAGACTTCCAGGTAGTAACCACCGGCGTAACCGGTGAACTGCACGTGATAGTTCCCCTGGAAGGCCCCCTTGTGGGCCCTGTCACCCTCGTGGGTAAGGACGGCACCGTCCGCAAGTCCTTCACGGACCTTACGTTCACGGAGCCTATTGAAATAGATTCCTTCACCCCCGCTTCCGTCCTCTCCAACGATGTGATCACCTTCAAGGGTGAGTATCTGGATGTGGTCCGTGAAGTTATCTTCACCGGTGACGAAAACGCCGTTGAGACCACATTCTTGAGCCAGTCCCGCCATGAACTCAAGGTGTCTGTTCCCTCCAGCGCCATTTCCGGTCCCATCATCCTGAGTGATGTGAATGAGCTGGAAGACCAGAGCACCATTCCCAATCACGTGTACACCGCTACGGACCTGGTGGTGAAAGATCCTACCGTGGTAACCGCCGAAAAGGCTACCTACAAGGAGGGAGATGAGATTCTGGTGATCGGTGAACATCTCGATATGATCAAGAGGATAGACCTTCCTCAGGCCAGCGATGTGGAATTCATTCTTTCCGGAGACTGTAAAACCATCTCTTTCGAACTCCCTGCTACGGCTACGGACGGCAATATCACCCTTACTTCCTTCGCTGGAGTGGAGTTCGACGGCGGCGAGATTGAGACCGTGACCGTGAGCGATCTCTCCATCAAGACCCTGGCCGAGGACAACCGTTACAAGGCCGGTTGTAAGATTGAAATCTCCGGTGAAGACCTGGATCTGGTAACGGATGTCGCCTTCATCAATGCCGATCTGGTGGATTGGGACTACGATGAAGAGACCGGAAACATCTATGCCACGCTGCCTGCAGACGCCCAGGACGGTGTTGTCACCCTCACCCTGGATTCTGGCAAGACGGCTACTACCGATGCCATTGAAGTGGTGAAGCCCGAAATCCTTGCCTGGGAACACTTCGATACCTATGTAGCCGGAGAGACCGTGGTAACCGTTGACGGTACAGATCTGGACCTGGTGGACACCGTCCTGATGGGCGATGACAAGCAGGGTTACTTCGAGTGCTATCACGATTACGATGAAGAGTCTGGAACCGTCAAGGTAACCATCCCTGAGGAGGCCTATACCAGTCCTATCATCTTCATCTCCGCTGCCAAGTATACCACCCAGACAGACCCTCTGGAGGTTAGCTACAAACTGCCTGTCTCCATTACCTTTGATGCGCCCAGCTTTGCTCTTGGCAAGAAGATCTCCCTCACGGGTGAGCGTCTGCTGAAGATTGAGCAGGTATTCATCAAGGGAAAGAAAGTGACTTCTTTTGATGTCCGTACAGACAATGCCATGTCCTTCGCCATGCCGGAAGAAATCACCAGCCCCGGCGTATGCCGTCTGGAACTGGTTCTGACCGATGGCAGCAAGCTCACCTGGCCCGTTCCCTTCGAGATTACCGCTCCGTACACGGAGACCTTCATCTGGGAGGGTTCCCAGATCATCAATGGCTGGTCCGGCGTAACCTTCGGGGACAACCGGTTCATCTGGAGCGAACTGGGTATCAAGGAAGGTGATGTTGTCAAGTTGTACTTCACGGCTCCCGAAACGGGCTGGTGGGATCTGCAACTGGTCAATGGTCACTGGGGCAACCTCTCCATCGAAGAATTGGGCGGAGGAAATGAAATCAAGCAGGATGCCGGCTTCCCGGGCGGCGCCCAGACCTTCTCCTTCAACGTGACGGCAAGTGTGCTGGCCTCTCTCACCGAAGATGTCGGTTGGGGTGGAGCCTTCATCATCAACGGTGACGGTAATGTGGAGGTTACAGGTATCTCCCTCATCCAGTACGGAGCCGTTGGTGAAACCATCTGGGAAGGCAGCCATGCCATTGACTGGGGTGGCAGCGATGAAGCCCACAAGGCCCTCACCGCACTTTCCTGGGGCGGCTATGACTGGTCCACCGTTGAGGCAGGCACCACGCTGGCTCTTGAGTTCGAGCGCACGGCCGACGAGGTCCAGATTCGTCTGGGCAACGGCAGCTGGGCTGCTCTTCCCGGGACCACGGATCCGTATAAACTCACGGACGGAGAAACTAGCCTGGAGGTGGAACTCACCAGTGACATGATTAACGAAATGGTATCCAACGGTGGTCTTGTGATCACCGGCCAGGGCTACACGCTCACCGCTGTGATCCTGAAGTAATTTTTAATCCGGAGGGGGCTGACCCTCCCTCCGGGTTCCATGACTATGAAAAGATTTTTTTACATCGCTTTGTCGGCCCTTGTGCTTTGGGCCTGCGGAAAGACCGAACCGGAGCAGCCGGTGGTGCCGCCCGTAGACCCGGCTCCCACGGCCGTTACGTTGAATGTTACCTCCTATAGCGCCCCCGCTGAAGGCGGCGCCATTGAAGTTACCGTCAAGGCTCCTTTCGTGCCGCAGGTGGACAAGCCGGACTGGGTATCGGTGAGCAGCGGCAGCCTGGTCAATTACACGGTTACTCTTAAACTGACCGTGGCGCCCAATACTGCCTATGAGCCTCGTAACGCGACCCTCACCTTCAAGGCTACGGGTGCCACTTCGGCCACCTTCTCCCTTACCCAGGCTGCTGCCCAGAAACCGGAACCGGCCGAGGTGGATAAGGACCTTACCAATGAAAACGCCACGGCCGAGGCAAAGTGGGTTTATACTTTCCTTCGGGAACAGGCCGGAAACAAAATGCTCAGCGGTGTTCAGTCCGGCGGAACGGCCAACAACAACGAGCGGGTGAACCAGGTTTATACCATGACCGGCAAGCACCCTGCCCTGGCCGGTTACGATTATATCTTCCTGCAGTATTCTCCCACTCCGGCCGGTTGGACCTGGGTAGTGGATTATGGAGATATTTCGGCCCCTAAGGAGCAGTGGCAGAACAACGGCCTTGTGTCCTATATGTGGCACTGGAACGTCCCTTCCACCAAGGCAGATTGGGATAAAGGAAAGGGCGGAGACTTTTCCGGCTACAACTTTTACTGTGATAAAACCAAATTCAGCATAGCCAATGCCTTGAAGAGCGGTACCTGGGAGAACGATTTCATCCTTCAGGACATTGAGAAGGTGGCCGGCTATTTGAAATTGTTGCAGGATGCGGGGATTCCCGTCCTTTGGCGTCCGCTGCACGAGGCTGCCGGCAATTACAACCTGTACGGTGGCAATGGTGCCTGGTTCTGGTGGGGCCGCGGCGGGGCCGATGCCTGCAAGAAACTCTGGAAACTCCTCCGGGATAAGCTGGAAGGGGAGTACGGTTTGAACAATCTCATCTGGGTCTGGACCCTGGATGCCACCCCCGGCGCAGAGAAAGACTACGCCTCCTGGTACCCTGGAAACGACCTGGTAGATATAGTGGGTGTAGATATCTATGCCGATGATACCGATGCCAAAGCCCGTCAGTACGAGGCGGCTGTAAACCTTTCCGGCGGCCACAAGCTGGTTACCGTCAGCGAGTGCGGCAATATCCCTAACCCCGCCAAGTGCCTGGAGGCCGGGCAGGGCTGGAGCTGGTTCCTGGTCTGGGACCTGGAATCCTATGAACTGAATACCACATCATATTGGAAGTCCATTATGTCTTCGAACAAGGTTCTTACCCGCGAAGGAATGCCTTCCCACGAATAATAACAGCCTATGAAGTATTTTAAACATTGTATCTTACCGCTGCTCACCCTGGTTTCCGTGATGTGCAGCTGCAACGGGAATAAAGAGAATCCGGAACCCACGCCCGATCCTACGCCCAAGGCCCCTACGGCCGTTACGCTGACCCCGGCCTCCATCAATGCCGGTGCAGAGGGAGGAACTTTCGAGATAAGCGTGAAGTCTCCCTTTGTTCCCCAGGTGGAGAAGCCCAGCTGGGTAACAGTGAGCAACGGAACCCTTAAGGATTATACGGTGACCGTAAGCGTTACTGTGGCTGCCAATACCACCTATGAAGCCCGTGAGGCCACCCTAACTTTCAAAGCAACGGGTGCCACTTCGGCTACGCTGAAAGTTACGCAGGCCGCCAAGGAAAAACCCGTGAGACCCACGCCCGGCACCAATGAGGCCTGGCAGATGGCATCCAAGTTGGGCTTTGGTTGGAATATGGGTAACGAACTCGAGGCCCATAACAATGGCGTTCCCGATGAGACATGCTGGACGGGTGTCCTTTGCACCCAGGCCACCTTTGACAAGGTAAAAGCAGCCGGGTTCAGTTCTGTCCGTATCCCGGTATCCTGGATGAGTCTGATTGGAGAGGCCCCCAACTATACGCTGGATGCTACCCGTCTGGCCCGCTTGAAAACCGTTGTGGGATATGCTCATAGTGCCGGCCTAATCACCATCTTCAATATCCATCACGATGGAGCCGAGAGCAAGTATTGGCTTTCTGTAGCCAAGGGGGCCGATAATGATGCCATTACAGCCAAGTTCGCCGCTGTTTGGAAACAGCTGGCAGAAGCTTTTAAAGATGAGGGCGACTGGCTGATCTTTGAGTCTTGCAATGAAATCAACGACGGTGGTTGGGGCTGGAGTACCGAATACCTTACGCCCGAAGGTAAGAAGCGTCAGAACGATATCCTGAATGGATGGAACCAGAAGTTTGTGGATGTGGTCAGAGCTACCGGAGGTAACAACGCCACCCGTTGGCTGGGTGTTCCCGGCTATGCTGCCAATGTGGATATGACCCTGGACGATGGTTTTGTAGTTCCTACTGATAAAGAGAATAGAGTGATGGTGGCGGTTCATACGTACGGTCCTACGGATTTTGGCCAGACGGCAAAGGTGAATGAATGGGGGCATACCCGTAAAGTCCAGCTCCAGGATCCCTCCTATGATGAGATTTATTATGAGGAGCAGATGTACAGACTGTACAAGAAATGGGTAGAGAAGGGTATTCCGGTCTACTTCGGTGAATTTGGTTGTGCCAACCGTAGCGACAGTAAGGCCTATGCCTTCCAGCTCTATTTCCTGGAGTATATGACCAAGTGCATGCATACCTATGGCATGGCCGGTTATATCTGGGACAATGGCGCCAAGGGGTCCGGAAATGAGGTTTATGGCATCATCCATCATGGTACCGGTGAGTATATGGATCCTGAAAAGGGACCGGAGATTGTCAGCAAGTGCCTGAAGGGCTTTACTAACACTTCCTCCAGTTATACGCTGGATACTGTATATAATAGCGCCCCTAAATTCTGATGAAAAGATTACTTATACTCGCTGCCCTGGCCCTCGCTGCCTGCAGCACCGGAAACAAGAAACCCATGGAAACGCCCAAAGACCAGCTGGTGCATACCCTGTTCTCTTATGCAGAGAGCGGAAAGATTGCCTATGGGCATCAGGACGACCTCTTCTACGGCCACACCTGGAAGGTAGAGGACTGGGAGAACGACGCCCTGGAACGTTCCGACGTCAAGGATGTCACCGGACGCTATCCCATGATCCTGGGGTGCGACCTGGGAGGCATAGAGCTGGGGGCCGACAAGAACCTGGACGGCATTCCCTTCGGCCTGATGAGAAAGGCCGTCCTCAAGCAGGTGGAGCGGGGCGGAATGGTCACCTTCTCCTGGCATCCGCGGAACCCCCTCACGGGCGGTGACGCGTGGGACATCTCCTCCACGGAGGTGGTGAAATCCGTTCTGACGGGCGGTGAGAAGCACGCCGAATTCATGCTTTGGCTGCAGCGTGCGGCCGATTTCATCGAATCCATCGGCCCGGATGTCCCCATCATTTTCCGCCCCTGGCATGAAAACCTGGGAAGCTGGTTCTGGTGGGGAGGGAGGCTTTGCTCCGACCAGGAATACAAAGAGCTTTTCCGTGCCACCTGGCTGTATTTTACCAAGGAGCGCGGCCTCACCAATATCCTCTGGTGCTATTCCCCCAATGGTCCCATTTCTCCGGAGGTGTATATGTCCCGCTATCCCGGGGACGAGTTTGTAGACATCCTGGGAACGGATATTTATGAATTTGTAGGAGACGGCTCTGTGGAAGAGGCCGGCGTACGGTTCCAGAACCAGGTGAAGAACATGCTTTCTACCCTGGTGGCCCTGGGCGATGAGCATAAAAAGCTCATCTGCCTGAGCGAAACGGGCCTGGAAGGGATTCCGGACCTGAAGTGGTGGACCGGGTCGCTGATTCCGTCCATCCAGGATTTCCCCATCTCCTATGTCCTTACCTGGCGCAATGCCTGGGACCAGCCCGGTCATTTCTATGCAGCCTGGGACGGCTTTGAAGGCGCCGCCGATATGAAGGCCTTCAGCGAACTGGAAAATATTGTATTCTTACCATAAGACCATGACCTACAAAGAGCGTTTGAAGTGGCTCAAGGTGAGCCACCAGCAGTTGATTGAAAGAAAGAACTACCCCGTAGAGGGAAACGGTGTGTACGAGCGTTACGAGAATCCCATTCTCACAGCCGATCACGCACCCCTGGAGTGGCGTTACGACTTTAACCCGGACCGCAATCCGTACCTGATGGAGCGCTTCGGTATCCATGCTACCCTTAATTCCGGTGCCATCAAGTGGAAAGACAAGTATGTGCTGGTGGTACGTGTAGAAGGCGCCGACCGCAAGTCTTTCTTTGCCGTGGCCGAAAGCCCCAACGGCGTGGACAACTTTACTTTCTGGCCCCGTCCCATTACCATGCCGGAATGGGGTGAACCCGCCACCAACGTCTACGACATGCGCCTCACCGCCCACGAAGACGGCTGGATTTACGGCATCTTCTGCGTGGAACGCAAGGATCATGACGCGGAGGGGGACCTCTCTGCCGCTACGGCCGCTGCCGGTGTGGCCCGCACCAAGGACCTGGTGAACTGGGAGCGCCTGCCGGATGTCAAGAGCGCCAGTCAGCAGCGCAACGTGGTGCTGCACCCTGAGTTTGTGAACGGCAAGTATGCCCTCTACACCCGCCCGCAGGATGGCTTCATTGACGCCGGTAACGGCGGCGGCATTGGCTGGGCCCTGGTGGACAGCATGGAGGAGGCTGTGATCAAGGAAGAGAAGATTATCAACCTCCGCCACTACCATACCATCAAGGAAGTGAAAAACGGTGAGGGCCCGCACCCCATCAAGACCGACAAGGGCTGGCTGCACCTGGCCCACGGCGTGCGCGGCTGCGCCAGCGGACTCCGCTATGTGCTGTACCTGTATATGACCGCCCTGGAAGACCCTTCCAAGGTCATTGCAGACCCGGCCGGCTTCTTTATGGCCCCGGAAGGTCCCGAGTACATCGGAGACGTGATGAACGTCCTGTTCTCCAACGGCTGGATCTGCGACCCCAACGGCAAGGTGTTCATTTACTACGCCAGTTCCGACACCCGCATGCACGTGGCTACCTCCACGGTGGACCGCCTGGTGGACTACTGCATGAATACCGCCCCGGACGGCCTCCGTACCGGCCTGTCCGTTGAGACCCTGAACAAGATTATTGACGCAAATCAGAAATAAGTATGAAGAGTTTGATTCTCCTGGCAACCCTGGTGCTTTCGCACATTTTCTCCGACCACGCCGTCCTGCAGCAGGAAACCCAGGCCCCGGTTTGGGGCTGGGGAGACCCGGGCAAGAAGGTGGAAGTGGTCTGGGATGGCCAAACTTACTGGACCACGGTGCAGGCCGATGGCTCCTGGCGGGTGAGCATTCCCACCGGAAAGGCCGATGGCGCCACTTACACGCTTACGGTGAAATCCGGAAAGGAAACCCTCACGGTGAACGACATTGTGCTGGGAGAAGTCTGGCTTTGCAGCGGGCAGTCCAATATGGAAATGCCCATCTCAGGCTTTGGCTTCCAGGAAGTGGAAGGTGCCACCGAGGCCATCATGGCCGCTCCGGAAACCGCTTCGCTGGTTCGCGTCTTTGACATCAAAACCGGCAAGTGCACCGAGCCCCAGGCCGATGTGGATGCCGCCTGGGCCTACACCGACGGCGCCGTAACGGCCAAGACTTCGGCCGTGGCCTATTTCTTTGGAAAACGCCTTTCCAAGTCGCTGGGCGTGCCCGTAGGCATTATCGTAAACGCCTGGGGCGGCAGCCGTATTGAGCCGTGGATGACCAAGGAAGTGATCAACGGCGCCGGCCTGACGGATCAGGAACTCAAAGACCTCTATGCCGTAGAAGAACAGCCCGACCGCTGGCCCGAGACTCCGGAACTCATCTGGAACGGCCGCGTGAAACCCATCGTGGGTTACGCCGCCAAGGGCATCCTCTGGTACCAGGGCTGCTCCAACATGGGCCAGCCGCACTGCTACGACAAGTTGCAGAAGGCCATGGTGGAGATGTGGCGAAAGGAGTGGGGGAGAGAGCTTCCCTTCATCTTCACGCTCCTGGCCCCGTACGACCACGGCGATTCCGACGGCCGCTGGCGTCCCTTCTTTGTGGAGAACCAGTTGCACACCGAGGAGATCCTGCCTGGCTCCTGGGCCATCTGCACGGAGACCCTGGGCAACAAGGTGACCGTGCATCCTTCCCAGAAAAAGGAAGTGGGAGACATGATGGTCCAGCGTGCCCTCCAGAGCGTATATGGTATTTACTCCGGCATTTCCATCGAACTGCCGCGCCTGAAGGAAGTAACCTTTGAGGAGGACGGTACGGCCAAGGTGACCCTGACCGAGGTCTGGTCCAACCTGATGAGCATGTCGGCCCGGGATATCGTGGGCTTTGAACTGGCTGGCGAAGACCGTCAGTTCCACTTGGCACAGGCCCAGGTGGACTGGGACGGAGGCACCATCCTGGTAAACTGCCCCGAAGTTCCCAAACCCATTGCCGTCCGTTATGGCTGGCGCAACTTTATGAATGCAAACCTCCAGAAATCCAACGGGATTCCGGTTCCGCCGTTCCGTTCCGATGACTGGGAATACTAAACGAAACCTATGAAAAAACTCATCCTCATTGCCTGGGCTCTTTTGACCCTCTCGGCCTGCAGCCAGAACACGGTTGTGGTTCGCTGCGATAACGGCGCCGTGCGGCTGCAGGTGATTTCCCCGGAAATCATCCGCGTGAGCGTTTCCCCCGACGGGAAATTCCACGACCGCAAAAGTCTGGTAGTTCTGCCCCAGCAGGGATGCAAAGACTTCAGGCTGTCCAAAGAGGCGGGCAAGGAAGTGCTTTCTACGTCGGCCCTTATCGTAGAGGTGACCAAGGCCGACGGCACCTTGCAGTTCTTTAAGGCCGACGGCACTCCACTCGCCTTGGACGGCCGTTCTTCCTTCGAGCCCCTGGAGGTGGAAGGCAAGAAAGCCTGGAGCACCACAGTCACTTATGCATCGGCCGATGATGAGGCCTTCTATGGTCTGGGTCAGCACCAGGCCGGCGAATTCAACCACAAGGGCCTTCGCGAGGAACTGTATCAGTACAATACCAAGATCAGCGTGCCCATGGTGGTATCCAACAAGGGTTACGGCCTTTTGTTTGATGCCTATTCCCTGAGCCGCTGGGGTTCGGCCCAGCCCTACAAGCAGCTGGGAGAGGTCTTTGACCTGGATCTCACGGGCACTTACTGCCCCGCCCAGGGTGAACCCCTGGTGCAGAAGGAAGACAGCTTGTTCTACGAGAACGAGTGGGCCATCCGCAACCTGCCCCAGATGCCTCTGATGGGCGCCAAGGTTACCTACGAAGGAACCCTTACCGCCCGCGAGACCGGAGACTATCACTTTATCCAGTACTATGCCGGTTTCCAGAGCACCACGGTGGACGGCGTGGAAGTGATGAGCCGCCGCTGGCGTCCGGCCTGGAACCCCAACAGTTATAAGTTTACCGTGCATCTGGAGGCCGGCCAGCCCACGCCCGTGAAGATTGAGTGGGAGCCGGACGGAGATGTGTCGTATATCGGCCTGCGTGTGGCTCCGCTGGAGACCCCGGAGCAGGAGTCCCGCCTCACTTTCTGGAGCGAGTTTGAACCCCAGGCCGACTATTACTTCATTGCCGGAGGCAACTACGACGGCGTGATCAAGGGTTACCGCCAGCTCACCGGCAAGGCGCAGGTGATGCCCAAGTGGGCCCTGGGCTTCTGGCAGAGCCGCGAGCGCAACAGCACCCAGGAAGACCTGGTGGGCACGCTGGCCGAGTTCCGCCGCCGCCACATCCCCGTGGACAACATTGTCCAGGACTGGCAGTACTGGCCGGATGACCAGTGGGGAAGCCACGCGTTTGAAGCCTCCCGTTATCCCGACCCCGAGAAGATGCTGGACGACGTGCACGAGATGCACGGCCGCTTCATGATCTCCGTCTGGCCCAAGTTCTACACCAATACGGAGCACTACAAGGAGCTCAAGAAGGCCGGTTATGCCTACACCCACGCCGAGGAAGATTCCCTGGTGGACTGGCTGGGCTATAAACAGAGTTTCTACGACGCTTATGCCGCCGGCGGCCGGAAGATGTTCTGGGACCAGATGGACGAAAGCCTCTACAGCAAATATGGCAAGAAGATCGACGCCTGGTGGATGGACGCCAGCGAGCCCAACCTGAGGGACTGCCTCCCCATGGACTACCTCAAGTGGCTCCTTACGCCCAACGCCCTGGGTTCTTCTACCGAATATCTCAACGCTTACGCCCTGGTCAACGCCCAAGCCATCTACGAAGGCCAGCGCAGCGTGGACCCCGACAAGCGTGTCTTCCTCCTGACCCGCAACGGTTTCTCCGGCCTGCAGCGTTACAGCACGGCTTCCTGGAGCGGTGACATTGGCACCTCCTGGACCGACATGCGCATGCAGATGGCCGCCGGCCTGAACTACTCCATGAGCGGCATCCCGTTCTGGGGCATGGACATTGGCGGTTTCTCCGTGATGAGCAAGTTCTACAATCCGGAGAATGCCGATGAGTGGCAGGAACTGCAGACCCGCTGGCACCAGTTCGGTACCTTTGTCCCGCTGTTCCGCACCCACGGCCAGTGGCCCCGTCGCGAACTCTGGAACATTGCTCCGGAAGGATCTCCGGCCTATGAGAGCATCCTCTGGTATATGCAGTTGCGTTACCGCCTGATGCCTTATCTGTACTCCCTGGCCGGCGCCGTCCATTTTGAGGACGCCACCCTGATGAGGGGCCTGCCCATGGATTATCCGGACGACCCCGAGGTCCGCGACCTCTCCGACCAGTGGATGCTGGGACCTGCCCTTATGGCCTGCCCGGTGTATGAGTACGGTGCCCGCGAGCGCAGTGTCTATTTCCCGGAAGGCGGCTGGTACGACTTCTATACGGGTAAGTATATCGAAGGCGGTCAGCGCCTGACGGTGGCGGCTCCTTACGAGCGCATGCCGCTGTACGTCCGTGCCGGCAGCATCCTTCCTATAGGCCCGGCCCTGGAATGGACCGGTGAGGACGTCCCCGACCACGTTACTTTCCTGGTGTATGCCGGAAAGAATGCAGAGTTTACGTTCTACGAAGATGATGGCGTCAGCTACGGTTATGAGAAGGGTGAATACAGCACCATCCATGTCCGCTGGGAAGACAATGCCCGTATCTTCACCCTGGATGACCGGGAGGGATCTTTCCCCGGCATGCTCAAGACCCGCACCTTCTGCGTGGGCGTCGTCGATCCGGAGAACCCCGTGCCGTACGATCCGGACAGCATCAACAGCCTCTGCATTTCCTATGACGGATTCAACAGCAGAATCGGCCTGTAATGAATAAACTCTAATATATGAATAAGCATTTAATTCCCGTTTTTGTTATGCTTTCAGCTTCTGTGTTGTCTTGTAATTCTAAAAAAGGAGAAGTAGTGATTCCTGCCGATAAGACCGTTGAGGCCAAAGTTGAGCAGGTTCTGAAAGGCATGACCCTCGAAGAGAAGGCCGGCCAGATGGTCCAGCTTTCCATTATGGTCCTTCAGGACGAGACCAACGAGGCCCTGGATCCGGCCAAACTGGACAAGATCATCGGCCAGTACAAAGTGGGTTCTATCCTGAATGTGATGAACGACCACGCCCATTCCCGCGAGCATACCGCCCAGATGGTGAAAGATATCCAGGCCAAGTCCATGGAGACCATCGGTATTCCCTGCATCTACGGACTGGACATGATCCACGGAGCCTCCTACCTGACGGACGGTTCTTTATATCCCCAGGAGATCAACCTGGCAGCCACCTTCAACCGCACCTATGCCCGGATGATGGGCCACGCCATGGCCTATGAAACCCGTGCCGCCCAGGTGCCGTGGGTGTTCTCCCCGGTGATGGACCTGGGCCGCGATCCCCGCTGGCCCCGTATCTGGGAAAGCTATGGCGAGGATCCCTACCTGCAGGCCGAAATGGCCCGCGAAGAGACGCTGGCCCTGCAGGGAGACGACCCCAACCATGTCGGTCTGGAGAATGTAGCCGTTTCTATCAAGCATTTCATGGGTTATGGCGTGCCCGTTTCCGGTAAAGACCGTACCCCGGCCATCATCGCCCCCAACGACCTCCGCGAGAAATTCTTCGCTCCTTTCCTGGAGTGCTTCCGCGCCGGTGCCCTCACCATTATGGTCAACTCCGCCTCCATCAACGGCATTCCCACGCACGCCAACTCCATGCTTCTGACCGGCTGGGTCAAGGAAGAACTGGGCTGGGACGGCATGGTGGTAACGGACTGGGCCGATATTGACAACCTGTATACCCGCGACCACGTGGCCGCCGATAAGCGCGAAGCCGTGAAGATAGGTATCAACGCCGGTATCGACATGATCATGGATCCGTACGATCCCGAGTGCTGCAACGTGATTGTGGACCTGGCCAAGAGCGGAGAGATCCCGATGTCCCGTATCGATGACGCCGTGCGTCGTGTCCTGCGTCTGAAGGTACGTCTGGGCCTGTTCGAGAATCCCACCTGGGAGAAGGAGTATCCCATGTTCGCTTCCCACGCCTTTGCCCGCGAATCCTACGACGCGGCTGTGGAGAGCGAGGTTCTCCTCAAGAACGAAGACGGTATCCTGCCTCTCAAGGGCACGGAGAAGATTCTGGTTACCGGCCCCAATGCCAACAGCCTGCGCACGCTTAACGGCGGCTGGAGCTACACCTGGCAGGGCGCAGCCGATGACTATGTTCCCCATTTCAATACCATCCTGGAAGCCCTCCAGCACCGTTTCCCGGGCAAGGTGAGCTACGAGCCCGGTGTGGTATACGACCAGACTCCCATGATGTGGGAGAATGAGGACGCTTCCGGCATCCAGAAGGCCGTCATGGCGGCTTATAAGGCCGATGTCATTGTGGCCTGCGTGGGTGAAAACACCTACTGCGAGACGCCCGGTAACATGGACGACCTCAATCTCTCTGCCAACCAGAAGCAGCTGGTGAAGGCCCTCTCCGCCACCGGCAAGCCCATCATCCTTATCCTGAACGAGGGTCGTCCCCGTCTGATCGGTGACATTGAGCCGCTGGCCAAGGCCGTGGTGGACGTGATGCTCCCTTCCAACTATGGCGGAGAGGCCCTGGCCTCCCTCCTGTCCGGAGACGTCAACTTCTCCGGCAAACTGCCCTTCACCTATTCCAAGCATATCAACGCCCTCCATACCTACGACTACAAGGTATCCGAGCACCGCGAGACCATGGCCGGCTCTTATAACTACGATGCCATCATGGACGTGCAGTGGCCCTTCGGCCACGGTCTCAGCTACACCACTTTTGCCTACAGCAACCTAAAGGTGGACAAGACCGAATTCGGCCCGGAAGATGTGCTCAAGGTGTCCGTGGAAGTGACCAATACCGGCAGCATTTCCGGTAAGGAGTCCGTGCTGGTGTACAGCTCCGACCTGGTGGCTTCCCTCATCCCGGATGTCAAGCGCCTGCGTGCCTTTGACAAGGTAAAGCTGCTTCCCGGTGAGAAGCAGATCCTTACCTTCGAGATCCCCGCCTCCCGCCTGGCCTTTGTAGGGGCCGATGGCAAATGGCGTCTGGAAGAAGGCGACTTCCGCATCTCCTGCGGCGGTCTGGGTGTGATGACCCGTTGCAACAAAACGAAAGTTTGGGATCAACCGAACATATAATGGAAACAAGAAGTGATGTGTTTTTGCGGGAGGTCAGGGAGAACCTGACCTCCGGCGTTTTGCCTTACTGGCTCAACCTGAAAGACCCCCGTGGGGGCTTTTACGGGGAAGTGACTTCCGACGGAACCGTTCTGTACGACGCCCCGCGCGGCGTGATCCTGAACGCCCGCATCATCTGGTCGTTTGCCGCGGCATACCGGTACCTGCCCCAGACGGAGTACCTGGTGGCGGCCGTGCACGCCCGCGACTATTTCCTGGACCATTTCTGCGACCACAAGTATGGCGGCGTGTATTGGAGCGTGGACAGCCAGGGAGAGCGCCTGGATACCAAGAAGCAGCTCTATGCCCAAGGCTTTGCCATCTATGGCCTGTCGGAACTGTATAAGGTAACCAAAGACGACGAGGTGCTCAAGAACGCCATCAACCTGTACAAGGTGGTGGAAACGCATTTTGCCGACCGCGCCAACGGCGGCTATATCGAGGCCCTGGCCCGGGACTTCTCCCCGCTGGAGGATATGTCCCTGAGCGCCCACGATATCAATGCCGACAAAACCATGAACTCCCACCTCCACATCCTGGAGGCCTATGCCAACCTGTATAAGGTCTGGCCCGACGAAGGCCTCAAAGAGGCGGTGGAGAAGCTCCTGGTGCTGGTGGGAACGCGGATCATGGCTCCCAACGGCCACCTGCAGCTGTATTTCAAACGGGATTGGACGGTGCTTCCCGGTGCCGTCTCGTACGGCCACGACATCGAGACCTCCTGGCTGGCGCTGGAGTGTGCCCTGGCCCTCAAGGACCTGGATATCGTGAATCGGGTGCGCCCCTGGGCTCTGGCCATGGGTAAAGCCGGCAACGAGGGCCTGCTGCCCGACGGCTCCCTCCGCTACGAGAAACTCACGGACGGAAGCTTCGATGACTCTCGCCAGTGGTGGGTACAGGCCGAGACGGTGGTGGGCAACCTCTGGCTCTGGAAGTACCACGGAGAGACCCTGTCGGCCGACAAAGCCCTGCGGTGCTGGGATTATATCCGCGAGCATCTGCTGGACCGGAAAGACGGAGAATGGTGGTGGGCCGTGCTGCCGGACGGAAGCCTGGACAAGGCCCAGCCCAAGGCGGGTTTTTGGAAGTGTCCCTATCACAATACCCGCATGTGTTTGCAAGTATTACAGATTTTTTCTTAAATTTGTCTTGCTAACACAAGAAAACTATGGCCGTTAAACTGTCTGAGAAAATAGGTTATTGCCTGGGAGATGCCGCTGCCGGTGGTATCACCTGGAAGGTCATGTCCATTGCATTTCCCTTTTTCTTCACCAATATCTTTGGTCTTACCGTAGCGGATGCCGGCGCCCTGATGCTGCTGGCCCGCCTTTTTGACGTGGTGACAGACCCTCTGATGGGTGCCATCGCAGACCGCACCAAGTCCCGCTGGGGAACCTATCGGCCCTGGCTCATCTTTGGGGCCATTCCGCTGGGCGTGGTCTTTGCCATGCTGCTGTACACCCCGGATCTGGGGCCGACCGGAAGAAGGGTCTACGCCTATGCCCTGTACCTTCTGATGATGGTGGTCTATACGGCTGTCAACGTGCCTTACGGCTCCCTGCTGGGCGTGATGACCGACGACAGCAACGAGAGAAACCAGTTCTCCTCGTTCCGTATGGTGGGCGCCTATGCCATGGGCTTTATCACCCTGTTCACCTTCCCGTATCTGCAGAAGATGATCGGCGGTACGCCGGCCCATCAGTATGCCGTGCTGGGTGTGGTGCTGGGTGCCGTGGCCGCGCTGGGAACCCTGGCCTGCGGCCTTCTCACCAAAGAACGCCTGGAACCCGTCCGCGCAGAGAAGTTCTCCTTGAAGCCCTTTGTGGACCTGGTTCACAACAAGCCGTGGATCTACCTCACGCTCATTGGTATCTGTACCAACTTCTTCAACGGATTCCGCTATGCCGTGGCCGCATACCTGTTTGAGTATTGCATGCATGGAGACGTAACCGTTTCCGGGCTCATCATCAACTATACCGTATTCATGATGTTCGGTGAGGCGGTTTGCATGATCTTCGGAGCCCTCACGCCCCGCTTTACCCAGTGGGTGGGTTCCAAGCACAAGGCTTTTGCCTGGGCGGCCATCATCTGCGCCGTTTCCTCCATCCTGTTCTTCTTCATCCCCATGGATCCGGCCTACATCTGGCTCATGATAGCCAATGTGATTGTTACCTCCGTCGGCATCGGCATCTATTCGCCGCTGCTGTGGTCCATGTACGCCGATGTGGCAGACTATGCCACGGAAAAGAACGGAACCTCTTCCACGGGTCTCATCTTCTCTTCCGGAACCATGGCCCAGAAATTTGGATCGGCCATCTCCGGTGCCCTCGTGGCCCTGCTGCTGGGCGTAGCCGGACTGGTCTCCAGCCAGGATCCCGTTACGGGAGAAACCGTGGTTTCCATTACCAACGAGGCCTCGGTGCAGCACATGGTCTGGAGCCTGTTCTCGCTGTTCCCGGCGGCCATCGCCCTGCTCATCCTGCTCCTGCTTCGCCTTTATCCCATCAAGAAGTAGGGGACTACTCCCAAATAACCAAGGTTCTGTCCAGCGGGATGGACTTGGGTTGTCCAGCTCTGCCGCCCACGCGGTAGAGTTTTTCTTCTGCCGGGTCCACCAGGGCCGATAGGGCCGCGTTCACGCGGGAGATATTTACGTTGAGTTCGTTGGAGAAGATGTCCAGCAGGCGCTGAATGCGGCGGTCCACGTCGTCCGGATCCAGGCTACGCATCACGCGGCCGTAGTAGGTGGCCATCTCGGCCCGGTAGTCTCCAATCTCTTTGAGGACGATGCCCTCCGGATGGCGGAGGAAGAGCAGCAGGACTGCCTTGGCCATGGGCCGGATCCTTAGTTCCCGGTTGCCCACGTACACTCTTAAAGTGCGGGTGATGCGGACCTCCGAGGGGACGGGGGCGGTGTACCGTCCGCTGGTTTGTCGCACAAAACTCAGCAGGTCACGGACTTCGCTTTCTTCGGCCGGTCCGTAGGGGGCATGGCGGTCCTCCAAGGCCTGCGGGTCCTGGAGCGAGAGGAAAAAGAGAGCCAATGACGCGTCCTGTGTCATGGCAACAAATATAAACAAAAACCGCAGCCCTATCAAGGTCTGCGGTAAGTGTCTTGGTTCAAAAATGCGACTACCAGCGGTCTTCGTCGGAGACGGAGAGCTTCTTGCGGGCGTGACGGCGACGGGCGTTCAGAACGCGGCGGCCGTTGGCGGAAGCCATGCGGGCGCGGAAGCCGTGCTTGTTCACACGCTTGCGACGGGAAGGTTGAAATGTTCTTTTCATAATATCTCTTTTTTATATTTTTCGCGTAAGGACTGCAAAGGTAGTAATTCTAGACGAAACTGCAAAATTATTTTTCAATGTGAATAACCAGTTTTCCGTCGTAATACTCATCTTTGAGCCAGGAAGAGACAGGCCAGGTGTGCACGCTGCCCGGACGAAGCTTGTATCGGCCCATTACCTGGGCGATTTCTTCGTTTACGTCGCCTCCCTTGAGGTAGAGGATGCCCTTGTTGTAGCGGCCTTTTACCCAGGGAAAGAAGTCCGGAAGTGAGGCCACGGCGCGGGATACCACAAAGTCAAAGTTGCGGCCCAGGGACTCTGCGCGGGCGTTGACCACCTGCACGTTGTCCAGTTCCAGGGCCTTGGCAACCGCCTCGGCCACGATGGTTTTCTTGTTCACCGAATCGCAAAGGGTGAAGTGGGCTTTGGGGTAGAGGATGGCCAGGGGAATGCCGGGAAAACCGCCGCCGGTTCCCAGGTCCAGGATGTCTGCGGTGGCAAAGCTCTCTTCCAGCCCGGGTACCGTTTCCAGGTACTTGGCAATGGCCATGGAATGCAGCACATGGTGCTCATATACGTTGTCAATGTCTTTCCGGGAAATGACATTGATCTGGGCATTCCATTCACGGTACAGTCCTTCCAGCGATTGCAGGCGCTGTTCCTGTTGCTCTGTGATGGTCATTCCACTTCTCCCCTTAACATCATTTTGGCCAGGTGCTGCTTGCCGCGGCGGATGCGCGTGCGCACGGTATTGAGCTCCAGGTCCAGTTCTTTGGCAATCTCTTCGTATTCCAGCTCCTCAATCATATACTTGATCATAACGTCTTTGTACAGCGACGGGAGCTCGTCAATAAAGCCCATCAGGCGCTCGTGGACCTCGTCGTTGATAATTTCCTCTTCCGGGGTGTAGTCCGTGAGGGGGTGGTCGTTATCGGCCCCTTCCTTCTTTTCCGTCTCCCGTTTGATGCTCTCCAGGTGGTCCAGCGCCGTACGGGTGGCAATGGTGAGCAGCCAGGGGCGGAACTCCCGGGACGTGTCAAAACCCTGTAGGGCCGAAAACGCCTTCTGGAAACTTTCCAGCACCACGTCATCTACGTCGGCCTTCCAATGGAAATAGCCGCTTACGCGTCCGCGGACCGCTTTCTCATGAATCTGGTACAGCACCCGGAAGGCCATCTGGTCTCCCTGCATGGCTTTCTCCACCAGCTCTTTCTCTTTGTTTTCCATATCTGTTAATGGGCTTCCAACCAATTGTTTCCTGCGCTGCATTCCACGGTGAGGGGAACCGACAGCTTGATCACATTCTCCATGGCGTCTTTCACCAGCGCCTGCAACTGCGGCACTTCCGCGGCGGGCGCCTCAAACAGCAGTTCGTCGTGGATCTGCAGCACCATCCGGCTCTTGAGACCGCTTTCCTTGAGCTTCCGGGCCACGCGGATCATGGCCAGCTTGATAATATCGGCCGATGTCCCCTGGATGGGGGCGTTCACGGCGTTCCTCTCTGCCAGGGCCCGTACCGTAGCATTCCGGGCCGATATGTCCGGCAGGTACCGCCGGCGGCCGAAGAGGGTCTCCACATACCCGTTCTCCCGGGCGAAGGCGATGCTGTCGTCGATGAAACCGCGGATGGCGGGGAAGGCGGTGAAGTAGTCGTCTATGAGGGCCTTGGCTTGTGCCCGGGGCAGATGCAGCCGCTGGGCCAGGCCGAAGGAAGAGATGCCGTACATGATCCCGAAGTTGGCCGTCTTGGCCATGCCGCGCTGCTCGCGCGTGACTTCCTCCACCGGAATCCGGAAGATCTTGGCGGCCGTGGCGGCGTGTACGTCCACGCCGTCCCGGAAGGCCTGGGTGAGGTGGGTGTCGCAGCTCAGGTGCGCCATGATGCGCAGCTCAATCTGGGAGTAGTCGGCGCTTACGATGAGCCCGTCCGGAATGCCCGGGACAAAGGCCTTGCGGATTTCCTTGCCCCGCTCCGTGCGCACCGGGATGTTCTGCAGGTTGGGGTTGGAGCTGGACAGGCGGCCGGTGGCCGTAAGGGCCTGGTTAAAGGTGGTGTGCACCCTTCCGTCCTTCTCGGAAATGTACGAAGGGAAGGGCTCTATGTAGGTGGACAGGAGCTTTTTCACCGCCCGGTATTCCAGGATCTCGTTCACGATGGGGTGACGGTCGGCAATGGCCACCAGGGTGGCTTCGTCGGTGGTGTACTGGCTCTTGTTGCCGCTTTTCTTGGCCTTGGGATCCAGTTTGAGTTTGTCAAACAGAAGATCTCCCACCTGCTTGGGGGAGGAGATGTTGAGGGTGGGCTCTTCCGCCATTTCCCTTATGCGGGCCTCGCGCTCTGCTAGCTCCTGGCGCAGGCCGTCGGCAAAGACTTTGAGCTGGGAGAGGTCCACTTTTACGCCGTCCCTTTCCATCTGGGCCAGCACTTTGGCCAGGGGCTCTTCCATGGTGTCGTAGAAGTCCGGCAGGTTTTCGCGGAGCTTGTCTCCCAGGGGAATGAGCACGGCCGCTTCCTTGAGACGGGGGGAATCGTCTTCCTCGGGGGCATCGTCAAAGAGGGAACCGGTCTGCACCGGAGCGGCCGATTCTTCCAGCGCCACGCCCAGGTAGGTCTGGGCCAGGGCTGCCAGCTCGTGGCTGCGCTCGGGATTGAGCACATAGTGCATGAGCTCCAGGTCGTTCCACTTTCCCTCCAGGCTGATCCCTTCGGCCGCCAGCTGGTTGGCCATCTTCTTCAGGTCCACGCCGTACTTGGCCACGGAAGGGTCTTCCAGGAGGCCCTTCACGTCATTCCCGGCTTGACCGGGAATCTCACAGACCATTCCGTCTGCCGCCAGAATCAGCTTGCTTCCGGCCAGCACCAGCCCCACTTTGCCGGTTTTCCGGGCTGCGGCCGCCACTTCCTGGGCCGAAACCAGTGGCCCGAGCACAAATTCGGGCTTCTGGGTGCTCGAGAGGGTGTTTTGGGCGGGTTCGAGCACCAAATCGGGTGTCTGGGTGCTCGAAAGGTATTTTTTGAGGGAAGTGAATTCGTATAAGTTGAAGAGTTCCCGGAGTCGGGGCTGGAACTGCCCGGTGTAGCGCATGTCTTCCAGCGTGACCGGGAGATCCATATCCGTCTTGATGGTGACCAGAGTCTTGGACAGGGCCATGTGGGGACGGGCTTCTTCAAACTGGGCCTGCTGCTTGGGTGTCAGTTCTGCCAGGTGCTCGTAGATATTCTCCACGGTGCCGTACTTGGCTATGAGTTTGGCGGCGCCCACTTCTCCCACGCCCTTCACGCCGGGCACGTTGTCCGCGGTGTCTCCGCAGATGGCCAGCATGTCAATCACCTGTGCGGGACTGGAGATGCCCCATTTTTCACAGAGGGAGGCGCTGGTTACCAGCTCGGCTTCGGCCCCGGACTTGCCGGGCTTGAGCTGGAAGGCGTGCGGGCCAATGAGCTGGCCGTAGTCCTTGTCGGGCGTGACCATATAGACGTCCAGCGCTTCGGAGGCGTTTTGCGTAGCGGCGCTTCCCAGCACGTCATCGGCCTCAAAGCCGGGGATCATCAATACCGGGATGTTCATGCTCTGCACCAGTTCCGTCAGGGGCTCCAGGGCCTCGATCACCAGCTGCGGGGTAGGGGGGCGCGTGCCCTTGTACTCCGGATACAGCTGGTTTCGGAAGGTGCCGCCCGGCGGGTCAAACGCCACTGCCACGTGCGTGGGCTTCTCCCGCTCCAGCATTTCCAGCAGGTACTTGGTGAAGCCGTAGAGGATGGACATATCGGCCCCTTTGGAATTGATCATGGGCCTGCGCAGGAATGCGTAGTACATCTTGAACACCAGCGCGTGTCCGTCTATCAGGAAGAGTTTGTCCATGGAATCTGCTTTATTCTGCCCCAAAACGGAAGATGGTGCTGGAGTGGTATTCTTCTCCGGGGAAGAGAACGATGGAGGGGAATTCCGGATGGTTCACGGCGTCCGGCCAGCCTTGTGCTTCCAGCACCAGGGCGCTGCGGAAGCCCAGCGGTTTGCCATTCTTGCCGTTCTCGGAACCGTTGAAGAAATTGCCGCTGTATAGCTGCAGGCCCTTCTGGTCTGTCAGGATGGTGACCGTGCGGCCGCTGGCGGGATCCTCCACGCGGCATACTTCCCGCATGCCTTCTCCGTCCAGGCACCAGTTGTGGTCGTAGCCGTTGCCGTACTGCAGCTGGACATCCGGCTCGTTGATGCGCTCACCCAGCGTGTGGGGCGTACGGAAATCGAAGGGAGTACCCTCTACCGGCGCAATCTCTCCGGTGGGAATGCTCAGGGAATCGATGGGCGTATAGGCCGATGCGGCAATGGTAACGATGTAATCTTCTACGGAGCCCTCACCTTCTCCGCTCAGGCAGAAGAAGGGATGGTGGGCAATATTCATGGGCGTCACCTTGGTGGAGGTGCCGCTGATATCTACTTTGAAATCGCTTCCTTCCAGGGAATACGTCAGGGTGATGAGGCGGTTGCCGGGGAAGCCTTCCTGCCCGTTGGGGCATTCCAGGCTAAGGGTGAGGGAAGTGGGCGTGGCCGATTCCACCTTCCAGGGGCGCATGTCAAAGCCCTTGGAGCCGCCGTGGAGCGTATTTACGCCATGGTCGTTGACATCGGTGTGCCAGGACTCCCATTCTATCTGAAAAGAAGCATTGCCAATACGGTTGGCCACCGGGCCCACCGTGGCTCCGAAGAAGCGCTCCCCGACGGGCTCCTCGTAGGCGGCCAGCGTGTTGTGGCCCGCCACGATATCGGTCCATTGGCCCTCTTTGTCCTGTGTGAAAAGGGTAACCACGCGGGCGCCGAAGGGCGTAACCTGTGCTACAACTCCTTCACTCTTAAGGGTGTACAACTCTCCTCCAAACTCACTTTCCTTCAATAGGGTGGGGCGGTTGCTCTGACAGGCCATGACCAGGCCGGCCAGCAGGATGAGATATCTTTTCATGGCTTACTCCATTAGTTTCTTGTACTTGAAGCGCTTGGGCTCGGTGTCTCCCAGACGCATCTTGCGGTTTTCCTCGTACTCCTGGTAGTTGCCTTCAAAGAACACCACCTGACCGTCTCCTTCGTAGGCCAGGATGTGGGTGGCAATGCGGTCCAGGAACCAGCGGTCGTGGCTCACCACCACGGCGCAGCCGGCAAAGCCGTCCAGACCTTCCTCCAGGGCGCGGATGGTGTTCACGTCCACGTCGTTGGTGGGTTCGTCCAGCAGGAGCACGTTGCCCTCGTCCTTGAGCGTAAGGGCCAGGTGCAGGCGGTTGCGCTCACCGCCGGAGAGCACGCCGCAGAGCTTCTCCTGGTCGGCCCCGGAGAAGTTGAAACGGGACACCCAGGCGCGGGCGTTCACGTCCCGGCCGCCCATGCGCACCCATTCGGAATTGCCCGCAATGGTCTCGTAAACCGACTTGTCGGGATCTATGCTGCGGTGCTGCTGGTCCACGTAGGAAATCTTGACCGTCTCTCCAATCTCGATGGTTCCGCTGTCCGGCTGCTCAATGCCCATGATGAGACGGAAGAGCGTGGTCTTACCGGCGCCGTTGGGGCCGATCACGCCCACAATGCCTGCCGGCGGCAGCTCAAAGGTCAGGTGCTCAAACAGGATTTTGTCTCCATAGGCTTTGGAAACGTCGTTGAAGCGGATGACCTTGTTGCCCAGGTGCGGTCCGTTGGGGATATAGATTTCCAGATTGGCTTCTTTCTGTTTGGTGTCGGCCGCTGCCAGTTTCTCGTAGGCTCCCAGACGGGCTTTCTGCTTGGCCTGCCGGGCCTTGGGCGCCATGCGCACCCATTCCAGCTCCCGCTCCAGGGTCTTGCGGCGTTTGCTTTCGGCCTTTTCTTCCATGGCCAGGCGCTTGGTCTTCTGGTCCAGCCAGCTGGAGTAGTTGCCCTTCCAGGGAATGCCTTCTCCGCGGTCCAGTTCCAGGATCCAGCCGGCCACGTTGTCCAGGAAGTAACGGTCGTGGGTGACGGCTATCACCGTGCCCTTGTACTGCTGCAGGTGGGCTTCCAGCCACTGGATACTCTCGGTGTCCAGGTGGTTGGTGGGCTCGTCCAGCAGGAGCACGTCGGGCTCGCTCAGGAGCAGGCGGCACAGGGCCACGCGGCGGCGCTCACCGCCGGACAGCTCTTTGATCTTCTGGTCGCTGGGCGGGCACTGGAGCGCATCCATGGCCCGTTCCAGCTTGGAGTCTATCTCCCAGCCGTTCACGTGGTCTATCTTCTCCGTGAGTTCTCCCTGGCGCTCGATGAGGCGGTTCATCTCGTCGTCGTCCATGGGTTCCATGAACTTGAGGGAGATGTCGTTGTACTCCTGCAGGATGTCCATGACTTCCTGCACGCCTTCCTGCACCACCTCCAGGACGGTTTTCTCCGGGTCCATCTGGGGTTCCTGCTCCAGGTATCCCACCGTGTAACCGGGGGCCCAGACCACCTCTCCCTTGTAGGACTTCTCCACGCCGGCTATGATCTTGAGCAGCGTGGACTTACCGGAACCGTTGAGACCGATGATGCCAATCTTGGCACCATAGAAAAAACTCAGGTAAATGTCTTTGAGGATGACTTTATTGTTGTGGGGGAGAACCTTTCCCACCCCGTTCATGGAGAAAATAATCTTTTCGTCGGCCATAGGATAGCGTTTATCTTGACAAAGATAGTGAAAAAATTCGTACCTTTGATACTATGAAAAAAGCACTGACCACCCTCCTTTTCCTGCTAAGCGCATTGACTCTGAGCGCAGAAGGCTGGATCCGTATCAATCAGTTGGGCTATCAGCCCCAGGCCACCAAAGTGGCCGTCTTTCTGGGAGACAAGGCTCCCGCCCAGTTCCGGCTGGTAGACGCCCTCACCGGTGAAGTCGTCTTCAGCGGCCCGGCCCGGCCCACCGGCCCGCTGGGGCAGATGGCCGCCACCGCCCGCCTGGATTTCAGCTCCGTGCAGCGGGAAGGGGCGTACCGCATCGAGGCCGATGGCGCCGTATCGGAAAGCTTTCCCATCGCCCCCGGCGTCTATGACGGTGTGGCCGATTTCGTGCTCAACTACATGCGCCAGCAGCGCTGCGGCTGGAATCCTTTCCTCAAGGACAGCTGCCACGTGAAAGACGCCATCATTGTGAACCATCCCACCAAGAGCGGGCAGCACCTGGACGTCCGCGGCGGCTGGCACGACGCCTCCGACTGCCTCCAGTACACCGCCACCACGGCCAATGCCGTCTACCAGATGGCCTACGCCTATGAGCAGAACCCGGAGGCTTTTGGAGACTTCTACGCCACGGACGGCACCCCGGGCGCCAACGGCATCCCCGACATTGTGGATGAGATCCGCTGGGGCCTGGACTGGCTGGACCGCATGAACCCCGAACCCGGAGAGTTCTACAACCAGCTGGCCGACGACCGCGACCACGTGGGCATGCGCAAGCCCGCCCTGGACCAGGCCGACTATGGCTGGGGCCCCGGCAGCTATCGGCCCGTCTACTTCTGCACCGGAACGCCCCAGCAGCGGGGAAAGCGCGGAGACAAGAACGCCACCACCGGACTGGCCAGCACCACCGGCAAATACGCATCGGCCTTTACCATTGGCAGCCGCGTCCTGGCGCCCTTCTATCCGGAACTGGCCGCCCGCATCAAGGGGAAGGCCCTGGATGCCTGGAAAACCGGCGTGGAGCATCCCGGCGTGTCGCAGACGGTCTCCATCGTGAGCCCCTATATCTATGAAGAAGACAACTGGGTGGACGATATGGAACTGGCCGGCATGGAACTCTACCGCAGCACCGGAGACCGTTCCTATCTGCTGCAGGCCATCGAGTACGGCCGGCGGGAACCCATTACCCCCTGGATGGGAGCCGACAGCGCCCGCCACTACCAGTGGTATCCCTTCATGAACATGGGCCACGTGCAGCTGGCCCGGGAAGGCAAGGAGGAGTTCGTCCGCAACCTCAGAAGCGGCATTGCCCGCACCTACGAGAAAGCCGTGGACCATCCCTTCCTGTATGGAATTCCCGGCATCTGGTGCTCCAACAACCTCACCACCGCCATGCTTTCCCAGTGCATCCTGTACCGCCAGCTCACCGGAGACCTCACCTATCAGGAGATGGAGGGGGCCTTGAGAGACTGGCTCCTGGGCTGCAATCCCTGGGGCGTGAGCATGATTGTGGAGCTGCCCCGCGGCGGCGTTTATCCCACCCAGCCGCATTCCTTCATCATCAACGAAAAGCTGGGCAACACCACCGGCGGCCTGGTGGACGGACCGGTGTACAGCACCATCTTTGGCTCCCTGCTGGGCGTGAACACCGAGGGCGGCAAGAATTACGAGGAATTCCAGCCCGGCCGCATCGTTTATCACGATTCCACCCACGACTATTCCACCAACGAGCCCACCATGGACGGCACGGCCAGCCTCACCTTCCCCTTCAGCGCCTACCAGATGGAGGGAAAGCACAAGGCCGATAAGAACGTCCGCTTCCAGGGCGGCATCGTACGCACGGATCCCTCCCAGAAGCGCATCAGCCTGGTCTTCACCGCCGCCGACAAGGCCGACGGTGCCCCCGCCATCCTGAAGGCCCTGAAGGCCGCCGGCGTCAAAGGCGCCTTCTTCTTTACGGGAGAGTTCTTTGAGAAGTTCCCGGAGGTGGTCAAGGAAATCCTGGCCCAGGGCCACTACGTGGGCAGCCACAGCTACGGCCACCTGCTCTACGCTCCCTGGGAAGACCGCAGCCAGCTGCTGGTCACCCGGGAGGAGTTTGAACAGGACCTCCGCCGCAGCTACGCGGTGATGGCTCCCTTTGGCATCACCCCTTCATCGGCCCCTCTCTTTATGCCGCCGTACGAGTACTATAACGCCACCATCGCTTCCTGGGCGAAGTCCCTGGGCCTGCAGGTGGTCAACTACACCTCCGGAACGTACACCAACGGAGACTACACCACGCCCGACATGAAGAACTACTATAGCAGCAAGTTCCTCTGGGACAAGGTGATGCAAATAGAAAAGGAACGCGGGCTCAACGGAAACATCCTGCTCATCCACCTGGGCACGGAAGACGCCCGCACGGACAAATTCTACAACAAACTGCCGGACCTCATCCGTACGCTCAAACGCAAAGGCTATGCTTTTGTACCTCTGATGGAGGCGGTGAAATAATTAATTGGTTCGGAACAGGTCCCGTTTGGGAAGCTGGTCGTCAAATCTGCTTCGGAGATTGAAGCAGAGGGCTCCGGTGTTGCGTGTAAAGCGGGAGCCGCGCCAGGTGGACGTGTTGGTAACCAGGATCCACATCTCTCCGTCGGCGTATTTCTTGATCAGGGCCGATGTGCCGGCAAAGGAACCGGTGCGGGTCCATTCGCCGTCTGGGCGGCAGTCCAGCCAGCCCAGGCCGTACGTCTCATCGTCGTACCATACCGTCATCTGGCGGATGCTGAAGGGATCCAGCAGGTCCGGGACGGGGCCCACGCCGTCGATGGCGCTGACCAGGCGGGCCAGCTCTACGGTGGAACCCACCCAGCCGCCGGCGCCGTACAGGCCGGAAATGTAGTTGCCGCCATAGCAGCGGAGGGCCGATGCGTATTTGCCGTCAAAGGAAACGACGGGTTTGTCGTCGGGCTGCACAAAGTAGCGGGTTTCTCCGGGCAGGCGGTCCTGGAGGTAGTCTCCTCCCAGGCGGAAGCCATGGCAGTGGGCCGGTTCAAAGACCTCTTTCTGCATGAATTCCTCGTAAGGCATGCCGGCCACTTTCTCAATGATCATGGAGAGCAGCAGATAGCCAAAGTTGGAGTATTCCTGCGAGGTTCCGGGCTCGAATTCCAGGGGACGGGCCACTTCCTTGCGCACCAGGAATTCCGAAGAAGGCGGCTCCGACAGCCCGTGTTTCTGCATGAACTTCTGGGTAGAGAACATCACGTCTCCGCCACGGGAGGTGAAACCGCCCTGGTGGCGCAGGAGATGTCCCACCGTCATGAGGTAGTAATTGTCGTCCTTGATGTAGCGGTCGTACTCGTTGAGAACACCAAACGGACCAAAGACCGGCGTCTCCAGAAAGACCTTGCCCTGCTCCTGCAAGCGCATGATGCCAATGGCGGTGAGCAGCTTGGACACGGAGGCCAGGCGCAGGGTGGTGCCGGGGGTCATGGGGGTAGCCGAATCGGCCTTGCCATACCCGCGGGCGTAGAGGAGGGAGTCGTTGCGCACGACGGCCAGGGATACGCCCTTCAGGGACCAGAAACGCATGAAACTATCCACCACCTGGTCCATGGCGGGGAGGTTGGAAAGGTCGTTGACAATGGAGGTGTTGAGGTCTTCCACCCAGTCTACGGGGATGACGGGCTCCGGCAGTTCCGGGAGCGGGGCCACGGCCCTTTCTCCCTGCCCGCGCAGATACAACCAGCATCCCGCCCCCAGGAGAATCACCAGGGGGAGGATCCAGTGTATGAGCCGTCCGGGTCTCACTTGATGAGACCGGCCCGGCGACCGAAGTCAATGATGTAGTCGGCTGTGCCTTCGATGCCCAGGATGGAACTGTCCACGCAGAGGTGGTAGTTGGAGGCCTGGCCCCAGGAACCGAACGTGTAGTAATTGTAGTACGTCTCGCGGGTGCGGTCCTTGCGGCGCATCAGTTTCTCGGCTTCTTCGGCCGAAAGGTGCTCGTTCTCCATGAGCCGGCGGATGCGGTACTCTTCCGGACCTCCCACAAAGACGTTGAGGCAGGGACGGTCCCGCAGGATGTAGTCTGCGCAGCGGCCGATGATGACGGCGTCTCCCTTGTCGGCAATGTTGCGGATGACCTCGCTCTGGATGTTGAAAAGCACGTTGTCGTTCACGTAGCCGTTGTCCAGATAGCTCAGTCGGCCCGATGCAAAGAAGCTGGAGACGGAGAACAGGCTCTTCTCCTCTCCTTTGGCAAAGAGGCTCTTGGAGTAGCCGCTATCTTCGGCGGCCTTGGAAATGAGTTCGTTGTCAAAAACCGGGATGCCCAGTTTCTGGCCGATGGCTTTTCCTACATATCCACCGCCACTGCCGAAGCTTCGGCCTACATTGATAATGGTACTCATAGGTTAGAAAGGTCTAAATCTGACTTCCGAGGATGGAAGGATCGTCTCCGTCCTTAAGCTGCGCCAGCTTTTTGATAAGTCCCACGGCCAGGATGGCGGTGATGACGGCGGCTATGGTATCGGAGATGGGGAAACTGTACCAGACACCTACCTCGGACTCCAGCAGCGGAGGCAGGATGTAGATGCAGGGTAGCAGGAAAAGGAGCTGCCGGGACAGGGACAGGAAAATGGATTTCTTGACCATGCCCAGGCACTGGAAGAGGTTGGTGGTCACCATCTGGAAACCCACGATGGGGAACATGATATTCATCTTTTGAAGACCCTGGGCCGCCTTGTCAATGAGCACGGGGTCGTTGGTGAAGATCTGTACGGTAGGGGTGGCCAGGAACTCGGACACAACGAAGCCCAGGAACGTGACCAGGGTGGCCCACATGGCCGTTTTGAGGTAAACCTCCCGCACGCGGCCGTACTGTCGGGCGCCGTAGTTGTAGCCGGCGATGGGCTGCATGCCCTGGTTGAAGCCGAACACAATCATGACAAACAGGAAGGTAACCCGGTTCACGATACCGTAGGCGCCGATGGCCAGGTCTCCGCCCCATTTTCCCAGCTGCTGGTTGATGAAAAGCACCACAATGCAGCTGGCCAGATTCATCAGGAAGGGACCCAGGCCGATGGCGAGGGAATCCTTGGCAATCTTCCAGTCAATGCGGAACAGCTTGAGGGAGCGGGGGAGATGGAGGAAGCGGTTGGGGTTGAGGAAATACCACAGCGTGTAGCACAGGGACATGAACTGGCACAGCACCGTGGCGATGGCCGCGCCCCGGATGCCCATGTCCAGCACAAAGATGAAGATGGGGTCCAGGATGGCGTTGGAGAACACCGTGAACAGCGTAAGCCCCATGGCCAGTTTGGGATTGCCGGAGGCCCGGACCACCGAGTTCAGGCCAAAGTACAGGTGCGTGACGGCATTGCCGATGGCAATGATGATCATGTACTGGCGGGCAAAGGGCAGGGTGGCGTCCGAAGCGCCGAAAAAGCGCAGGATGGGATCCATCCACAGCAGGGTGATCAGGGTAAAGACCAGGCCCGTGATGATGTTGAGGGTGACCTCGTTGCACAGGACCTTGCGGGCCACCTCGTAGTTTTTCTGGCCCAGGAGGACGGAGATCATGGTAGCTGCGCCCACGCCCACCAGGGTGCCGAAAGCCGTGGAGATGTTCATCAGCGGGAACGTGACGGCCAGGCCTGCGATGGAGAGAGAACCTACATTGGCTATGTGGCCGATGTAGATGCTGTCCACCATATTATACAAGGAAGACGCTGTCATGGCTATGATGCCAGGTACAGCGTACTGCCTGATAAGCGAGCTGATGGGCTTGGTGCCCAGTTCTGTAGGGACGTTGCTGCCTCCCATAGATTATTCTAAGTTTTCGTCTGTGACCAGCTCCAGTTCGAACTGCAAAGGGGACCAGGCGGGGATGGTATCGCCACTGCCGGTAGAGGTGTACCCATGGGCCGAAGTGAACACAACCACAGCCTTCTGGCCTACAAATTTCATCAGGGAAAGACCGCCTTTGAAACCGTCGATGAGGGTGGAACTTCCACTCATGGAAATGCTGTCCCAACTGGATGAGAAGGTGACGCTTACGGGGGCGTAGGTCTTGGATGCGTTGTAAATACCGGCGTCCTTGGCCACTTTCTCGATGGTGGTGTCAAAGACCTGGCCGTTCAGGAGCCGGCCGGTATAGTTGATGGTGGCGTTGTCGGTTTCTCCGCGGGCGTCGTCTTCGGTAAAGCCGCTGACATCGCTGATGAAGTAGAAGGTGCCGTCGGCCGATTCGTCCGTCTTGTACGTTACGGGAGCCACATTCCCAAAGTGGCGGGTTACGTAGCGTCTGAGGCTGTCCTTTTCTACTTGCGCAACATCGTCGGTCTGTCCATCGAACTTGACGCTGTAAATCAGGGAAGAGGAGATGGAGGAGGCATTGATGTACTCCTGCTGGGTGTTGTAGCGCTTGGTGGTGAGCATCCAGGCCGGTACCACGGCCGTGCGCTCGCCGCCTTCCTTCATGCCGTCCAGGAGGGCGTCAAAGCCGGCGTAGCTGTAGCCGTCTCCGATGGCCTGGAAACGGGGGCCGTAGTAATTGCCCTTGACGTAGGTGCCCAGTTGCCTGGACAGGGTCTCGTCCGTAGTGGAGGAGATGGTTCCGTTCAGGGTTCTCACGGTTACTTCCACGTAGGCGTAGTCGTTTTCATAGTTCCAGAGGGCTCCGGTGCCGGGCTTGTCTTCCAGGATGTACAAGCCGGCCGAAGTAGGGGTGATGCCAGGATGGTATTTGTCCATCCAGAGATTCAAGTACGACTGGGACGTTTCACCGGTGGAAGGGGTATTTTCCTTAGCACATCCCCAGGCGGAGAGTCCCAGAACTGCGAGTAAAAGATATTTAGTTTTCATTGCTGATATTTTCTATCCAAAAGTAATAAGCCAGGGCACTTCTTGCAGGAATCGTGCCTCTCTCGGTTTTCCCAAACCCATATTTTCCGGTAAAGAGGATATATCCCTCATCCTCAGGCTGTACACCTCTGAGCCCTTTGGCCAGGCCGGGAATCAGCCGGTTGTCCAGTTTGATGGTATCCAGTTTGAAAATGCTCTCGTCGGTCAGGTTCCATTGGGCCTGCTTGGCCAGGTCCTTGAGGTTGGTGGCCACCAGGTTGGAGGTGCTGAGGCTGGAACTGGTAAGGGTGAAGCAGGCATAGTAGAGGGAAACCTCTCCGCCCCATTCCAGGGAGTCCGGCCGGTTGAGGACCCGGTCCAGGGTGTCGTGCAGGTTGATGCGGTAAATGCCTTCCTCCTCTTTGATGAGCCGGGCATCGGCGTCTTTGTTCAGGGTGGTCTGGATAAAGCTCTCGATGTTGGCGATCTGCTTGTCATAGGTGGCCTGCAGCGACTGCTTGGTGCAGGCTGCCAGAACCAGCAGGATCAGGAGTATGAGGGTGCTTTTCTTCATGACGGCAGGAAAGCTTTCAGGATTTGCTCAATATAGGCCTGGATGCCCAGGGCGGGGGAGAAGTCCTCCGGGAAGATCCTTCCTCCGGCTGCGTTCTCGTGACCGCCGCCGTGGAAAAACTGCCGCGCCAGATTCTGGGCCGATGTGCCCCGCTTGGAGCGGACCGACACGCGGAAATGACCCTGGTCTTCCTTGGCCAGGAGGCTCAGGCGCACGTCTCCGATGCAGAGGGGGACGTTCACCAGTCCTTCGGTTTCTCCTTCCCGGAGGCCGAAGCGCTGCTGGATGTCCCGGGTAAGGATCATGTAGGCGGCCCCATTGGGAAGCAGGTGCAGGCCTTCGTTCTGCATGTAGCCCATCAGGCGCACCCGGTTGTCCCGGTAGCACCAGTAAATCTTTTCCAGGATGGCATCCCGGTCCACGCCGGCGTCCAGCAGTTCGGAAGCCATCCGGAAGGTGGACGGGTATACCGAGTTGGCAAAGTTGTTGGTGTCCGTGGTCATGCCGGCCAGGAGTGCCGGGCCGATGAGGGTATCGGGCTTCCAGCCCAGTTCCTTCAGGATCCAGTACAGCAGCTCGCAGGTGGAGGAGATGTCCGGGGTGGAGAAGACCAGGTTGAAGGCGTTGGCATCAGGATTCAGGTGATGGTCGATGAGGACCTTCCTGGCCGAAGAAAGCTTCAGCGGTTCTTCCAGGCCTTCCGTCCGGTTAAAGGCGTTGCAGTCCTGGAGGATGATCAGATCGGCCTTCTGGACGGCCTCGGTGGCCGCTTGGGCGTTTTGGTCAAAGAAGAGGCAGGGGATGGCGGGAGCCAGGATGAAGTGCAGGTTTTCCGGCGGGGTGTCCGGCAGGATGCAGGTCACTTCTTTCCCCCATTTCTCTTTCAGGAAAAGGGCCATGGCGGTGGTGGAACCCAGGGCGTCGCCGTCCGGGTGCACATGACCCAGGACGACCACCCGTGAGGCGGCTTCCAGCAGCGCTTGGAGGCTGTGAATCTTTTCCTGTGTAAGAATAAGCATTGCAGTACTAAATGCGATGGCAAATTTACAAAAGATTATTGCTTTTGAGAAATCATTTTTTTAACTTTGTCGGAAGTTTGGAAAATTATAAAACACTAGAATAATGAACAAATCAGTCAAAATCGCAATTGAGTGCGCCCTGGCAGCCCTTATCGTCCTCCTCGTCTGGCTCACTGTAAAAAGTGTTCAGAAGCCTGTACAGTTCAAGAAAGAGGTTGCCGCCCGTTCCCAGGTTGGTATCCAGCGCTTGAAAGACATCCGTACCCTCCAGGTAGCTTTCAAGAGTGAAACCGGTCGTTTCAGCCCCACCATGGACTCCCTCAAGATGTTCTACGAGAGTGGCAAAATGGCTATCGTGATGCAGATCGGCTCCATGGATGACTCCATCGCCGTTGCCAACACCGAGGCCATCAAGAAGGCCGCCGGCAAGAGGGCCACCAAGGAGCAGATCCTGGACATGCTGCAGGACGCTTACAAGAAAGGCACTTCCGTTGTGTATTCTGTGACCACCCAGGTTCCCGTGAAGGATACCCTCTTCAACAACCGTCCGGATTTCAACATCGATTCCCTGGCCTACATCCCGTTCTCCGGTGGCCAGAAGACGGAGATGGAAAGCACCATCAAGCTGGTATCCGGTGTGAACGTGCCGCTGTTCGAGGCCCGCATGCCTTACAAGGCTCTGTGCAAAGGCCTGGACAACCAGCTGCGCATCAACCTGGACGCCGAGCGTAGAGACCAGAACAAGTACGAAGGTCTGCAGGTAGGTAGCGTAACCGCTCCTAACAACAACGCCGGTAACTGGGAGTAATCTTCCGTTATGGAATACTCCAACACGTCGTTTACAGGGATATCCATTCAAGTCTCCTTGAGTGGATATTCTTTTAAGGTGCAAACCCCTGAAGGGCTCCGCATATCCGACTGGATGGGTGCGGAGCATCTTTTTACCACCCCGGAATTCCAGCGCCGGTATGAGCAGGTAGCCGTATCGCTGCTTACGCCCAAGATGTGCCTGGTCCCGGAAGTGTTCTATGACCCCCAGACCGCCCGTGCCGCTCTGGAAGAGGTCTGCACCCTGGAAGAAGGAGATTTTGTGGAAACCATTCCCGTCCCTTCCCAGGCCTCCGTGCTGGTATTCAGCAATTCCATCGGGGAATCCCTCTCCCGGGTCATCGCCCAGACCGTGCTTCCCCTTTCCGGAGAGCCGGTGCGCGTATTGCCGGAGATGTATTACCTGCTCCGGCAGTTGGAAACCCTTACGGAATACAATAAGATCGTCGCCTCCTGGGCCGACGGATACCTCCATCTGGTGATTGCCCAAGGCAAGAGCCTCCGCCTGGCCAATGTGTTCCAGGCTCCGGACTTCACCACCGCCCAGTACTTCCTTTTCCTGGGCCTCAAGCAGTTGCAGCTCAATCCGGAAGTGTCCACCGTATGCTTCCGCACGCCGCTCTCGCCGGAAGCCCGTATGTCTTTGTACCGCTATTTCAAAGGCGTCGTACAACTCTAGTCGCCTATGCGTATCATTGGCGGAAAACTCAAGGGAAAAGTGATTCTGCCGCCGGCAGGATACAAGGCGCGTCCCACCACGGACTTTGCCAAGGAAGGCCTGTTCAACATCCTGGACAACGAGTACGAATTTGAAGACCTCAAGGTGCTGGACCTCTTTGGAGGTACCGGCTCCATTGCTTTTGAGTTCGCCTCCCGGGGTGCCGCGCGCGTGTACTCCGTAGAGATGGCCCGGGAAAACGCCAGCTTCATCAAGACGGAAGCCGCCCGCCTGGGGCTATCCAATGTGACCATGGTGAGGGACAACGTGTTTGACTTCCTCCCCATCTGCAGAGAAAAGTTCGACCTCATCTTTGCAGACCCGCCCTACGCCCTGGAGGGCCTGGAAACCCTTCCTGACCAGATCTTCTCCTTTGACTTGCTTCACCCCGGCTGCTACTTTATCCTGGAGCACGGAGACGAGCATTCCTTTACCCAGCATCCCCACTTCAAAAAAGAGCGCCATTACGGCCGAGTTCATTTTAGCTTTTTTGAGTAAACTATGATTTCCTTCCTTTTAAGTATCCTGGCTCTCGTCCTGGGTTATGTGCTTTACGGAAAGTTCGTGGACCATGTTTTTGGCCCCGATCCCTTCCGCAAAACCCCGGCCATCGAAAAACAAGACGGCGTGGACTTTATTCCCCTTCCCACCTGGAAGGTGTTTATGATCCAGTTCCTTAACATTGCGGGAACGGGTCCCATCTTTGGCGCCATCATGGGTGCCAAGTTTGGCCCGGCCAGCTATCTGTGGATTGTGCTGGGCTGCATCTTTGCCGGCGCCGTGCACGACTACATGTGCGGCATGATGTCCGTGCGCCACGGTGGAGCCGGACTGCCGGATCTGGTGGGAGATTACCTGGGACACCGGACCAAGAATGTGATGCTGGTGTTCTCCATCATCCTCCTGCTGCTGGTGGGTACCGTGTTCGTGTACAGCCCGGCCCTCATCCTGGGAGACATTGCCGGAGACGGCACCCGCGGTTCCATCATGATGTGGGTGGGCATCATCTTCGCCTATTATCTGATTGCCACGCTGCTGCCCATCGATAAACTTATCGGCAGAATCTATCCGGTCTTTGCCGTGGCCCTGCTCTTTATGGCAGCGGCCCTCATGGTGTGCCTCTTTATCAAGTGGCCCACCCTGCCGGAGCTCTGGGATGGCCTGGGCGGCTGGTCCGAAAAGGCCGGCGTCAAGAACCAGCCCATCTTCCCGTGCCTCTTCATCACCATTGCCTGCGGCGCCATTTCCGGCTTCCATGCTACGCAGAGCCCGCTGATGGCCCGCTGCATCCAGAACGAAAAGCTGGGTCGGCCCGTCTTTTACGGCTCCATGATCACGGAAGGTCTGGTGGCCCTCATCTGGGCGGCCGTCTCCTCCTGGTTCTTCTTCTCCGGCGGTGCCGCTGAGGTGGGTTCTGACCTTTCGGCCGCAGCTCCTGCCGTGGTTACCAAGGTGTCCAAGAGCTGGCTGGGCCTGCTGGGCGGTATCCTCGCCATCATGGGCGTGGTGGCTGCCCCCATCACCTCCGGCGATACGGCCTTCCGCAGCGCCCGTCTCATCATCGCAGACTTCGTGGGCCTTCTGCAGAAGGACATTCACAAGCGCCTGGCCATTGCCATTCCGCTCTTTGCCGCATCGGCCGTTCTCCTTTGGTACAACATTGCCGATGCCAACGGCTTCAACGTCATCTGGCGTTACTTTGGCTGGAGCAACCAGACCCTGGCGGTGTTCATGCTCTGGACGGCTACCGTCTATCTGTACCGCACCAAAGGCGCCCGCTGGTATCTCATCACCCTCCTGCCGGCGCTCTTCATGACCTCCGTCTGCGTTACCTTTATCCTGGTGGATAAAATCGGCCTGGGCCTGCCCCAGTCCCTGGCACCGCTCATTGGCGTCGTCACCTTTGCGATTTCATCCTTCCTCTTCTATTTTTGGAGGATAAAAAATAGATGAATAGGTACCCTCCGGAGACCGTAGCCGCCCGTGGCTCCGTGAACGGGAGGGGCCTGCGGCCGAAGGCCGTGGGAGGGATAGGACCGAAGGTCCGTAGTCTCAGGAGGGTACCTATTCATCCAAACAATAACCATAGAATAACCCTATATTAGACCAATATGTTAGACAAAGAAAGAGGACTGTACGTTGCACATTCTGCCAACGGACCCATTTCCCTGCAAGGCAAGATGGCTTGCCGCCACGGACTCATTGCCGGCGCCACCGGTACCGGTAAAACCGTAACCCTGCAAGTGCTGGCCGAGACCTTCTGCCAGGCCGGCGTTCCCTGCTTCATGGCCGATATGAAGGGAGACCTCAGCGGCATCTCGCAGGTAGGCAAGCTTTCCGGTTTCATCGAGAAGCGCCTGCCGGAATTTGGCATCTCCAACCCCCAGTTCCAGAGCTGCCCGGTGCGTTTCTTTGACGTGTACGGGGAGCAGGGCCATCCCATGCGTTCCACCATCTCCCGCATGGGACCGGACATGCTGGGCCGCCTGATGGACCTTAATGAGACCCAGACCGGTGTCCTCAATATTGTCTTCAAGATTGCCGACGACAACGGCCTGCTGCTCATCGACCTCAAGGACCTTCGGGCCATGCTCAACTTTGTGGGACAGAATGCGGCCGAGTATACCACCAAGTACGGCAACGTGACATCGGCCTCCGTGGGCGCCATCCAGCGCGCACTGCTGGCCCTGGAAAACCAGGGCGCGGAGCTTTTCTTCGGAGAGCCCGACTTTGACATCTACGACCTCCTGCAGTGCGAGGCCGGAAAGGGCATCATGAACGTGCTGGCGGCCGATAAGCTCATGCTCCAGCCCAAGCTCTACTCCACCTTCCTGCTGTGGCTGCTCTCCGAACTCTATGCCACCCTGCCCGAGGTAGGGGAGATGGACCTTCCCAAGCTGGTGTTCTTTTTTGACGAGGCCCACATGTTGTTCGAAGGTACCTCCAAGGCCCTGACGGACAAGATTGAACAGGTGATCCGCCTCATCCGCTCCAAGGGTGTGGGCATCTACTTCATCACCCAGAGCCCCACGGACATCCCGTCCAACATCCTGGGCCAGCTGGGCAACCGCGTACAGCACGCCCTCCGTGCCTACACGCCGCAGGATCAGAAGGCCGTTCGCGTAGCCGCCGATACCTTCCGCCCCAACCCTGCCTTCAAGACGTACGATACGCTGCTGGAGCTGGGAACCGGCGAGGCCCTGGTCTCCTTCCTGGACGAAAAAGGTACCCCGGCCATCGTGGAACGGGCCAAGATCCTCTTCCCGCTGAGCCAGATTGGCGCCATCACCGAAGACCAGAGGGCCGATTTGATAAAGCGCAGCCGTCTGTATGGCCGGTATGATCACCTGGTAGACCGCGAGAGCGCCTACGAACTCATCACCGCCGCCACCCTGGAGGCCGAGCGCCAAAAGGCCGAGATAGAAGCCGCTGCTGCGGCCGAAAAACAGGCCGCCATCGAGGCCAAGGAAGCAGCCAAGAAGAAGTCCAACGGCATTGGTGCCAAGGTGCTCAGGAGTGTGCTCACGGCCGTCACCGGCGTGGCTGCTGCCGCCGCCGCAGACGCCGTTACCGGCAAGATCACCGGAAAGAAGTCCACTTCCAAAACCTCCACCGGAGAGAAAATGGTGAAAAAGGCCACCAAGAGTGCCACAGGCACCCTTACCAGAGAGCTTACCCGTTCGATCCTGGGAAATTTGATAAAGTAGCCCGTGGAGGCAACCGTTTGAATCTTTGATACTTAAATAATTGGCTCCCCTCTGGTTCGGAGGGGAGCCAATACGTTAACGTGGTTATAACCAGTAGGTTATGTCCACGCTAGTATTTATTCTCTTCGGTCGTGATTTCTTCGGCCGTGATCTTCTTCTTGTCCATCTGGTGCCAGGCGTAGGCTATGTAGGCTACTACAAACGGGATCAGGAGCGAGACGCAGAACATCACCTTGAGTGTGAAGTAGCTGGAACAGCTGTTGGCCAGGTACAGGGAGCTCTGGAGGTCCGTGTTGGACGGATAGTAGGCCGTCCCGTTGAAGCCCGCCAGGAAGAACACACTCATAACCACCAGCACCGTGCCGGGCATGGCAAACCAGATTCCCTTGCGGGACTGGCTGAAAGCGCCCAGGTACAGGCTGTAGAGCACCAGCACCACGCCCACCAGCAGCATGCACAGCACGGCGGGCATGGCCAGTAAGTTGTGAAGGTACTTGTACGGTTCCATGGAAACCACCCCGTCCGGAGAGACCGCAAACCCTTTCTGGGTAAGCAGGATGGCCGTCCAGGACAGGAAGAAAAGAAGGAACGGGCCGATAGAGAGCTTTACGCTGCGCCGCATCTGTGCCTGGATTCCGTCGTCCTCTACATTATTGAGGATATACAGGTCTCCCAGGATGCCGGTGAGGAACACCAGCGTAGCGCCCAGCAGCAGGGCAGGGTACTGCCCCAGGGCCTCCAGGCCGTGCCAGGCGTTGCCCCACGTACTGATGACCGGGGCCGAAGGATCCGTAATGGCCACCTTGTCAACGGTAAAGTCGGAGCCGGTGAAGAAGGTTCCCACCGCCGTGCCCACCAGGAAGGGAGCCAGGATGCCATTGACCATGAGGGCAATGCGGAAGCCCTTTACGCCCAGCAGGTTGCCCTTCTTGTTCTGGAACTCGTAGGCCACGGCCTGGAACACGAAGGTAATGAGTAGCAGGATCCACACCCAGTAGGCACCGCCGAAGCTGGTGCTGTAGAACAGCGGGAAGGAGGCAAAGAAAGCACCGCCAAAGGTAACCAGCGTAGTGAACGTGAGTTCCCATTTTCGGCCGGTAGAGTTGAGGATCATCCGCTTCTGGGTATCGCTGAGGACACGGTTTCCCAGGTGCAGGTTGGCACCCTGCACAAACATCAGGGCCACCAGCAGACCGCCCAGCAGGGCAATCAAGACCCACCAATAGTTCTGTAAGAATTCGTAAGTCATGGCTTAGATGTTTTCTGAGGGTTCAACTTCGGGTCCTTTGCCTATGGCGCGGATCATAATGCGGATCTCGATGGCCAGGAACAGGGCAAATACCGCCAGGAAGATGAAGAAGGTGGTCTTGACGGCACCGGCGCTGAGGCTGGAGATGGCCACGTTCACCGGCAGCAGGCCCTGAATGGTCCAGGGCTGGCGGCCCACCTCGGCCACTACCCATCCGCTCTGGCCGCAGATGTACACCAGCGGGATGCAGAGGATGGAAGCCCAAAGCAGCCACTTCCAGGCGCCCAGTTTGTCTTTCCAAATGGCTATCAGGCTCAGCAGCAGCACCAGGGCAATGAGCATGCCCAGGCCGATCATGAAGCGGAAAGCCCAGAACACCACGCCTACCGGCGGAACTACGTCCTCCGGCCGGCTCAGGTGCCCGTAGCCCATGTACTGCACGTTGGCCTCCAGCAGCGCCTTGGCTTCGGCCTTCAAGACCGGATCGTCCGTTTTGCGGTATACCGCCAGGGCGTCCAGGGCGGTCCGGCCCATAATCATCTTGTCTTCTACGGAAGGGATGACGTTGCCGTCATTGTCCGTGTAGCCGTTCAGGATGTCGTTGATGCCGGGCACGTAGCCGTTCCAGTCATGGGTGGCCAGCAGGGACAGCATGTGCGGCACCTGGATGCCGGGGACAATGGTGAAAGCGGCGCCGTTGCCGCCGTCCCGCAGACCTTCGGCCGCGGCCAGCTTCATGGGCTGGAATTCCGCCGCATGCACGCCGGAGGAGTCTCCGGACAGCATCACGGCACCGGAACCCACCAGGCCCACGATGGCGCCCACGAGCATGCTCTTGCGGGCAAACTCCACATGCCGGTTTTTCAAGAGGTACCAGGCACTCACGCCCACCACAAAGATGCCGCCGGTGACCCAGCCGCTGGTAACGGAGTGGCAGAACTTGCTCACGGCCACGGGATTGGTAATGACTTCCCAGAAAGCGGCGGCCGAGGCCATCTCGCTGCGCACGGTCTCGGGGTTGAAAGTGGTGCCCACGGGATTCTGCATCCAGCCATTGGCTACCAGGATCCAATAGGCCGATATGGTGGCGCCAATGCCGGTGAGCCAGGTAGAAGCCAGGTGGAACTTGGGAGAGACCTTGTTCCAGCCAAAGAACATCACGGCAAAGAAGGTAGCCTCCATGAAGAAGGCCAGGATGCCTTCGATGGCCAGCGGAGCGCCAAACATGTCTCCCACAAACCAGGAGTAGTTGCTCCAGTTGGTGCCAAATTCAAACTCCAGAATGATGCCGGTGGCAATGCCCACGGCAAAATTGATGGCAAAGAGTTTGATCCAGAACTGCGCGGCCTTTTTCCAGAACTCGTCTTTCTTGACCACGTACAGGGTTTCCATAACCGCCATCACCACGGCCAGGCCCAGGGTGAGGGGTACAAACAGCCAATGGTAAGCGGCTGTCATCGCGAATTGGATTCGCGACCATATGACAACATCCATAAGCTAATGGGTTAAAAGGTTTAGTGTATCTGTGTTATGTGGTTGTGTCAGGGCGGCACCTACCTTTTCGCTCTTCTCCTCCTCCGTGAGCCCGCTCATAGCTGGCTTGAAGAAGAAAATGCGAAGGATGCCGAACAGGATGATGAGTTTGAGCAGGATGAGCCAGACCAGGGGCTTTCCCCAGGTCATATTGCGGAACCCGTCCCGATACAGGGAGGCAAAAAAGGATACCAGCCTGCTCATAGCAAAATTAATTTATAGCCCTTGGGCTTTGGCTTGGTCCCAGATGGCGTCCATCTGGGCCAGGGTTAGGTCAGAGAACTTGAGGCCTTTGCGCAGCGTCTGCTCTTCCAGGTAGGTAAAGCGGCGGCGGAATTTTTCGGCCGACCGGCCCAGGGCCTTTTCGGGGTCCACATCGTAGAGGCGGGCGGCGTTGATGACGGCAAACAGCAGGTCTCCAAACTCCATCTCCAGCTCATCGGCCGATGCACCGGCGGCGGCTTCCGTGACTTCGGCCACTTCTTCCTGGACCTTGTCCCAGACGTCTTCCTTCTTTTCCCAGTCAAAGCCGCAGCCGCGGGCCTTTTCCTGCATGGCGAGGGCCTTGAGGAGGGCGGGCATGGCCTTGGGAATGCCGCCCATCACGGTTTTGTTGCCGTCTTTCTCCTTGGCTTTCACCAGTTCCCAGGTGTCGGCAATCTCTTTGGCCGATGTGGCTTTCCCGGCCTCCGGACCAAATACGTGCGGATGGCGGAAGACCATCTTGTCGCACACCTTGTTCATGGAATCGGCAATGTCAAAGGCTCCTTCTTCCTGGCCGATGCGGGCATAGAAGACCATGTGGTACAGCAGGTCTCCAATCTCCTTGGCCGTGCCCTGGCGGTCTCCCTCCACAATGGTGTCGCTGAGTTCGTACACTTCTTCCTCCGTGAGACGACGGATAGACTCCATGGTCTGTTCCGCATTCCAGGGGCATTTTTCCCGGAGTTCGTCCATGATATCCAGCAGGCGGCCAAACGCGGCCAGTTTTTCTTCGCGCGTGTGCATTCAATTATTCATTTATAAAAGCAAATATACAACAAATTATACTATATTTGCCCGCTGATGTCCAAGATACCTTACATATCGGCCCGGGAAGCCGTCCGTGCGGTCCGCAGCGGAGACCATGTGCATCTGAGCAGCGTGGCCAGTGTTCCGCAGATCCTCATAGAAGCCCTCGCAGAGCGCGCTTCGGAACTGGAAGACGTTCATTTCCATCATTTCCACACGGAAGGCGACGCCCCTTATGCAGAAGGCGGTCCCTTCTTTGACCAGGGCTTCTTTGTGGGCCCCAATGTGAGAAAGAACGTGCAGGCCGGCCTGGCCGATTACATTCCCGTGAACCTTTACGAGACCCAGTCCATGTACCGCAACGGGGCCCTGGCCTGCGATGTGGCCATGGTCCAGGTGTCGGAACCGGAAAACGGAATGGTGTCGCTGGGTACGTCGGTAGACTGCTCCATCGCAGCCCTGGATGTGGCTCGGGAGCGGATTGCCGTGGTCAATCCCAACGTTCCCTTCGCCCTGGGCAACCTGGTTCCCCTGGAGCGTTTCACGGCCTTTGTGCAGGACAACCGTCCGCTCATCACCAAGGAGTATGCTTCCCCTTCGGAAACGGATCTCCAGATTGGCCGTATCTGCTCGGAACTGGTTCCGGACGGAGCCTGCCTGCAGATGGGAATTGGCGCCATGCCCAATGCCATCTGCGCCGCTCTCAAAGACCACAGGCACCTGGGCCTCCATACGGAAATGTTCTCGGACGGCGCCCTGAATCTGATCCGGAACGGCGTCATTGACGGAGAAAACAAAGCCATTGACAAAGGCAAGGTAGTGGCCTCTTTCCTGCTGGGATCCCAGGAGGTCTATTCCTTCATCGACCACAACCCGCAGGTACTCATGCTGGACATCGCCTACACCAACGACCCTCGTGTCATTGCGCAGAACCCCGGCATGGTATCCATCAATTCGGCCATCGAAATTGACCTCACCGGCCAGGTGTGCGCAGATTCCATAGGCGAGCGCATCTATTCCGGAACCGGCGGACAGCTGGACTTTGTCCGCGGTGCCAAGCTTTCCAAAGGCGGCAAAGCCATCATTGCGCTGGCTTCCCGCACCGCCAAGGGCCTTCCCAAGATTGTCCCCACCCTCAAGCCCGGAGCCGGCGTAGTAACCCCCAGGGCCGATATCCAGTGGGTCGTCACCGAGTACGGCGCCGTGAACCTGTACGGAAAATCCCTGCAGGAGCGCGCCAAGCTGCTGGCCGGCATTGCCCATCCCGATGACCGCGAAGCCCTCGAGCGCGCTGACTTCGAGCGTTTTGGCCGATAAATCCCAACCCTATGAATAACCAGTTTGCCGCCCTCCTGAAAAAATGGGCCGATTCCAGCTTGATTCTCCGCATTTTCATCGGCCTGGTCATTGGTGCCGTCCTGGCGTTGCTGGTGCCGGGCTGGACCTGGATCGGAATCTTGGGGAAACTCTTTGTAGGGGCCCTCAAGGCCATTGCTCCCATCCTGGTGGCCATGCTGGTGGTTGCTTCCATCGCCAAGGCACAAGGCGGGCTGGGTTCCCGTTTCAAGACGGTCATCAAACTGTATATCGTGAGCACGCTGGCCGCTGCCGTGGTGGCCGTTGTGGGAAGCTTCCTGTTCCCCGTCACCCTTCAGCTGGAGGACGTGGTGGAAACCAGCGCTCCCGCCGCCCTCTCGGACGTCTTCTCCAACCTGCTCACCAACATGGTCACCAATCCCGTGACTTCCCTGGCATCGGCCAATTATATCGGCATCCTGTTCTGGTCCATCCTCATCGGCCTGGGCCTGAAGCTGGTGGCCTCTCCTGCTACCATCCAGGTGATATCGGATCTGGCCGACGTGGTGTCCCAGGTGGTGCGCTGGATCATCCAGTTTGCCCCCTTCGGCATCCTGGGCCTGGTCTTTTCGGCCGTCTCGGAAAACGGTCTGGAGATTTTCTCTACCTATGGACAGCTGATCCTGTTGCTGGTGGGCTGCATGCTGTTCAACACCCTGGTCCTCAATCCGCTCTGGTCGTTCATTGCCACGCATAAGAATCCTTATCCGCTCCTTTGGACCTGCCTTAAGGAGAGCGGCCTGCAGGCTTTCTTCACGCGTTCATCAGCCGCCAATATTCCCATTAACATGGCCCTGTGCAAGAAGATGGGACTGGACAAGAATTTCTATTCCGTGAGCATTCCGCTGGGAGCTACCATCAATATGGATGGCGCGGCCGTTACCATCACGGTCATGACCTTGGCCGTGGCCAACACCCTGGGCATAGAAGTAAGTTTTGCCAGTGCCCTGTTCCTGAGCGTGATTGCTACGCTGGGGGCATGCGGCGCTTCGGGAGTGGCCGGCGGCTCGCTCCTGCTCATTCCCATGACCTGCTCCTTCCTGGGCATAGGCAACGACATCGCCATGCAGGCGGTGGCCGTGGGCTTTATCATTGGGGTGGTACAGGATTCCGTAGAAACGGCGCTCAACTCCAGCGGAGACGTTTTCTTCACCGCTACGGCCGAAATCCGCGAAGAACAGCAGTCCAAACAGACGGATTAATCCATCTGTTCCAGTTTGGTTTTCACCGCGTAGTAGCTGGGGCGGGATCCAAAGCCCGCGGCCTCGATGGCTTCTCCCAGGGAGGCGTCTGCATTCTCTTTCAGATACTCATCCACATAGGTAAGGCGCAGGCGGTTCACATACACAAAGAAACCGCCCAGCTCGCTCTTCATCAGACCCGAAATGTAGGTGCGGTTGTAACCGCAGCGCTCGGCCACTTCGTGCAGGGTCAGGTGCGGGTCCTGGTAGGCTTTCTGCTCCTCTACCACGGTGCGGATGGCTGTGAGCATCTCCTCCTTCTTTTTATTGGGGATGGCGCGCTGGTAAAGTTGTTGATCGTTTTCCTCATCGGCCTCTTCTTCCCGGGGGTGGCTGCGGTGGGGATTCAGGGCGGTAATCACAAAGAGCACCACCGTGGAAGAGATAAGCAGCATGATCACGGCCATGACCGCCGGGCTGTCCAGAAGGGCGCCGGTCCAGCACAGGAGGGCGTTCACCAGAATGAGCACCAGCCACATCCGGGCCTGGACCACGGGGAAATCGGCCGGATTGGAGAAGTCGTCGGCGTCAAAGCGGCTGGCCCATACGCGTACTACGCCCACAGCGGTGAAGCATACACCCGTAATCAGAAGTCCCAGGATGTGCAGGATAAAGTTTTCCACTCTTTCGTTCCCCATCTGGTCTCCGGGAATAATGGCCAGTACCACGGCGGCCAACAGCGCAATTCCCAGCGGAATGCCGGCCACCAGCGTGGGCCCCTGCCACTTTTTCCACTGCATCACACTGCCAAAGTAGGAGAACAGGATCAGGACAAAGTGATACAGGGTCACCGGCAGGAAAAAGAGCCTCACCAAAAACCAGGCGTCTGCGCTCTCCGGATTAAAAACATAGGGTAAGATGCACAGGGAGCTGAGCCACGCAGCGGTTACAAACGGACGGCCGGGGTAGTAGTATCTGGGGTTGCAGTTGTACGGGGGGCACATGTGGAACCAGCGCACCGCTGCGCACACCAGGCAGGTGGCCACATAGAAGACCGCGGCCATGCCGCAAAGATATGTGAGGGTAAGGGGCACTACTCGTGAAGTTAGCAGCGCAAATTTATGAAAAATATTGTAAACTCTGACGATACGTCCGTTCGCGCGCGAGAACTCAGATATTTTTGCTATCTTTGCAGGCTTAAATGAATTAGTATGGCAGAGAATACGCTGTTGGAGAAGGTGCTGAGCCTTCAGGATAAATACAAGAAACTGGAAGAGCAACTGGCCGATCCGGAAGTGATCGGAGATATGAAGAAGTTCGTCCAGCTGAACAAGGACTACAAGGAGCTGCAGCCCATCATTGCCGCCGGCCTCGAGTACGAGCGTCTGGTAAATGAGTTGGCGCAGGCCAAGGACATCCTTATGAACGAGAAGGACGAGGACCTCAAGGAAATGGCCAAGGACGAGATTGCGGAGATTGAGCCCAAGCTCCCGGAAATGGAGCAGAACATCAAGCTCCTCCTCATTCCGGCCGATCCGGACGACAGCAAGAACGCCATGGTGGAAATCCGTGGCGGCACCGGCGGTGACGAAGCCGCCATCTTTGCCGGAGACCTGTTCCGCATGTATCAGCACTTTGCGGAGCGCCGCGGCTGGAAGCTGGAAATCACCGACCAGGCTCCCGGCACCTCCGGCGGCTACAAGCAGATTGTATTCAAGCTCTCCTCCTCCACCGACGGCGTATACGGCGTGATGAAGTACGAATCCGGCGTGCACCGCGTACAACGCGTGCCCCAGACGGAGACCCAGGGCCGCATCCAGACATCGGCCGCTTCCGTAGCCGTATTCCCGGAAGCTGGTGAGTTTGACATTGAACTGAACCCGGCCGATATCCGCAAGGACCTCTTCTGCGCATCCGGCCCCGGCGGACAGGGAGTGAACACCACCTATAGTGCCGTCCGCCTTACCCACATCCCTTCCGGCATTGTGGTGCAGTGCCAGGAGGAGCGTTCCCAGCTCAAGAACCTGGACCGCGCTATGGAAGAGCTCCGTACCCGTCTGTACAATATGGAACACCAGAAATACCTGGACGGCATTGCCGCCAAGCGTAAAACCATGGTGAGCACCGGTGACCGTTCGGCCAAGATCCGTACCTACAACTATCCTCAGGGCCGCGTAACGGACCACCGCATAGGCTGGAGCATGTACAACCTGCCCGTGTTCATGGACGGTGATATCCAGGAGTGCATAGACCAGCTGCAGATAGCAGAAAACGCAGAACGTCTTAAAGAAGCAGGGGAGGAAGCATAATATGGCACGCAACCCCGAAGAACTCAAGGCGCTGGGCCACAAGGCCGAATACAGCCAGAATTACGCTCCCGAGGTGCTGGAAACCTTTGAGAACCAGCATCAGGACAATGACTACTGGGTGCGTTTCAACTGCCCGGAATTCACCACGCTGTGCCCCATCACGGGGCAGCCGGACTTTGCGGAAATCCGCATCAGCTATGTGCCGGATGTGAAGATGGTGGAGTCCAAATCTCTGAAACTGTACCTGTTCAGCTTCCGCAGCCACGGAGATTTCCACGAAGACTGCGTGAACACCATTATGAAGGACCTCATTAAGCTGATGGATCCCAAATACATTGAGGTGACGGGCTTCTTCACGCCGCGCGGCGGCATCTCCATCTACCCCTACGCCAATTACGGTCGCCCCGGGACCAAGTGGGAAAAACTGGCCGAAGACAGATTATTCAGACACGAATAGTATTATTGTTTAGGCGTAAGCGCCACGGTGATTTGGGCCTGGGCGCAGAGCTTACCGGAAACCGAAAGGGTGGCATCACAGACGTAGATGCTGCCCTTTTTCTCTACCAGGGTGCAGGTGGTCTCGCAGGTGTCTCCCGGTTTTACCATGCCGCGAAACTTGACCCCGTCCATTCCCCGGTAAACTACCAGGTGGTCTTTGAACACTTCGGGGTAGAGCTGGCAGGTACTCTGGGCCATGATTTCACAGAGAATCACGCCCGGCACAATGGGATTGCCGGGAAAATGCCCCCGGCAAAAGAAAGGGTCTTCCGGTATTTGGAACCAGGCATGGCCCACTCCGTCGGCCCCCATTTCTGTCCGGTCCAGCAGGAGCATGGGCTCCCGGTGGGGGATCAGGTTTTTGATTTCTTCCTTATTCATGGTAAGGTCTGAAGGCTACGCAGGCGTTGTGACCGCCAAAGCCGAAGGAGTCGGAAATGCCAATGGTAAGGTCCGTCTTGAGGGCTACGTTGGGGGTGTAGTCCAGGTCGCATTCCGGGTCCGGCGTGTCCAGGTTGATGGTGGGCGGGCAAATGCCGTCCCGGAGGGCCATGACGGTGGCAATGGCCTCTGCCGCGCCGGCCGCGCCAAACATATGACCGGTCATGGACTTGGTGGAGGAGATATGGGCCTTGTAGGCGTAGTCTCCCATGGCTACCTTGTAGGCCAGGGTTTCGGCCACGTCGTTGAGTTTGGTGCCGGTGCCGTGGGCGTTGATGTAGAGGTTGTCCTTGGCGGCGTCAAAGCCGGCCTCGGTGAGGGCGTCCTTGATGGACTGGGCCTGGGTGCTGGCATCCGGGCGGGGAGCCGTGGCGTGGTAGGCGTCGCAGGTGTTGCCGTATCCTACCATTTCTCCGTAGATGGTGGCGCCGCGCTCCAGGGCGTGGTCCAGGGATTCCAGGATGAGGACGGCGGCACCGTCACCCATCACAAAGCCCTGGCGGTTGGCGTTGAAGGGCAGGGAAGAGTAGGCGGGATCCGTGGCGCGGGTAAGGGCCTTGGCGTTGAAGAAGCCGGCCACGCCGATGGGAATGGAGGCGTGCTCGGCTCCGCCGGCGATGATGGCGTCGGCATAGCCGTGGCGGATGGCGCGGAACGCTTCGCCGATGCAGTGGGAAGAGGTGGCACAGGCCGTCACAATGTCCAGGCACGGGCCCTTGGCCTGGTGCTTGATGGCGATGTGGCCGGCGGCGATGTTGGAGATCATGGTGGCAATGAACAGCGGAGAAATCCACTTGCCGGTGGGGTCTTCAATCATCTTCTGGGTCTCGCGGAACTGGACCTCGAAACCGCCGATGCCGGAGCCTACATATACGCCCAGGCGGAAGGGGTCTATGTTGCTTCCTTCGCCTTCGGTGATGAGGCCGGATTGCTTCATGGCCTGCCAGGCGGCCGCCATTCCGTAGAGGGTGAAGTTGTCCTGCTTGCGGATAAAGGGTTTGTCCATTCCGTAATCTTCGGCATTGAAATCCTGCACTTTGCCGGCAAAGGTGACGGGCATGTCCTTGAAGGCTTCTACGTATTTGATGCCGCAGACTCCGTTAATCAAGTTCTTCCAGTAGGTGTCTACATCATTTCCCAGGCAGGAAATAACACCCATGCCGGTTACCACTACACGTTTCGGTTCCATATATTATCTAATTATTAATCAGTTGATGGGCTGTTGACAAGCGTTTTTCGGCCCCGCCTATGATGTCTTCCACAATGGCGGCGGCGGGTTCGGTGCGGGTAATCAGGCCCGCGACTTCGCCGGCGAGGAAACTTCCTCCGGAGAGGTCTCCCTCAAAGACGGCTTTTCGGAGGGACCCGGTGCCAAAGGCGCGGATCTGCTCGTCCGTTACTTCCGGATCGGCCTCCATTTTGGCAAACTGCTTGGAGAAGGGCGTCTTGAGGCTGCGCACGGCGTCTCCCAGGCTCTTGCCGGTGACCATGGTTCCAATGTCGGAGGCCTTGATGAGCCGCTCTTTGTACACCGGGTGCACGCAGCACTCATCGGCCACCAGGAAACGCGTTCCCACCTGTACGCCGCAGGCGCCCAGCATGAAAGCGGCCGCTGCGCCGCGTCCGTCAAAGATACCGCCGGCTGCCAGCACGGGGATGCTCACGGCATCTACCACCTGGGGGACCAGGGCCATGGTGTGGGTGTCTCCCACATGGCCGCCGGACTCTGCGCCTTCCGCTATGACGGCGGTAGCGCCCAGCTCCTGCATCTTGAGGGCATAGGCCACGGAGGCCACTACCGGAATTACCTTGATTCCAGCCGCTTTCCAGGCCTCCATGTAGGGGGCGGGGGAGCCGGCTCCGGTGGTGACGATGCCCACGCCTTCCTCTATCACCAGGGCGGCAATGTCGGCCGCATTGGGGGCGGCCAGCATGATGTTCACGCCAAAGGGCTTGGAGGTAAGCTCCCGAGCCTTGCGGATTTCCTTCCGGACGGCTTCCGTGCCGGCATTGATGGAAGAGATGAGGCCCAGGCCGCCGGCGTTGGATACGGCTGCGGCCAGGCGGGCATCGGCTATCCATGCCATGCCTCCCTGGAAGATGGGCTTTTCAATCCCCAGAAGTTCCGTGATTGCGGTTTTCATATAAGTTTGCAAAGTTATGTATTTTCAAGGACATTACAAAAATTGGTATATCCCGAGTTTTTTAAGTATCTTCGCATACTATTTTTGTGAGAATCATGAAAACCACAGAACAAAGCTCTTACTACGAACACCTTGACGCGATGACCACCCGGGAGATCCTGGAGGGTATCAATGAGGAAGACCGCCGCGTGCCCGTGGCCGTGGCAGAAGCCATTCCCGCTATTGAAAAACTTGTTGACGGTATTGTAGAACGTGTCCCCAAAGGCGGCCGCGTCTTCTACACGGGCGCCGGTACCTCCGGTCGCCTGGGCATCGTAGATGCCTCTGAGATCCCGCCCACCTATGGCGTGCTGGACACCTTTATCGGCATTATGGCCGGTGGTGACGGTGCCATCCGCAACGCCGTGGAAGGCGCCGAAGACGACGCCGAGCAAGGCTGGCTGGACCTTCAGGAATTCAACCTTACCCCCAACGACGTGCTGGTGGGCATCACCGCTTCCGGCGGAGCCCCCTACGTGGTGGGCGCCATCAAGAAAGCCCGCGAGTTCGGCATGCTCACCGGTGCCATCACCAACAACGAGGGCAGCGCCGTGGCAGAGGCCGCAGAAGTGGCTATGGTGGCTAAAGTTGGTCCGGAATTTGTGACGGGTTCTACCCGCATGAAGTCGGGTACTTCGGCCAAGCTCATCCTCAATATGATTTCCACCGCCTCCATGATCCGTCTGGGCCATGTGAAGGGCAACAAGATGGTGGATATGCAGCTGACCAATAAAAAACTGGTAGACCGCGGAACCCGTATGATCATGGAAGGCACCGGCATCACGGACTACGAAGAGGCCAAGAGCATGCTTCTGAAATATGGCCAGGTGCGTGCGGCCGTAGACGCCTACAACAAGAACAAATAAACTATGTGGCAAAGAATCCAGACCCTGTATCTGCTTATCTCCACCGGCCTGGTGGCGGCCCTCTGCTTTGGAACCGCCTATAAGATAGCAACGCCGGACGGTTTTGTATCGGCCAGCTACTGGCAAATTGAGTCCCCCTATTTTGGTATTCTGCTGGGCCTGGTGGCATTCCTGATTGTGCTGGCCCTGGTGGTGTACAAATCCCGCATCCTGCAGATGCGCCTGGCGGTGCTCTCCGGCATCATGGCCCTGGGTATGCAGCTCTGGCTGGCCTATCTTTACTTTACCATGGAAGGTCCGGTGTTCCGCTGGACGGTCATCTTCCCGCTCCTGATCTGCCTGTCCAACCTGCTGGCAGCCCGAGGGGATTTCCAGGACCAGCTCATGGTAGAAAGCGCGTACCGCGTCCGTGAAAGAAGAAAGCGTAATAGAAAAAAATAATCGATCTATGAAACCTACACTCCTCGTTCTGGCTGCCGGCATGGGTAGCCGTTATGGCGGTCTCAAACAGATGGACGGCCTGGGTCCCCACGGGGAAACCATTATTGACTACTCCATCCACGATGCTGTGGAAGCCGGTTTTGGCAAGGTAGTCTACATTGTGCGCGAATCTTTCAAAGCCCAGATGGAAGAGGCTGTGAAAGAAAAGTACGCCGGTGTCAAGACGGTAGACGGAGAACCCCTCCAGTTTGTCTTCGTAACCCAGGAACTCGATAAGATTCCTGCCGGTTTCACCGTTCCCGAGACCCGCGTAAAGCCCTGGGGCACCGCCCACGCCGTGATGATGGCCGCCGGTGTCATTAACGAGCCCTTTGCCGTGATCAACGGTGACGACTTCTACGGCAAGCAGTCCTTCAAGATCCTGGGAGACTGGTGCCGCGCTCACGCCAACACCAAGGGCCAGTACTGCATCATCGGTTTCGAGCTGGAGAACACGCTCAGCGAGAACGGCAGCGTATCCCGCGGCATCTGCTCCTACGACGCCAAGGGCAACCTGACGGACGTGGTAGAGCACCTGGAGATTGCCAAGGAGGCCGATGGAAAGGTCTACGGCAACAACTCCGCCAATGGCAAGACCCATGTAGAGCTGGCGGCCAAGGCCCTCTGCTCCATGAACATGTGGGGCTTCACCCCGGACTATTTCGCCAAGAGCGAGAAACTCTTCGAGGGCTTCCTCAAGGAAAACATCAACGAGCCCAAGAAGGAGTTCTATATCCCGTACGTGGTAGACGTGATTGTCAAGAACGGAGAGGGAGCCTGCGAGGTCCTGTCCACCCCGTCCCGCTGGTTCGGTGTCACCTATAAGGAGGACCGCCCGGGTGTGGTGGCCAAGTTTGCCCAGCTGGTAGAGCAGGGTGTTTATCCCAGCCCCCTGTATTGATATGGTCCCCGTTTTCAAGAAAGGCCGGAAGGTCAATAACTTTGACCTCTACGCCAACCATGCCTGGTACCTCCCGGGCGTGAAGGGAATGTTTGTCCTCCTGGGCTGGTTCCTGGTGGGTAACCTGCTGGCCAGCCTGCTGGTAGCCGTTTTTGCCCTGTTCGTACCCCAGGAAGTCGTCATGGACTACAGCATGCTGGTGGTCTATCCGCTGTCTTTCCTCCCGGCCATGATGTATGCGGCCCAGAAGAGCCAGCGAAACAGCCTTTTCGAGACCGGCTACAAGCTCAACAGCAGCAACTTCGGCCCGTTCAAGGCCTGGCAGATGGTCCTCATCACCATTGTGCTCACCTACAGCTTCATGGTGGCGTTTGACTATCCCAACTACCTCAATTACAAGCTCACTACGCAGAACGGCATTATGAAGCAGTTCTACGATATGCTTATGGAAACCCTGTCCAAGATGACGGGCGGTCCTTTCTGGAGTTCGTTCCTGCTCACCGCCATCTTTGCCCCCATCTTTGAGGAGTGGCTCTGCCGCGGTATGGTCCTCAGAGGCCTTCTCACCAAGCTGAAACCCGGCTGGGCCATCGTCATCAGCGCCCTGTTCTTCGCCCTCATCCACATGAACCCCTGGCAGGCCCTCAATGCCTTTGGTATCGGCCTGGTAATGGGTTATGTGTACTATAAGACGGGCTCCCTGTGGCTCACCATGCTCATCCACTTTGTGAACAACGGTACGGCCGTGGTCCTGTCCCAGGTGTCCTCTCTGGAGGAGACGGATTACTGGATAGAGATTATCCCGGCCCCTGTTTACGTCGTCCTGTGCGTAGTGGGTGTCCTGGCCCTGGTGGCCTGCCTGTGGGCTTTCTACCGCATCCCGGTGGAGAACAAGTACGGCAATATGGATACCGTAACCCTTGAGGTAGAATAAGATGGAAGAGCAGAAGGACAGATGGGCCTGGCTCAAAAAGAGTGACCACAATTACCTGGTCCCCTTTGTGATTGTGACCACCACGCTGGTGGCCCTGTGGCTCCTGTTCTTCGCTCACAACAGCGTCCTCTCCTGGATCCGTGCCACCATGGAAGAGAAGAGCCAGCAAAAAGAGATGGCTCGCCTGAAGGAGGAAATTGAAGAGATGGACCGCGAGATCCAGAACCTCCGGAACAATCCGGACACCCTGGAAACCTTTGCGCGGGAAACCTATCACTTTGCCGCCCCGGGAGACGACGTATACATCGTAGAATAAAGCTTAACGAAAAACTTACAGTCCCCATCTGGAATGTTCCGGTTGGGGACTTTTTCGTTCCGGACACCAAAACGGTTTTCTGGTGTCGCCGTGACGATTTTTAGGCTGTCAGGACACCGCAAGGCACTTTTGGTGTCCGCTCGAAGGGTTACAGCAGCACAAAAATGGCCAGAAGGGCCACGCAGAATCCCTGTGCCTTCAGGCGCCGGCGGGTGACGTGACGGGTAGAGACAACCACGGGGTCATCGGCCACATCTTCCATAAAGGTGCCGGGGAAATGCCGGGCGCTCCATTTGTGCACCAATTCTCCATGATAGAAATACGTTCCGCCACCGTTGGAGCGGTTGAGCGTGATCAGGGTCTTGTAGTCGGAGAAATAGGGCTCTATATCGGGCGGAAGCGGACAGGCAGACAGGTCGCCGGGCAGGGCCGAAACCAGCAGGAGCGGACGGGCCGCGGAAGCCTGGGCCTGGCGGTAGTGCTGCTCCAGGAGGGCCCAATCGGCCTTGGCGGCGTCGTAGATGGAGAAAATCACCACTTTCCCGTGGACGGCCAGATTGTCCTGATAGACTCCGGCGGTGTCCCGGAAGCTGAGGATGGGAGCGCGGCGGTAGTCGGCTTCCTCTGCGCTTTCGTCCAGCGAAGCAAATAGCTGGGAGCCCCAGTTAAAGGCGGTGAAATCCACCACCGGGAGGTGCGTATTGCTGTAAACCGCCGCCAGGATGATGGCCAGGGTAGCCACCACGGCAGCCACCCGTTTGTGCCCCTTGGGCCGGCCAAATTCCTTGAACGGGGTAAAGGCTACCACAGCCAGCACCAGCAGCACCACGTTTTTCCAGAAACTCTGGGCATGGGTCAGGTGAATGGCCTGGCCAAAGCAGCCGCAATCCATAACCGGATTCTTAATCCAGAGGGCCAGCGTAAGGATGGTGAAAAAGCCCAGCAGCGAATACGTCAGGATGGCGGTGGTTTTGCGGAGCACGCCGGTAATGAGGCCGATAGCCACAAAGCATTCCAGGCAGGCCACGGCAATGCCCACGCCCTTGGAGATAGGGATTAGGGCCGACATTCCCAGGAACTTGAAGTACTCCGTGACGATGAGCATGGTTCCCACCGGGTCGCAGAGTTTGAGCAGTCCCGAAATGAGAAAGACTACACCCAGGAACACGGCCGTATGGCGGCGGAATCTCTGATAGGCGGGCTTCATGCTAGATACGGGTCAACGGCGGCTTTCACTTTTTCGAAAATGGTATCCGGGGGCAGCATCTCTCCCTGCGGGCCGGAGCAGTCTATGCGGCGGAACTTGGGGTCACGGGCCGTTTCGGCTACATACATGTCCCGCACGGCCTGTTGGAAGGCAATGGAGGCCTCGTGGATATCCTGTGCACCGGAGAGGTAGTTGCGATCCTGGCCCTGGCGCTGGTTGTGCAGGCTCTGCTCCACAAAGGTAATGGGAACGTCCAGGAACAGGTTCAGGTCCGGTTCCGGGAGCTCGAAGGAGCCGTACTCGGTGTTGAAGATCCAGTCGCGGAGTTTGCGGCGCTCCTGCAGGTCCTGCAGCTTGGCGCACTGGTAGGCGATGTTGGAATAGACGTAGCGGTCCAGAAGGACGGTCTTTCCGGCTTCCAGGGCCTGGCGCATCACGGGAACGGCGCCGTGGCGGTCTTCTGCAAACAGGAGGGCCACCAGCTGCGGGTGAACCGCCTCGTTGCTGCCAAATTCTCCCCGCAGGAAACGGGAAATCAGGTCTCCGTACACCGGGGCCTCATAGCGCGGAAAATGAATGTACTCCAGCGATCCGCAGCGCTGGACCAAGTATTCTTTGAGCAGCCTGACCTGAGTGGACTTACCCGCTCCGTCCAGGCCTTCCAGTACGATGAGCATAGATAAAAATGTAGTGTGCAAAGATACTAAAAAATGTTGTATCTTTGACCCGATTTTAAACGAACGACAAATGAAAGAAATCTACTTTGCCGCAGGCTGCTTTTGGGGCGCCCAGCATTTCTTTGCCGGCGTGGACGGCGTGAAGGAAGCCGTGGCGGGTTATGCCAACGGAAACGGAGAGAACCCCTCCTATGAAGAAGTCTATACAGACACCACCGGCTTTGCCGAGACGGTGCGCGTCACCTACGACCCCAGGCGTATCGGCCTGAAGGAACTCACGGAGCTGTATTTCACCATCATCAACCCCCTGAGCCTCAACAAGCAGGGCGGAGACGTGGGCACCCGCTATCGCACGGGCGTATATTATAAGGATGAGGCCGACAAGGCCGAAGCCCTGCCCGTCTTCGAGGCCGTCTCCAAGCGCGTGGGAGCCCCGCTGGTGGTGGAACTGGAGCCGCTTCGCAACTTCTTCCTGGCCGAAGAACGCCACCAGGACTACCTGGACAAGAACCCTGACGGCTATTGCCACGTTCCGCTCAAGACCTTCCGCTACCTGCGTCTGTACCAGGACATCAAGCTCTTCCTGGGAGACGAGACCGACCCTGTGGCCCGTATGGCCAATCTGGTGGCCCTGGTTCACGAGCGTATGCATTTCTTCTGGACCGGATTCTACCGCGTACAGGGAGAACAGCTGGTGCTGGGACCTTTCCAGGGCCCGGAGGCCTGCTTCCGCATTGGTTTTGGAAAGGGCGTGTGCGGCAGCGCCTGGAAAGAGAAACGCACCCTGGTGGTGCCGGACGTAGAGGCCTTCCCCGGCCACATTGCCTGCTCTTCCCTCTCCCGCAGCGAGATTGTGGTGCCCGTCTTTGAAGGCGACACCGTCACGTCCGTCCTGGATATTGACAGCAAAGAATTAGCTACTTTTGACGCCACCGACGCCCTCTGGCTGGAAAAGATTGTAACCCTCCTGTGATAGGAAACATCCATATCATGGGAATCCTCAACCTCAACGAGGATTCCTTTTTTGCCGCCAGCCGCACCAAGGCCAACGAGGTAGCGGCCCGCGCCGCCCGGCTCTTTGAAGAAGGGGCCGATGTCATAGACCTCGGTGCCTGCTCCACCCGTCCCGGCTCCACCCAACCTGACGTGGAAGAAGAATGGTGCCGCCTGGAACCGGCCCTTAGGGAACTTCTGGAGGTAGAAGGATACTCCCTTCCGGGGGTCTGTGCACCCCCGCACCGAGGTAGGGGGAGGGGCCCGCAGATTTTTGGATATTTTCGGAGGGAGCTTGCTTCCGGAGAAAATGTTCAAAAAGCTGTGGAAGGGGCCGGAGTGAAGCGAAGCGAAACGGAGCCCCCCGGAAGGGAGTATCCTTCTATCTCTATAGACACTTTCCGGGCGGAGATTGTGCGGCGGACTTACGATACCATCGGCCCTTTCCTGGTGAATGACATATCGGCCGGTGAAATGGATCCTCAGATGCTGGAAACCGTTGGACGGCTGGGACTCCCTTATGTAGCCATGCATATGCGTGGCACTCCGGAGACCATGCAGAGCCTGACGGATTATGACGACGTGGTGGCGGAGGTAATCCGCTATTTCAAGGCATTTGACAAGAAGGCCCAGGATGCGGGCATCCGGGAGTGGATCCTGGACCCGGGCTTTGGCTTTGCCAAAACCATTGCCCAGAATTATGAGCTCATGAGGCGGCTTGGGGAAGTGTCCGAAGCCTTCCCGCAGGAAGTCCTGGTAGGGATTTCCCGCAAGAGCATGATCTATAAAGTTTTGGGCATCACTCCCGAAGAAGCGATGCCCGCAACACAAGTTCTGAATCTGGCGGCCCTTCAGGGCGGCGCCACCTGGCTCAGGGTGCACGATGTGATTCCCGCCGTGCAGACGGCCAAGCTCTTCCAGTCCCTGCAGGGACTTTGAGATGAAAAGAAAAGTTGTTATCTTTGCAGCGAGATTGTAAACCGTGATACGGATGGGTAATCGATTCGCGCAGAAGTCCCCGCCCGCGAGGCCCTCGCTCAAGAAGTAATTCCGCCACGTAGTCTTGGGGCATAATTTACAGGAGGTCATTTGGCCTCCTGTTTTATTTTATAGGCATCGATCGCTGTAATACAGTACTGAACCTTAGACTTGTCACTTCTTTTCACACCAACTGTCATCTTGACTCTCCCCACTCCGGGACATACATGTTCCATTATTAGCATACTCTCGAAAGAACGTTGATTTTTGCTATCCGGCTTCGAAGGAACTTTCTTCACTAACTGAGCATTTGTCAAGATTGCATCGAGTTGAATGACAGCCAGCGTTGAGAGATAGGTCAACGAGGCTTGTGCAGATGTCTCATCAAGAGAAACTGCGCGAATGTTAATATCTTCTTTAAGAGCTATATTGTATTTCTTTTGATCCGGATTACGGCGCTTCCATTCCTGATAGAATTTGTAAATCAGATTCTGGCGCTGTCTTTTCTCTTCCGGAGAATCTCCTCTTGGAATATCATCCTCAGAAATCATAGCACGCGGTTTTTATTTTTTCTCAATCTGCCAGAAAAGGTACGGCTCTTGTCAGAAACATCCAAGGATCGGTTGAAAAGTTGTGTTGTTTCAGGGGGTATTTTGTGTGTTTCTTAAGATTAATCGCAAGAAAAGTAGAGGTTTCTTGCGATGTTTTTGTATATTTGCTGAGACAATAACCCGTTTATTGTAGAAATATTTTATAGCGTTTGCTATTTATTCGGTTACCCAGAATCTAGCCAATTCTTATGTATAAGTCGAATAAGTTTGCAAATGTCTACGCCTTTGGCGTGGACTAAACTTATTCTTATACAGGCTGGCTAGAGCCGTGGGTAACAATAAGAGCGGTCCACGCCCTTTTGTTACCCAGCTTTAGTCAGACCAGTATCGGACATCTAGCGACGCATGATTGCAAAGCTAGATGGACACCCAAATCAAGTCCAAGGAGAGGGTGTCGGCTCACGGCGAGGTATTCACGAATCCCCGCGAAGTGAACGCCATGCTCGACCTTGTGAAGGCGGAGACGGAGCGTATAGATTCCCGTTTCCTAGAACCCGCTTGCGGCGACGGCAACTTCCTCATAGAAATTCTACGGCGCAAACTCGCCATCTGCGAGGCCCGCGTCAAAGCAAAGCAATATACCCAACTCCAGTATGAACACGATGCCATCTGGGCTATATCCAGCATCTACGGCATCGAACTCCTGGCTGATAATGCCGCTGCCTGCCGGGAACGCCTCCTGAACTACTTCACGGAGCAATACCAGGGTCTCTTCAAGTCAAAATGCAAGGACGACTGCATCGAGGCGGCCCGCTATATCCTGTCTAAGAATATCATCCACGGCGACGCCCTCACCTACAAGCGTGTGGACAAGCCCGATGAATGGATACACATAAGCGAATGGAGTTTCATCGGTGCCGACAAGGTCAACCGCCGGGACTACGAGTTCTCCTATCTCGTTGGTGAATACGAAAGCGACGGGCTTTTCTCCGACCTTCCAGCCGAGACCTATGCGCCCGTCCATTTCCTCAAGATAAATGCTGCTGCCTATGGTGAACAGTAATTACAATCCGGACGTACTAAACTGCATTGCCAATCTGAGCAACGACGAAGTTTTCACCCCGCCGGAGCTGGCCAACCGAGTCCTGGACTTACTGCCGCAGGACCTTTTCAAGAGCCCGGAAACCAAGTTCCTCGATCCATTCTCAAAAAGCGGCGTCTTCCTTCGTGAAATCGTCAAGCGGCTCGACCGTGGTCTGGAATCCCAGATGCCTGACCGGCAAC
>R24__coassemble_72_pt1 | contig 87815 bp, 93 predicted proteins | sample R24__metabat2_high_PE_033 | metagenome-assembled genome bin R24
GGGTTCGGTTGGGCAACTTACGTTATGGTAAAATTTCTCCGGACAGCAGTGAAGTAGTAGTATACAACGATACTACATAAAGGATTTCTACATCAATTTGAGAGGAGACCTTGGTCGATCTCCTCTCTGTCATGACCACAAATAATCAAACGTAGGAGGTGTCCAGTTGAATCCATATGATTGCTGCTCCTTTTCATTGGCCTCAGCAATATCCCAATCACATACAGGCACCTCGTATTGGGAGGGGTCTATTGTGAATGATGGGGGCGCTGGAAACTGAATCGAAGGCCATACTTGTTCCTGCTTTGGTTCATAGTATTTCTCAATCCAAGACGTTAACCTGGTAGTAGACATCTTGAGACCGGCTTCCTCCATCGCCTTGATATTCTTTCTCAGGGACAGGTCAGGATTGTACAGGCTGAGGAAGTCTTCAATCTCGTCTTTTCTTGCCAGCCGCTTTTCCTCACGCAACTGTTCCTTTGTCTTTCGGCCTGGATGTTTGTCTATCCATTTCTCCTTACAGTACCTATAAAGGGTACTCATGGAGATATCAAGATTCTCCAGGTTTTCATCAAAGGACAGGGAACGGTCGTATCTGGTATCAAGATCTTCCCAACGTATCTTCTTAGCGACCAAACTGATTGTACCGCTATTGAAGTTCTTGCCAGGTTGCATGATAAAATTGGGCCGATGCTCCTTCCAGTATTTGATTTCCCAGTTGCAGAAGGCCAAAAGCTGTTCTTGATTCATGTCCATAGCCCATCTCACCTTTCTCAGTAGGGTGTCAATGGTAATAACGCCGTCCGAATTGTCAAAGAACCTCTCTCTATCAATGTAAAGGTTGAACAGGAGGGTATTTGGTTCAATCCACGGGAACATTAGCCGTCTTAAGCAAGCATTTTTCCCCAGCTTCCTACGTCTCTGCTGTCCATCTACCTGCTTCTCCTTATAAAACCATGTCTGTAAGTAGTTCTCATCGGTCAACTGGTAGCCTATTCCTTGCCATTCTGGTTTCTCAGTCCGGTATAGGTAAGGGTAGCGAGTTGAATAGAAGTGTGTAAACTGGGCATAATCCATTGTCCGCATATCACTCACCAAGGTTTCATCAAAGGTTATCTTCCCTGGTCCCTGTAGTGGTTCTTCTTCTACCGGATCAATCTGCTGCGGGAAATCTGATACGGAATAGATAAAGTTGCTGGAGTATGTTTCCATGTTGCCATATACCCCATTCATATACTGACAGGGCCTTGTTCCACAGTCATCGTCCATTGGCTCGGCGGTATCAATCATAATCTGGTCGTTTATGGCTTGTGATATACGTCTCAAATCATCCTTCCCGACAATTTGATCCAGAACATACACCAGCCTGAACCGCCGTGATACTACCTTCTCTTTTCCTTTTGCAATCCCGTCCGAATAACTCATATATACACAGGTTGGCGGGTAAGTAAGGACGGAAATATAATCTCCAACGGACGTGAATCTTGTGAAATCAATATCCACATAAACCGTCTGTCCACCCTTAAAAAATTGGTCTGACTTGGTGGTTAACTTCATCCCCCCTTTATTCGGACCATTCTTGTAAACCGGGTACCCATGAGACATCTTTCCATCAGCACCCTCTACCCAATACTTCTTGTTGGGATTGTATTCATAGAGGTTGCAGAAGGCGTGTCCAGTTGTAGCCAGGTCCAAGAATTCAGGGACAGATACCGATACCTCCTTAAAGGCCATTTTGTTTTTACCGATAGCCTTCGCACCTTCTCTACTCAGGCAGGCTGTAGCATCGGACTTTTTCTCATAACAATCCAGACTTACATTTGTCCGGAACGTAAAACTATCATCAGAATGCATGGTGATAATGTGATTAAATGGTTAATAAATGATGTCGAGATGTTTGTACGTGGAGACAAACAGCATCTCTCCATCTCTTAGGGCACGATTGTACTGTCCATGCCCCATTTCCTTTTTGGCTTCTTTACGATTCGCATACACATTGCCAGTTGGTACGTGTTTAACTCTTGTATCCATAAGTAAATGTTTTTGAATTGTTTATCTCACTATATAAGGTTATTGCTCCTTCAAACTTCTAAATCAGGCCCTTTCAGATTTGGGCAAAACAAAAGCAGGCCCCTTTCTTGGAACCTGCAACATAATCAACCAACATTCCCAAAGTACTTCTGTCTCCACCACTCCTCCTCATCGGCATCTTCATAGGCGGCATCAAACTCTGGCATCATACACTCATCAATACTCTCCTGATCATACCGTTTCCCCAGAATCTTCCTCGCCATCTCCCTAGCCGTATCATTATTAACACAAGCCCTTTTCGCCTTTTCTCCTAGGTACTCAGCATCACTCTCTCCGTTGTCCGTGGCTTTGAGGTATTCTTGTGTCCGCTTCTCGATCCAGCTACCAAAGATCCTCATTATCGCCCGGTCCTGTTTCTTCCTAGCATCATCTCCACCACTAGCCTGAGCGTGGAGTCTGTTCATGAAATCATCTACATTACTCATATCTCTTCAGTTTTTCAAATAAGGAATTGCCCGGTAGAGATGGATTAATCGGCCATTTTCACTATCTTCGCAATATGGCAGAATACTACAAACATTTCAAAGGCGGCAAGTATAAGCTCCTGGGTATTGCAAAGGACAGCGAGACCCTGGAGAAAATGGTTGTATATCAGGCTCTCTACGGTGAAGGTGAGATGTGGGTCAGGCCTTATGAGATGTTTTTCGGGACTGTCGAGAGGGATGGTAAGATTATGCAGCGTTTCACCAAGATTACGGAAGAGGAGGCGCTGGGAGAAGTATGAACAAAGTTAGAATCACTGCCATCAGAAAAACCTCTTATCCCGACTTAATGGCAAAATATGAAAACCCCATCGAGCATACCTGTGATGTCGTGGAAGGTCAGCAGTGGATTTCGGTAGATGGTAAGTGTCCGGAGGGTATGTGTCCAGAAGCTTGGAAGTCTATGAGGGAATTCGTGGAGGCGCTGGCATGTGGAGAGGGTAATTTCTTCGATGGCTGGATGAAGAACCCCATGAGCGCCATGATCAGCTGCAATGACGGATTCAGGCCAGTGAGCTTCTATCTGGAGGTGATGGAGTAAAATATGTTAGACAAATTTACAATATTCAATGGCTGTTAAATCTCCTCGTACTGCTATGATAGTTACTATCGTTATTATCGCTGTCACTTTCCTTGTCGTGGTGGGTGTAATGCTGGCCTATTGGCCCAAGGGCGTTTCGGTCAACGAGAACGAGCAAATCCAGTTGAGCACGTACATAGGCAAGCCGAGGCTTATTCCTGTCGATGAAATATCTATCATTGAGATGCCGGAGGGCCTGTTGAACCATCTGATCAGGACCAACGGCATGAGCCTTGGCAAAATCAACTATGGCCACTTCAAGAACACAAAAACTGGGCAGAAGATGTTCCTCTATCTCACCGGGAAGGAAAGCATAATCTGCTTTACATACAATGGAGAGTTATATGTTGTAGATGATTGGCGACAGTAGCTATATTCCTAATTTCTCTTTCAAATGACCCTCCCCGAAGCCATAGTATACCTCCTTGCTTCATCCAACCACGGCATGAAGACAGACCAGATTGCACGCCTGGTTAACGAGAAAGGTTTGTATCAGCGTTGGGATAAGCAGCCAGTGACGGGAAAACAGATTTATGCTTGTGTTATGGCCCATCCTGATACGTTCGTGAAATCTGAGGGGTTGATAAGGTTGATGATATAAACGCAGACAACTACCATACAAGACAGTCGGCATTCCTGGTAATAAGGGTGCCGATTGTTGGTTATAGAAGGAAACAACACTATCACAAAAACTTAAATCTGATGGAAGAACAATTACAACAAGAAACGCCAGGGTACACGGAGTATATGCCTTGGTTGGAGCAGTCAGACCAAATTATCCTGAAACTGAAGGCCTTAGGATTATCAAAGGCACAGATCTCAAGGGTTTTGTCTGGGGATGTGGCGGAAGTGGAAGGGGAAATAATCGATCCGGACACAGGCTACCCACAGTTAATCCCGATGTCCAAAGTAAAGCTGGTGAAAACTGATGCCTGCAAGAAGGTCGAAATCCAGATTGACAACCTCCCCATCCCCCAGTTTTTCATGGAGTACTACGAGCGTCAGGCCTATCTCAAGAAATACGCTGACAAGGACCCTCTCTTCGCAGAACTCTTTGAAGAAAACATGGCCCTTCGTCGTCAGCTTGGTGGAAAGGCAAGAACATACAAGTGAAGGGACCGCAACATTCCCAGTCATTTTGTTGCCACAAGCTTCAGGGAAAACTTTTACACACGTTTTCTTGATGCCACACTCTTTAGGACCAAACTGACCGTAAAAGCTCTTGCGAAGATACCACTCATCAATATCTGCCCCGACGATGGAACTGGAAAAATGCTGGCTCAACACGGTCTTAACATCAGCAACTATCCAACACTCCAGCCTCAGGACGTTCATCTAAGGGAGGGTGATGTGCTGTATGTCCTGAATCCAACACCGGGGATTCTAAGGCAGTACAACAACAGCCTGCCAGATATTCCAGGGAAAACGGACTTTGAGGTTATTCGATATGTTTGGCGAGGTGAGGATACGGGGAAGAGGAGAGAGATTGACGAAGAGCTATTCCCTTATGATGACCTCCGGCGTGAATTAGACAGGGTGCGGAAGGAAGTCAAGCCGCCAAAGAAGATAGTTCAGGTAGAGAAGAAGACAGTTTATATCCCCGCAGGTAGGATTGATCTGCAAAAGATACTGAACGGAAAGGGATTGAATAAGGTTTTCTTCACCTCCGACACCCACTTCTCAGACCCTCGGCTACTGTATCATCGGCGTAAATTCTTCTCATCACTGGAGGCTATGGACAAGGCTCTCATAGACAACTGGAATGCTATTGTGCCGCCGGATGGAGTTGTGTTTCATCTGGGGGACTTCGGCTATGGCAAGAATCTACTGGAAATCGCAAAAGCCTTGAATGGAGCCAAGTATATTATAGGCGGAAATCATGACCTCCCTGGGACCTTCGGAAGTGAGGAGATGCAGCAGGAGGGACAGTGTATTCCAATTGGTCGTGAACAGATTCTTTATGCCTCTGGTCGCCGGTTCCTCCTCTGTCACTATCCTTACCTCTGCTATGAAGGGGAGTATTCGGGGACCATCCAACTATTCGGTCATATCCACAGTGGCAATGAAGAAGATGTTGGTTTTGATTACCCTCGTCTCCAGTACCTCCTCCCATATCAATACGACGTGGGTGTGGACAATAACAACTTCCGGCCGATCTCACTGCTGGAAATCCTAGAAAAATTCCCTCATATACCAGGCCCAAAGATAGAACGTGGTGAAATGGGGCCGGAGAAGATAGACGAAGTGCAGGCTATTTTTGTTGGGATTATGAAGGAGGAAGTCTGTGATGGAAAACCGGCGCTGTGGATGGAACGTGTATTTTCGGCCGATACAATAAAGCATGATATCGACCAAGGCTACGCACACTCACTATGTATCAAGGGTGAGGTGGTCGGTTATTTTGCTATCGTTCCGGCCGAGAAAGTTCCAGATGTGCCGGTGAAGTGGAAAGAGTCGGTGGAACCTTGCTGCTATATCCAACGTATCCTGAGAATCCCTGGTTTTAACGGTGGAGTTGGCGAGTGTCTGATAGAGGCGCACAGGTTTCACAAGGATATCCGGCTATTGGTACCAGAGAAATCAGCCCATCTACAAAGCCGACTAATCCAGCACTTATTTGTTTGCGCCGGGACTTACACACTCGAAGATGGCACCGTTATGAAAGCTTACCAGAGAATATTTGAATGAGCAACACCCTGGCACATGCTCTTTGTACCTTTGGGGCCATGATGCCAGAATTTCCACCACTACCTACCGAAATCCCCGACTATGTTTGGAGCCGGAGATATGATAAACCGTCCTTCCTACCACGGCCAAAGAAGGAGCCCAAAGATACCGCCCCAATCTTCTATCATGCTAACGGTGAAGAAGCTCTGAAGGCGGCGAAAAATGGGGCTCGGGGAAATAGTGGCCGATGGTTTGGACGGGAAAGTGAGAGTGGATGTTTTTGTGTGTATGAAGGTGGGAAGGTGGTGGAGAGGCATATTGTACAACGTAGAATAATTATAGGGGGAAAAGAACCCTAGAGCGACCATATCCCCCCCCATGAAAAAATACGTTACACATTGTACAATATATATTAAATGGCTGAAAATCAGCAGAAAGCTTTGTACAAAGTAGTGTATAAAAAGACCGCCCGCAGGAGTTTTCATTAGACATCCTACTACAAGCGGTTTTTTGAACAGCTTTTATACAGGCTTTTTACATCTCGCCAATCTGTTTTAGGAGTTTCATCCGGTTATTGTAAGTGCTGCGTGAATAACCAAACTTCTCGGCCGTTTCTGCTTGGGTATGGCCTGCATCTTTATAGGCCTTCATCGCACGGGCTTCTTCAAGGAATTGCTCCTCTTTGGTCTGTTCGGGTTCGCTTTCGTCTTCACCGGTGAGTTCACCTTGCAGTGCCTCCTTCTCCGGCATCTCTCCCACATATTCGAAGTGGTAGTATGTTCCCTCGTCCTTCCCAATTCTGCGCAGGACACAAACATTATCTGGCTCCGGTTCTCCTCTTGAATTGAGGACTTTCACAAGGATAATGTTTCCTACAGTTTTGGGCTGTTCAATAACGAGGACGAAATTCACAAAGTTCGTTAGGTTGGATCCTCCCGCTGCCTCCTTTAGCGTAATGGGGCTTCCTGGCTTGTACTCACCGGTAAGAACGTGGACAATGGTGATGAGGGTGAGTTTAATACCACGGCTCTGGGAAAGCTTGTAAATCTCATCCAGTGTATCGTTGAACCGGTTGATCTCTGATACCTGCTCTGTTTTCAAGGCGCGCGTGATGTTATCAATAAACACTGTCGCTTCGTCTCCCTCTGCCATCTGATGCTCTACCTTCCATTGTAAATCCGCGAGAATCTGGTAAGCAGACTTGAATTGCGTATAATCATAGCGCTCGAAATTCTGTGGGAACTCATAACCATAACGTTCGTAGCGGTTATACATATCAGTATCAGTCAACTCACAGTCATAGTACAGTACTCTTTGAGGAGAATGGCACCCTTCATCATATGTTGGCCATAATCCAGTTGGTGTACCCGAAGCACAGGCAGCACCAATACACATCGAAAGGGCGCTCTTTCCTACACCCTTGGGAGCGATAATAACACCCCTGTCTCCAGAATGGATGGCAGAAGCGAACAGTCGAAGATCTTCCCACCTGGTCTTCGGAGCGTTAGGGTCTGTGCGCTTGGGAGCAAGAGGGGAAAAATCACTCGGAGATTTGTCCAAATCATCTTTGCCCCCCTTATCACCAGGCAGATTCCTGTTATTCCAAAGCGAATCAAATACACTCTTCCGGATATGGTCTGTGAAGTGCTCGGCAAGCTCAGTCCCAACCAACTGACCGTAAGTGTTGACCGCCACCTCTCCAGCTCTACGCATCTTTGAAACAGCAGAACGCCCTTCCCCCTCAGACGTGAAGTTTTTGTAGCGTACCTTAAAGTGCTCATTAGAGGAGACCCCGTTCCCTTTACGGGACGGGGCTCCATTGTTTCTGTTGTTTTTACCCATTGTACCTACGATTACGATAGTACTGATCCCTTCTCACCATGTTAGCAAAATCGGCATCCAGTCTCTTTCTGTAATTTCTGGTGTAACTGGCGTTCTTGATGCATTGGCCAGGAGCATCACCAAAGAGGCCAAGGGTGGCAGCGATTGCCGTTGAGCAGGTGCCAATAGCAAAGAGATAGAGTAATCGGATTTTCCACTTTGGGGTGTTGTCTTGCTGGTTCTGTTTCTGAACCGTTTCCATTTTGTTTTCTTCCATAGTTAAGCTACTTTATTATTGTTATACATAATGTTGTCATTGATATCCGGAGCCTCCATGATCCAGATGAAGATGTCTCCTTCTCTGCTGAACGGATAGTTGTCAATCACCACGTCGGAGTTGTGCATGATTTCCGTTACCTCCGGAGTGTCAAAGGAACCTCCCTGAGTAAGCCTGCTGACAGTTGCAGTCTTCCCATCATAGTCAAACCTCCAGGCCCCATCTCCATTGTCAAAGCAGGTGGCAGTCAGGTGGGCCAGCCCAAGGATGTGGAAGAAATCAACAAGGAAGAGTACCACTTGGGAGTGGCGGTAGCCGTAGTGGACCACACCCCTCTTTACCTCCGGCCAGAGTTCCTTTCCGACCGCCGCTATTTTTTTGCCTAGTAGAATAAAATTTTTCATTGGCTTTTCTATTTTGCTGTTACACGGTGGGCATCGCGGAAGGCCAGGATTTCGCTACGGTAGTAGAGGGCTTTGTGAGGGCCGACCTTAACTACGGAGATGAGCTTAGCATCCCGATAATTCTGCATGGTTCTGGGGCAACACCCAAGAAGTTCGCAAGCTTCTTTGGTGCCTATCAGTTGATCCTCTTCCCGCGTATTAATAGAGGTATCTATCGGGCGCTCAGCTAAAGCTTCAGCCACCGCCTGCTTGATTAGGGTCTTTAGTTCGGACACCTCCATCAGTATGAATTTTCCTTCTGCCATTTTTACATAATTTCATCTGCAAAGGTATGAAAAAAAACAATGCAAATAACGGTAAGTACCTGTATATCAATGATTTAGTAGAGCATTGTGGAGTATTGGAGAGTAATGGATTTTTTGAGGATTAGTCGGAGAGTAATAAGAGGTTGGCACAAAAAAAGCCACCCAATGGGCGGCTAGTATTCGATAAATTTACGCTGTCACTGCTATTTCTTATTCTTTATAGGGAATACCGTCTGGCAAATACTGTTCATTTTCGCTTGGAAGAATGGAGGTGCACTTTGACCTTTTGTCCCTATACCGGATTTCGACTTCGTGGCCTGGTCGTTAAACGCACTCAGAACAAGTTTGGCAGTTTCTTTGTCGAATTGGAAGAAATCATCTACTCTTTTCTGGACATCGGATACGCCTTGCTCATACATATTACTGAGAAGGTAGTATAACTCGTTCGGATGTCTGGCTTTTTCTTTCTCACCTGGTTTTAGGCTAGACTTAGTGTGCCATTTCACCTTAGGTAGTTCCTTCGGTTTTTTGTTGCCACTTAGACGGTAGTATAAAACAGCCTTATCTTCCGTGTTAATGCAATCAATTCCCTTCTCACATAACGCATCTACAATACGATTAAGCAGATTTGAATCCTTGAGGTCTTCTTTCAGCTTCAAAAAGTATTGTCCCCTTTCTGCTTCTTCCGGTTCTTGATAGTCGTTCGGGAGGCTATTTTTCTGAGACGGTCTGCTCTTACCGGCTCTGTCACCATTACCGATAGCCGGCCACTCCTTGTATGAAATCGCTTGCATTCCCTCCCACAGATTATCCAGGGGGTCGACGAACTTCATGAGAAAGAAGTCCTTCTGGACAGAACAGGATGCAGCAAGAATGTCATCCATATCTTTAATATCCGCCAAGTTGAGCGACTCGTTCCATGCGGTAATCTCCTCAGAGATTAAGATATCGGCGTTCGATAGCAGTTGGATAAGGCGGGCATTGTCGTTATCGCTCACATACTGCATTATAGAGGGAGCGCCATTCATGCGAGCCAAAACAGACAGTAAGCTACCGGCAATTCCTTTGTCAGTGCTGTAAAGCCTGATAAGAAAACTTGCCTGCTTGTCGGGGGATAACAATTCCGGTCTATAGGGATGAGCGAGGTTCTCGTCCCCCTTCCAATTGAAATCTTTGTGTTTATAAATGGTGAACTGCGTTATCGCATGGGAGATTTCGTAATTGGCGAACCCGTCAAGATATTCCTGGGCCAGTCTGAGTAGCGTCCCAAGGTTTTTCTTGCGAGTGTCATATATCTGTTTTGCCTTTTCTTTTGACAATCTTCCACGGCGGTGTCCATGCAACACCTCTCCGAAAATATGCAGGTCACGTTCACGATATATATAGAATTGCGATAAATCAATTTTTCCAGATTTATCGGATTGTTCGGTAGCACTAGCGGCGGAAGAAGGCTCCCAAGACAGGTATGACGCCAGCCAATCGTCGCAGTTATCATAAATAAAGGACAAGCGATTAATTTCGTCCCTCAAGCTATTGATACGGTTGTCAAGTGCTGGTACTACCGCATCATGGAAGATTGATAATTCCTGTTCAGTAATACGCATCATATTTCTTCTTTATTCTTGTGGTTATATTGGCTTAGCATTTCCTCCAAAGCATCCTCTGGTAATTCGGCCAGCTGATTAAGCAACTCTTTCTTACGCATCATTTCCGGAGCCAAAGGCTTGAATATCTCTTTAAGTGCATCGTCCCGGGCATCCGTGGAGAACCGGCCCATATATTTTTCTGTCGTACTCAAGCTGCTATGCTTGAGTAAATCTTGAACAAGGGAGTTGTCAGTATGAACCTCCTTGGCCAATCTGGCAAACGTATGCCTGGCAATGTGTGTGCTCAGTGGCTTAGTAATACCAGCCTGTTTCTGTATAATCTTTAGCCCATTGTTGACTAGGGCTTCTTTTGTGCTTATTGTTTTTTTGTACTTCAACTTCAGGTCGCCGGGAAGCTTGTCAACGTCTTTAATTGTCTTCACATCATGGAAAAGTTCTGTATTCTTTCCCGTCTTCATGTATGGGAAAACATATTCATCGGCAGTGGAGTCTTCGTCACGATACAACTCAAGGATTTCAAGCGCCGGTGGCAAAAGCGGAATATCTTGAATCTTGTGGTTTTTCCCCATCTGGTAGTGCAGCCTATTGTCATCTGTTATATTATGCCACCTGAGGCAGAGGACATCGCCAATACGAATCCCTGCACAGTACATGGCAAAAAGAAAAAAATTACGGCTATGCCACTCTCTCGTGCCGACCTTTAAGTCCAGATTTATTATACGCTGCACTTCCTCAAGAGATAATTCTTCCCTATCCGTTTTTACCGTTTTGATTGAATAACTATTGAACGGATTGTCTTCATGTCTGATGACCCGTGCTTTTTCCGCACTTTCAAAAACAGTATTGGTATAACGGAGTATTTTGGCAATATAGTTGGGGTGAAGTTTCCTTGCCCCAGAGGTAGAAGTGTCTGGTCTGTCACCATGCTTCATGTATTGCTTGTTATCAAGAGTTTGCATAAAGGCATCGAAATCGACAATAAAGGTGTAGTCCATTTCTTTGAAGGTGACAGAATATGGCTCAATTCCTCTGCTTTCAACAAACGCTGTAAATTTCCTACAGACCTGGGCATATTTATTCATGCTAGATAACCTCCCGGCAATGCGACATTCTTCCACTTTTTTCTCAGCAAAATGAAGGAAGGATTCAGAATTCGCGCCTCGACGAAGAGCATCAATAATCTTTTCTGCGCTGGAAATGGAACTCTCCTCCAGTGTACGATGTATAGTAATGGCCCTTTCCTTGATATTGTCAATCACTCGCTGCCAACTTTCGTACATTGGCTCTGATGGCTTTATCTTTTGCCGCTTGCTATCCCAGTCTGTTTTGCGCCGAAGAGTTACGCCGGTATTGTAGCGACGATGCCTCCCTCCCTCGGATATTCGCAAAAAGATAGGATAATCTTTTGGGTTTTTATGGAGCTCAAGGTTGAAAGATATCCCCTTTCGCCTTTCAAGACGAACTTTATCTGCATTAATTACGCCTTCAGCCATACACCAAATGTTTATTACAACACAAAAATAAAAATAAAATCGTGATTTTCTAGTGTAACATTAGTGTAAAATAAGGAACCGTAGTGTAAAATTAGTGTAAAAACGCTTGCTTTGGCGTGCGTGTTGTTTCACATAGAAAACGCAAAAAATTGCCCCTACAGCACATTACAGCCTAGAAATAAAAAGAAAAGAGATGCACCGTAGTGCATCTCTTGGAGCGGAAAACGAGACTCGAACTCGCGACCCCGACCTTGGCAAGGTCGTGCTCTACCAACTGAGCTATTTCCGCAAATTTCTAAAGAGCTTCCCGCTGAACGGGACTGCAAAGATACGGCAAAAATCCGAACTTGCAAACTTTTTAGAAACTTTTTTTCAAATTACTTGTCTCCGTACGTAATGGACTGGTGACGGAGCTTGAGAATGCGGCGTACGCTTTCGTCAATGCGGCTTTCGGGAATCTCTCCGCGACGGACTGCATTGAGCACAGCATCAAATACTTTGGGGTATTCACGCACGCACAGGAGAATGTCTACGCCGGCTTTGATGGACATAACGGCTGCATCTTCTACCGGATACTGGCGCAGGATGGCACCCATTTCCATGGCATCGGTCATAATGACGCCCTGGTAGCCCAGTTCTCCGCGGAGCTTGTCCTGGAGAATCATGGGAGACAGCGTGGAGGGCACGTTGGAACCGGTCACGTTGGGCAGGGAGATGTGGGCCGTCATGACAATCTGGGCACCGGCATCGATACCTGCCTTGAAGGGAATCATCTCGCAGTCCTTGATCTCATCCCAGGTTTTACGGCTCATGGCATAGCCAAAGTGGGAATCGGCCTGGGTGTCACCATGGCCGGGGAAATGCTTGAGGCAGCCAATGACGCCGCTCTTCTGCAGACCCTTGAGGTAGGCTTTCACCATTTCGGCGGCCACCTTGGGCTCGTTGGAGAAGGCGCGGGCGCCAATCACCACGTTGCGGGGATTGGTGTTTACGTCGGCCACGGGGGCGAGATCGATGTCAAAGCCATAGCGCTTCAGGTATTCGCCGATGGCGGTAGAGGCGGCCATCACCTCGTTGGTGCGGCCGGAAGCAGCCAGCGAACCCATGTTGGCAAACTTGGGAACGCGGAAGTTGGGGTTATTAGCCAGACGGGCCACAGATCCGCCTTCCTCGTCGACGCACAGCATGGGCTGGCTGGGAAGAGCGCGGAGGTCCTTGATAAACTGGGACAGCTGGGGCTCCGACTTAATGTTGTGGGCAAAAAGGATAATGCCGCCCGGAGGATATACACGGGCAGTCTCTCTCATCCTGTCGTTTACTTCCTGAAGGTTATAGGATTTCAGGACAGACGGGGAGTCGTAGTAAAAGTCCGTGTCTAAGGCCTCGGGGCGAACGAAAAACATTGCCCCCACCTTCTGCTGGAGCGTCATCTGCTTCAGTTCCTGTTCGATGGCAGCATCGTTGGAGGAGCAACCGGAAGCGAGAAGCGCCGCTACAAAGAGAAGGCCGAATGCAACTTTCCTCATAATAGAAGGATTTAACGGGCGGCTTCTGTGCGCGAAGCCGCCCTGAATGAACCTAAAGTTCCCAAGCCAGGGCCGATGCACCCAGGATGGCTGCGTCGGATTCCTTGAGCTGAGAGAACACCAATTTCACCTTGCCTTTCCACAGGGAGAGGACGTTGTCGTCCATGGCCTTTTGGATAGGTTCGGTGAGGAATTCCTTGGCGCGGGCCAGACCGCCGAAGAGCACGATGGCCTCCGGAGCGGAGAAGGCGATGAAGTCTGCAAAGCTCTCACCAAGGATACGACCGGTGAAGTCGAAGATCTTGAGGGCGAGTTTGTCCCCTTCCTTGGCGGCCTCATAAACGTCCTTGGACGTGATCTTGTCCAGGGAACGGAGGACGGAAGGTTCGTCGCTCATTTCCAGCCATTCACGGGCCGTACGGGCAACACCCATGGCGCTGGCATAAGCCTCCAGGCAGCCGGTCTTGCCGCAGTTGCACTGACGACCGTTGTGACGCACGGCGCAGGTGTGACCCAGCTCTCCGGCGAAACCGTCGTGGCCATAGACCACGTTGCCGTCAATGACGATACCGGAACCCACGCCGGTACCCAGGGTAATCATGATGAAGTTCTTCATACCACGGGCAGCTCCATAGGTCATTTCACCCATGGCGGCGGCGTTGGCATCGTTGGTAAGGGAGACGGGGATTCCGTTCATCTGCTCGCTGAGCATCTTGGCGAAGGGAATGGTCTTGGTGCCACCCCAGACGAGGTTGACAGCGCCTTCGATGGTGCCGGTGTAGTAGTTACCGTTAGGAGCACCTACACCAATACCACGGATCTGGCCTTCGGCCTTTGCTTCTGCGATGATGTGGTTGAGGGCTTCTGCCAGTTCGGCTATGAAGTCTTTCACATCTGTATGATTGTCTGAACGGATAACCGTCTGGGACAGAACGGTACCGCGGGCATCTACGATGCCGCATTTGGTGGTCTGACCACCAATGTCAATACCAATTACTAAATCTTGTACCATATAGTTGTATTAAGCTTTTTTCACTTTGGAGCCAACAGCGGCGAAGTAGAGGATGAAGGCGACGCAGGCGGCCAGCAGCCAGTAGCTGGGCATGTAACCCACGGCGTCGGCGATGGCGTTCTGGATGAGCGGAACGATACCGCCACCCACGACCATGGCCATGAAGATACCGGAAGCCTGGTTGGTGGAAGCGCCCAGACCTTCGCAGGCGAGGTCAAAGATGGTACCCCACATGACGGAGGTGCACAGACCGCAGAGAACCAGCAGCAGGGCTGCGATGGGAACCTGAACCATACCGAAGCCGTCCTGAACACCCTTGAACACGGGCATGGAAACGGTGGAGGAGTTACCCAGGATGATGGCCAGGACGATGAGGACCAGGGCCACGGCGGAAACGCAGGTGAGCTGGGCACGGGCGCTGACCTTACCGGAAATCACGGAAGAGGTGAGACGGCCGATGAGCATGAGGAACCAGTAGGTACCGGCTACGAAACCGGCAATGGAAACGGCGGTGGAAGGATCCATACCGGCGCCCTTGACGGGATCGGAGAGGTAGAAGTTGAGGGTTCCGGGGATACCTACCTCAACACCCACATACACGAAGATGGCGATCACGCCCAGCACAAAGTGCTTGAACTTCATGGGGCTCACGGCGTGAGAGGAATCCTTTACGGCCTCGGGGTCCTGGATGTTCACAAACAGGAGCACAATGAAAGCGAAGGCAAACACACCCATGGCCAGGAACAGAACAGGGTTCACGTCGGAGATGAGGGAGTCCTTGGTGAGGGTGCCGATGAGAGCGCCGACCAGCATAGGAGTGAGGGTACCCATCAGGGAGTTGAAGGAGCCACCGATCTGGATGTACTGGTTGGAGCGGGCGCCACCCATGAGTTTGAGCATGGGGTTCACCACGGTATTGAGCATGCACATGGAGAAACCGGCCACGAAAGCGCCAAACAGGTATACGAAGAAGTTGGCAGGCAGGCCCATTGCCGTGGAGCCAACACCCACGATACCGGAGAGGAACTGGATGAACACACCCAGGAAACCAACGGCGATGGCGATGAGAGCGGTTCTCTTGTAACCGAACTTGGTGAGCATCTTACCGGCCGGGATACCCATGATGGCATAGGCCAGGAAGTTCATCATGTTACCCATCATACCCCAGAAGTTGGAGCCCTCGATGCCGGGCTGCATCTTCCAGATGTTACCGATGGGAGCGGCCAGGTTGGTCACGAACGAGATCATACCAAAGAGGAAGATCATCGCAATGATAGCAATAATGCTGCTATTACCTTTTTTAGACATTGTGTTAGTGTTTTATTTGTTAGTTAATTGTTTTGCAAATATAGTTCTCAAATATAACAATTTTTTTGAAACGGCCGGTATCAAATCACGAAATAATACAAAAAATGCCCGGCCAGGGACTGGTCGGGCATCGATAGTTTAGGTTTCAGATTACTCTGCAGCGGGTGCTTCGGCGGCGGGAGCGGCCTCCACGGCGGGAGCCTCTTCGGCGGCCTCGGCCTTCTTGGCGCGGCTGCGACGGGTAGTCTTCTTGACCTCCTTCTTGCCGGAAGCAAGGGCGGCCTCGTTGAAGTCTACCAGTTCCACGAGCACCATTTCGGCGGCGTCACCCTGACGGAAACCGGTGTGAAGGATACGGAGGTATCCACCGGGACGCTCGGCCACTTTGGGAGCAATGGTGCGGAAGAGTTCAGCGGTAGCCTCTTTGTCTTTGAGGTAGCTGAAGACCACGCGGCGAGAGTGGGTAGTATCTTCTTTGGACTTGGTGATAAGGGGCTCTACGTAAGGCTTCAGGGCCTTGGCCTTGGCCTCGGTAGTGGTGATCCTCTTCTTCAGAATGAGGGAGGATGCCATGTTGGCGAGCAGAGCCTTGCGGTGTCCGCTCTTACGACCAAGATGATTGACTGCTCTATTGTGTCTCATTTTTTAAACGATCTTTTTCTTAGGTTCAATATTGTACTTGGTGACATCCATTCCGAAGGAAAGCTTCATCTTCTCCACCAGGAGATCGATTTCGCTGAGGGACTTACGGCCGAAGTTGCGGAACTTCATGAGTTCTCCACGGCTGTAGGACACGAGGTCGGCGAAGGTGTCGATATCGGCGGCTTTCAAGCAGTTGAAGGCACGTACGGAGAGGCCCATGTCGGAAAGCTTGGTGAGAAGGAGATGACGCATTCTCAGGGATTCCTCGTCAAGCTCCTTACTGTCGGTTTCTACGGAAGACTCGATGGAGATCTTCTTGTCGTCGGTAAAGAGCTTGAAGTGATAGATGAGGATGTTGGCTGCGTCCTGCAGGGCGGCCTCCGGAGAGATGGAACCGTCGGTGACAATCTCCAGGTTGAGCTTCTCATAGTCGGTCTTCTGTTCTACGCGGTAGTTTTCCACGCTCCAGTTGACCTTCTTGATGGGCGTGTAGATGGCGTCCACGGGAATGGTTCCGATGGGCGTCGAAGCGTCGCGCTCTTCCTCGGCGGGAACAAAGCCACGGCCCTTGGTGATGGTCAGGGAAATGTTGATCTTTACGGAAGGCTCCAGCGAGCAGATGTGCAGCTCGGGATTCAACACCTTGAAAGAAGACAATCCTTTGGAGATGTCCTCAGCGGTAAATTCGCTCTTGCCGCTGATCGTGAGGTTCGCTACCTCGGAGTCCACGGTGTCCACCATGCGGCGGAAACGGACCTGCTTGAGGTTCAGGATGATATCCTGCATTCCCTCAATGACACCAGGGATGGTCTGGAATTCCTGCTGAACGCCAGAGATCTGGATCTGAGAGATGGCGAAACCTTCCAGGGAGGCGAGGAGGATGCGACGGAGGGCGTTGCCGATGGTTTGTCCGTAGCCAGGCTCAAGGGGTCTGAACTCGAATCTTCCCACGGTCTCGGTGCCTTCGAGCATAATCACCTTGTCCGGTTTCTGAAATGCTAAGATTGCCATAAGATTGGGGTGTTAAATTCTATTACTTGGAGTAGAGGTCGACGATGAGCTGCTCGTTGATGTTCTCAGGAATTTCCTCGCGGGCGGGGACATTCAGGAACTTACCGGTGAGGTTGGCGGCGTCGAACTCCAGCCAGGAATACTTGGTGGCGGCGGCCACGCTGTTCTGGATAACCTCGAGGCTCTTGGAACGCTCGCGAACGGCGATCACCTGACCGGGCTTCACCTGGCAGGAGGGAACGTTGCAGACAACGCCATCCAGGGTGATGTGACGGTGCAGAACCAGCTGACGGGCAGCAGCACGGGAGGGAGCAATACCCAGACGGTACACCAGGTTGTCCAGACGGGCTTCCAGGAGGAGGATGAGGTTTTCACCGGTCTGACCCTTCATGCGGGCGGCACGGGCGTAGGTGTTACGGAACTGACGCTCCAGCACACCGTACATGTACTTCACTTTCTGCTTCTCCTTGAGCTGGGTGCCGTACTCTTTCTGCTTCTTGCGCTTAGCAGCGAGGCCGTGCTGTCCGGGAGGGGTATTTCTCTTTTCGAAGGTCTTGTCGGGGCCATAGATGGCTTCGCCGAACTTACGGGCGATGCGGGTGGTAGGACCAGTATATCTTGCCATAGTTCTTCTTCTTTAAAAATTAAACTTTACGGCGGCCCTTAGGACGGCAACCATTGTGCGGCATAGGGGTGACGTCAATGATTTCGGTGACGATAATGCCCGCATTGTTGATGGTACGGATGGCGCTCTCACGACCGGCACCCGGGCCCTTTACATAGCATTTCACCTTACGGAGACCGGCGTCGAAAGCGGTCTTGGACGCATCTTCTGCGGCCATCTGGGCGGCGTACGGGGTGTTCTTCTTGGAACCGCGGAAACCGCACTTACCAGCGGAAGACCAGCTGATCACCTGACCCTGCGCATTGGTGAGGGAAACGATCACGTTGTTGAAAGTGGAAGAGATATGGGCCTGGCCATAAGCGTCCACCTTGACAACTCTTTTCTTGGTAGTTGTAGTTTTCTTTGCCATAACTGATCAGACTTTACTTGGTTGCTTTCTTCTTGTTGGCAACGGTCTTCTTCTTACCCTTGCGGGTACGGGCGTTGTTCTTGGTGCTCTGACCACGGACAGGGAGGCCTGCACGGTGGCGGATACCACGGTAGCAGCCGATATCCATGAGGCGCTTGATGTCCATCTGGACAGAAGAACGGAGTTCACCCTCGATCTTGTACTCGTTGTTGATGAGGGCACGGATGGCGGCAATCTGCTCGTCGTTCCAGTCTCCGACTTTGATAGTAGGGTCGATGCCGCACTTGTCCAGGATGGTCTGGGCGCTGCTGCGGCCGATTCCGAAGATATAGGTAAGACCTATAACTCCGTGTTTGTTGTTCGGTAAATCAACACCGGCTATTCTTGCCATAATTTATCTGTACTTTTATTAGTTACACATTAACCCTGGCGCATCTTGAACTTGGGGTTCTTCTTGCAGATAACGTACAGGCGGCCTTTACGCCGGACAATCTTGCAGTCTTCACTGCGTTTCTTGATGGAGGTCTTGACTTTCATCGTTATCTAGTTTTTATTTGTATCTGAAAGAAATTCTTCCTTTGGTTAAATCGTAAGGCGAGATCTCAACTTTGACCCGGTCACCGAGAAGGATATGGATAAAGTTCATCCTCATCTTACCAGAAATGTTGCAGAGGAGGATGTGACCGTTCTCCAGCTCAACGCGGAACATGGCGTTGGGGAGGGTCTCAATCACAGTACCGTCCTGCTCGATAGCTACTTGTTTGGACATAGTTAAAAAGTCACTTTAAAATTTAATGGAACCATCTTTCTCAATGTAATCGAAGGTCGATAATTGTTCGGCCCGGCCTTTACGGACAACAACCGTAAGCTCGTAGTGAGCGGCGTTTTTGTGATCGGCGGTGTGAACTGCCCAACCATTTCTTGCAAGATACACACCTCTGCCGCCTGCACAAATCATCGGCTCAATACAAATGGTCATTCCGTCAACAAGGCGAGCGCCGTGACCCTTTCTCCCGTAGTTGGGAACACCGGGGTCCTCGTGCATCTCTTTGCCTACACCGTGTCCTTCCAATTCGCGGACAACGGAGAAACCGAATGACTCTGCGTACGACTGCACCGCGTATCCGATATCGCCCGTGCGATTGCCTGCCACGGCAGCCTCGATGCCCTTGTACAGGGATGCCTTGGTGACATCCAGGAGCTTCCGGGTTTCGGCATCCACCTCCCCGACCGGGAAGGTGTAAGCCGAATCACCGTTATAGCCTTTGTACAGGGTTCCACAATCGACGGAAACGATATCACCCTCTTCGAGGGGACGGTCGGACGGGAAACCGTGCACAACCACATCGTTTACGCTCATGCAGAGAGCTGCGGGAAAGCCATCGAAACCTTTGAAGGAAGGAACGGCACCGTGATCACGGATGAAGGTCTCGGCCACCTCGTTCAACTTCGCAGTTGTCACACCAGGGGCGACCAGTTTACCGACCTCTGCCAGCGTCTTGGACACCAGCTCTCCATTGATGCGGAGGAGTTCAATTTCTTCTTCGGTCTTGGGCCTTACCATATCGATACTCGATAATACATCCAAAAATTACATTCCAGAGCGGCCAGTGAGGCGACCCGTCTTCATGAGACCGTCATAGTGACGCATGAGCAGGTAGCTCTCAATCTGCTGCAGGGTGTCCAGGATTACGCCCACAAGGATCAGCAGCGAGGTGCCGCCGAAGAAGCTGGCGAACTGGTTGTTCACACCCAGCACGTTGGCCAGAGCCGGCATACAGGCAATCAGGCCCAGGAATACGGAACCCGGGAGGGTTATCCTGGTCATGATGGTATCCAGGTACTCAGCCGTCTTCTTACCGGGCTTGACACCGGGGATGAAGCCACCGTTCTTCTTCATATCCTCTGCCATCATGGTGGGGTTCACGGTAACGGCGGTGTAGAAGTAAGTGAATACAACTACCAGAAGGAAGAATACGATGTTGTACGGCCAGGTGGTGTAGCTGGAGAAAGCGGCGGCGATACCGCGGGTGCTTTCGTAGTTACCCAGCAGCATAGGGAACATCATCAAAGCCTGGGCGAAGATGATAGGCATCACGCCGGCAGCGTTGATCTTAAGAGGAATGTACTGACGGACACCGCCATACTGCTTGTTGCCGATCACGCGCTTGGCATACTGCACCGGAACTTTGCGGACAGCCTGCACCAGGGCGATGGCAGCCAGGATGACGAGTACCCACACAACCATTTCCACCACGAACATGATCATACCACCGTTGGGGGAGGCAGAGTCGAACTTCTGCGTGGCCTCGGCTACGAGGGCGTAAGGCAGACGGGCGACGATACCGATCATGATGATGAGGGAAATACCATTGCCGATACCACGGTCCGTGATACGTTCACCCAGCCACATCACAAACATGGAACCAGCCATGAGGATGACGGTGGAGATGATACGGAACCAGAAGGCGCTGGTGTGCATGGAGACAGCCTCGGCGGGGATGAAGCTCACCACATAGGCAGGGCCCTGGATAGCGAGCACCAGCACGGTGAGGTAACGGGTAATCTGGTTCATCTTGCGGCGGCCGGACTCGCCCTCCATCTGCATCTTGCGGAAGGAAGGGACGAACATGCCCAGCAGCTGCACGATGATGGATGCCGAAATGTAAGGCATCACACCCAGAGCGAAGATCGAAGCGTTACCGAAAGCACCGCCGGAGAACATGTTGAGCAGTCCTACGAGGCCTTCCTGGGTGCCAGCAATACCGCTCTTCAGGATCTCAGGGTTGATACCCGGAAGAAGGATAAAGCTGCCCAGACGGTAAACCAGCACAAGCAGGATCGTGTAACCGATCCGCTTGCGCAGTTCTTCGATGTTGTAGATGTTACGAAGGGTCTGGATAAACTTCTTCATATCGATAATTATTCGATAACGATTGCTTTACCACCGGCAGCCTCAATCTTGCTCGTTGCAGAAGCGGAGAAGGCGTTGGCCTTCACCTGGAGGGCGGCAGTGAGTTCACCGTTGCCCAGAACCTTGACCAGTTCGCCCTTGGAAGCGATACCGGCGCCAATCAGGGTGTCCACATCGAACTCCTTGGTGCCGAGCTTCTCGCTCAGGGCCTGGAGGGTAGCGACGTTAACAGCCTTGAAAGCAACGCGGGTAGGGTTCTTGAAGCCGAACTTGGGCAGACGGCGCTGAATGGGCATCTGACCACCTTCGAAACCAACCTTGTGCTCGTAACCGGCACGGGCCTGGGCACCCTTGGTACCACGGGTAGCAGTGCCACCCTTACCGGAACCCTGACCGCGACCTACGCGCTTGCTGTTATGGGTTGCGCCCTTTGCGGGCTTCAGATTTTCAAGTTTCATCTCTAATCCTCCTTAGTCAATTACTTCATAAGTTACCAGATGCTGTACTTTTTCCAGCATGCCGCGGGTGATGGGAGTATCCTCCACTTCCACGGTCTGGTGCATCCGGCGGATACCGAGAGTCCTGAGGTTAGCGATCTGACGCTTGGTCTCTCCATTCTTGGAGCGAACCTGGGTAATCTTAAGCTTTGCCATAATCTCTCAAGTATTAACCGTTAAAAACTTTGCTCATAGGGATACCACGGAGACCGGCCACGGTGTAAGCGTCGCGCATCTCGGTGAGGGCCTGAATGGTGGCCTTTACGAGGTTGTGAGGGTTGGAAGAACCCTTACTCTTGGCGAGCACGTTCTGTACACCGGCGCTCTCGAACACGGCACGCATAGCACCACCGGCCTTTACACCGGTACCGGGGGCTGCGGGTTTCATGAACACCTCAGCGCCACCGAAGCGGGCTACCTGCTCGTGAGGGATGGTGGTATTGATCACGGGAATCTTTACGAGGTTCTTCTTGGCGTCCTCCACGCCCTTGGCGATGGCGGCGGTAACTTCGTTGGCCTTACCAAGACCATAACCTACGACACCGTTCTCGTCTCCCACCACAACAATGGCGGCGAAGCGGAAGTGACGACCACCCTTGGTGACCTTGGTAACGCGGTTGATGGCTACCAGTCTGTCCTTGAGTTCAAGGTCAGAGGTCTTTACTCTTTTTACGTTTGAATTTGCCATAGTAGTCTTGGAGTTTAGAAGTTGAGGCCGCCTTCACGGGCAGCATCGGCCAAAGATTTAACTCTACCGTGGAAGAGGTAACCTCCGCGGTCGAAAGCGACAGCGTTGATACCGGCGGCGAGGGCGCGCTCGGCGATGGCCTTACCCACGATTGCAGCAGCTTCGATACCGCTCTTGCCCTTGGTCTGGGCGGCGAGGGCCTTGTCGTTGGAGGCGGCGGCCACGAGGGTCTTGCCTTCGAGGTCGTTCACGACCTGGACGTAGATCTGCTTGTTGGAGCGGAACACGACCATGCGGGGACGCTCGGCGGTGCCGTTGACATGCTTGCGGATACGATAGTGAATCCGTCTTCTTCTTTCAATTCTATTCAATGCCATAACTCTTTCCTCCTAATTATTTGGCCGAAGCAGTTTTACCAGCCTTGCGACGGAGCTGCTCGCCCACAAACTTGATACCCTTGCCCTTATACGGCTCAGGACGGCGGAAGCTGCGGATCTTGGCGGCTACCTGGCCAATGAGCTGCTTGTCAGCGGACTTGAGAATGAGGATAGGGTTCTCACCCTTGCGCACCTGAGGGGTCTCAGCGGTGACCTCGGCGGGGAGCATGATCTGGATGTCGTGGGAATAACCTACGGACATGATGAGGAGCTGGCCCTGAGCTACCACGCGGTAACCCACGCCCACGAACTCCTGCTTGATGGTGAAGCCTTCAGAAACACCCACCACCATGTTGTGGACCAGGGCGCGATACAGGCCGTGCATCGAGCGGAAACGAGGGAGGTCGCTCGGACGGGTGAACTTGATTTCATTTCCCTCGATGGTCACGGTGATATCCGGATCCACCTTCTGGCTCATTTCGCCATGAGGGCCTTTCACCTTCACGATATTGCCGTCCAGGAGCTCTGCCTTGGTACCGGCCGGAAGGACTACAGGTAATTTACCGATTCTTGACATAATGTTGGGTTCGATTAGTAAACATAGCAAATAACCTCACCGCCAACGTTGAGCTCTTTGGCTTCCTTGTCGGTGATAACGCCCTTGGAAGTGGACAGCACAGCGATACCCAGGCCATTGAGGACGCGGGGCATGTTGGCAACGTCTGCATACTTGCGAAGACCGGGGGTGCTCACGCGCACAATGCTCTTGATGGCGGCAGCCTTGGTCTCGGGGTGATACTTCAGAGCGATCTTGATGGTGTTGTAAGGGGTACCCTCAACCACTTTGTAGCTGAGAATGTAACCTTTTTCGCACAGAATCTTGGTGATGGCCACCTTCATGTTGGAGGAAGGGATCTCGACCACCTTTTTACCAGCGCTGTAAGCGTTACGGATTCTGGTCAGAAAATCTGCAATAGGATCAGTCATTTTTTTGTCTTTTTGTGGACCGGCGCTTTTGTTACGCCCGATATCCGATTGTTAATAATTAAATAAGGATTACCAGCTGGCCTTCTTGACGCCCGGGATCAGGCCCTGGGAGGCCATTTCGCGGAACTGGATACGGCTGAGGCCGAAGTCACGCATATAACCCTTGGGACGACCGGTGAGGGAGCAGCGGTTGTGGAGACGTACGGGGCTAGCGTTCTTAGGGAGCTTGTCCAGAGCGGCGTAATCACCGGCCTCTTTCAGAGCGGCGCGCTTGGCGGCGTACTTAGCAACTAATTTCGCGCGTTTAACTTCGCGAGCTTTCATTGATTCCTTTGCCATGCTACTATCTTAGTTATTGTGTTTCTTGAACGGGAGACCGAAGGCCTTCAGAAGGGCGTGGGCCTCTTCGTCGGTGCGAGCGGTGGTCACGAAAGTAATCTCCACACCGTGGATGCGGGGGTTCTTGTCGATCTCGATTTCAGGGAAGATGATCTGCTCCTTGATACCGAGGGTGTAGTTACCCTGACCGTCCATCTTCTCGGAGATACCGTTGAAGTCGCGGATACGAGGGAGGGCCACACGGATGAGGCGCTCGAGGAACTCGTACATGCGGACGTCGCGGAGGGTCACCTTGGCACCGATGGGCATGCCCTTACGGAGCTTGAAGTTGGAGATATCCTTGCGGGAGTTGGTGATGACAGCCTTCTGACCGGCGATGATGGAGAGTTCTTCAGCGGCCTCTTCTACCATCTTCTTGTCCTGGGTAGCGTCACCCACACCTTCGTTAAGAGTAATCTTAACCAGCTTGGGGACCTGCATCACGGTGGTGTAGGAGAACTGCTTCACCAGTGCGGGAACAATTTCCTCCTTGTAAACCTTCTTGAGGTCGGGGGTGTATCCGGTAGGAAGCGCCTGGGCTTCTGCGGGTTTTGTTGCTTTCTTTGCCATAATTACTTAATCTCCTCTCCGGTTGTTTTAGCAATGCGGACCTTCTTTCCGTCTACCTCCTTGTGAGCAACCTTGGTGGCTTTGCCATTGGCGTCCACGAGGTTCACGTTGGAGATATGGATTCCGGCTTCCTGTTTTACAATACCGCCCTGAGGGTTCTTGGGGTTGGGCTTGGTGTGCTTGGACACCATGTTCACACCCTCTACGATCACGCGATCCTTGTCGCGGAGCACCTCGAGGACCTTTCCGGTTTTGCCCTTGTCGTTACCGGCATTCACATACACGGTATCGCCTTTCTTGATATTGAACTTTTTCATAACTCTCTAATCTTTAAAGGACTTCCGGGGCCAGGGAAACGATTTTCATGTAGTTCTCGCGGAGTTCGCGGGCCACGGGGCCGAAGATACGGGTGCCGCGGAGTTCGCCGGCGCCGTTCAGCAGAACGCATGCATTTTCATCGAAACGGATATAGGAACCGTCCGGACGACGGATTTCCTTCTTGGTGCGGACAACCACAGCCTTGGTAACGGTGCCCTTCTTGATGTCGCCACCAGGGATGGCGCTCTTGACGGTCACGACGATGGTCTCGCCGATGGTTGCATAACGGTGGCGGGTACCACCCAGAACGCGGATGCAGAGAACTTCCTTTGCACCGCTGTTGTCAGCAACCGTTAAACGTGATTCCTGCTGTATCATAATTACTTGACTTTTTCTACGATTTCAACTAATCTCCACTTCTTGGTCTTGCTCAGGGGACGGGTCTCCATGATGCGGACGGTATCGCCCTCGGAGCATTCGTTGTTGGCGTCCTCGGCAACGAACTTGGTGGTCTTCTTTACGAACTTGCCGTAAATGGGGTGCTTCTCGTGGGTTTTGACGGAGACCACAATGGTCTTCTCCATCTTATTGGAGACCACGATGCCTACTCTTTCCTTACGAAGATTTCTTTCCATAGGTCGATGCTACTTTAGTTCTGCTGTTTCTCTTTCTCGGCCAGGATGGTGATCATGCGAGCAATATCCTGACGGGTCTTGCGGATCTTGGAGGTGTCCTCCAGGGGAGAGATCGCATGATTGAGCTTCATGGTGTCGAGGTTGTTTTTCTCGAGTTCGATGCGGTCGCGCAGATCGGCGACGGACATCTCACGTACTTCGGATACTTTCATTTTCTTCTCCTCCAATAATTATTCTTCTACATAGTCCCTGCGGACCACGAACTTGGTGGCAACGGGGAGCTTGTTGGCGGCAAGACGCATAGCCTCTTTGGCAACGGCGAGGGAAACACCCTCTGCCTCGAAGAGGATACGGCCAGGAGTGATAGGAGCTACGAAGCCCTGAGGATCACCCTTACCTTTACCCATACGGGTATCGAGCGGCTTGGCGGTGAACGGCTTCACAGGGAAGACACGGATCCAGATCTGACCTTCACGGTTCATGCGACGGGAGATAGCCTGACGGGCAGCCTCGATCTGATGGGCAGTGAGCCAGCAGTTTTCAAGGTTCTTAAGGCCGAAAGAGCCGAATGCGAGCTGGTTTCCGCGACCGGAATTGCCCTTCATACGGTTTTTCTGTTCCCTTCTGAATTTTGTTCTTTTAGGCTGTAACATTGCTTTAATGTTTTATAAATTTCCTTATTTGTCCCTAACTCATTGAAACTCAGCTGGTTGGGTGCGTTTTGCTCCAATTTGGGGACTGCAAAGTTACAAAATATTTCTGAATCACCAAATATTTTTGCATGATTTTTAAACATTTTCGACCGCAAATTTGAATACCTAACAGGCCGAAAAATGAGCAACTTACAGAAGTGGTGCAAAAAAACTTTCCGCGCTTTTCGACCAAAGCATTTGGACCGATGGATGCCCGGTCCCGTTTGGTAGATTTTTTGCAAGTATTTATCTTTGCAATCCGTGAAAAGAGCCCTTCATATCTTGCTGATGCTGATGCTTCTTGCACCGGCGCTCCCCGCATCGGCCCAGAATCATATCCGGGCAGCCATGGACCGCGCCAGGGCCAAGCAGGCCGAAATGGCCCGGAAAGAAGTGCAGGCCGACGGGATAGAAGGAGGGCGCACCTTCATGCGCATACAGGTGGAAAACGGGGACACCACCTACCTGGACAACCTGCCGCCCACCTTCATCTTCAGCCGGGGCAAGCGCCAGAGCGAGAAAGAATGGAGGAATTACTACCGGATGGTCTGGAGATTCGCGCGCGTGTACCCTTATGCTATAGCCTCCGGCCACCTGGTGCGCCAGGTAGACAGCACCCTCAACGCAGAGCACTACCGCGGCATCCGCAAAGAGCGTTACATCAATGCCGTCCAGAACCAGCTGTTCAAGGATTTCGAGGGTTCCTTCCGCGAAATGAGCATCCAGCAGGGAGCCTTGCTGCTCAAACTCATCAGCCGGGAAACCGGCCTCACGGCTTACGAGATTATCAAAGACTACAAGGGCGGCATCACGGCCGCCTTCTGGCAGGGCATAGCCAAACTGTTTGACAACAGCCTCAAGTCTGCGTACGACCCCACCGGGGCCGATAAGGACCTGGAAGAGCTGGTCCAAATCTGGCAGGCCGGGCATTTCCCCGCCCTATACTGGTCCGTGTTTTGGGAGGACCCGCCCAAAGTAAACGTTCCGGAATCCTACTTGAAGTAGGCGGTCAAAGTTCCTTCTTTTGCATCAAAGACCATCCAGTTGGGGGCGGTGATCCAGTCTCCCAGCATCATGAGGCTTGCCTCGCCGACGGGCATGTCCACGCGGCTGTGGTAATGGCCGAAGACAAAGTAATTCACCGGCGAATGCTTGAGATAGTCCCGGCAGAAACGGTACAGCGGCTCGTCAGGACCCTTGAAATGGTAAGCGATGGGCTTTTCTCCGCGGGACTTGCGGCTCCAGCCCTCTCCCAGGCGGAAAGCAAACCAGGGATGCAGGGCCGAAAAGAGCGTCTGGGACAGACGGCGGGTAAAGACCCACTTCACAAACTTATACCAGTAGTTGCCGGGGCCCAGGCCGTCTCCGTGGCCCAGGCAGAACGTCTTGGTGCCAATCCTTACCTCGCAGGGCTGTTTGAGGGGTTTCATCCCCAGCTCTTCAAAGTAATGATAGGTCCAGACATCGTGATTTCCCTGGAAGAAATAGATCTTGACGCCCTGGTCCATCAGATTGACCAGGGAGCCCAGTACCCGCACATAACCCTTGGGAACCACATCCCGGTATTCGTACCAGAAATCCCAGATATCTCCCAGCAGGTACAGAGCATCCGTCTGCTGCGGGTCTATGCTTCTGAGAAACTCCACAAAACGCGCTTCGCGGGCCGCCGGGTCCCCCACCGGGAGCCCCAGATGCACATCGGAAGCGAAATATGTGAGATTCTTAACCAATTAAGCGAAGATGAAAAGAAGGGCGGCCACCAGGAGGCAGTACAGGGCAAACCAGAGGAGCTTGGCCTTCTTGACCAGGGCAATCATGACCTTGCAGGCAAACAGGCCGCTGACAAAAGCCGCCACAAAGCCCAGGGCCAGGGCCAGAACGCCCACACCGCCGCCGAAGGACTCACTGCCCACGGCCACTTTCAGTAAATCGAGCCCCTGCTCCCCGATGATGGGAATGAGCACCATCAGGAAAGAGAACTGGGCCATGTTCTCGCGCTTGACACCCACCAGAAGACCGGTGGCAATGGTGCTGCCGCTGCGGGACACGCCCGGAGCCACGGCAAAAGCCTGGGCGATACCCACCACAAAGGCCTGCCAGTAAGAGATGCCGTTGCGCTGGTCCTTGGCTACCGGAACCTTGAAGCGCTTGCCGGCGCTGTCCGAGATCCAGAGGAGGACGGCCGTCACGCAAAGGCCGATGGCTACGTTCTTGAGCGTTCCGCCAAAGAGCGCCTCCACCTGGTCCTTGAACAGGAAGCCCACCAGGGCCACCGGAATGCAGGAGACCAGGATCTTGCAGATGTAGTCTGTCTCGTCGTTATACTTGAACTTGAAGAAGCCCTTCAGAAGCTTTACAATGGCGCCCCAGAACACCACCAGCGTGGCCAGCACCGTGGCAAAGTGCACGGTGACGGTAAAGTCCAGGAAGCCTTCTCCGTCTACGCCCAACAGTTCTTTGAAAATCATAAGGTGTCCGGAGCTGGACACGGGGAGGAACTCGGTCAAACCCTGAACGAGTCCTAAAAGTATAGCCTGCCACCAGTCCATTACTTATTCTCTTTAAATCGGCCCATGATGGCCACCACTTCCAGCACGATGCCGGCCACGATCACGATGGGAGCGGCCACCAGGCGGCGGAAGTCAAACATGGCGTAGTTAAATACGTTGGGGTCTTCGGATCCGCCTCCGGACAGGAGGAGGAAACCGGCGGCCAGCACGGCCAGGCCCGCTATCATAAAGCGGAGGCTCTTGGCGGTGAGGGCCATCTTTTCGGACTTGTCCGGTTTGTTATCTGTGATTTTTGCCATAATCAATACGCGTAAAGCTGGTCTCGGTTATAACCGACCAGCCGGTTGACCACCACAAAGGTACTGAGGGTGCAGACGCAGAGGCCCACCAGGACCATCACGCCCATCGTGAGCAGGAGGCTGTCCAAGGTGAAGATCTTGAACATCTGGGCGAACTCGTCCTTGAGGAAGAACAGGCCGCCCACCAGCAGGATGATGGCGATGAGGGCCGCAAAGAGGCCCTGCAGAGCCGCCCGTCCCACAAAAGGAGCACGGATGTACGCCCGGGTGGCACCCACCAGATGCATGGTATAAATACTGAAGCGCCGGTTAAAGAGATCCAGCCGGACGGTGTTGCTGATGAGAACAAAGGAAATGAACAGGAGCACCGCCACCATCAGGGAAAGGGCCAGGGAGATGCGCTGGAGGTTCTGGTTGAGGGCCTCCACCAGGGAAACCTGATAGACCACCTCATCTACCAGAGGGGACTTGGCCAGCTGGGCCTTCATCACCTCCAGGCTGTCCGACGACACATAGGCCGCCTCCAGGTTGACGTCGATGGAAAGAGGTACCGGGGCCGATTCAAACACGTTCAGGAAGTCCTTGCCCAGCAGGCGGGTCATCTCTTCCACGCCCTGCTCCCGGGAAACGAAGTGCGTGGCGCGGACGCCGGGAAGGGCCGCTATCTTGGACTCATAGGCCAGGGCCTCTTCTTCGTTAACCTGGTCCTTGAGGAGAACGTTGATCTGGAGGTTTTCCTTGAAGTAGTCTCCCACTTCGCGGGCGTTGACCACCAGCAAAGTGCCCACCCCCACCAGGAGCAGGACCAAGGAGAGGCTGACAACCGTAGAAATCCAGGCACTGATGAGCCTGCGGCGCATGGTTGAATTCTTCATTTCGCCCCAAAGTTACGGAAAGCGCCGAAAATCTCAAAAATTTTTAGTAACTTTGTGGGTTAAATGTAAGTAACTATGGGAGATTCCGCCAAGAAGATTCTGTTCGTGAACACAGAGATGTATCCTTACCTTCCGGAGACCCGGATGGCCAAGGTATGCCGTGAGCTTCCCCAGGGTATCCAGGAGCGCAAGAAAGAGATCCGCGCCTTCATGCCCCGCTACGGCAGCATCAACGAACGAAAGAACCAACTGCACGAGGTTATCCGCCTGTCCGGCATGAACATCATCATCTCGGACGTGGACCGTCCCCTCGTCATCAAGGTCGCATCCATATCGGCCGCCCGTATCCAGGTCTATTTCATTGACAACGAAGACTACTTCCGCCGCAAGCAGACCGCCTTTGACGAAAACGGCCAGTTCTTCGCAGACAACGGAGAACGCGCCATCTTCTTTGCCCGTGGCGTCCTGGAAACCGTAAAGAAACTCCGCTGGGCCCCGGATATCATCCACTGCAGCGGCTGGATTTCCCACGTGCTGCCCCTTTACCTCAAGAAAGCCTACAAGGACGACCCTATCTTCTCCAACTCCAAGGTGGTCCTGTCCCTGTTTGACGACGTTACGGAAGACAAGCTGTCCCCCGGTTTCAACCAGACCATCCTGTACGGCGCCATCGGCCCGGAAGATGTTTCCCTCTCGGATAATGCAGACGGCATAGAACTTGCAAAGTTAGCCGCACAGTACGCCGACGGCATCATCCTGGGTGCTCCGGACGTGAACCCCGCCCTGGTACAGCATGTCCAGACCCTGGGCGTCCCCGTCCTCCCCTACAACGAGGAAGAAATGACCGACGGCCGCTATATGGACTCCTACAACGCTTTTTACGACAACCTGCTAGTATGAAGAGAAACTTCCTAGTTCTGTGTCTGGCCGCAGCCCTGGTTCTGCCCGGCTGCGTCAAAGTAGACAGCAGCCTCGGGAAAGGACTGGTGGACAAAAGCCTCCTGTTCGACACCTATACACAAGAATTCCCGCTGGAAGAAATCCAGCTCAAGGCAGCCGAAACCCTCTCGGGTTATTCGGACACCCGCCTTACCATTGGCGCCATCCGGGACGAGGTCTTCGGCCTCACCACGCGCGAAGCCGCCTTTAACCTGCTTCCCGCGCTGGACACCCTGGACCTGGGCACCAACCCCAAGGCCGTGAGCTTTACCCTGTACTTTGAGGCAGACTCCGTGTCCTGTTCCATGGACTCCGAGGCCCACATCTTCCAGAGCCTCTACGTAACCGAGCTCACCAAGCCCCTGCCCACCTCCGAAGACGACACCCGCAACACGCAGGAAATCCCCCACGGGACCCAGATCATTACCAACGGTCTTCCCGTGTACAAGGGAGAGAACGCCATCAGCTTCAATTTCAACCTGGAGTATGCCCAGAAGTTCGTGGACAAACTCAAGGAGATTGGCCCCGTGTTCAAGGACCAGGAGAACGAAGACGGAATAGATAAATACGACGAGCTCGTAGCCGCCCTGCCCGGTATCCATATCCGCACCAGCGAGCCCGAGGGCATTGGAGGAAGAATCAACATGTTCAAATTCTCCTGCCTGTCCGTGAGCAGCAGCTACTATGTGCAGAACAGCAACTTTGGCCGCCTTACCGTGAACAGCACCTGGGACGGCGTGCAGAAAGACTCCACCTTCCTGATCATCCCCGGAGAACCCGAGCTCTACGACGAAGAAGAATACGTTGCAAACAACACCAAGTTCTACCAATACTGTTTTAACCGCACCACCCAGTCTACCGTGGCCGGACCGGTCACAGACAAGGTGCTGGTAGAAGGCGGCGGCGGACTCAAGCCCGTGATCCTGGCCAAGGAACTCCAGACCAAGACCCGCGAGGCCATTGCCGCCAAGGGCGGAGACCCGGATAAGGGCGTCATCATCAAGGCCTCCATCATCCTCCCCTTCCGGTTGCCGGAAGACCTGGATGACCTGAAGTACTTCCCTTCCATCCTGAGCCCCACCATCCAGACCACGTATGAGACGGAGGGCGGCGTGGAACGTCCCACGTTCGCCGGCCTCACGGACGCCTCCATCTCCACGGAGGACCAGGGAGACATTGACCGCTCCACCCTGGTTTACAAACCGGACATCACCTACCACGTGCAGGAAATCCTCACCCGTACGGACCTGGATACCGCCACCGATGCAGACATCTGGCTCCTGACCATCCACACGGAGAAGGTAGCCAACGCCAACGGCTCCCTGTACGACAACGAGTACTACAAGAACCTCCTGTACGCCAGCTACTATAACAGCCTGTATGGCGGCGGATACGGTGGTTACGGCGGATATGGTTATGGTGGCTACGGCGGATACGGTTACAGCAACTACTATAATTACATGATGCTGGCCTCCTATATGTCCGCCTCCTCGCAGCAGACCTACAGCTACAACTCAGAGCTGGACAAGGACCGCTACTACTGCGCCATTCTCAATGGCCCCAAGGACAGCAAGGCGCCCATGTTCCGCATCACCTTCGCCATCCCGAAGGACTAACGGAAAAAGGCATAAAAAAATCCCGGACCAAATGGCCCGGGATTTTTATTGGGACGATGAGAATTACTCACCCACCTTTTCGGCTACCTTTGCGATGGCGTCGCCCACAGTGGCGATACCGCTGGTTTCCTCATCGGGAATCTTGATGCCGAATACGCGCTCAAATTCCATAAGGAGCTCTACGGTGTCCAGAGAATCGGCACCGAGGTCGTTGGTGAAGCTGGCACTTTCGGTGACAGCGGATTCCTCGACACCAAGCTTGTCAACGATAATATCCTTGACCTGCTTTACGATTTCTTCCTTAGTCATAATTGTAGGTTTTAAGTTTATTGTTTACGTTTATCTCTTTTTTTTCAATGCTAAATAACGTGCAAATGTAAGCAAAATTTCTTAATAATGCAAAAATGGACTACCTTTGTACAGAAGACCCTATGACCGTAAAAGAGAAAATAGCCCTCTTCCCGCATTCCCCCGGCGTATACCGTTACTACGACGCAGAGGGGAAGGTGATCTACGTGGGCAAGGCCAAGGATCTGCACAAGCGCGTGGCCCAGTACTTTGTGCCGCCGGAGCGCCTGAACACCAAGACGCGCATCCTGGTAAGCAAGATTGCCGACGCCCAGTTCTCCGTGGTGGACTCCGAGGCCGATGCCCTCCTGTTGGAAAACAACCTCATCAAGCAGTACAAGCCCAAGTACAACATCCTCCTCAAGGATTCCAAGACCTATCCCTGGATCTGCGTCACCGGAGAGGAATTCCCCCGGGTGTTCATCACCCGCCGCATCGAGAAGGGAAAGGGGAACCGCTACTTCGGCCCGTACAGCAGCGCGCTGCATGCGCGCAACCTGGTGGACTTCTTTGGAGAAATTTACCAGCTGCGCACCTGCACCCTCAAGATCACCTCGGATGCCATCCTCCGCGGGAAGTTCCGCCCCTGCCTCAAGTTCCATATTGGCAAATGCGGCGCCCCGTGCGTGGGAAAGGTGTCCCAGAAGGAGTATGCCCAGGACATCGAAGAGATTGTGCACATCCTGAGCGGACGCGGATCGGAGGTCATCCGCCATTACAAGACCCTGATGACCGAGGCCGCCGACCGCCTGGCCTTTGAGGAGGCGCAGGTGTACAAGGACAAGCTGCGCACCCTGGAACGCCACTACGCCAAGAGCATCATCACCCAGGCGGCCGAAACCGACGCCGATGTCTTCTCCCTGGTCTTTGACGGGACCGAGGCCTTTGGCAACTTCCTCCGCATCCGCGGCGGCGCCATTGTCCAGAGCCTGAACCTGGGCTTCCGCAGCCAGATTGAGGAGGAGCAGGCCTCCGTGCTCTCCACCTTCATCGGAGAGATCGAGGACAAATTCGGCCAGCTTTCGCCCGAGGTCATCGTGCCCTTCCTGCCGGACGTGGAGATTCCCGGCGTGGCGTTCAGGATTCCCCAGCGCGGAGACAAACTGGCCCTGCTGGAGCTGAGCGCCAAGAACGCAAAGGAGTTCCACTTCAATTCCATCAAGCAGCGGGAACACACGGACCCCGACGCCTTCCGGATGAGCGTGATGCTGGAGCTGCAGAAAGCCCTGGGCATGAAGGAACTGCCCCGGCACATGGAGTGCTTTGATAACTCCAACATCCAGGGCACCAACCCGGTGGCCAGTTGCGTGGTTTTCCGCAACGCAGAGCCCTCCAAGGCCGATTACCGGCGCTTCAAGATCAAGACGGTGGTAGGCGCCAACGACTACGCCTCCATGAAGGAGGTGGTGAACCGCCGCTACTCAAGGATGCTGGCCGAAAACCCCGACGACCTGCCGCAGCTGATTGTGATTGACGGCGGCAAGGGACAGCTGGAGTTTGCCCACCAGGCCCTGGCCGAACTGGGCATCCTGGAGCGCGTGACGGTGGTTGGCCTGGCCAAGCGCCTGGAAGAAGTGATCCGGGTAGGAGACCCCTACCCCCTGTTCATAGACCGCAATTCGCAGGCCCTGAAGGTGCTGCAGCGCATCCGCGACGAAGCCCACCGCTTTGGCATCACCTTCCACCGGAACCTCCGCTCCAAGGCGGCCATCCAGAGCGCCCTGCGGGAAATCAAGGGGGTGGGAGAGAAGACGGAACAGCGCCTGCTGATGCATTACGGATCGGTGGTCCGCATAGCCGCCGCCCCCCTGGAAGAACTCTCTGCCCTGGTAGGAGCAGACTTAGCAATTAGAATACACGACTATCTGAATAATGACTGAGAAGCAATTTAACAAGTACTTCAACGCTTTTATCGTGATTGGAATGGCGGTGGTGACGGTGCTGGTGACCGCCATCAAGTTCCGCAGTGCGGAGAACGGCCAGTGGCTGCTGCTGATATCGGCCTTTGGCTCCCTGATGGGGGTACTGAGCACCGTGCTGTCGGCCAACGGACGCATCCTTACCTTCCTCTTCGGCCTGCTGGATGTGAGCATCTACGGGGCCATGTGCCTGGCGGGAGCCCGCTACGGCAACGCAGCGCTGCACCTGCTGTACTTCCTGCCCATGCAGTTCGTGGGCTTTTTCCAGTGGAAGAAGCGCGGCGCCAGCTCCGAGAAGGAAGTAAAAGCCCGCCGGCTGTCCGGTAAGCAGTGGTTGCTGTACGGCGGACTGTTCCTGGCGGGACTTGTGATTGCTTATTTTGTGCTGCTGGCCATGGATAAGACCCAGGCGGCCGGCGTGGTGAAGTGGCTGGTGCTCATGGATGCTTTCTCCATGATGTGCAACCTCATTGGACAGTATCTTCTGTCTACGGCCTATATGGACCAGTGGTTCTTCTGGATAGGCGTCAACGTGTCCACCATCATCATGTGGGTGCTCACGCTGAGGCAGGATCCTTCCTCGGCCTATGCCACTATTTACGTTGTAAAGTACAGCTTCTATCTGCTGAACTCTTTCAACGGCCTTCGCATCTGGCTCAATCTGAGCCGGCAGAAGTAGGTTACTTGCCCAGGGCCTCGGCTACGGCCTTGCGGATGTTTTCTCCGCGGAGGTTGCGCTTGAGGATGGTGCCATCCGGGCCGAAGAGGATGATGTGGGGAATACCCTCGATGCCGTAGATGTCCGTGGGAACCTGCTGGGCGTTGATGATCTGATTCCAGACAATCTTCTCTTCCTGGGCGGCTTTCTTGGTGTCTTCGGGCTTGTCCCAGACGGCTACGGAAAGCATGTCAAACTGGTCTCCGGCAAACTCCTCGTAAACGGCGCGGAGGTTGGGCATCTCGCGGCGGCAGGGACCACACCAGGAGGCCCAGAAGTCTACCAGCACGTATTTGCCACGGCCGATGAAATCAGAAAACTTGACACCGTCAATCTCAAAGTCGGTGAACATCTGGCCTTCGGCGGTACCCTTGCGGGAAGCCACGCTCTGTTTGAGGTTGGCCACAAAGGCGGAGTCCTTTCCGGTTACGGGAGCGGTGAGCTTGTCCAGGATGGCTTCCAGCTCGGCGTCTTCGTAGTCGGAGTAGATTTCCTGAAGGGCCATCACGCCCACGGCGTTGTCCAGGTTCTCTTCCAAGGCGGCCTTATTGTAAGCTACATAAGCGTTGTAGGCGGAATCGGTGAAGGCTTCTGCGGCCTCGGGATCGTCCTGCAGGGAGGCAATACGGGTACGGTAGTTCTCCATGAAGGTCTCGTTCCACTCGGTGAACTCGGCCATCTTCTGCTCTACGCTCTTGGAGTTTTTGCAGGCCAGTACCAGGACGGCGGCAGCGGCCATAAGGATAAGGGTTCTTGCTTTCATTTTTGTTAGTTCTTGATTTTCAGGATGCAAATATAAGAAAAAGCGGCCATTTTGTGACCGCTTTTTCAAAAATCTCAGTGTAAGCTTAGCGACGCTCTCCGCGACCGCCTTCGCGGCTACCCTCGCGACGGCCACCGCGGCCACCACGACCACCGCGCTCACTACGACCGCCTTCACGACGACCGGTGCCGGGAGCGGCAGCGTTGGCTGCGAAACCAGCGTTGGGGGAGAGATCCTGCTTGCCGTACTTTTCGCCGTTGCAGATCCACACCTTGATACCCATGGTACCCATCTGGGTGTGAGCTACTGCGAGAGCGTAGTCGATATCGGCACGGAAGGTGTGCAGCGGGGTGCGGCCTTCCTTGAACATCTCGGAACGGGCAATTTCGGCGCCGCCTACACGGCCGCTGATCTGGACCTTGATGCCCTCGGCACCTACGCGCATGGCGGTGGCGATGGCCATCTTGATGGCGCGGCGATAGCTCACGCGGCCTTCGATCTGGCGGGCGATGGAATCGGCCACGATGGTGGCGTCAACCTCGGGGCGCTTTACCTCGAAGATGTTGATCTGAACATCCTTCTTGGTCACCTTCTTGAGTTCTTCCTTGAGCTTGTCAACTTCCTGACCACCCTTTCCGATGATCACACCCGGACGGGCGGCGTGGATGGTGACGGTGATGAGCTTCAGGGTACGCTCAATGATGATGCGGGAGAGGCTGGCCTTGGCCAGACGGCTGCCCAGATATTTGCGAATCTCGTAGTCTTCGGCGATCTTTTCGGCGTAGTTACCGCCTACCCAGTTGGAGTCCCAACCACGGGTGATACCGATACGGTTGCTGATAGGATTAGTTTTCTGACCCATAGTTTATTCCTCCACTGCTTTTTTGGTGTCCAGGATAATGGTAACGTGATTGGAACGCTTGCGGATGCGACCGGCGCGGCCCTGCGGGCAGGGACGGATGCGCTTGAGGGTGCGTCCTTCGTCTACCATGATGGTTTTGACAATCACGTTGCCTGCTTCCAGCTGGCTGGTCTGCTCCGGGTTCTTGGCTTCCCAGTTGGCGATAGCGCTCTTGAGAAGTTTCTCCAGGTAAGCGGAAGCGTCACGCTTGGAATAGTGCAGGAGATCCAGGGCGTGGTTAACTTCAACGCCACGGACAGTATCTGCTACCAGACGCATCTTCTGCGGGGAGGTAGGAACATCGTTAAGTTTAGCGATAGCGGTCTGCTTCTTGGTCTCTTTCAGGCGCTCGGCCATCAGTCTTTTTCTCTTTCCCATAATGTCAATCCTTTAAACATTATTTCTTATTGTTGCCTGCGTGGCCGCGGAAAGTGCGGGTGGGAGCAAATTCGCCCAGCTTGTGACCGACCATGTTCTCCGTAACATATACCGGAATGAACTTGTTACCGTTGTGAACGGCGATGGTGTGGCCCACGAAGTCAGGGGAAATCATGCTGGCGCGGGACCAAGTCTTGACAACCTCTTTCTTTTTGCTGCCGTCATTCATAGCGAGAATGCGATTCTCGAGAGCTTCCTGAATGTACGGTCCTTTTTTAAGTGAACGACTCATAATCTGTTAGTTTATTCCGTTATTTCTTACGTCTTTCAATGATAAACTTGTTGGACACGGCCTTCGGGTTGCGGGTCTTGTAGCCCTTTGCAGGCAGACCCTTACGGGAACGAGGGTGTCCACCGGAGGCGCGGCCTTCACCACCACCCATCGGGTGATCGTGGGGGTTCATCACAACACCACGGTTGTGAGGACGCTTACCCTGGTGACGGGTACGTCCGGCCTTACCGTCGGATTCCAGATTATGATCCGGGTTGGAAACGGTACCTACAGTAGCGCGGCAGGCCACGGGAACCATGCGGGTCTCACCGGAAGGGAGACGAAGGATGGCGTAGTTGCCTTCGCGGGCGGCGAGCTGGGCGTAAGTGCCGGCGGAGCGGGCCATAGCGGCGCCCTGACCGGGACGGAGCTCGATAGCGTGTACGAGGGTACCAACGGGAATGTTGGCGAGAGGGAGGCAGTTACCCAGATCCGGGGAAGCGGTAGCACCACTCTCCACCACCTGACCTACCTGGAGGCCGTTGGGGGCGATGATGTAGCTCTTCTTGCCGTCTTCGTACTCGATGAGGGCGATACGGGCGCTGCGGTTGGGATCGTACTCGATGGTGAGCACGGTGGCCTTGAACTCGTCGCGGTTGCGGACAAAGTCCACAAGGCGGTACATTCTCTTGTGTCCGCCTCCACGATAACGAACGGTCATCTGACCGGTGTTGTTACGACCACCCGAGCTTTTCAGGGGTTCCAGAAGCGGTTTGTAGGGCTTCTTTGCGGTAATTTCCTCAAAGGAGCTGATAGCTTTGTTGCGCTGACCGGGAGTTACCGGCTTGTACTTTTTAATAGCCATAATTCAATCTCCTTTTATTAGATATTATCGTAGAAGTTAATCTTGTCTTCACCTGCGAGGGTCACATAGGCCTTCTTGAAGTGATTCATACGACCGCGCAGAAGGCCGGCCTTGGTGTAGCGCTGTTTGCGCTTGCCATGGTAGTTGAGGGTGTTCACGTCTGCGACGGAAACGCCGTACATCTGCTCCACGGCGGCCTTGATCTGAAGCTTATTGGCCTTGCGGTCCACGATGAAACCGTAACGGTTGAGCTTTTCGCCCTCAGCCGTCATTTTCTCGGTTACGATTGGCTTAATTAAAATACCCATTTTTCTTTCTCCTTTACTTTACTCTTGCTGCGAGGATGTCCTGCACGCCGTCCACAAGCACCAGAGAATGGGCATTCATGATAGCGTAGGTATTGATCTCGTCAACGGTGATCACCTGCACCTCGGGCAGGTTACGGGATGACAGGAAAATATTGTTGGAGTTCTCCGGGAGGACGAAGAGAACCTTGCGGTCTCCGGCCTTGATGTTGGAGAGGATGTTCTTGAACTCCTTGGTCTTGGGGGCGTCCATGGCGAAGGGCTCTACGAGCACGATCTTGCCTTCGGCTGCCTTGTAAGAGAGGGCGCTCAGGCGGGCCAGCTGCTTGACCTTCTTGTTGAGCTTGAAGCTGTAGTCGCGCGGCTTGGGGCCGAACACATTACCACCACCTACGAAGATACCGGCCTTCAGGGAACCGTGACGGGCACCGCCGCCGCCCTTCTGGCGACCGAGTTTCTTGGTGGAATAAGCAACCTCGCTGCGGTCCTTGGTCTTGGCAGTGCCCTGACGCTGGGCGGCGAGATAATTGAGGACGTCCAGATAGATGACGTGGTCGTTGGGCTGTACGCCGAACACCTTTTCGTCCAGGACTACCTTCTTTCCGGATTCAGTTCCGTCGATCTTATATACAGAAAGTTCCATAGCTTAAGCCTCCAGAATAATGTAAGAACCTTTGGCTCCGGGGACGGAACCCTTGATAACGAGCAGATTGTTCTCAGGAATCACCTTAAGAACTTCCAGGTTGAATACCTTCACACGTTCGTTGCCCATGTGACCGGCCATACGCATTCCGGGGAATACGCGGCTAGGCCAAGAGCTAGCGCCCATGGAACCGGGGTGACGAAGGCGGTTGTGCTGACCGTGGGTCTGACCACCTACACCGGCGAATCCGTGACGCTTCACGACGCCCTGGAAACCTTTACCTTTAGAAGTACCGACCACATCAACGAATTTGACATCCTCAGTGAAGACATCGGCCACGGTGATGGTGTCTCCGAGCTTGAGCTCTCCGGCGAAGTCTGCCTCGAATTCTACGAGTTTCTTCTTGGGAGTAGTTCCAGCCTTTTCGAAATGGCCCTTCAGAGCCTTGCTGGTGCGCTTCTCTTTCTTTTCGTCATAGGCAAGCTGCACGGCGGCGTAACCGTCGGTTTCTACAGTGCGAACCTGCGTGACAACACACGGACCAGCCTCAACGACAGTGCACGGGATATTCTTCCCGTCGGCACCGAAGACGGAAATCATTCCGACTTTCTTTCCAATTAAACCAGGCATTGGTGTTTGTTAATTAATTGTTACTTAATGTTTTAACACGCATTGGAGGCCACGTGGGCACAATTGCGGACCGCAAAGATACGACTAAAATCCTGATTTTCAAAAAATTTTCAACAGTTTTATCAACAACTTCGGGAGATTTCCTAACTTTGTACTCCGGAGCAGAATACCAACATGTAGGTATTTCCCAAAGGCGCGGAAACCCGTATCTTTGCAGCCCAAATCACCTATGAAAAAACTAGCATCACTTCTTCTTCTGGTCTTCCTGGCCCTTCCCGCCCTGGCCGCTCCGGTCCGGGTGACGGGTACGGTGGTGGAAGCCGGCAGTAAAGACCCCGTGATTGGCGCCGTGGTCCGCCTGGACGAGAACTACCTCTGGGCCGTCACCGGAGAGGACGGTTCGTTCACCCTGAGCGGTGTACAGCCGGGCCGATACCAACTAGAGGTCTCCTGCCTGGGCTATGTGACCTATCGCAAAAGCCTGGACATCCATAATAATATAGAGGGTCTCACCCTTGAGCTGTCCCTGAATTCCCTGGCCCTGCAGGAGGTGGTGGTCACCGCCGAAACCGCCAAGGACAACCTCAACACCACCCAGACCATTGGCCGGACGGCCCTGGACCACCTCCAGATGAACAGCATGGGCGGCATCGCGGCCCTGCTGCCTGGCGGAAAGACCCTGAACCCGGACCTGACCACCGACAATGCCTTCTCCCTGCGCTCCGGCGGCTCCGCCGTGGGCAACGCCGCCTTTGCCACGGCCGTGGAAATCAACGGCGTAAGAATGGGAGACAACGCCAGCTTTGGCAGCATGGCCGGCATTGGCACCCGCAGCCTTTCGGTAGAGAACATCGAGTCCGTGGAAGTCATCACCGGCGTCCCGTCGGCCGAATACGGAGACCTGGGCAGCGGCCTGGTAAAGGTCAACACCAAGAAGGGCCGTTCGCCGCTCAACATTGTCCTGTCGGCCAACCCCCGCACCTACGAGGTATCTGTCTCCAAGGGCTTCGAGCTGGGGAAAGGCGTCATGAACGTAGGGGCCGAATGGGCCCGCGCCACCAGCAAGCTCACCTCCCCCTACACCTCCTACACCCGCCGGGGCTTCACCCTGGATTACACCCGCACCTTCGGCCGTCAGCTGCGGCTGGAAGCCGGCATCAACGGCAACATCGGCGGCATGAACTCCTCCTCGGACCCCGACGCCTTCTCCAACGAATTCACCAAGGAGCGGGACAACCTCCTGACCCCGCACTTCAAGCTGGTGTGGCTCCTCAACCGCAGCTGGGTTACCAACCTGGAGCTCAAAGGCAGTATCTACTACCACGACCAGCGCACCCATTACCATAAATACAATTCCTACGGATCGGCCCAGCCTGCCGTGCACGCGGAGGCCAAGGGTTACTGGATGGCCCAGGCCCTTCCCTTCACGTTCTACTCGGACCTCATTGACGACTCCCGCGAACTGGACTATGCCCTCTCCTTCAAATACGACTGGCTGCACTACTGGGGCCCTGTGAAGAACATCCTCAAGGCCGGCCTGCAATGGAAGGCCGATGGCAACGTGGGCCGGGGAGAATGGTATGAAGACCCTGACCTGGCACCGTCCGGTTATCGGCCCAGACCTTATACCGACTATCCCTACATGCATACGCTGGCCGGTTATCTGGAAGACAACGTCACCATTCCGGTGGGCCGCACCAGCCTGGACCTGATGGCCGGCCTCCGCGTGGAGGACGTGTTCATCCAGGGAACGCAGTACAAGAACCTCCGCATCTTCTCGCCGCGCCTGAACGCCCGCTGGAAGCTGAGCGAGGTGGTTTCCCTGCGCGGCGGCTGGGGCATTGCCGGCAAGCTGCCCTCCTTCTACATCCTGTACCCCCGCCAGGAGTACCGGGATATCCAGACTCTGGGCTTCTCGCACGGAGATTCCGCCTCCTATGTCTATTACACCATGCCCTACCGGACGGTCTACAACCCGGACCTCCGCTGGCAGCGCAACATCAACTCGGAGATTGGGGCCGATGTCTCCATAAAGGGCTTCAAGCTGTCGCTGGTGGCCTTTTCCAACCTGACCAAGGATCCCTATCAGCTGGGAACCGTATATGAGCCGTTCTCTTACAACGTGGTGGGCCTTCCCTCCGGTTATACCATGCCGGAGAACCCCAACGTGGTGCTGGACAACCAGACCGGAGACATCTATTTCCAGGATGTGGACGGCTACTATGTCCCCGGAGAGCACAAGGTCACGGACCGCAGTTTCGCCGCTTCGCGCCGGCAGGATAACGGGGCCGATGTGCACCGCTACGGCGTGGAGCTCACGGTGGACTTCCCGCAGATCAAGCCGCTGTTCACGCAGTTGCGCCTGGATGCCGCCTGGAACCACACCCAGTATCACTCGGACATCCCCGCCTATTACTACCAGGTGGGCTGGTCGCACACCTCCCTGCCCAACCGCTCCTACCAGTATGTGGGCATCTATCCCGGCGGCACCAACGTGTATAACGGCCGCATCACGGACAACCTGGACGCCAACCTCACCTCCATCACGCATTTCCCGCGCGCACGCATGATTATTACGGTACGGCTGGAGGCAGCCCTGCTGCGCAACTCCCGCTACACCTCGGACCGCGCCTTCCGCGTGGGCGAGGCTTCCAACGTGCCCCAGGAAGGAAGCATCTACGACGGAAATTCCTATACCGCCATCTATCCTTCGGCCTATATGGACCTGGACGGCAACGTGCATCCCTGGACGGAGGAATCGGCCCAGAATCCGGAACTGTCGCGCCTGGTGCTGCGCTCCGTGAATATCTATACCTTTGCCCCGGACGGCTACGATCCCTATTTCAGCGCCAACTTCAGCGTGACCAAGGAAATCGGGGACCACGCCTCCGTGTCGTTCTTTGCCAACAACTTCACCAATGCCCGGAAGTTTGTTACCAGCCGCGCTACGGGCGTAAGTGCCATCTTTACCCCTAACTTTTATTACGGAATCACATGCAGAATAAAGTTTTAAGCCTGTTAGCCGCCCTGACCGTGCTCCTGACAGGATGCATGAACCTGGGCACCCCGTACGAAGGCGACGTACACCTCATAACCATCCGCGCCGTATTCCCCGAGGGCTATGAGCTCCATGCCGGGGCCGGCGTTACCATAACGGGCCTTTCCAACAGCTCGGCCTACACCGCGGCCCTGGGAACGGACAACAAGGTTTCCTTCAACGTAGCCAACGGCCTGTACAGCATCTCCATTCAGGGTCGCAACGGCAATCACCTCTTCAACGGCCGGTTGGACAAGGTGGTGGTATCCGGCGAGGACGTGACGGTAGACGTAAACCTGTTCCATTCCATTGCCGGGAAAATGGTGATCAAGGAACTCTATTGCGGCGGCTGTCCCAAACTGCCCGAGGAAGGAACCTACCAGAGCGACCAATACGTCATTGTACACAACAACGACTCCAATACCGCCTACCTGGACGGCCTTTGCCTGGGCACGCTCTCGCCCTATAACAGCAACACCGCCAACCCCTGGATCGACGCCCTGGGCAACCTGCCGGACTTTGCCCCGGTGATCCAGGCCATCTGGAGAATCGGCGGAACCGGCACCTCCTTCCCGCTGGAACCCGGAGCCGACGCCGTGATCTGCCTGCGGGGCGCCATCGACCACGCCGCCCAGTATCCCCTGTCGGTGAACCTGAACCAGCCCGGATACTTTGTGTGCTACAATCCCGTGTATTTCCCCAACCCCACTTACCATCCGGCTCCCGGGGACAAGATTACGGAAGACCATTACCTGGAAGTGGTCATCAAGACCGGCCAGGCCAACGCCTATACCCTCTCCATCAATTCCCCCACCCTGATCCTCTTCCGACCGGAAGACGGAACCGACATCCACGACTTTGTGGCCCAGCCCGATCACCTGGTCCAGGTACCCGGCAGCGCCATCGACCGCGTGGTCACCATCCCGCTGGACTGGATCATTGACGGCGTGGAGGTTTTCAACGGCAGCTCCTCCAACAACCGCAAGCGCCTGCATTCCAAGATAGACGCCGGATCCGTTTCCCTGAGCGAAACCTTCAAGGGCCGTACCCTGATGCGTCTTACGAACGCCCAGGCCACGCAGGAAATGGGGTTTGAGGTGCTGATGGACACTAACAATTCAACTTTGGATTTCTATGAACGCGAAGAACAGTCTCTCCATAAGTAGGAAACTCCTGCTTACCGTGGGCGCCGTTCTTTGCGCCCTGCCCCTGAGCGCCCAGGAAGTGTGGCGCGAGGGACGCAACATAGCCGGCCTCTCGTTCTACGAAGGCATGGAAGGCCAGGTAGAGGTGGGCGGTTCGTTCACCTCCGGAGGATTCAAACTCCCCTCGGACGCCTCCAAGCTCTGGCAGGCCGGCGTAAACGCCCAGGCCGAATCCCACTACAAAGACATTGTATTTGTGGGTGCCTTCCAGTTTGACGTCAAGCACGGAGAGGGGATGATGGGTTCCATGTTTACCACGCCCGATTTCTACCCCATCGACGTCCTGGAGTTTACCCCCGGTCCCAAGACCCGCCAGACCTATGGCGTAGGGGGCGGCATGGTATGGATCACCCGCTCCCGCTGGGTCCCCGGCTTTACCCTGCAGTTCCAGGGCATCAACTACTCCAAACGCAAGGACCTCCGCCATACCACCTACCGGCAGGAAGTGAACTTTGCCCCGTCCCTGCTGTACAAGGGAGACCGCTGGAACATAGGAACCACCCTGATCCTGGACAACAACTCCGAGTTTATCCAGGCCGAACAGCTGGGCACCGCCACGGCCGATACCTACAACGCCTTCCTGGACAAGGGCAAACGCTACGGCGTCTTTGAGGCCTGGGACGGCAGCGGCATCCACCTGAAAGATCCCGGCGTGGACCGCCTGGCCGTGAACCAGAAGATCTGGGGCCTGGCCCTGCAGACCTCCCTGGAAGAAACCTTCTACGCCGACGTGGAATACCGCCATTCCAACGGGCAGGTGGGCGAGAAAGGCTACACCTGGTTCCGCTTCCCGGGTCAGGGTTTCCGCGCCAAAGCCCTTTGGAATGTAACCGGTAAAAAAGGCCTTCACACCCTAAGGGCCGATATGAACTGGGACGGCATGGACAACTACGAATCCGTGATTGACCGCGTCTCGGCGGGCGGCGTGACCACGCCTGTGGAATATGCCAACAACCGCATCTATATCAAGCGCTGCATGGAGTTGGGCCCTTCCTATTCCTACGAAAGCCATTCCGGCTGGAAAGTGGGCGCCGCTGCCAGTGTGAACATGGAGGCGGACCGGGGCACCTACATGTACCCCTACCTGGATCTGGACGAATCCACCGTCCTTAATCTGGCTCTGAGCGGAGAGGTTCCCCTGGGTCCCTTCACCCTCACGGCCGAGATGACCTTCCGGACAGAGCTGGCCGAGAGACACGAAGTGATTGACCTGGAGCAGGTGGATGCCAGCGTAGTTACCGTACCCTTCCGCCTGGTGGACTGGTGGGATCTGGAAGAAGAATTCAACGACGTTACCTGCCTGAGCGGAACGCTCAACATCCGCTACGACTTTACCATCCGCAAGCAGCCGCTTTATGTAGAGGCCGGATGCACCACATTCCACGGCTTTGGCGTAGTCCTTCTTCCGGGCAGCAACCGGCAGACCACCCATTTAACCATAGGATATAAATTTTAACAGCATATGAAAAAAGTTGTGATTCTGGCCACCTGCCTTCTGGCCGTGGCCGCCTGCCAAAAGTACAGTCCCATCCAGCCCGACGGCGGAAAAGAGGACACTTCGGCCTATGACGTGCGCATCACCCCGGTGTTCACCAAGGCCACCGAAACCAGCTTTGAGGAAGGGGATGCCATTGGTGTGAGCATCTCCCGCACCACGGGCACCTTCGCCACCAACGAAAAGCTCGTTTATCAGAGCGGCGCTTTCTCCGGCAGCCTCAAGTGGTATGCCGAAGGTGCCCAGGGCTCCCGCATATCGGCCTATTATCCCTATTCGGCCACCGTGCCCACCAGTTTCAGCGTGCAGACCGACCAGAGCCAGGGCACTTCCACCTCCGACTTCATTGCCGGCATCAAGGAAGACGTCCTTCCCAGCGCCTATGCCGTCACGCTCCCGTTCCGGCACAAGCTCACCCGCATTGTCCTCAACGTAACCAACAATGCCGGTGGCGAGCCCGCCTCCATTTCCCTGGGCGGCGCCAAACTGGGCGTCAAGCTGGATGACACCTTCACCGCCACGGTCGATCCCGAATCGGCCACCGGTGCCATCAAGTCCTGGAAACAGGCCAACAACACGTATGTGCTCATTCTCCCGCCCCAGACGGTGGCCCTCGTTGCCAGCGTCATCACCGCCGGTGGCAACGAGCTCACCCAGGTGCTGCAGGAGACCGCCCTGGCACCCGGTAAACAGTACACCATCAACATGATCGTAAACCCGGCCGACCTCAAGGTAGCCTTCTCCGGTGAAATCGAGGGCTGGGAAGACGGCGGAGAGATTGGCGGAGACAACACCATCATCGAGAAGCTCTCCGACGGCTATATCCTCTACCACGAAGACAAATACACCGTGGCCAAGATGAAGGACGGCAAATGGTGGATGACCCAGAACCTGCGCTACGTACCGGAAGGCATTACCGTGGGTGACGCCCTTACCAATGTCACCGCCGGCGTGTACTATCCCGTGGTAGTGAATTCCGAAAACACCGCCGCTGAGTTCTCCAAGAACATCGAGGTCATCACCGCCCGCGGCTATCTGTACCAGGCCGAAGTGGCCCTGGGCCTCAAAGTGGGAGACCTGACCACCGTGGCCGCCGCCCAGGCGCTGGAAGGTGCCCAGGGCCTGTGCCCCAAGGGCTGGCACGTCCCCACCTCTGCCGATATCCAGAATCTGGTTGGGAAAGTGGCCGGCCTCACAACCATTGAATCTCCGTATAATCCCAATAAGGCAGATTGCTTGATCGTGGACCTCAATGCGGACGGCTTTAACATGGACGCCTTTGGTGCCATCTCCATCCAGGACAACACCAAGACGGCCGGTACCTTTATGGGTTGGGCCAAGGGCTATCCGGACAAGATCTCTTCCGGCATGTTCTGCGGTTCTTCCTATGGCGGCGTTACCTACAACACCAAGGACGAGCCTGATTCCGGCATCAAGAACCTCCAGTTCTACGGCTTCATGCCCATGACCAACAAGGCCACCGAGGCCGATTACACCTGCAACGGCTCCAAGGTGAGCTACCGCATTGCCGCCCCGCTCCGCTGCGTCCGAAACGAGTAAATAACGAATGAAGAAATGGCTTCTCACCCTCTCGTTAGCCCTGTGCCTCCTCCCGGGGGCACGGGCCGATGAGGGTATGTGGCTCATCCAAAGCCTGGACCGCGCGCTGGAAAAGAACATGAAGGCGCGGGGGCTCAAGCTGGGTGCCCGTGAAATCTATAACGAGGAAGCCGGCGGCCTGTCGGACGCCATCGTGTCCCTGGGATTCTACTGCACCGGCAGCATGATTTCCGACGACGGCCTGCTCATCACCAACCACCACTGCGCCTTTAGCCAGGTCTCCGACCTCTCCACCCCGGAACACAATTATCTGGAAGAGGGTTTCTGGGCCCTGGACCGCTCGCAGGAGATTCCCCTCCCGGGAGAAACCTTCTACTTCCTCAAGAAGGTCCTGGACGTAACGGACGAGGTGGAAGCCCTCCGCGCCTCCCTGGAGGCCCAGGGCAAACCCGCCGGCTCCCGCCGCCTCTCCTCCATCCTGGAGAAGAAGTACTCGGAAGAATACGGCATGGAAGCCAGCCTCAGCGGCATGTGGTCCACGGCCAAGTACTACCTCTGCCTGTACGTCAAGTACAAAGACATCCGCCTGGTGGGCGTACCGCCCGTGTCGGTGGCCGCCTTTGGCGGAGACGAGGACAACTGGGAGTGGCCGCAGCACAAGGCCGATTTTGCCCTGTACCGCATTTACGACGACAACGGCGAGCCGCTGCATCCCACCCGGCACCTGCGCATTAGCCAAAAGGGCTACCGGAAGGGAGACTTTGCCATGGTCATAGGCTATCCGGGCCAGACCAACCGCTACGCCAGCGCAGCCGAGATCAACCAGGAAATCAACGTGGAGCGCCCGGTGGAAAACCGCCTCCGGAACCGCCAGATGGAGATTATCCGCAAATGGATGGATGCCGATCCGGCCATCCGGATGAAGTACTCCACCGCCTTCTTCAGCCTGAGCAACCAGGCCGAACTCCAGGAAGGAGAGGCCGACTGCGTGCACCGCTTTGGCGTGATCGAAAGCCGCCGCGCCTGGGAAGAGGGCCTGGGAGCTGCCAGCCCCCAGAACCGGGAGCTGCTGGACGGTCTCAACGCCTCCTACAGTGCCGTGGCCCCTTACGAACGCCTCAAGGTCTTTTATCGCGAGCTTCTGGTGCGCAGCATGCGCCTGGGCCAGTGCCTCATGCGCATGGGCGGAGCCAGACGCGATGGCGTGGAGCACCAGCGGGAACTCTTCCTGCAGGGCCTGGAACAGACCGATGCCCGTGTGGAAAAAGAGCTCCTGGCCTTCTCCGTACAGGAATTCCTGTCCAACATGCCGGAGTCTTTCCTGGCACCCATCCACCGCGAACTCCTGCAGCAGTTCGGGACCGATTATGCGGCCATGGCCCAGTGGCTCTGGGACCACTCCATCGTGGCCCAGTTTGGTCAGAAATCCAACCAGGAGGTGGCAGCCGCCTTCTCCGGCAACATCACCGACGATGTCCTGTACCGCTACATCCGGGAACTCAGCATCGTAAGCCTGAACAGCGAAGAAGACGCCTTGGCTCCCAATCTCCGCAGCCAGCGGCACCAGTACATCCTGGCCCGCTACCATTATCTGGAGCAGCTGGGCGTACCGCAGTACCCCGACGCCAATTCCACCATGCGCCTCACCTACGGACAGATCCAGCCCCTGGAGCCCTGTGACGGCGTATACACGCATTGGCAGAGCACGGCCCGCGGCTTAAGGGAAAAGTACAATCCCAAGGCCCACGACTTCGCCTATCCCCAGGCTTTCAAGGACGTACTCCCTCCGGCCGATTTCCCCGTGAACTTCCTCACGGACCTGGACATCACCGGCGGCAACTCCGGCTCTCCCGTGATGAATGCGCGCGGAGAACTCATCGGCCTGGCCTTTGACGGCAACAAGGAGTCCCTGGCCGGCAACTATGAGTCCGTGCCCGGGTACAACATGTGCGTGTGCGTAGACATCCGCTACGTACTCTGGGTCATCCGTTACCTGGGCCGCCAGGAATATGTTTTGGCGGAATTAGGTTTGTAATTCTTTTGTCTCCCGTGCACAGAAACAGGCCCTGTGGTGCACGGGAGACTTGTATTAAGATGCTAGCCAATAGCGTTTTCGGAATTAATTGTATATTTGCGTATTAGTAATTCCGTCATCCCTAACCACAGATTAATATGAAACGGTTACTGTTACTTTTCACTTTCCTGAGCCTTCTTCTGTCGGGCTGTGATTCCGATAAGCAAAGCGTTGTGTTCGTCTCAGACCTCACGGGTGCCAACCTGGATTTCGATGGAGACGTTTCTTTGATGACGAACGGCTGGCTGAGGCTCCAGCACCGAAAGAGTGACAACTCATGGGAGCTGGGTCTGAAGCTCCAGGATTACGATGAACTGGTGTATAATCAGGAGAACTGCACGACTGAGTTCGCACCGGAGAAGGACATGTACTCGTTCTTCAATTCCGGGGTCGACATGGATATCATCGTCAACGACTCCGACTGCGTCATCAACCTGTTTACCAATGACAGCCAGAGCATCTGCGTCAGCATGTGGCCTGCCTCGAGGAAGGATGCAAAGAAGATCCGGGAGGGCATAGAAAAGTATTGCAAGTACACAACGGCAACTGTCAAGAAGTCCGCCGGGGACAATCAAAGAGTCAGTGGCGCGGAAGCCCCTGCGATGGACAGTGACCGCGAAGCCTTCTCCGACCCTGAGATGGCTACCGACGTTGAAGACATTCAGTTCCATGTGAGCAAGGAAAAGTCTGGCAACGACGTGTACTATAAAGGCGAAAGCGATCACGTGATGTCGGAGTATCTGACCCAGATATACGTCGAAATGATATCCAGGCCGGATCCGAACAAGAGTACCGACATCGGAAACATCCTGTTTTTCCTCAATTACAGCGGAAAGATTGGTCAGGACGCCTTGGATATCATGAAGCGTTATGACGGTGAGACAGTAGAGGCACGGTTCTTTTTTTCTAATGGGAAGTCCTATCTATATCCGGTTAGCGTAGATGATTTGACTCCCACCGAGTGGGAAGAAATGGATTCCGGTCTGGGGTATTTGTACCTTTGTTTCACGCCCTTTGGGTCCGATTCTTATGATAAGGATGAATCCCGTAATGCATATGATGCTGCCACCACCGAGGACATCATAAAGATGGTTATAGATGGAAAAACTATCAATTTACAGGATCAGGGATTCCATACAGGCTATCTTTTCGGTCACCTGTTCGCACTGATGGCAAGAGAAGGCGCTTTCGGTCCCAAGGTCGCAGAAAACCTCTCGTCCAAAAAATCCTCATCATCGACTACTTCTCAGACCTCATCAACCAGGCAGTCCCCATCTTCCAAACCCGCACCTAAAACCGATCCAGCGAACGGTCACGAGTGGGTTGATATGGGTCTGAGCGTCAAGTGGGCGACCTGTAACGTGGGTGCCTCTAAGCCAAGCGGCCTCGGGGATTACTTCTCGTGGGGAGAGACCGATCCCATGTATGCTTATAATTCCGACCACTACGTATTCGGCGATGACTCCGATAACTACACGAAGTATAACAAGTCGGACGGCAAGATGCGGCTTGACCTGTCAGATGATGCCGCCCATGTGAAATGGGGCGGCGGCTGGCGTATGCCTACCATCGCCGAGTTTGATGAGCTCCAGGCGAATTGCACCGTTGAATGGGCGCAATGGGAGGACGGAACCCCCGGCGTAGTCTTCACCAGCCGGATTAACGGGAACCAGGTGTTCTTCCCGGCAGCGGGCATCCGTATCGGCGATTCGATTGACAGCTATGGGAATGTCGGGTGTTACTGGTCCTCCACGCGCCTGGATAATCCCATCGGAGCACGTATCTATTCGTTCAAAAGGATTGACAGGACCATCGGCATGTTCCGGACTACGGGTTATTCCGTCAGAGGCGTTTTGAAATAACAGTACCGCTCCCGAGCAATTTCCCGTGCACGAGAACAGGTTCCGATGTGCACGGGAGGCTTGTTGTGCGAAAGCCGGGGCGCTACATCCGGATCTCAACGGTGATATCCCACATCACATTGTAGTCCTGGGCGTAAAGTGTATACTCGATACCGTCTTTTTTAGCGTGGGTTCCGTAACTGGTCTCCGAGGAGGGTTGAACGGTCATGGGGATGCCCAGGCTCCGGAAATCACTAGCTATCTGATTCAGAACAGGGAGTAGCTGGCCGCCGTCTCTTTTGTTCAGATCGAAGCCATAGAGAACCCTGCGGGGATATCCGTCTCCATCGTAAATCCGGAACCGGGAGAACTTGAGCCCCCAGTAGTTCATGTTCTCGCATATCTCATCGTTCTCATACGCTGTCACGGAGATAGAATGGGCATTATCATCCACTTCCACATGAAAAGCTCTCTCCAGGTTGGCCCTGATTGCATTGACAGGGTCATAGAGTAAGTCTGAACTGACGCAGCCCATGGGTTTGGAAAGCATGTTGGCGAGTGTCAGGTTCTGCTGGACGGAATAGGGAGTGAGGCTCTTCTTCTCTTTCTTACCCTCTTCAATCAGGCTGTACTGATATACAAGATTGCTGATGAAAGTAGCGGACTTTATGTCGGAACTCTTGATGCTTGTTGATATCCCGTCAACCGTAATCCTGGTGATATTGTAGTTTACGAAGGCGAGGGCGTTTTTCTTTTTTATTTCGTTGGTGTTTCCTGAATAGGGATCGATGACGTAGGTGATGCTTGCCGTATTCTCAGCATAATCGGGATCCGTTGTGTCCTGAATCAGGACGTTAACAGTGGCGGTATAACCATTGTCGAACAAGATGCTGGCTGTTGTCTCCTTCTCCGCATATTTCCTAAGAATCATGCGGTCATTCTTCATGAGCGACAGGACTCCTTCATGCTTAATCTTGAGGAGGAACACGTCCTGGGAGGAGGACATCAGGAAAAACTGATAGAAAGTCATTTCATCAGTGGTCCACTGTTTCCCGGACAAGAGCGTATAGGCATTCTCGGGGTTGCCTTGGATATAGATTGAATCATCATTCAGATCCTGCGCGAAGGCAGTGAAGGTGCCGCAGGTAAGGCACAGAATGAAGGAAAGGATTCGTTTTAACTGGTTCATAGTGCTCCGTGGTTTGATATCTAGTTTAACTGTTGAACTTTCGTGCTTATTTCCATACGGGACGAACCAACAGCCCGAAGACCTTGTATTCTCCCCAGATCTGTAGCGTAGTATCTTCATTCTCTTCATCCCAGGTGCAGTCAAGGGAGCTGGCCGTCCGGCCGATGCCTCCCCGGCTGACACTGCCCGTCCAGTAAGCACACTGGTACTCCCCCTCTTCCCTCTTTCCGTTTTTCCCTCCGGCAGGAAGGAAGATGCTCTTCCCGTTGGGCCCCGTGACCCTTACGCCGTAGATATCACCAATATGGTCCCATTCCCAATCACATAACTCAATGAGTTCCTTGAGTTCTTCCTCAGTAGGAAGCCGCCAGAAACCGCCCAACTGGGTTTTGGCAGCATCATACTGCGTTCCGCAGATGGACTCTCCGATGTCCACCGTGCTCTGGCTTCCATCGGGTGCGGCATATGCATAGTTGTCGTAGAAATAATGGTCCTTGGGAGCAGTCTCACCCCAGGCGAGATAAAAGCCGTACTCCTCCTCCTTGTCGGCCCCGAGGTTACAGGAAGCCCAGAGGGTGCCGGAGGGAAGGCCGAGGTCAACGGCAAGGGGCTGCCGCTTCTCCTTAGGGGCACAAAGGGTAGTCGCCGTAGTGAGAAGGGCCGCGGTCAGGACCGTGAGTATGACGGAGAGTTTTTTCATAGCGGTAATCTATTGGAAGGTACTTGTCGTAAAAATGAAAAAGCCAACGATGAGCGCTGCAAGGACCGGAGTCGTCCAGCCCCAGCGCTTGGCCTCGGAAAGAGAGCTGCAGGCGTTCCTTCGCAGGACGCAGAAGGCCCAGACCCAGAGGATACAGATGGTGGAGATAACAAAGACCCAGCCGTGGTGCGGCTCGCCCACTGCCCGTGTCACCAGGTAATTGACTCCCCTTGCCGCCTGGTAAGGAAGGGTCGAGATGGTCAGCCCCAGGAAGACCCATATGCGGGCGATATTGTACTTGCGGGGGAAGACCCGCTTCCAGCCTGCCGTGATACGAACGATGGTCGCCCCGATGGTTCCGACAGCGGCGGCAAGGAAGGAGGCCGATCCGGTCGTCTGGACCATGAAAATCGCGAAGACAAGAAGTATGACGACAATGAAGACTGCTACCCCGAAAAGGATGCCGCGGTTATGGGCACGTTCTTCCTTCGTAGGGGCGTGGAAGGCATCGGGGTCGGCAGCCTCTTCCGGTTCGGCAGAGGGCTCCTGCTCGGGGGGTGGCGTCACCTTCTCCGGCTCTGTCTTTTTCAGGATATGTTCATCATAGGGGATGGCCATCTCCTGCGCCTTGAGATAGAGGTTACGCTGACGGACGGCGTAGGCGAAAGGGTCGGGGCCGCAGTAACGCTCATCGTAGTTCATGAGGTAATGCTCCAGGCGCGCGGGGTCATTGGCGGGGTCATCCTGCTGCACGGCTCCGGTACTCCTCATGTACGAGACCGCCTGGTCGTACTCACTCCGCGCCCGGCTCCGGAGGAACTCCCGTTCCTTCTGCTCATCCCTCATGATGACGGCCCACTCCCCGGTGGGGTTCCATGAGACGGAGAGGGGCTCCATCCCGAGGACTGTCTCGTGGATGACCTTCAGCTCAGTGACATCCAGGACGGAGAGAACCATTACCGCCTTGTCTTCCGGGAGGTCCATCTCCAATGCAGGGAAGGTCCCTTTGGGGTAACGCATCGCAAGGAAGAAACAGCGGGTCCCCTGGGGGTTCCAGCAGTCCCACCCGTAATTGCAGGGAAGAAGGAGATACTCATCAAAGGAGACCAGGTCATCATCGCCCCGGAACAGGGCCATCGGAAGGACCTCCACAAGGCCGCTCTCGCCGAGCCCGCGTTTTCGCTGGCTCAGCAGGAAGGCCCCGTCAGGGGAAGGCTTATAGGTAACAGTCTGCATACGGCGAGGAAATAACGCTATTCATAGCCAAGAGGGATGCCAGCCGTCTCCCAAACGCTGGCAGTAAAGCTTATGCCTTCCATCTGGGCGTTCTGGCGTATCTGACGCATCTGTGACTGGGCATTCCGGAAGTTCATCCTGACGGAGGTGCGCGCCGCACCGTCACGCATCGTCATCAGCGTGTTGTAATGGCTGATGACCGTGTTCTCCCAGGTCCTGTACTGGCTCAGGTACATCTGCGCCCTCTGGTTCTGCTGCAGCTGCTGCTGATTGCCATAGGACCCGCCCTGCGGGTACATCTGCGAGCCGGAGCCCGCGCTCCCCGCCGGGACCATGCGGCACCAGTAATACTGGCCGTCCATCGCTATGCCGTAAATGAGGCTTCCGGACTTTGGACTGTAAGAATACTTGTAGACATTACTTCCCAGATTATAGGAATAGCAGAGGGCTCCGTCAGAATCGACGGACGTGAGAGGAATCGTTCTTAACGATCCGTCCGGGAACCGCCTCACCAGCTCCTCCTCGTATATGTCTATATGATAAGTGGACGGTGGCATCGTCCATCCGGCGTCATAGACGCCCCTGTAGAATTTCGTCTCGGAGAAGTCCCCGGAGACAAGAAGGGAGCTCCCGTCCCCGTCTCCGTCCTCCGCCTTCGGGCTGTAGCGCGGATAGGCAGCGTTACCCGTGAGCCCGTCTTCTTCCTCAACGTCTGCGTCCCATCTCTCATCCTCATCTACCTCCTCGACGGGACTCGCGGGACGGGCTGCAAAGGGGTTGACAGCCTCTACGGGAGCTGCCACGTCCCCATCAGGTATCACTCCGAGTGGGAAGTTGACACACTCATCAAGGACTTTGCATATTTTCTTGGCCGTTTTTCTGTCAGGGGTGAACTCAAACCTGGAACCAGGAGTGAATGATGCCCAGATATACGGAGTCTCCCCACAACCCAGCCTGATGTATTGATCACTCTCTTGAAACAGGTAATTTACCCCATCACTATAATACTCATGCTCGGGACCTAAATCAATATAGGCCATATTAGGAATATTAAAGTGAATATACCAGTAGCCATCACTCTTGCGCCGGGTAAAATGCAGCCATGCCACATCTATGGAACGGGGAAAGGCCTCCTCTTCATAAATGATGACAGCATCCTTCATCTCCACGCGTAGTTTTTCCTTAAACTGGTTATTATCGCAGCCTGATCCAAAAAACAAAACAGAGGCTATCAGCAAAAATAAAAACCGTTTCATAATAATTGGTGGCTAGTGTTGACGGAGTTACTAATACGCAAATATACAATTATTTCCGAGAATCCAAAACGTCACCCTCTCCGACAACATGCCGAGCACAAAAACGGCTGAATCCGTGCTCGAAGGGTACAAAAATAGGCTCTCGAGCACGAAAACGGGTCCTGTGGTGCTCGGGAGCCTTTTTTCTGGCCAGAATGGCTACAATCTTTCAATATCGGCCCAGCCGAACCTTGCCGGATACAGCCAGGCGCGGTCCGTGTGCTCCATGACGCCGTAGTCCAGGGAAACCTTGGGGCACTCGGCGTAGGCGCGCTCTACAAAACTGCGCTCTCCGATGTGCTCCTGCCAGCCCTTGAAGAGTTCCGTCACTTCCGGGAGGTATTGCTCCATCTCGGCCACGATGGTGGCGGCTTTCCAAATGAAGATACCGCTGTTCCAGAAGAACTCACCGGTTCTGATAAACACCTCTGCCAGCTCGGCGGAGGGTTTTTCTGTAAAGGTCTTTACCTGCAGGGGACCGGCCATGAGGTGGGCGTTGCGGCCCTCCCGTACCTGGATATAACCAAAGTTGACATCCGGGGTCTTGGGAACGATGCCCAGGGTCATGAGGACGTCGTGTTCCTCTACGTACTGGCAGGCCTCGGTGATGGTTTGGGCAAAGAGGGATTCGTCCCGGATATAAAGGTCCCACGGGGTGGCCACAATCACGGCCTCGGGATCCCGCACCAGCAGGGAGTAGGCCGCATAAGCCATGCAGGGAGCCGTCTTGCGGGCCTGGGGCTCTACCAGGAGGTTCTCTTCCGGAAGGAAGGGCAGCACCTCGCGGGCTGTCTGGGCATAACGTTCCAGGGTAACGACCAGGATATGGTCCTTGGGGATAAAACGGCTGAAACGGTCATAGGTCATTCGGAGCTGGTCGGGTGTTCCCGAACCATCCGCCATAATGACGCAATATATGTGTTGATCCATAGCGTTTAAACGTACATGGGTATCCATGCCTGAGGGAAGTATCGGACGATGGTTTCCTCTCCGTCAAAGAGCACGGAAACCACATCGAAGAACACTTCTTTCCCAGACATATTCTTCTTGGTGAGGTATTGTCCGGCGGCTGCCGAAATGCGTTTTTGCTTAACCTTGTTTACCTGGTCCAGAACGGTGGTGGTGACCGGCGCCGTACGGGCCTTTACCTCCACAAAATGCAATCCGTCAGGAGCTTCGGAGACAATATCCAGCTCCAGATGACCCGAATGCCAGTTGCGGTCCAGGATTTGGTGACCTTGGGTTTCCAGGAAATCGCAGGCCATCTGTTCTCCGGCCTGGCCGATTCTGCTGGTTGTTAAAACGTTCATTGGTTTGGTTTTAGTCAAATTTTACTACCGTCACGCCCGAGCCTCCCAGCTGGATGTGCTCGTCTTGTGCGGAGCTTACGCCAGGCACGGTGCGCACGTACTTTTGGATTTCCTCGCGCAACGCGCCTGTTCCCTTTCCATGCAAAATTCGCACCGAAGGGACACCTAACATGATGGCATCGTCAATATATCGCATCACAATTTCGATGGCGTCGTTCACCCGCTCCCCTCTTACGTCCAGCTCCAGCTTGAAATTTGCCATTCTTTCGCTGATGCCGGTGTCGTATACCTGGCGGGGTTTTTCGGCCGCTTTTCCGGCCACGGCCTTGTACTCGTTGGCCGTGATGCGCTCCACGCGGTCCAGCGGCAGCTTGGTGGTAATGCTGCCTACTATCACGCTCACCGCCTTGGTACTCACCTTGGAGACTTCTCCCACCATTCCGTTGCCCAGGATGCGGACCTTCTCGCCCACCTTCAGGGGGGCGCTGCGGAAGGCGGCCAGCTTCTTCTCTTCCAGTTCCCGCCGCTCCATCTGCTGGAGGGTTTCGCCATCGGCCCTCTTCTTTTTGCGGACCTGCTCGCGCTCCTTGCGTTCCTTCACGGTCTGGAGCTTCTTGTCAATATAGGCGTCGCGGCGGCCGCGGCCCTCGGCCAGGGCACCCAGAAAGCCCTGTAATTCGGCTCTGGCTTCTTTGGTTGTGCTCTTTTCGGCCTGGCTTTCCTTGATGGTGCGGATGGTATTCTCTACTTGTTTGTTGGCGTCCTTTACAATCTTGCGGGCCTCTTCCTTGGCTTCGTCCAGGATGTGGCGGCGCATTTCCTTGATGTCCTCCAGCTCTTTCTCGTAGCGGTCCGTGAGGCCTTCCAGCGTCTTGTCCGTGGCGCGGATCCGGGTGAGCTTCTCGTCCAGCTGGCGGCGGCTCTTGGCAATCTTCCGGAGGTTGCGCTCGATGCCCACGTACTGCTCTCCGGCGCGGAGTTCGGCGTCGTGGACCAGGGCTTCGGGCATACCCATCTTGCGGGCCAGCTCAAAGGCGAAGGAGGAACCGGGCAGCCCCTGCTCCAGCACAAAGAGCGGCGTTACTGTGGAGGCGTCAAACTGCATGGCGCCGTTGACCACGCCGGTTTCTGCGCCCGAAGCATAGAGCTTGAGGTTGGTATAGTGGGTGGTAATCACGCCATAGGCCCCGCGGGTGTCCAGCTCGTGGAGGATGGCCTCGGCTATGGCGCCGCCGGCCGCCGGTTCGGTTCCGGAGCCGAACTCGTCGATGAGGATGAGGGTGCGGGAATCGGCCACTTCCAGCATCTTCTTCATATCGGTGAGGAAGGAGCTGTAGGTGGAGAGGTCGTTTTCCAGGGACTGGTCATCTCCGATGGAGACCATGATGCGGTCGAAGACCGGGAGTTCCGAGGTCTCGGAGGTGGGGATGAGCATGCCCCACTGGAACATATACTGCAGCAGACCCACGGTCTTGAGGCACACGCTCTTGCCGCCGGCGTTGGGGCCGGAGATAAGGAGGATGCGCTTCTGCGGGGTCAGCGTAACGGTCAGGGGTACAATGGATTTCTTCTCTTTGCGGAGGCTCTTTTCCAGCAGCGGATGGCGGGCCTTGCGCAGCCGCAGCTCTCCGTCTTCCGAGAGCACCGGCATGCCGGCTATGTAGTCCAGGGACACGTAGGCCTTGGCCATGATAAAGTCCAGCTCTCCCACAAACGTGGCACCGGAGAGGAGCTCCGGCACAAAGGGCCGCAGGAATTCCGCAAATTCGTAGAGGATGCGGGCTATCTCACGGGTCTCGGCAAAATGGAGTTCGGAAATCTCGTTCTGCAGGGCCACAATCTCTGCCGGTTCCATGAAGGTGGTCTTGCCGGTGGCGCTTTCGTCGTACACAAAGCCCTGGAAGGAGCGCTTTTTGGCCGATGCTACCGGGATGAGCATCTTGCCGTCTCGGATGGAGACGCTGGCATCGGCCTCCACAATGCCTTCCTGTTGCGCCTGGCGGAGGATGGCGTTCATGCGGCGGGAGACGCCCAGCTCTTTTTCCTTGATGCTGCGGCGGATCTTGTAGAGCTCGTCGGAGGCGGTGTCCTTGATTTCTCCGTGGCGGTCCAGGATGGAATCGATGCGGCTGATGACCTCGGCCGGGGCGCTGATGCCCGAAGCCATGTGCTGGAGGTTGGGATAGATGCCTTCCTTGACCGTATGGAAGAAGTGAAGGGCCTTCCTAAGGGTATCCAGCAGGGTGCGGAGCTTGCCCAGGGACAGGAGGTCGATGGAGGCATGCTCCCCGATGGGCTCCAGGAAAGGAATGGCATCGATATAGCCGGAGGTGGGGAAATTCTCCTCGAACATGAGGATGAGGCGCATCTCATCGGTGACCAGGTGACGGCGGTGAATCTGGGCACCGTCCGTGCAGAATTCCTCCTGCTCCACCCGGGCCGATGCATACTCCGTAGAGCAGCGGGCCGAAATGGCCGCCCTTACCTTGTCAAACCCTAATTTCGCTTCCAGCCTCGCGTCCATTTACTCCTCTTTTGTCATCAGGGAACTCAGCAGCTGGCGGAGTTCCTTCATATCCTGTACGGTGTGGATTTCTCCTCCGCGCACGAAGCTCACGTTGCCGGTTTCCTCGGATACTACCAGGACATCAGCATCCGTGTCTTCACTCAGGCCGATGGCCGCGCGGTGACGCATCCCGTAATGGGCGGGAATGTCCGTGCGGTTGGTCATGGGAAGCTGGCAGCGGGCGGCGGCAATGTGGTCACCGATGATGATCATGGCGCCGTCGTGCAGGGGGGAATTCTTGAAGAAAATATTCATGATGAGGCGGCGGTTGATATCGGCCTCAAAACGGTCTCCGGTTTCCATGTACTTCTCCATGGAAGACTTGTGCTGCAGCACGATGAGGGCTCCGGTCTTCTCTGCCGACATGGCTCGCACGGCTTCTCCCAGTTCCTCGGCGCTGTGGCTGCCCATGGTCTCTTCCTTGATACCCAGCAGGCGGTTGAACAGCTGGCCGCTGCGGCGGGCCAGGCCCGACTGGACGGCAAAGCGGTTGAGCATATGGCGGATTTCCGGCTGGAAGAGGATGATGACTGCCAGTACACCCACATCCAGCAGGGCGCCCAGCAGCACCGTCATCATGCGCATATTGAGGGCCGTTACCACGGCTTTCAGGATGAGCAGGAAGACCAGCATCAGGACGATGTTGAAGATGGAGGAATCTCCCCGGATACTTCTGATAAGGAAGTAAATGAGGAGAGCCACCATGAGCACGTCCAGGATGTCTGCCCAGCCAAAGCTCAGAAAGTCAAATATGCCCAGCACTTTGATCATAGTATGCAAAGATACGCAATTTTCCGCAAGATTTACGTATATTTGTACATCAACCACGTAGTTATGAAAAGAACACTCACAGCCCTTGCGGCCCTGCTGCTGGTTTGCGCAGCGGCCCCAGCCCAGAATCCCGTAGCCTCCCAAGAGGCCCAAGTCATTGAAGGAAACGCCCGTTTCACCATTCTGACAGACCGCCTGGTCCGTATGGAATGGGCCCCCGACGCCCAGTTCGAAGACAACGCCTCCCTGGCCATCGTGAACCGCGAACTCCCGGTTCCCGCCTTCACCGTTTCCCGTTCCGGGGGCAAGCTCACGGTCAAGACCAAGGCCCTCACGCTGGAATACAAAGGCGGAGATTTTGACGCCTCCAACCTGCAGGTGACGTTCCGCCTGGGCGGAAAAACCGTCAAATGGTATCCCGGGGCCGATGATTCCGGCAACCTGATGGGCACCGCCCGTACCCTGGACGGCTGCTCGGGACCGGACCACATCAACTATTCCGACCCCATGGAAAAGGGCGTCCTGTCCCGCGACGGCTGGGCCCTGGTGGACGAGAGCACCCGGCACCTCTTTGTCAAGGACGACAGTGACTGGGGAGAATGGGTAGCCACCCGCCCCAACCCCAACGTGAAGGACTGGTACCTGTTTGCCTACGGTCACGACTACAAGGCCGCCCTGGCCGACTACGCCAAGGTAGCCGGCCGCATGCCGCTGCCGCCCAAATACGTCTTTGGCTACTGGTGGAGCAAATACTGGCCCTACACGGACGACGAATTCCTGGCCCTGGGCTACGAGTTCCGCGAGCGCAAGCTCCCCATTGACGTGATGGTCATTGACATGGAATGGCACGAGACCTGGGAAGGCGCCGCCGCCCGCGGCGTCAAGGACGACCACGGAGAAGGCCTGGGCTGGACCGGCTACACCTGGAACCAGGACCTGATTGGAGACCCGGACGGTTTCCTGAACGAGGTCCACAGCCTCAAGCTCAAGACCTCCCTCAACCTGCACCCGGCCGTGGGCGTGATCCCGCGTGAGAAGGTGTACAAGACCTTTGTGAAGGACTACCTCTCCCGCACCACCGACTACGACGGTCCGGAAGGCTATGTGTACAAGGGCGGAGAAGACATCTGGAATGGCCCCGCCAAACCCGGCTACCACGCCTCCGTCCCGTACCGCATGGACCAGCGCGCCTGGGCCGATGCCTACTTCAACTCCATCATCCACCCGCTGGAGAAGCAGGGCGTGGATTTCTGGTGGCTGGACTGGCAGCAGTACAAGCAGAGCCGTTATGTAGAAGGCCTCAGCAACACCTTCTGGATCAACCATATCTTCTTTAACGATAAGGTGCGCATGAACCGCGGTGTGGCCCCCGAAAAGGCTCCCCGTCCCATGATTTACCACCGTTGGGGCGGCCTGGGCAGCCACCGCTACCAGCTGGGCTTCTCCGGAGACACGGAGATCAAGTGGGAAGTGCTGGGCTATCTGCCGGAGTTCACCGCCACGGCTTCCAACGTGCTGTACGGCTACTGGGGCCATGACCTGGGCGGTCACTGGATGAGGAACGAGGCCCCCACCGAGCCCGAGCTCTTTACCCGCTGGCTGCAGTACGGCGTGTTCTCCCCCATCTTCAAGACCCACAGCACCCGCAGCGCCCTGTTCGAGCGCCGCATCTGGATGTTCCCGGACTACTACGAATACATGAAGGACGCCCTGGAGCTCCGCTATGCCCTTACGCCCTACATCTACGACATGGCCCGCGAGGCCTATGAGACGGGCATTTCCCTGTGCCGTCCGCTCTACTACGAGTATCCGGAGGCCCCCCAGGCCTACACCTGGAAGCAGGAATACTTCTTTGGAGACAACATCCTGGCCGCCACCATCTGCGAACCCCGTGGGGAAGACGGTCTTTCGGCCCGTGACGTGTGGCTCCCTTCCGGCAACGACTGGTACGACATGGCCCACCACAAGATGCTCCCCGGCGGCACCGTCCAGAAGCTCCGCTACAGCATTGACCAGAACGCCTGGTTTGTGAAGGCGGGCGCCATCCTGCCCCTGGCCCACGAAGGCATCCAGGAACTGCAGACGCCCACCAACGAATGGCGCATCTACATTGCTCCCGGCAAGGGTCGCAGCAGCTATGTGCACTATGAAGACGACGGCGAGAGCCAGGCCTATCCTTCGGCCTATGCTACCACCACCATCCGCAAGAATGCTTCCGGAAGTACGTTAACGGTGGAAATTGAGCCCCGGCAGGGTTCCTTTGCCGGCATGATGCCCACCCGCAAGCTCTCCCTCATCCTGGGTGGAGCGGCCCGTTGCCCCCAGGCCACCCTCAACGGCGTGGCGCTGGAATGCACCTACGACGCCGCTACCCGCGAGGCCCGCGTAGCACTGCCCGAATCTTTGGCCAGTGAGGCCCTGAAGGTTCAGGTTCGCTGGTAATCAACTGTTTGGCTTATGAAAAAAGGACTATTATGGGCTTCCCTGCTGCTGGTTGCGGCTTGCGCCCAACCTTCTGTTGAATGGGTGGAAGGCCCTACCGGTGAAAACGGGCGGGCCAGCCAGACCCTGGTGCTTAAGAATATGCCCAAGGGTGGGCGTGTATGGTTCCAGGAACTGTTTGACAACCACAAGATTACAGCTGGTCCCGTGAAGCAGATCCACCACTATCAGGGAACGAGTTTCTTCCTGGACATTCCCCAGTCCGGCACGCTGACGGTTTCCTATGAAGGCCGTCCTCTGCCGCGCCGTTCCTGGGCGCCGGAAGGCTTTGTATTGCAGGTAATGGGCAAACTGGACCGGGTCTTGCCCATAGAGTATAAGTTCCTGGACCGCGAGGGTACGCCCATCAATGCCTCCTGGTTTGCCGCCAGCTATGAGCCCGCCATGGGCGATATCATCCCCCGTCCCAAACGCATTTATGAGCCCGGGGAGGCCCACGCAGAAGAGTCGCATCCCAAGGGCTGGTACCGGATTACCTTTGACTCCGGCGGAACTGCGCAGGTAGAATCCCAGGATGAAGCCGGCGCCGTCTATGCCCAGGCCACTCTTGCCAAATTGCCCAAAGAGACCAAGGGCATTGTGATTGAAGACTGGCCGGTCCTGGGCCTCCGTGGCTTTATGCTGGATGTAGTGAGGGACTTCCGGACCAAGGACGAAGTGTTCAAAGTGCTGGACATCATGGCCTCCTACAAGCTCAACCTGCTGCATTTCCACCTGGGTGACGACGAGTCCTGGTGCCTGGAAATCCCCAAACTGCCGGAACTCACCGCCTTCAGCGGTCATCATGAACTCCCGGACTGGGATTTGAAGGAGTCCAAGGCCCTCAAACCCACGGCCAACGGACGCATCGGCAACAGCACGTTCTTTACGGAAAAAGAGTACAAGGAGATTCTCCAATATGCCGCCGAGCGGCAGATAGCCGTGGTTCCCGAATTCGATGCCCCGGGCCATTCCCGCGCTGCCATAAAGGCCATGCAGGCCTATGAGAAGCGCACGGGGGATGATACCTATCGTCTGCAGGACCCTGCCGATACGTCCCATTACTGGACGGCACAGGACTTCACGGACAACGTGCTGGATCCGGACCTTCCGGGGGTATACAAGTTCTATGGCGTGGTCTTTGACGAGGTCATCCGCATGCACCAGGAAGCCGGCGTACCGCTGCCGGGCATCCACATTGGCGGTGACGAAGTGCCGGACGGCGCCTGGGCAGGCCGGGACCGCAAGAAGGTCAAGGATACCTTCACCCGCGGCATGGTGCAGCTGGCCCAGGAGCGCAACCTCAAACTGGCCGGCTGGCAGGAGATAGTGGAGAACATCGAGCCCGAAACGCTGGAGGCCCTCAAGAAGCAGCTCCTCTTTGTCAATGCCTGGAGCACCCTGGATGAAAGAGCAGACCTTCCCGCGCGGCTTGCCAATGCCGGCATTCCGGTCCTTCTCTCCAACGTACAGCACGCCTATGTGGATCTGGCCTACAGCGATGACCCTGATGACATCGGCCTTAACTGGGGCGGCTATGTAGACGAGCGCAAGGGCTATGCCCTCCCGGTCTACAGCTATCCCGGCCTTCAAAAGCCGGAGGACATCGTAGGGGCCGAAGCCCTGCTGTGGTCCGAAAACATCCGCAGCCTGGACAACGCCACCTACCAGATGCTGCCCAAGGCGCTGGGCGTCTGGGAAAGGGCCTGGAACCCCTGCACGGAGTGGAAAGACGAAGAAGAATTCCAGAAAGACTTCAACGAGTTCTACAGCATCATCGTCAAAAAAGAAGAGCCCCTCTGGGATGCAAAGGGGCTGAATTACAAGAAACGCTAGTTTAAGCTAGTTCGAGAGCTTTCGGAGGGAAGCGCCGCGGTCTACGTCGGTGTCGGTAATCTGGAGGTGTTCGCCGGCCTTGTATTGGCAGGTGGAAGCGCCAGAGAGGCCTACGCCCAGCTTATCCAGGGCCACGATCCGGGCCGAAGAAGCCCCGCTCAGATCTACCCGCACTACCTTGGCCGGGCATTCGGTCAGGTCGGCCTTGGCAGCGCCGGAGCCGGACAGGCGGACGTTCTCCAGGGCGCCCTTGATGTGGACGTGGGAGGCGCCGGAGAGTTCCAGATCGGCCTGGTCATACACGCCGGTGAGGTCCAGCTTGCCCGATCCGGAGAGGTCGGCGGTCAGGTCGGTGCCATCGCTTTCCATGGTTCCCTTGGCTGCACCGGAAAGGCCAATCCTGGCGACTTTCACGGGGCCGGTTATCTGGTACTTGCTGGCTCCGCTGCAGCGGATATCGGCCGTGTTGGCCTTCATCTGCAGGCCCTTGAGGGAAGAGGCGCCGCTGAGCTCCATGGAGAAACTGGCGGTTTGGAACTCGCCCAGGGAAATCAGGCGGGAGGCGCCGGACATCTCTATGCTGTTCAGTTCGGGCAGGGTCACATAGGCGTTTACTTCGTAATTGCCCCGCTCAATCTTGCGGCGTACGTCGCCCGGGAGGTTGGACACACCCAGCACCAGGTTGCCGCCGCGCACCTTTACCTGCAGGTAAGGCATCACAAAGTCGGGGGCTTCCACCTCCACCTTGTAACCGGAGGCCTTGTTAAGCTCCACGTGGTAGATCCAGGACACATCCAGGCCGTCGAAGTTGTTCAGAGAATAAGCTTTGGTCTCCATCTTGGCCTCGGCCGGATTGGATTCATGAGCAGCCATGGCAGGCGTCAGGGCCATAAAGGCGGCTGCAAAAAGGACAAAGAGTTTTTTCATTATAAGTACGTTTTATTATTGTTTGGCAAGTAATTTGGCGCCCTCCAGGAGGGAACCGTAATGGGCTCTGAGAACGCGGGCCTTCTGCAGGCGGGACATCTCTTCCGGAAGCTGCAGGAAGAGCGGGTTGGCTTCTTCCGTGAGGGAGGCCAGGGCCTCGTCCCAGTCGGCTCCGGCATCGGCCGGGCATTCGGCGTACAGCTGGGAGACCTCGTCCATATAGGCCAGGTAAATGGCCTCGGGATCACTCCGGCGAAGGGCGGTCACAAAGAGAAGGGCCGAAAGGGAAGCCGCCACCGCCACGGCACCCCAGACGATGCGCCAGGGGCGGCGGGCCGGCTTCTGGGCCTGCTCCAGGCGGGCGAGGAAACGCTCCTCGTGGCCCGGAAGGGGTTCCATCACGTCAAATTCGCTGGCGTGGGAACGGATGTATTGTTCCAGCTCTTTCATTTTCTGAGTCTTTCTATCAGTTTGGCGCGTCCCCTTGAGTAGATGGAACGCAGCGTTACTTCCTTTTTACCGGTGAAAGCGGCTATCTCTTCGTAATCCAGGCCTTCCAGCAGCACCAGGTTCAGGACCAGGCGGTAGGGTTCTTCCAAGCTTTGCAGCGCCTGCTGCACCCGGGCCATATCGACTCCCTCGATCGGCACCTCTTCCTCCTCCACCTCGCTCTCGTCCACCGCATAGAGTTCCAGGAAATCGGCCCTTCTCTTTCTCTCGCGAAGGCGGTCGATGGAAGCGCGTACGCAAGTCCTTACCAGCCACGCCCCAATCTGCGGGTCAGAAAGCGGGGCGGGGTCTTTTCGGCCTATGTACTTGATGAGGGTGTCCTGCATCACTTCCTCGGCATCGTCTGAATTCTGGAGAATCCGCCAGGCGGTATTGTAAACGCGCCGGTGGTATTGCTGATAGAATTCTGTGATTTCCTGCCGTGTCATTTTTCCACTTTCTATCTTAAAGACGGGCCGAAAATGGATTTGTTGCAGAAACTACGAAAAAAGATTGGTCAATTCCACAAAATCATCTACCGACAGCTGCTCGGGGCGCTGGGAGAAGACGTCCTGAGAAAGGACGTCGGCTTTGCCGCGGGCCAGGGCCAGGGGTTTGAGGGGATTGCGCATCATCTTGCGGCGCTGGCCGAAGGCGGTTTTCACCACCGTCTTGAACAGGGCCTCGTCGCAGCCCAGCTCCGTGCGGCTATTGCGGGTGAGGCGGATGACGGCGCTTTCCACCTTGGGCGGCGGGGCAAAGCAGCCGGAACCCACTGTGAAGAGGTACTCAATGTCGTACCAGGCCTGCAGAAGCACGGATAGGATGCCGTAGGTTTTGCTTCCGGGCTTTTCGGCAATCCTTTCGGCCACTTCCTTCTGCACCATTCCCACCACTTCCGGAATGCTGTCCTTGTAGTCCAGCACCTTGAAAAAGATCTGGGAAGAGATGTTGTAGGGGAAATTGCCGATGATGGCAAATTTCTCCGGGAAGAGTTTCTCCAGTTTGAGCCTCAGGAAGTCTCCTTCCATCAGCTTGCCCTGCATACCTTGGAAGTGCGTGAGAAGGTATTCTACGCTCTCGGTGTCTATCTCGATGAGCCGCAGGTCAATGTCTTCCCTCTCCAGCAGGTACTGCGTCAAAACACCCATACCCGGACCTACCTCCAGGGTGGGAAGCCCCCCGTGCAGGGCGTCCACAATGGCGCGGGCTACCTTCTGGTCTGTGAGAAAATGCTGGCCCAGGGCCTTCTTGGCACGTACTTCCATACTTAAAAACCTTATTAACTGCAAAGATAACCATATTTTTTTGCTAATTTTGTAGGTTGGAAAATAAAGAACACACAATATGTACAGAACACACACCTGCGGAGAACTCCGCATTGCCAACAAGGGACAGCAGGTAACGCTGGCCGGATGGGTACAGAAAGCCCGTAAACTGGGAGGTATGACCTTCATTGACCTTCGGGACCGTTACGGTATTACCCAGCTGGTAGTAGAGGCCGATGCCCCCGCCGCCCTGGTAGAAACCGCCACCGCCCTGGGCCGTGAATTCGTGATCCAGGTAAAGGGTGAAGTGGTGGAGCGTCAGGCCAAGAACGCCAAGATGCCCACCGGTGATATTGAGATCAAGGTTTCGGCCATCAACATCCTCAACAAGAGCGTAACCCCGCCCTTCACCATTGAGGAAGAGAGCGACGGCGGTGAGGACCTCCGCGCCAAGTACCGCTACCTGGACCTCCGCCGCGGTCCGCTGCAGCGCGCCCTGGCCCTGAGGCACAAGGTGGCCCACGAAGCCCGCAACTATCTGGACAGCCTGGGCTTCATGGAGATTGAAACCCCCTACCTCATCAAGAGCACCCCGGAAGGCGCCCGCGACTTTGTGGTTCCTTCCCGCATGAACCCCGGTCAGTTCTACGCCCTGCCGCAGAGCCCCCAGACCTTCAAGCAGCTCCTGATGGTAGCCGGTTACGACCGCTATTTCCAGATTGTGCGCTGCTTCCGTGACGAGGACCTCCGCGCAGACCGTCAGCCGGAATTCACCCAGATAGACTGCGAAATGTCCTTTGTAGAGCAGGAAGACGTCCTCAACACCTTCGAGGGCATGATGCGCACCCTGTTCAAAAATGTTCTGGGCGTAGATATTCCCAACCCGCTGCCCCGCATGAGCTGGTACGACGCCATGGACAACTACGGCTCCGACAAACCGGACGTACGCTTCGGCATGAAGATCCACGAGATAACGGATGTGGCCAAGGGCAAGGGCTTCGGCGTTCTGGACGAGGCCGCCTACATCGGCGCCATCTGCGTCCCAGGCGCTTCCGAGTACACCCGCAAGCAGATTGACGAGCTCACCGAATGGGTCAAACGCCCTCAGGTGGGTGCCAAGGGCCTCATTTATATCCGCGTGAATGCCGACGGAAGCTTCAAGAGCTCCATCGACAAGTTCTACGGGGCCGATGACCTCCAGAAGATAGCCGCTACGGCCGAGGCACAGCCCGGAGACCTCATCCTGGTGATGAGCGGCGCCGCCAAGCGCAAGGTGCAGACGATGCTGGGCGTGCTCCGTCTGGAGATGGGCGGCCGCCTGGGCTACCGCAAGCCGGATGTATTCGCTCCCCTGTGGATTGTGGACTTCCCGCTGCTGGAGTGGGACGACGAAACCCAGCGTTTCTACGCCATGCACCATCCCTTCACCGCCCCCAAGCCGGAGCACGAGGAATGGTTCTACAGCAACAAGAAGGAAGACCTGGAGCGCGTGTGCGCCAACGCCTACGACTTTGTCCTCAACGGCAACGAGCTGGGCGGCGGTTCCATCCGTATCCACAATGCCGACATGCAGAAGCGCATGTTCGAGGTGCTGGGAATCGGCCCGGAAGAGGCCGAATACAAGTTCGGTTTCATCATCAACGCCTTCAAGTTCGGCGCTCCGCCGCATGGAGGTCTGGCCTTCGGTTTTGACCGCGTGTGCGCCCTTATGGGTGGCCAGGACACCATCCGCGACTACATTGCCTTCCCCAAGAACAACCAGGGCCGCGACGTGATGATCGACTCCCCGTCCCAGATTGATCAGGCACAGCTGGATGAACTGCAGATAGCCTTGAACGTCAAGGCCGAATAATAGATTTTCTGACACTTCTGGAAGAAATAACCCGGCGCATCTTGGTTCTGGACGGCGCAATGGGAACCATGATCCAGCAGCAGGCGCCGCCGGAAGAGGATTGGCACGGCAATCCGGAAATGCTCAATTTCACGCATCCGGAACTCATCCGGAGCATCCACCAGGCATACATAGAGGCCGGTGCCGACATCATAGAAACCAACTCTTTCAGCGCCAACGCCTTGTCCCAGGCCGAATACGGCTGTGCCCCAAAGGCCCAAGAGATGGCCCGCGCCGCCGCCCGCATAGCCCGGGAAGCCGCCGATGCGGCACCGCGCAAGGTGTGGGTGGCCGGCAGTATCGGCCCCACCACCCATTCGCTGAGCCTCGCCCCGGACGTGGACCGGAGTGCCTGGCGGCCCTATGGCTTTGACGATTTTGTGGAAGCTTTCCGGGGCCAGATCAAGGGGCTGGTGGAAGGCGGGGTTGACTGCCTCCTGCTGGAAACCGGTTTTGACGCCCTCAACACCAAGGCCATGCTCTATGCCGCGGCCAGCTGGGACATCCCCGTGATGGTTTCGGCCGCCTCGTCGGACCGCAGCGGCCGCACCCTTACTGGACAGACCCTGGAAGCTTATTTCACGTCGGTAGAAGGGGCCGGGCTGCTGGCCTTCGGTCTCAACTGTTCCCTGGGTCCCCGGGATATGCAGCCCCTGCTGGAAGAGGTATCCCGCTTTGCCGATGTCCCCGTCATCTGCTACCCCAACGCCGGCCTGCCGGACGAGCTGGGCCGCTACACGCTGGGGGCGGAGGAGATGGCCGCCGCCGTGGAGCCCATGCTCCCTTACGTCAACATCATAGGCGGATGCTGCGGCACCACGCCCGAGCATATCCGGGCCCTGGCACGCCTGGCCGCCCGCCGTACGCCCCGCGCCATTCCCCCCAAGGAGAGACGCCTGAAGGTGAGCGGCCTGGAGGTTGTGACGGTGGATCCCGCCAACAACTTTACCAACATCGGGGAGCGCACCAACGTGGCGGGTTCGCGAAAATTTGCCCGACTAATTGCCGCCGGGCAGTACGAGGAGGCCCTGCAGGTGGCCGCACAGCAGATAGAAGGCGGCGCCGGCATCATTGACATCAACATGGACGACGCCATGCTGGATGCGCCCCGGGAGATGGAAATCTTCCTGCGGTATATTGCCGGAGACCCGGCCGTAGCCCGGGCGGCGCTCATGATTGACTCCTCCCACTGGGAGGCTGTGCTCGCCGGCCTCAAGAACGCCCAGGGCAAATGCATCGTGAACTCCATCTCGCTCAAGGAGGGTCCCCGGGTATTCCTGGAAAAGGCCCTGGAAATCAAGCGCCTGGGAGCCGCCATGGTGGTGATGGCTTTTGATGAACAGGGACAGGCCACCACCCTGGAGCGCAAGATAGAAATCTGCGCCCGCAGCTACAAGCTGCTCACTCAGGCGGGGATAGAACCCCGCGACATTATCTTTGACTGCAATGTCCTTTCCGTGGGAACCGGCATGGCCGAACATGCCCGCTACGGAATTGATTTCATAGAAGCCGTCCGCTGGATCAAGGGCAACCTGCCCGGCTGCTATACCTCGGGCGGCATCTCCAACCTCTCCTTCGCCTTCCGCGGCAACAATCCCGTCCGCGAGGCCATGCATGCCGTGTTCTTGTATCACGCCGTGCAGGCCGGACTGGATATGGGCATCGTGAACCCGGGCCTGCTGCTGCCCTACGACGCCATAGAGCCGGAGCTAAGGAAGGCGGCCGAGGACGTCATCCTCTGCAAAGACCCCGGAGCCCCGGAGCGGCTGTTGGCCCTGGCCGCCAACGTGACGGCCGGACCCGCTCAGGAAAAAACCGTTTCGCAGCTGAGCACGGCCACGCCCGCTGAACGCATCAGAGCCTGCCTTCTGCAGGGCAGAAGCGAAGGCCTCCCCGAAGCCGTACTGGAAGAGCTGGGCCGGCTGGGCAGTGCCGTAAAGGTGATTGAAGGCCCGCTGATGGATGCCATGGAAGAAGTGGGACGAAGATTTGGAGAAGGCAAGATGTTCCTGCCGCAGGTGGTCAAGAGCGCCAAGGTGATGCGCGAGGCCGTGAGCGTACTGGAACCGCATTTTGAGGCTACGGAACAAACCGGCGGCCGGCCCAGGGTGGTGATGGCTACCGTAAAGGGAGATGTTCACGACATAGGAAAGAACATCACCGGCATTGTGCTGGGCTGCAACGGCTTTGACGTCATGGACCTGGGGGTAATGGTGGACCGGGATACCATCCTGGACAGCGCCCTCAAGGAGAAGGCCGATGCCATAGCCGTAAGCGGGCTCATCACCCCCAGCCTCTTCCAGATGGAGGAGATTTGCCGGGAGATGACCCGCCGGGGAATGGACTTGCCCCTGTTTGTGGGCGGGGCCACCACATCGGCCCTGCATACCGCCGTCAAGCTGGCGCCGCTATACCCGCACGTGTTTCACGGGAGCGATGCTTCGGCCGCAGCGGTGCTGCTCAAGCGCTGCCTCTCGGACCGGGCAGCCTTTGAAGCACAGCAGCATGCCGCCCAGCAAGCCCTCCGGGACAGCTACTACAAGCGTACGGAGACGCCCGGTCCAGCCGGGCAAGACGAGGACAAGGGGGTTGCCGGGCATCTGTCAGGGTGCCCGTGGCGGAGCATGCCGGTGCGGGAAGTGCCGCTGGAGCGCCTCAAGAAACACTTTGACTGGAAACTGTTTGCAGCCGCCGCCGGGCTCAGGAGCATTCCGCGTCCCGGCCGGCCCGGTTATGAATATATGGTTCAGGGACGGGATATCCTGGAGCACCTGGATGCCTCCGTCCGCGTGGGCATGCTGCTCACGGAGGCCCACGCAGAAGGCAACTGCATCGTCCTCAAAGACGGCACCCGCCTGCCCATGCTGAGGCAGGAGAAGGCCGAAGAGCACGCCGGCCTTACCCGGTGCTGGTCGCTGGCCGATTTTGTCCCCGCACAGGGCAGCGGCCCCTTCGGCATCTTTGCCATCAGCGTGCAGGAGAGTCCGCAGGCCTGCAGCTGCGCCGCCTGCCAGAACCCGCTGCTCAAACGGGCGGTGGTGGTGACGCTGGCCGATGCGGCATCGGCCTGGCTGGAGCACAACCTCAAACGGCGCTGCCGTACCGGAGTGGCTCTCCCGGCTCTGGGATACGCCTGCTGCCCGGACCACAGCCTGCTGGGCGAGGCCCTTCCCCTGATTCCCGGGCACGAAAAGCTGGGCATCCGCTTCACGGAAAGCTTTGCCATGATTCCCGAAGCGTCTATCTGCGGCTTTGTGATCCTGCACCCGAAGGCCGGGTATCCGGGCATCCGGAACATAGGCCCCAAGCAATACGAAACTTACCGGAAAGCGCGCAGCCTCTCGGACCGGGAGGCCCGCCAATTCCTAGGACATTTGGTAAAATGAAGATTGTAGACATGCTCAACGGGGCTTCCAGGCCCTTCCCCTCGCTGGAGATTGTGCCGCCGCTCAACGGCATCCGCAAAGACGAGCTGCTGGCTACCGTGGGCCAGTTCATGGAGTTTGCGCCGCGTTACATCAACGTAACCTGCCACCGCGACGAGTATGAATACCGGGAAGGTCCCGACGGCAGTTTTACCCGCCATCTGGTACGCAGCCGCCTGGACCCGGTGGCCGTCTGTGCGGCGGTGATGTCGGCCTATCCGGTAGAGATGGTTCCGCACATCATCTGCGCCGGCATTACGGAAGAGGAGATATACAGCCAGCTGTACAACTATCACTTCCTGGGCATTGAGAATGTGCTGGCCCTGAGGGGTGACTCCCTGAAAGGAGAAAAGCGTTTTACCCCGGCGCCGGGCGGCTTCAGCCACGCCAACGAGCTGGTGGGGGCCATCCGCCGCTTTGAAGGAAGCCTGGGGGCCTCTTTCTGCGTGGGCGTAGGCGGTTATCCGGAAAAGCATTTTGAGGCGGCCAACCCCGCCGAAGACCTGGCCCACCTCAAGGCCAAGGTAGATGCCGGGGCCAACTATATCATTACGCAGATGTTTTTTGACAATGCCGTATTCTACCGTTTTGTTGACGCCTGCCGCGCCGCCGGAATCACGGTGCCCATTATTCCGGGCCTCAAGCCGCTTTCCAGCAAAAAACAGCTGGAACTGCTCCCGGGCAGCTTTTCCATTGACCTGCCCTCCGACCTTACCCGTATCATCCGCAACGCCACGTCCCAGGAAGAGGTCTACGAACTGGGCACGGCCTGGTGCATCCAGCAGTGCAAGGACCTGCTGGAACACGGAGTTCCCGCCGTACACTTCTACACCATGGGTAAACCCCGCAACATTGTGGAAGTCCTGAAAGCCTGCTTCTAGAACTGGAAGTAAATGAAGCTCTGGAGGTCGGCTGTGATGAACTGGTAGATGAAGAGGATGAGGAGCACCACCACGGCCGCCATCCAGCCCAGGGGCAGACGAGAGAAGGCCACCCGGTAGTAGCGCTTGAAGCGCTCCGGGAGCCAGTGAATCACCATACCCAGTATAAAGATGATGAGCACCGCACGGTGTTCAAAGGCCATTTTGGGCACCAGGGACAGATCCCAGGCGCTTCCTATCTGGTTCACCATGTTCTTGGCCGTGTTCCAGGCCTGCTCGTTGGCCAGGGCCGGATCCAGGTTGGATCCGCTGCGGAAGAACAGACGGGTAAAGGTAATGAATACAAAGGTCTGGAAGATATCCCAGCTGCGGGACAGCCACTGGAACTTTTCTTTCTCCGGAACCGCCAGCAAGGTCTGAGGGTCGTACTGGGGCTGGTGCGGGAACAGCTTCCGGATCAGGGCATACAAACCCTTGACGGCCGTTCCCAGGAACACGATCAGGGACCACATGAAGAACAGGTTCCAGACCGGATAATGCGTCACGCGGGCCAGGATCTGGCAAGCCAGCGTGACCACGCTGATGATGAGCATCTTCCCGTACAAGCTCCGGGCTGTCCATACCTTATAGATAATCATACCCAGGCCGTTGAGACCGCCCCAAATCATGAAATTCCAGCTGGCTCCGTGCCATAGGCCGCCCAGCAGCATGGTGTTCATGGAGTTGATGTTGGTGGTGATGAGCTTGCGGTGAGCCGGTTTCTTCCAGGCCCACAGGCCGATTCCGCCGGCCAGGGCCAGCACGGCCACCGCCACCCACCAGCTTCCGCTGAGGAAGGAGCCAATCACGGCTACGGCCGCTATGATAATATAGGTACCCGCCGTGGCGTTGCGGTTACCGCCCAGGGGAATATAGAGGTAATCCCTTAACCAGCGGCTCAGGGTCATGTGCCAACGGCGCCAGAACTGCTGGGTATTCTCTGCCTTATACGGAGAATTGAAGTTCTTGGGCAGGTAGAAGCCCATGAGCATGGCTACGCCGGTGGCAATGTCCGTGTAGCCGGAGAAGTCGGCATACACCTGCAGGGAATAGCAGAACAGGGCCGATAGATTCTCGAACCCGCTGTACATGAGCGGATTCTCGAACACGCGGTCGCAGAAGTTCACGGCCAGATAGTCGGCCAGGATGAGCTTCTTCATGAGACCGTTCATGATCCAGAAGACGGCGATGCCAAACCAGCGGCGGCTCAGGTTGTAGGGCTTGTGCAGTTGGGCGATGAACTCCGAGGCGCGCACGATGGGGCCGGCCACCAGCTGCGGGAAAAAGCTCAGGTAAAAGCCAAAGTCCAGGAAGTTCTGCACCGGTTCTATCTTGCGGCGCTTCACGTCCACAATGTAGCTCACCGCCTGGAAGGTGAAGAAGGAGATGCCCACCGGCAGAATGATGGCATCCACGCGGAAAATCTCTGCGCCGGTAAGGACGTTGAGCCATTCTCCCAGCACGTCGTGAACCTCGATGGACAGGCCCAGGAGCTTGTTCACAAAGTCCGTGATAAAGTACGCGTATTTGAAATAGGCCAGGATGCCCAGGTCCACCGTGACGCTGACGGCGGTCAGGATGCTTCGGCCCTTTTCTCCCTTGAGCCGATGCAGCCACTTGGCAGCGAAGAAATTATAGACGATGACAAAGAGCAGCAGGGCCAGGAAGACACCGCTGGTCTTGTAATAGAAGAACAGGGACACCGCAAACAGGTAGGCGTTGCGCAGCAGGGGCTTGGAATGGACCTGCGTAAAGAGCGCAAACACCAGGGCAAAGAAGGCCCAGAAGTAGAACTGCGTAAACAGCAGCGGATGCGCCTGGTCAAAGGAGAACAGGTTCTTGATAAAGTCCCATATGAGGTCCCAGAAGGTCATTTTCTGGTGTAGTAGTCCGAAAGGATGGCTTCAAAGAGGAGGTCGGCCACTTCTTTGTAGCCCAGCGGGGTAAAGTGCACTTTGTCGGCCTGGGCCAGGCCGGCGTCCTGCCACTTGGCCATGGAGCCGTAGCCGCCCATGACCTCGTACCAGTCCCAGAACACGGCCTTGTACTCCTGGGCCAGATCCCGGAAGGCTTTCTCGGCCTCGGCGGTATGCTCGTTCTCTCCCCTTCCGCGGCGCCAGCTGTCGTTGATGCCGGTGAACAGGAAGGCGCAGTGGGGGTTCACTTCCCTGATCTCGTGGATGAGGGCGCGGTAGTTGGCTTTGAAGCGGACGTTGTCAAAATCGGCCCCCTGGATGTCGTTAATGCCTATGGAGAAGATCACCAGGTCCGGACGTACGCGGCGGAGGTCTTCGACCAGCAGGCTGCACTGCAGCCAGGAATGGGTGGAGGCGCCGTTGACGCCAGCCTCGCTGAGCGTGAAGCCCCGCGTGGGACGGTCCAGATACAGGCCGCGGAGGGTATAAGTACCCTTGCCCTTGAAGGCCACCTGCAGCCAGTCGGTATAGTACGGAAGGTCAAAATGGCTGAGCTGGCTGCCATGTACGCCCCTTACGGTGTCTTTGCCGTGCAGGATGAGGATGGGCTCCAGCGAGCCTTCTCCCAGCAGGTCCACTTTGTTAAAGGAGTAGTGCTGCTGTAGCAGCTGCGGTTCCTTGAGAACCAGGTCAATGACCACACGGGCCGATGTATCCCGCGCCGTCACGGCCATGCCGCTTACGCCCAGCTCGGTATCCCGGGGCTTGAGGCAGGTGGAGCTGTCCCACGAGCCCTGCCAGGAAGAGAGATAGCTGGAGGGGGTGTTGGTTCCGGCCGCCGAGAAAGGGAAAACCAGGCCTCGGCCGCCGTCCATCCCGTACCGCAACGACAGGAAATGTTTGCGCAGGCGGTCGGTCATGGTGCCGCCCTGTACGTGGGAGCCGCCCATATGCAGCACCTTCACGTCCGTGTCTCCGGAGAGGAGCAGGGTATCCAGCTTCCGCAGGAACAGGGCATAGTCCGGCGACGAACCGGCCGGATACTGGATCCGGCTCTTGTCCGGGCGCATGAACGGCAGCCTGCGGGCCCCGGCGGGCAGCAGCATTCCCAGTAGCAACACACACAATATCAATCGCTTGCTCATTTCTCCATCATCATCTGTCGCTCCTGGGGATACGTCTTCCGGAGCTGGTAAAAATCGTAATAGGTCAAAAGGGATTTGGTAAGGGTCTCACCCACTTTCTGGGCCCCCAGCGGGGTCAGGTGAATGTAATCCGGGCCGGCCAGCGGCGGATTGTGGCTCACCCACTGCACCATGGAGTTCTCTCCGCCCATCATGCGGTAAAGGTCCCAGTAGGCGGCGTCGTTGCGGAGGGCCGTGGCTTTGAGGGAATCCACCAGCTCCGGCAGACGGGGCCAGGTAACCACGCGTCCGTTCACGCTCTTGCCCATATCGGAAGGGCCGATGAACAGGATCCGGGCCTGGGGGGCCACCTCGTGGAAGTACTGGATCTGGTCTGCGATCTGCTCCTGGTACTGTTCAATGATGCGGGTATTGCGGGTAACCGGCATATAGTTGCCGCCAAACTGCAGGATAATCAGCCGGGTGTCCGTCATGGCCAGGCTCTCCTGCATGAGCGGTTTGGAGATGCGGGTGAAGATGGTTCCCGAGCAGCCGCGAAGGGGGACGTTGTCCACCGCCGCTCCGCCGTCACCATCGGCACTGATGCCGTAAATCTCGGCGCTTCCCTTGATCTGGACGGTGGCTTTCTGGACGGGGCGGGCAAAGTGCCAGGTCTGGTACACCAGGCCGTTCTCCCCGCTTTCCGTAATCACCTGGGGCGTGAGGGTGTCGGACACTACCTTTACCTCAAAACCCTGGCTGGCGCGGCCGTACAGCACCCCCACGGTGGTGAATTCCTTGGTCCTTTCCCTGGCGTACTTGCTCTTGGTGGCGCGCAGGGTCACGGTACCGCCGCCACTGAGTTGGACCACCTGGGCCAGCAGGCCGTAGCGGTTGTGTCCCGCCCGCACGGTGGTGGAGTCACCGTACATGGTGTACTGCACAAAAGCGCCGCTGGCGCTCTTGGAAATGGAGGCCGAAGGAACATTGCTCAGGGCCGGGAAGAAGCCCGTACCCATGCCGCCAAAACGCTCCTGGAGGCCGTCCCGGAGGTCCTGGCTGATGCGGTCCATCTCTATCTGGGAGTCTCCGTAGTGGAGGATGCGGACGTTCTTCTCATGCTCCCGGGCCTGTTCCAGCTGGCGGAACAACGGGTCAAAGAAACGGAAATCGTCGTCCGGGAGGTAGATCCTATCCGGGTTCTCGTAGAAAAAGGTGCGATAATAGTGCAGGGTGTCATCTTCCATCCGGAAGCGGGCGTCCACGCCGCGGAGCACCGAGTCCACGTTTACCTTGGCCAGCCGGGCATCAGCCAGCGACCGCTGGTAAGACGAATAGCGGATGGTGAGGGGTCCGGCTGCGATGCCGTCGGCCGGAAAAACCAGCCACAGCACCCCCAGCGCAGCAAAAATGCCCAACAAAAAAATGAGTACCTCTTTCGCTCTCATAGAACCACAAAGATACTCATTTTAATTGGCTGTGCAAATAGGGGTAGCAATGGCTAAAGATGCTTAGTCTACGGAACGAATGGCGCCTGATATTTGACAGTAACCTTAGAACCGATTACCTGTGCGCCAGTATTTGCTGCTGTTCCCACAATTACAGATTAATACAATTGATACTTATACACGGCCTGTGAAATGCTATCCTCTTCATCTAGTTGATAACTTGCATAAAATACACGGATGTAATGGTCTTCACCGTTCTCGTCGCGGACAACTATCTGTACCCCCTCTCCGGGTTCAATGCTAACATGGTAATACGTTCTATACCAGAACCCGGAGCCATAACCTGATACCGAAGAGTATCTCCCACCATCTCCGACTTTTACAGTATGGCTGGTAATATCGGTAATGGACGACACTTTTCCAATATTTAGAAGACCAGCATATTCGTTTGAATGAGACCAGTGGTCAATAATAGATGAGAATGAATCCCCTGAACGCTCTTCAGGAGTCAACTGTATAGAGGAACCGCTAAAATCGATTGTAAAACGACGATGGAAATCCTTGTATATGTGACCCTTCGGCGAAAAACCTTTCTTATACACAACAGTTTTAACTTCACTCGTCGCGGTATAATCGAAATTGGCAGGGGTATCTTGAACTTGAACCTCGTCCTCTATCGGTGTGTCTCTATTCTTGTTACAAGCGACAAGAGCGAATGTCAGTGTTAAAAAGAAAAACAATCTTTTCATTGCATTTAAAATTTCATCGTAATACCTACACCATACTTTGTCGTGCCAATATTAAGGCTAACATCTTTTCTCATTTTGCGATTAGCTTCTTGTTCTACCCATTGGAGACGCTTGCCGCCAATGATTTTAAACGCAATTCCACCTCCAAGGACCGTGGTACCAACGGCCAACACGCCATAGCCTATCATCATGATAGGGGCCATTTTATCCAGATTGTCATCATAATTGTACTGGTCCCCCCAAGTCTTGCCCGTACTAGGATCATAGTACCAGGTGTGCGTCAAGGTCCCAAAAGCTCCTGCAGCACCGGCAATGACAAGTCCAGCGCCAACACCGGCGGTTGCGCCGCCTGCAATCATTAGGATATTGCCCAATTTGCGCTGTTTCTGTGCGCTTACGTAGGTCTGGTTATAAATCTCCTCACCAAGAATCTCACGAACCTGCGAGTCCGTTTGTTTTACATTGTTCAGATAGAAATCTCCTCTGTTAATTTCCACTCTGTTGTAAGTTTGTGCTTTTACCGAATAAGAGGCAACGAAGCAAAGGAACACAACAGTTCCAATAGACAGTAAGTGTCGAACAGCCTCTGGCAGAACCATATAAAAGAAGACGCAGAGCCTTGTCTGTATTTATGCTCATATCAAACATATAGCCGCTTTGACAACCAGAACGGCCTGAAAGGTTTTGTGTATTGGCGGCTAGCAACGTCGTGGCGCTGGCTTTGCTGATAATCTTGAAGCTATTTTTATATTGATTTGATTCGTTTTGATATAAAATATGTATATTTGCGCAGAAATAAAATGATTATGGCACAGACTGCAACATCCGTACACATTGATTCCGATATCAAACCGCAATTCGACGCTATCTGCAAACAATTGGGGTTAAGCGTCAATGCTGCCTTCAACATTTTTGCGCGCACCGTGGTAAGGGAAAACGGAATCCCCTTCCCGGTAACCATCTCAAAGAATAGCCGGGAACTACGCTCGGCCCGGGCCCAACAAGCCTTGAAAGAATTGCAAGAAGCCAACGAGGAGCAGTGGACCGACGAGCAAATCGATGAACTCATTTCCAATTACCGCAAATCAAAAGCCAAATGATTTACGCCGTCATCGATACAAATGTCCTGGTATCGGCCATCAAGTCCCATAAGTTGGATTCTTCATCCTCTATTGTTGTCTCGCTGCTCGCAAAGGATTTCATTGTTCCTTTGCTTTCTTCTGCCATACTAAGAGAGTATGAAGATGTCCTTTCTTTCCCAGTACTGAACCTGGACAAAGCTAAGGTGGGTGCCATTCTGAACAAAATTCGGACAGACGGTTTGTATCTGGCAAAGACCTCCGGCAAGGATGCTTTCCCGGACGAATCCGACCGGGAGTTTTATGAAATAAGCCAATCTTTCGAGGGCGCCTACGTAATCACAAAGAATCTAAAGCATTTCCCTTCCACATCCCGTGTGGTTTCTCCTTCTGAAATGCTGCGAATTATTCAGGAAGGCATAGACTTTTAAACCCTATTATCACTACGACAAAATGAAAAATGGGTGGCTCGCATGAGTCACCCATTACACGTTTAGAGCAAAAACTTTCCACTTTGTGCCATACTACGGAACCAGAATCGTTTCTCCGTGCTCCTGGGCCACGGTCTCTTTCCAAAGATCGGTGTAACCGGGCTGCTCCACCTTGGCGGGCTGGCCCTTGCTGTACTTGGAGGCCTTGAAGGCTCCGTTTTCGTCCTGGGGCACCACGTTGCCGTCCATGAACTTTACCAGAAGCTCCACTTCCAGGTTCTGCCAGGCGGCGAACTGCTTGTTGGCGGTTTCGTTGGTGTATTCCGTGATGTACTTGACAATCTTGGCAAACGGGGCGCTGGAAACCATCACGTCCCGGCGGGATTCCAGTTTCTTCTGCAGCCGGATGGCTACCTGGTTGTACATGACCACGGCCATGCTGTCCACGGTGTGGGTGCGGTGCTCCATCTGGTCTCTCTCGAAGGCGTCAATGCGGGTACGCACATAGGGGGCCATCTGGTTGTACATCTTGTAGCAGGCGTTGGAGATGCGGTTGTTGATCCAGAAGGAGGCGGTGGGAGAATAGTGCAGACGGTCTCCGTTGCCTTCCCGGAAGCACTCCGGCACCTCGGTGACGCTGGTGTAGATGGGCGTGAGGTAAGAGGTGGCTGCATCATCCGTTCCAAACCAGAGGATGCCGCCCACTACGTCCGGAACGTAGTTGCGGGCCTGGCCCACCATCCAGAAACCGGTCTGCTGGGTGGCAATGGCGCGCTCGTTCGTATAAGTCTTTCCATCCACGGTGAACTCCATGGGACGCCAGCGGTACGGGAGGGCGTTGCCGCCGGCTCCGATGTCCTGGGTCATATCCATGGGGGTGCCTTCAAAGTGATCTCTCATGACGTCGGCCACTTCTTTGACACCGGCTTTCTTGCGGGGGAAGACAAACAGGGGCATATCGGCCTCCAGGTCTCTGCCCATCACGTAATCCAGGTAGGAGTAGGCGTCACGGGTGACGGCGTTGCCGTTTTCGTCGTAGAAAGAGAACCAGCCGTCCGTGAGGATGTTGTAGGCGCTCCAGGCGCGGGCGTCGCAGCCGCGGACCATGCCAAAATCAATGGGGCAGTAGGCTTTCTTGAAGCTGAATTCCTCGTCCGTGCCTTCGAAATAGCCCTTGCGGCGGGCGAAGGAAATCACATCCGGTGCATAGAGGCAGTTCTCGGGGTCGTTGAGGGGGAACTTGCCAATGCGGGCCTGGTTGGCGTGGGCGCAGATGGCTCCGTCCGGCACGCGCATGGCCACCCAGACAATGCCCTTCTGGGTGTTGACGCCGTTGCGGATGTTCATGCCCTTACCCACCAGCTCCATGATCCAGGCTTCGTTCTTGTCTGCGATGGAGAAGGTCTCGCCCTCGGAAGCATAGCCGTACTGGTTGGCCAGGTTCACGATGACGTCGATGGCTTCGCGGGCCGTTTTGGAGCGCTGCAGGGCCACGTAGATGAGGGAACCGTAGTCAATTCCGCCATTCTTGTCCTCCAGTTCCGGACGGCCGCCCCAGGTGGTCTCGGTGATGATAACCTGGAACTCGTTCATATTACCCACGGTCTGGTACGTATGGGGAACCTGCTCAATCTCTGCCAGGGGCTTGAAGGTGTCCCAGTCATAAATCTGCAGGGTGCTTCCCGGCTTCCAGTCCCGGGCGGGTTTGTAATACAGCTCTCCGTAAATGGTGTGGGAGTCTGCTGCATAGGAAACCAGAACGGATCCGTCCTGGCTGGCACCCCGGCTGATGATGACATTGGTGCAGGGGCGGGCATCCAGCGCAAAGAGCAGGGCGGAGGTGGCCACGAGTACTTTCAAAAGCGAATTTCTCATCGTATTTTGGGCTTTTTCGATTTATTGCGTAATTTTGTCGGTTGACATCAGACTACAAAGGTATGAAATTTTATCATTTATTAAGCGTAGTGGCCCTTTTTATCCTGTCGGTTTTCACGGCAAAAGCCCAGAACCAACAGCCGCAAACGCCTGAGCAGAAGGAAAAACAGCTCCTGGAGTATGTGGACAAAGAGGTGCAGCGCCTGAGTACCCTTCTGGATCTGGAGTACTGGCAGGAGTTCTATGTGGACTCCACCCTGACGCATGACCTCAAGGCCATGACCGAGGAAATGACCAAACTCCAGGCGGCCAAAGTGGAAAATGCAGATTTGTATCAGGACGTCCAGGACAAATGGATGCAGCAGATTGATGACAATTACAAGCGCTTCTTCACCGACGAACAGTGGAAAAAGTACTGGAAGTCCGGAGCCGAACGCGCCTGGAAAACCCGCCAAAAAAGAAAAAAGAAATAAACTATGAAGGAAGCAATTGATCAGATTTTCAAGGAACTGGCTGATTTAAAGGCCGCCAGTGCCAAAGAAGTGGAGGAAGCCCGTATCCGCTTCCTGGGAAAGAAGGGCGAGGTAACCGCCCTGATGGAGCAGTTCCGCACCGTGGCCCCCGAACTCAAGCGTGAGTACGGCCAGCGGCTCAATGAGCTCAAGAAGGCCGCCAACGCCCGCATTGAGGAACTCAAGTTCAAGGTAGAGGAAAGCGAAGTGGCTTCGGCTCCCAAAGAAGACCTCTCCATGCCCGGAGACTCCTTCCCGCTGGGTTCCCGCCATCCCGTTTCCATCGTGCGCCAGCAGATTGTGGACATCTTCCGCAAGTTTGGCTACGACGTGGCCGAAGGACCGGAGATTGAGGACGACTACCACGTGTTTGAGGCCCTCAACTTCCCGCCCAATCACCCGGCCCGCGAGATGCAGGACACTTTCTTCGTGAGCACCGGTCACCTGAACCCGCTGCTGCTCCGCACCCACACCTCTTCCGTGCAGGTGCGCACCATGGAGAAGCAGTCGCTGCCCATCCGCGTAGTCTGCCCCGGCCGTGTGTTCAGAAACGAAGCCATTTCGGCCCGTGCCCACTGCATCTTCCATCAGGTAGAAGGCCTCTATATTGATAAGGACGTCACCTTCGCAGACCTCAAGCAGGCCATCCTGCTCTTCGCCCGCGAGATGTTCGGCCCGGAGACCGAGATCCGTATGCGTCCCTCCTACTTCCCCTTTACCGAACCTTCGGCCGAGGTGGACGTAAGCTGCAACATCTGCCACGGCAAGGGTTGCAACATCTGCAAGGGAACCGGCTGGCTGGAAATCATGGGCTGCGGCATGGTAGATCCCAACGTGCTCAAGGCCAGCGGCATCGATCCCAACGAATACAGCGGCTTCGCCTTCGGTATGGGTGTGGAGCGCATTGCCATGCTCAAGTGGCAGGTCAACGACCTCCGTCACTACTTCGAGAACGACATGCGTTTCCTTCAGGAATTCGCCACCGCCACGGAAGTGTAACCCATGGCACAGGAAATAGAAAGAAAGTTTTTGGTCAAGGGCAGCTTTAAAGAGGCTGCCTTTGACGCTCTACGCATTACCCAGGGCTATCTGTCCACGGCTCCCGGCCGCAGCGTACGGGTGCGCCTGCGCGGAGAGCAGGGCTTCCTCACCATCAAGGGCCCCTCGCTGGACGGCGGGCTCAGCCGCTTTGAATGGGAAAAGGAGATTGGGGCCGATGACGTCCGTGAGCTCCTGCCGCTCTGCGAACCGGGCATCATCGACAAGACCCGCTGGCTGGTAAAGGTGGGAAAGCACACCTTCGAAGTGGACGAGTTCCACGGAGACAACGAAGGCCTCGTGGTGGCCGAAGTAGAGCTGGGCGCACCCGACGAGCCCTTTGAAAAGCCCGACTGGCTGGGAGAGGAGGTCACCGGGGACCGCCGGTACTACAATTCCGCCCTTTCCAAGAACCCGTACAAGATTTGGAAATAATCCTTATCTTTGTTCTGAAATAACGCTAAAACTACTATGAACTGGCTATTCTACCTTGTTCCGGCCGCCGCTGTGGTGGCCCTCCTTTTTGCCGGGATCTTCTTCCGGCAGATGTACAAGGAAAGTGAAGGAACCCCCACGATGAAGGAAATCGCGCAGTACGTGCGGGAGGGAGCCATGGCATACCTCAAGCAGCAGTACAAGGTGGTTCTGATTGTCTTCATTGTGCTGTCCGTTTTCTTTGCCATTCTGGCCTATGGCTTCGGGGTGCAGAACCCCTGGGTACCCTTTGCCTTCTTAACCGGCGGCTTCTTCTCCGGTCTGGCAGGCTTTGTGGGCATGAAAACGGCCACCTACGCCAGCGCACGTACGGCCAATGCTACCATGCGAAGCTTGAACGACGGCCTAAAGATTGCGTTCCGCAGCGGCGCCGTGATGGGCCTCACCGTGGTGGGTCTGGGCCTTCTGGATATTTCCATCTGGTGGCTCGTCCTCAATGCTTTTGTGGAGGAAGTAACCCCCGCCCAAACCCTGGTTGTGATTACCACCACCATGCTCACCTTTGGCATGGGCGCCTCTACGCAGGCCCTCTTTGCCCGTGTGGGCGGCGGCATTTACACCAAGGCGGCCGATGTAGGAGCCGACATTGTGGGTAAGGTAGAGCAGGACATTCCCGAAGACGACCCTCGCAACCCCGCCACCATCGCCGACAATGTAGGCGACAACGTGGGAGACGTGGCCGGCATGGGGGCCGATTTGTACGAGAGCTACTGCGGCAGCATCCTTGCCACCATGGCGCTGGGTGCATCGGCCTTCTTTACCCAGGGCACCGACGTCCAGATGAAGGCCATTCTGGCACCCATGGTCATTGCCGCCATTGGCGTGGTCCTTTCCATTATTGGTATTTTTGCGGTGCGCACCAAGGAAGGCGCCTGTCTCAAGGACCTCCTGGGCTCTTTGAGCGTGGGTACCAATCTGAGCTCCATCCTCATTGCCGCGGCCACTTTCGGCGTGTTCTATCTGCTGGGATTCGACGGAGAGCACGGCCTGCCCCAGTGGTGGCAGCTGTCCCTGAGCGTACTCAGCGGCCTGCTGGCCGGCGTCATCATTGGCAAGGTCACGGAGTTCTATACCTCCCATTCCTACCGTCCCACCCGCAAGCTGGCCTCCAGTGCACAGACGGGATCGGCCACCGTGGTCATTAACGGTGTGGGCCTGGGTATGCGCTCCACCGCCATTCCTGTGATTACCATTGCCGTTGCCATCCTGCTGGCCTATGGCTTTGCCACGGACTTTGTGTATGCTACCAGCACCCTCAGCCTGGGCCTCTACGGCATTTCCATCGCGGCCGTGGGCATGCTCTCCACCCTGGGCATCACCCTGGCCACCGACGCTTACGGCCCCATTGCAGACAACGCCGGCGGCAACGCCCAGATGAGTGAACTGGATCCTTCCGTCCGCGAGAAGACAGACGTACTGGATTGCCTGGGCAACACCACCGCCGCCACCGGCAAGGGCTTCGCCATTGGATCGGCCGCCCTTACAGCCCTGGCCTTGTTGGCCTCTTATATTGAGGAACTTAAGATTGGCTTCAGCCACATTGGCAAGACGGTGCTCCAGGTGGGAGACCGAACCGTAGACACCCTGTCGGCCACCATTACGGATATTGTAGACTTTTACGATATAACCCTCATGAACCCCATGGTGCTGGTGGGCGTTTTCATAGGCTCCATGATGGCCTTCCTCTTCTGCGGCCTCACCATGGACGCCGTGGGCCGGGCGGCCTCCAAGATGGTAGAGGAGGTCCGCCGCCAGTTCCGGGAAATCCCCGGCATCCTGCTGGGAACCCAGCGTCCGGACTACACCCGGTGCGTCAGTATTTCCACCAAGGCCGCCCAGCATGAGATGATCCTGCCTTCCGTGCTGGCCATTGTGGTTCCCATGCTGGTGGGTATCATTCTGGGCCCCGCGGGTGTGATTGGCCTTCTGGCCGGCGGTCTGGGTGCCGGTTTTGTGCTGGCCATCTTCCTGGCCAACTCCGGCGGTGCCTGGGACAACGCCAAGAAGTACGTGGAAGAAGGGAACTTCGGCGGCAAGAACTCACCGGCTCACAAGGCCACCATCGTGGGAGACACCGTGGGAGACCCCTTCAAAGACACTTCCGGCCCGTCCCTGAACATTCTCATCAAGCTCATGAGCATGGTGAGTATCGTGATGGCAGGCCTCACCGTGATGCTGCACTAGTTGGCGTAAAAGGCCTTGAAGTCTTGCCACTTATAGAAGCTGCCGGGAGCCGCCATGGGCAGCGGAAGCGTGGCCTCGAAACCGTTTAGAAGAACCTGGACCAGGATGTCCGGGTTCTTTTTGCTTTTGAAGAAGATCAGCTGGAGGTTGCAGGCCATGGGAATGTCAAAGATGCGCCAGTAGTTCTCCACCTCATACGGGTTTTCCACGCGGGCACCCATTCCGTTCACATCCATCAGGGACAGCAGCGGCATCAGGGTGGAGTCGTGGGCAAAGCGCAGGCGCAGCTGGACGCCGTTCTGCCAGTCGGCATCGGCCTTTTCAATGATGTCGTTCAGCAGGGGCCGAAGGGCCTGGACGCGGAGGTTCTGCGTATCCGGAGACTTGGCCAGGATCTGATAATCCCGGAAATTATTGACCCGCCAGAGGTTATAGCGCTCTTCAGGGGTAAACACGTTGTAAAGCTCCTGAGGGGCGGGAACGTCCACGTTGTCCAGTGTGGCCACCAGGGTGTGGAGGTCGTAGCAGAACTTGTACTTTCCGTTGGTTACCAAGGAATCGGGCTGGGTGAACCATTTGGCCAGCAGGGCATCCAGGTCCAGCACCTCCTGGCGGAAAGCGATGTACTTCTCTTCCGCGGGGCCGTCCCGTTCTGCCTGGGAGTCGATGACATCGGGCAGGAGATAACTTTGGTAAGGCTGGCCGTAGTCGGCCTCAAACGTAAAGTCCTTGTCCGTGTTGTCCAGCTGGCTCAGGAAGAAGAACATGCTCACGATCACGCGGTGGGAGATGGTGGAAACGGCCTCCGCATGCGTGGCGCCCTTGAAGATGGAGGGATAGTTCTTATACAACTGGCTGGCAATGTAGCGGTGCTGGTCCTGGCCCTTGTGGGTCAGGTTGCCCTCCCGCTTGGCAACACCGGGATAAAAATCTTTGTAGGCCTGGTAGAAGGTCTCTCCGGCCGGAGTAAGCCAACCCTTGTCGTGGCCTTTGGAGAAGGCCGAAAGGATTTCTTCGTACAGCGACCCGCCCAGTCCGTGACGCGAGCCGTGACGGCCCACGTGGCTCACATAGAAGGCCTCATAGCCTTTGGGGGCCGCGGTGGGGGTGGGCTGGTTGGTGGGATAGACAGAATATTCGCCGCCGGCAAGG